>Ga0302280_1000136_pt1 | contig 64845 bp, 64 predicted proteins | sample III_Fen_E1_1_FD_198771 | JGI IMG/M metagenome (GOLD analysis project Ga0302280, IMG submission 198771) | Peat permafrost microbial communities from Stordalen Mire near Abisko, Sweden - III_Fen_E1_1 | ecosystem: Environmental > Terrestrial > Soil > Wetlands > Permafrost | place: Sweden: Abisko... | reverse complement strand
TATTTTTTATTTTAGAAACTAATTATAAGTTTGGAATTAGTTTTTATATTTTATTATTTTGTATCAATTGAAAATCGATTGATACAAAACATATTTTTTATTATTTCTATTTTTAGTTTTATATTTTTTATTTTAGAAACTAATTATAAGTTTGGAATTAGTTTTTATATTTTATTATTTTGTATCAATTGAAAATCGATTGATACAAAACATATTTTTTATTATTTCTATTTTTAGTTTTATATTTTTTATTTTAGAAACTAATTATAAGTTTGGAATTAGTTTTTATATTTTATTATTTTGTATCAATTGAAAATCGATTGATACAAAACATATTTTTTATTATTTCTATTTTTAGTTTTATATTTTAGAAACTAATTATAAGTTTGGAATTAGTTTTTATATTTTATTATTTTGTATCAATTGAAAATCGATTGATACAAAACATATTTTTTATTATTTCTATTTTTAGTTTTATATTTTAGAAACTAATTATAAGTTTGGAATTAGTTTTTATATTTTATTATTTTGTATCAATTGAAAATCGATTGATACAAAACATATTTTTTATTATTTCTATTTTTAGTTTTTATTTTGTAAGTTTACTTTGTTCAATTGAAAATCGATTGATACAATAGTTCTCTTACTGTATAAACTAATTAACAACATAAGCGAAGCAAGCAACTTTAGAATTATTACATTGGGTAATTTATTGTCAGACTATAAGAACCGTTTCCAGAATAATCATAAACCATCCAAACATACATACCCGCTATACCACTATAAGAAATATTTTCTGTCGATGTGGGACCATTAGATGTCGCAACATTTACCCAAGAAGTTCCAGTTGCATTTAATTGATAAAGATATAGATCAAAATCAGTACCACTAGAACCTGTTAAAACACCTGAATGAATACCTGTTGTAGTTGTTGTATAACCAGCGCTTGTAGGAAGTAAAACATATTTACCAGTACTACCCAAAGTACCAGTAAAAACTTTATTAGTAGGAATTGGTGTAGGCGTTGGTACAGTACCAGTTAATAAAAATTGAGTGTTTAGTAACAAATTAGGTGAACCTGTTTGAATATTGCTTAACGCACCACTAACTCCACTAGCGATAATTGTAGATTTTATTGCAGGTGGTAATAATTGAGAATTGCTTTGTAACAACATAGCTACAGTACCAGTAACGAATGGTGTAGCCATACTAGTTCCTGATAATGTTGCTGTGGCTGTTATAGAAGTATTATAACAAGATGTTATGTTATCACCAGGGGCGAATAAACTTATGCATTTACCAAAGTTTGAATAAGAAGAACATGCATCTGTATTGGTGGTAGCACCCACAACTATTGCGGTTGATACATCAGATGGTGAACTATTACAAGCAGATGCATCACTATTGCCAGCAGCGACAACACAAATTATATTAGAATTAATTAAAGTTTCAATTGCTGTGTCTAAAGCTGTTGATTGTGATCCTCCTAAACTCATGTTAACCACTGCAGGTTTTACAGCATTTGTAGCCATCCAATCAATACCAGCTATTATTTCAGAGTTGGAACCGTTTCCCTGTGAATCCAACACTCTTATGGAAATTAAGTTAACATTTTTAGCAACACCGTAGGTCATTCCTCCTATAATACCTGCAACATGTGTACCGTGACCATCGCAATCAAGGGCATCATATCCGTCATTAATAAAATTGTTACCTAATGTAGCACGACCTTGAAATTCTTGATGGTAAATGTTAATACCAGTGTCGAAAACATAAACATTAACACCAGCACCAGTATAACTATAGTTATAGGTGGTGCTTAAAGGTAATTTTTGTTGAGAAATTCTTGATAAACCCCAGTTAACAACATTAGGTTGACTTACTATAGAAGATTTTGTGGTTTTCTTATCTTCTTCGATATAATCTATGTGAGATTGTTTAGAAAGTTCTTGATGAGCTTCTGGAGACATAGTGACAGCACATCCTCTAAAAACATGATTAAAACGGTGATGAATGTGGCAACCATGTCTATGAAAACATGCGTCTGATTCAGCATGTGAAAAAGGTAAAGAATCTTTTTTATAAACGACGATATATCTAATCCCTTGGATAAGCGAAGCAGTTCCTTGGATAAGCGAAGAGGTTGAAGATGTTGAAGAGGAAGGGATTGGTAATATTGGTGAAGGTTTAGGTAAAATAATAACAGGTGGAAAAGGAGGATTTATAGGATTTGCTGAATGAATAGTTGGTAAAGAATTTGGTAAAGGTATGTCAATAATAGGTATTTGTTTATCGGAAGACATTTGTATTTTATTATCAGACGAGTTATTAAAAAATAAAAATATTCTAGTCATTTTTAGATTTTGTGGTATTTTAGAAATAATAAATATTTTAATTAAAACTTTCTGTTTTTCTAAATAGGGCAAACGAATCAGAAGTTTAGAAATAATAAAACATAAAACTAAAAATAGAAATAAAACTAATTTCTAAACTTATAATAATTAGTTTTAGAAATAATAAAATATAAAACTAAAATAGAAATAATAAAAATATGTTTTGTAAGTTTATTTCGTTCAATCGAAAATCAATTGAACGAAGTAAACTTACAAAATAAAATATAAATTATAATTAGTTTTAGAAACAAAATAATAAAACAATTTCTAAACTTAACTTCACGCTGTTAATTAATTTTATATTTCTCCATATCCAAGATTTACATCCCTATCACTATCATCACCTTCTTCGTTTACACTATCGTTTTCATCAATATTTTCTTCATCCTCACTTTCTTGACCACTTGCATCAGATTCATCATCGTTTACTATTTCATTTTCATCGTGTTCTTCTTGGTCTTCCTTGCTTTCTTCTTGCTCTTTGTGTTCACGTTCCTTTTCTTCACCTTCTTCTGCATTGCTTGTATATTTAAAATTTTTTAAATTACGGTTTTCAGTGAATGAGAAACATACTTCTTTTATTCCAGACATTAAAGACATTTCAATAAATGTTCCAAAAAATGCTAATGTTGTAATAATAATACCATGGGCTAAAGGAGGACTATTTATTTGAATATCATCAAAAGTTGGTCTAAACAATAATGCATTTACATTTGCTTTTACTCCTTCAGTTATTTCTTTAATCATATCATATCTTTTTATTGGTACAGCTTTATAAACTTCTTCTATTTTATTTGGAGAAACTAATTGTTTTGCATCAAATTTTAATAATTTAAATGTATTATATCTCAACAACAGATTGTAAGTACTTTGTATATAAACTCCAGAAAAAGGAAGCTTAAATATTCTACAATATTTTAATGGTTCTGATAAAGGACTTTCTTTTCTTCTTTCGCTCCATAAATATTTTTTATCTTGATTATCTAAAATATTTTTCCAATCAGAGTAAGTTATACACTCACATTGTTTATTACCTTCTATATTAAATAGAACAATATCACCTTTTTCTTTTAAAGGATCTCCTAATAGATCTAAGTCATAGTTACATAATTTATCAATATCCATAGGTTTTATGTAATCTTTAAGAAATATTTTAACAGCAGGATCGTTAGATTGTTTAAGGTTACTTATACAATCTTGTGTTAGCGTTGCGCCATTATCTAACAGCAATTTAATAATATTTAGATTAACAGAACCTGGCTCGCATGCTGTTTTTATAGCAAGATTGTTGGAAAATGATGCAATGGAACCTTTTTCTAGTAAAAATTTTACTAAATCATATTGAATATTATAAACAGCCATAGAAAGAAATGTTTGTCCATCAGATAAAAAATTTAAATTAAATCCATGTACTGTTAATAAAGTTAATAATTTAATGGTGTGGTCATAAGTTCCTGGTGCGTGAAATATAGTATCTCTAGTATCTTCCGAGTTTATATCGATAAGCTTACCACCATTATCATTTCTTAGATTTAAAACATGTTTAATAATATCTATATTTTTATTTTCAAAAATAGAAATATCTTTTGTTACATCATATCCTTTAGAAATTAAGAAATCAAGTGTTGATATATCTTTTATAAATCTACCGTATGATAAATTATAGTTAAAATTAAAAGAATGATTTATCAAGTATTCTACAATTTCTTTATAGTTTATGACAGTTGTAGGCATTCTTGTTTCATCAATTCCTTTATCAACTATTTTTGTGATATCGTTGATATTGATATTTTTATTATTTCCTGATGTGATAAAATTAAATATCATATTAGAAAAATCAGAATCTGGTTTAACGATGTCAAAATCAATATGAGAAAAAATATAATGTATGTATTCTTGATCTGTTATATTAGAACTCTTTCTTACTATACTTTCATTTATTTTAGCACCTTTATCAACTAATAATTTAATAATAATCATATCAATCTTATCTATTTTTTCAATATCTTCGTCGTTTTCTGTAGGACCTTCGGTAATATCATTAATAAGAATATCTAATATTCCAGTCAAAAGTTTATTTGATACATTATCTGCTATAAATTTAATAATATTGGTATTTCTACCCTTTATAACGGAAGTAAATATTTCTTGTTGAATATCTGGTGTTAAAGCATTCCAACGTTCTATGTTTTGTTCTGTGCTATTTTTTCCAAAATTTTCAATAAAATCCATTTATTATTTATTAATTTTTATTTATTAATTTTTATTTAATTGATTTTATTAAAATCTTGTGTAAAACTTAATTAAATGATTCAATAAACATGCAAGAAATTATAAATAACACATCTTCGGTAAATGAAGGTCTTTCATCTAAAGAGGTTAATAGTTGTTATAACAATTTAGTAAAACAAGCTGAAGAAGCAAGAAAATTACCAATAGTTCAACAATGTCAATCTATTAGAGAAGAATTAAAATATTATTATAATCCGCATATTTCTATTGTTATTTCTATAGTTTGTGCAAGAGATGTGGAATTGTTAGAATATCATAAAGAAACAAAATTTATTACAATAGATTCCGTAGTTATCGACCAAATTAAAATAGCGTTAAATACTGGCGCAAAAATTTTGATAAAGTTGCAGTATAATGATTATGACCATTATCAGAAATGGCGAGATAATTTACCTTGTGTATTGCATAAATATTTACGTGTATCTAATATTATTTTTGTGCCAATATTTGATGCTTCTTTAAAGTACAAAGATAGAATGGATTATTGAAGTATTAATTGATATATTACACAAGAATATAATTTTATTATTTACAAAGCATAAATAACGTTTTGTAAATATTTAAGATTTATTTATCTTTTTATTTATAATTTTACTTTGTTTAATACGTATAGATTTCTGAGTATATTTTCCATTTTTTGAAAATTTTTCTATAGCTTTATCTTTCTTTTTATTTCTCTTAGTATGAGATTCTATATTTGTGTTGTTAGGCATTTGTTGGTATTTTAATAAATCTTTGATAAAAATCAATTAATATTTTTATAATAGTTGAAAATCATCAGTTGTTTTAGGTATGAATAACTTAGTTTTAGAAATAATAATTGATTTAAAAAATGTTTTAATTAATATTCAAAAATGTCAACCTATATTGCAAAGCAAGAAAGCAAGGAAGTTACACGTTGTGTATCGATACTACAACAATTATTTACACAATATGTTACGCCAAAATATCCAGAATTGAAATTCATACCCTATTGTGTAAAAGATGAAAGTGATACTGACAGAGGTGATGAAAATTCATCTCGTTTTGTCTATGATGATAGAAAAGTTCAGATACGTTGGGTATCTCATTTAACTTGGAGACAAGGAGATTATGATAGGTTTACTGATTATTCAGTTTATGTAAATGGAAAAGAATTAATTAATCACAGAGGAGATTAAGAAGAATACATGTTAATGATAGCGGAGGTTTTAAAATTGATTTAATTTTTAAAAATAAAGTTAAATCAATTCATTATGAAAAAGATAAATAAAATATTGTTTGGTATTTCTTCCTTAATCGCAGCGACACTTTTTGTATTGCTAGTAATTTTTTCAAAAGAAGAATTAAATATAAAATTTAATAAAGATACTGAATCTAATTCAACGTTATGTGACTCAAGTTACATTAATATAACAAATACTACGAATAACAATGATGCATCATGTGATACAGTAGGTTATTTCACAATATCATCAAGTGTTTTTAATACCATCACTTTACTTTTTTTACTAAGTATATTTTATACAGATTTTACAATATGTAATGAATTTATAATAGGATGTATATTATTTTTACAAGCGTTGGCTACTTTTAGTGAAACATTTTCATTTTGTGGTATATGTCTGTATTTTGGATGTTTCAAATATTCTACACCATTGTATATCATAGTTTTAATACATGTTCTTACGGCGTATTTCATATTTTCTTGTTTTTTACTAACTGCTATTGCAACGTTGTTTTATAAACTATTCGAACGTATTATAGGTGTTATAGCATATATTTATAATTATAATAGCGGTAATGTTGTTGAAAATAATAATGTAGAAGATGTTGTAAATAATGATATTCAAGCTAATGAAATAGAAGGTGTTCAAAATAATGAAATAAATATTATTCAAGTAAATGAGATAGAAGGTATTCAAAATAATGAAATAAATGATAATGAGATAGAAGGTAATAATAATTTTACAGCACATGTTTTTAAGTTTGAAACTATTATAAATATAAAGAAATATGATGATCAAGAGGCATGTTTAATATGTATAGAAGAATTTAAAAAAGATGATAAAATAATAATATTGGATTGCTCTCATTATTTTCATGAAAAGTGTTTTGTAAATTGGAAAAAAGAAACTAAAAATAAAGATATGAAATGTTTATTGTGTAAAACTTAAATTTTATCCATAGTATGGAGCTGACATTTTAATTTTATTTAAATGAAATTTACCTTCTCTATTATGTTTTCCAATTATCATAAATGTATCTTGTGGTGTTATTCTTATATACTTAAGGTAACCAGGTTCATTATTAAAATTTGTTATGCATTGTATGCAAGAATAACCATCACATTTTTTATAATTTAATGAATATGTATGCATGTTTGGACATTTTATAATTAAATCTTGGCTTCCTGTATCATAAGATAATAATTTAGCTCCATAAAATTCTAGGTATTCTTTTAGCAATTCATAATATTCTAAATCCATAATTTATCTATTTCTTTTTTAAATAAAATTAAATAAAACTTATTTAATTTTTAATATTATTAACATTTGTTAAATAATTTGATGTAAAGTTTGATGGATATGACGATGCATTTTTTCTATGAATTTTTATTTTAGAAAGTTTATCACGTGGTGCTGTTATTATATTGTTATTTTCTTGCGTAATTCTTGCATTATTAGTAGTATGTAATGTATCAATTGGTTTATAATATTGATACATCTCTTCTACAATAGAATCATTCTTTGATAACTCTAATAATAGTATACTAGAGTTACATACTTTACAAATATTTGTGTCTATGTTAATAGTATTATCTGTATCTGATTGTTTTAGAGATAATGGAGGTAATTCTTTTTTACATAATCTACATATATTTTTTCTAGGTACGTTATCGTTTTTATCAACTACATCATTGTTGTCTTTTTTATCAATAATATTATCTTCTTTGGTTTGTAAAGAAGAATTAAGTAAAAGTGGAGAAACCTGTTTTTCAAGTGTTTTAGAAACAGGTTTTAATTCTATCTTATTTAACTTTGGTAACACTACTGGTAAAATTATCGGTTTATAATTTTGAAGCTGGGGTGAATAAACACTAGTTTTAATAAAGGTATTAATAACTGGGGGTCTAGGAGCAGAAGGTGGACGAAGAGACATAAATTTTGCTCTTTCTAGTTTCCTCTTATTATAGTCTGACAAAATATTATTTATCATTTTGTTTATTTATTATTTAAAGATTTATTTTTTTGTTATAAAATTGAACCACGGAAATAACTTTTTTAAAATAAACATTACGTCATTATAACCTATGTTTTTGTTACTAATGATATTCAAAAAGTTTTAAAAAATATATGGATAAAATAGTATATTTCTAATGGGTTGATTATTTATTGTAGAAACATTACATCATCTTCGTTAATATTTCTATTGTTGATGATATATTCATAATCCTTGAATAGAATCTTGTTTTTTTGACTATGTATAAGATTGGTAAGTATATTGATAAATTTTGTATCATCGGTGATTTGATTTTTTATATTATTCTCCAAGTTTTCTTTTATTTCTTTTAAGTCTACTCTTTTAGGTTTAAAAACTATTTTTACACCTTTTTGTGTAAGATCTTTATATTTTTCTGTTTTTCTAAAACTTTTAAACTCTTCTTGAGAACCTGAAATAGATAGTTTTATCTTATCATCATTTTTTATATCTATTGTATATTTTTCTGCATGTTCGATATCAGTATATATAATTTTTTTTCGTGATAATTCAAGATCAATTTCTTCCAATTTATATACATTGTTATCAACATCTCCTACATAATCTTTTTCATAAAATGAAATAAAGGGAATAATATTTTTGTCTGACTCTCCGAATGCTTGTTGTAATGATGCACCTGGATAATACACATTGTCTAAAGTTTGATTACTGTGAATATGACCTGATATAACATACGGGTAATTTTTAGGCCATTTATCACCACAATCAGAGACTATTGCACCCATCTTACAACCATAAAATTCTTGATGTGCAAAAATAGTGTTAGCCTCCTTCCAATTATAGGTATCCAAAATACTATCCAACGCTTCAACAAATCTTCCAGGTGCAACATAAGGACAGAAAACAAAATTATGATTACCGATCTTACGATGAATGACTTTATCAACTATTGTTACATTTTCCCACTCATTCATACCATTCATCCAATGATTTTTATTCAAGAATTGGCTATTGTTGTACATATCATGATTGCCGACAAGGCAATATGTTGGTGCTATTTTTCTTAATTTATCAATAAATTCATAAGATTTGTTTAAGGGAATTGAATGGATCTTCTCATGCTGATCAAGCAAATCGCCTTGCATTGCTATAAAATTAGGTTTCTTTTCTATACATAATTTTATAAGTTTTTCGATAAAAATATCAACCTCAATCATATTCGAAATTTTAAAGTGAGGATCACCTATCACTATGCAAGTAGTTTGTGTTGTCATTTTTTATTATTTAAATTATTATTGAAATAATTCAAATATAATAAGAAATATTTTCTTTTTAGTTTTATATTTTTTCTAAATTAATTATAAGTTTAGAAATATTTTTATGTTTTGTAAGTTTACTTCGTTCAATTGATTTTCGATTGAACGAAGTAAACTTACAAAATAAGTTTTTTATATTTTTCTTTTTTATTTTTATATTTTATGTTTTGCATCAATTGATTTTCGATTGATACAAAATAAGTTTTTATATTTTCTTTTTTATTTTTCTAAACTAATTATAAGTTTAGAAATAGTTTTTATATTTTATGTTTTGTATTTTTCTAAACTAATTAACAGCATAGCGAAGTAACTAATTATAAGTTTAGAAATAGTTTTATATTTTGTATGATATGTTAAAAAATTGATTTAATTTTTATTTATCTTATTAGTTGTTATAATCTCTTAATGCAGAAACAAACTAATTACCAAAATAAATATAAATTTAATGATAGTTTAGCAATACAGACAAATATTATTGTTGATAAGAATGGTAATATTAAAACATATCTTGAATACTGGCCTCAACGAAGAATTCGTGAAGAAACAGAGCGTTTATTTATTCAACGTCTCGAAGAATATAAATAGGTATATTGATTCTATAATGACCTGCGAGGGCTGTACGCGCTGGAAAACTGTTCAGAAAAATGGTGATTGGTATTGTCCAACTTGTCAGATTAGATAACGAATTTATTAATGCTATTAACTGTATGTTATTTTATCTATAGTTACATTAGATCCATAATATTTATTTCTAGCTTCTTCATAACTAAATAACAGTTTATTCAGATTCTTGTTAACATAGTTATGAAAATCTACATAAAAATTAAATAAATTATCTCTGGAAGAACAAATGGTATCAAGTTGGTCTAACTTACTTTGTATAAACGATCGTGAATGTTCTGCACAATTTTCACATGGGATAATGTAAGGAATACCTAAAACAAAATTCTTCATCTTTTCTATAACTATTAAACTTGGTTTTTCTGGATATTTTGTAGCACCTGAATGAAGAGTCAACCAGAGCCCAGGTCCCCAAACTTTTGGATCAGCGACAGAATCAACATTTTCTATTGTTTGTTTTAATGTTAATTGTTGTGTCGGTTGATATTGTTGTGATGGCTGAAATGATTGTGTAGGTATTTCTGGTATATTGTTTATAGTATATTGATAGGTTTCTACTATTTTATTTTTATTATCTATATAAAATTGAGGGTTGTAAAAATTTTTATTAATCTTATATTTGGAATGCATTGTTTTATTTAATAAAAACAATAAAACAATTAAATAAATATTAATACTTAAAAAATAAAATCCATATATTAAATGTCTGAAAAATTACCTATGTGTAGCGAAGCGAAAAATGATAATCATTTCAGTTTATTAGTTTATGATCATAAAACTGATTCAATGACTTCAGCTGAAGATACTCAAGAAGGTATGTCTGATGATTGTGAATCACGAACATTTTGTAATGTATGTCCTAGAATGCTTATGGAAAGATATTATAATGGAGATAATAAGGTATTTCGTTCATGTACTTATTGTGAAGAATGTTGTTGGGCGAAATGTGAAGGAGATTGTATGAAAAGCCCTTTTACATTTAATCCTGAAGATGTGAAACATGACTGTCCAGGTGTATTACAAAGTTTCATTAAGAATTAACTTTGAAAATATTTTATTTTTCTAAACTAACAGCGTAGCGAAGCAAGTAACTTAAGTTTAGAAATAGTTTTTATATTTTTTATTTTTTTCTAAACTAATTATTAGTTTTTTATATTTTTCTTTTTAGTTTTATATTTTTTTCTAAACTAATTATAAGTTTGGAAATAGTTTTTATATTTGTAAGTTTACTTCGTTCAATTGATTTTCGATTGATACAAAATAAGTTTTTATATTTTTCTTTTTTAGTTTTATATTTTTTTCTAAACTGATTATAAGTTTAGAAATAGTTTTTATATTTTGTATCAATTGATTTTCGATTGATACAAAATAAGTTTTTATATTTTTCTTTTTTTAGTTTTATATTTTTTTCTAAACTGATTATAAGTTTAGAAATAGTTTTATATTTTTCTTTTTAGAAATAGTTTTTATATTTTGATTAATATTTTGCGAAAGTATTAATCAATATATTATAATGTATCTATAATCTCATTACTTCTTAATCGTGCAACACATTCGCAATAACATCCACTATCTGCAACACTTAATGAAGTACTATCTTGACGGTGCTTCCTCATAACATCTTCATAAGAATTACCAATATAAGGATCAATTCGTAACATATTTAATTGATTTATTGGTAAACAAAGCCAAGTTGATTCATCAAGATGTGTAGCATCAAAATGCATTGCATATAATTTTAACCGTAATTCTAATAGATCATAAGGATCTTTACCTACAAATGATGCAATTTGTTGTTCTATAATTACTACTTTCAATATATTAATAACATTATCTAAGTTACGATTACTAAACATATCAAGCGTATCATATATAAATATTATTGAATCTTGTTTCATAAATTTTATCATATCATTGAAAGATATATCGGGTTCTTTAGCAATAAATTGTTTAATATCGCGAATTAAAACACATGCTTTAATAGATGCTTTAACACATGTATTTTTCGCTTGGTATTCTAAAATATCTAAAATCAACTGTATTTTTTCAGTATTTAAAAAAGATTCTGTTGTAGCACTACTTTCTTGTAATTCAAGTGACATTAATAATATTTTCTTTAAAGAAAATATTATTAATTTAAATCAAATATTTGATTAACATTTCCGCAATCAGATTATAACTTATTTATAAAAATAATAAATAAACAACAAATGGATTTTTATATTATATTAATAATAGTAATTTTTCTCTTTATTTTTGCTTGTATAAAAGAATATAGTGAGCAAAAGAATGCATATCAATTCAATAATATTAATAAATCTGATGAATTACATACTATTGTAAAAAAAATAAGAGAATGTATGAAAATTGAGGTTTATACAATAAAATGGAGAAGAATATTTATAGCTACTATATTACTTATTTTATGCATACATCTTTTTATAAAACCTGTCAGTAAAGAAGAATTTATTTTATACTTTTTCTTTACCTTTACCATCTTTTATGTAAACTGGCAATCATATGTGAAAATGACTAGTGTAGAAGCTATTGATTATGGAAATAAAAATATTAATTTATTTTTAAAAAAATTAATAAAACGAGTACAAGAATTACCAGGATATGAACAACAATATGTAAAAAGGATGTTAAGAAGTATGAAAGAAATGTAAAATATAAATTTTAATATAGATTTAATTTTTTACTTTGTTAAATAAATATTAGTCTTTCTCTTTCTATTGTTTCATGATCAATAGTATCCATAATCGATAAAATTTTATTTTCGTCAATAACATCAGCACGTAAACAATCAATAAATTGTTGTATAGCATTAGAAGGTTGTGCAATAGGTATAGTATTAGATAATTCAGACATTTATATTTTAATTATAAAAAATATAAATAATTCAATTTTTTTTGGTAGTTACATTTCTTCTTCGTTTAATAAAGATCATAAAATGAATTTATTCTGTCGTAATGGATGCATTTTGTAAGATACATAAATAATTTTTAAGTATTTTATTCAATAAGTTTTCATTAACGTATTAAAATATTTTTTCTTTCCAGTTTGTTCTTTTTGAAATCTTTTGTTACCATTACAGTAATTATAAGGTTTTTTAGTTTGTTTTACCATATCTTCATTTTTTCTATAAACATCAATAAACACTGGATAATTTTCTGTAATAATAAGAGATTTTACTCTACTACGAGAACCATAACCATTTACTTGTAAATATTTTCCTATCATAACTCCTTGTTTTGTGAAAGAGTTAAATCCTTCAAGATGTCTAGATTTATAAACACCGTTGGTATGTCTACCAAAATAATACATCTCAATGTCTGGAATGACTGACCGACCACGTCTATAATTATGATATCTAAAAATAACATCATGTGTTGTATCATAAATACTATTAGGATCTTCTATAGAATGAAGTATACTCAAACTAGATTTGTTTTCATAAGTTTTAATTTTCTTGTCATTTTGAGTATCAACAATTTTTATTTCTTTGAAAGAATTATCTGGATAGTATGCAAAAATTTTTAATTGATCTTTATACTTTATTTTTCTGAATCTTGTTATAGACCAATTATCATGTTTGTTAAAAACGTACTTTACAGGAGATGAATCATCTAATTCATAATTCATGCCGTAATTTGCATAAGATTGATTAAATCTTATGGTATTATTTGTTCGTATATTCCATCTATTTTCTTTAATATGCATAACAATAGATTTTTATTTTAATTTATAATGATTAAATTAAAAATAAGTTTAGAAAATATTAAGTTACTACAATAAACCACAAAAAATAAAAGGTATAAAAAGCAATTATTTTAGCATTAAAAAAATAATTTAACGATGTTGAGAAGATATTGTAAAAAGTATCATTTATATCATTTTTCTATGTTATTTACTTTTGTTGACGACTGTAAAGAAAAATCTTTATATTTTTCAAATCTATCTTTTAATTTAATGTTCCAATAATCAAAAATACCATCATTTTCCCAATCATCAAAAATTTTTTTATAATGACATGTTGATAAATATTTAATCATAAATAAGTCTCTAGCACGAGCACATAAAACTTCATCTTTATCACCAAAACTAAATATTCTTTTTTGATCATTAGTTATATATGATATGAAAGATTTTCCTTTATTATTTATACAAACACCCATATATTTAGACGATGTATTTTTTTGTTTTATTTTATTTTGTGCATTTAATGCAGAATTTGAATATCGAAGATTTGATAAAGTATTATCTAATGGATTGTTATTTTTATGATCAATCCATATATCAGGATCGGTGACATCCATTAGAAACCTGTTTAATCTATATGTTATATTATCTTTATAATTTATAAGAGCATAATTATCACTAATATAAACATTATAATTTTTAATTTTATCATAACTTTCTTTAGAAATTAAAATATTATCATTATTTATCTCATAAATATCATTACCAAGATCTTCAAAAAATGTTTTAATTTCGCTATTCGGATCATAATCTGGATGGTCTTCAGGAAAATTTAATGTTTTATGAGGTATATTATTAGTAACTATATAATTGTCATAAGCTTTACCTGCTAATAATGCTGTTTCAAATGTTCCAACATGTTTAACACGATATTTACCACTACTTTTATTCATTGTAACACCAGTAAAACCAGTTTCTGGTGGTTTTTTTACTACTATTTGTATTATTTTTTCTTTTGTTAAATATTCATCAATTTTATCTGGAAAATTTAAAGAATAATTTTTTAAATTATGTTGCGCTATAAAAGCATCTCTTGTTTCAGCAGCTTCAATTTCATTTTCAAAATAACCTAAATTTATTTTTTTATAGTTCATAATTACTGATGCGTTATATTTATTAATATTATTAACAAAAGAAACACCAATAAATTTTGATGTGGTATTTTTTCTATTTCTCTTTCCGTTAATAGGCATATTATTTATTTCCATTTTTATAAATAACGATATATTTTTAAATTAAAATATAATTTAAAAATATTCAAATAATATTTTAGAAGCATCGTATACCCCCCATATTTTTTTGCGACGATGTATTTTTTGGAGCCATGCGACGTTGGCCCATTTCACTATTCACTTTTCGCATAAGAGATTCTTGCATAGATGTTCGTTGAAATATTGCATTGTCGACGAAACTATTGTTTACTAATTCTCTTATAGAAGCTGTATTGTCTTCACCATCTGGTTTCATAGGCCCATATGAATTTGCATATCGTTCAAAATCGATGTTCGAGCGAGTAATTAACGTGGGCATTTTTATAGAATTTATATCATCATACATAAATCTTGTTTGACCTGTTACATTTTCTGTATATGATCTATAACTAGTTCCATAACCAGTTTGACGAGGGTCGTACACGTTAGAAACATTAATTCCATTAGTAACCTCTGATATATCATTATAATTAGGCTCAATAGGGTCAAAACTATTAGGATCTTGTTGATTAAAAGTCTCGTTTTCAAAAGTTGTTGGAAGGAATTGTTGTTGATAGCTGATACCAATATTAGCACCAATTGCTGGGTTCACATTCGTTTTACTATATAATCCTGGTTGTAAAACTTGTTTATAAATATTATCATTATAATTTTTTAATTTTTCATTTTTTCCACAAGAACTCACAACATCATTTACTGCTAAACCATATAATTGTGGATTATTAGCATTGTAACAACAGCTATCATTTATTGTACCTGGTATCAAACCATTATTTCCACATTTATCAACTGTCATAACATTTTCTCCAGATTGACCATAATTTTCTACAATATTATCAGATCTTGAATAATCTTCTCTTCTATTATAAGTATTTAATGTTTTGAAAGGATTTTTACAAGGTTTCTTATTTTTTATCCCACAATCTGTACTAACTTTGTAACCACTAAGATAAACATCTTGGTTACTCTCACTGTTGATACCTCTAGGGACACTTAAATTTCCTTTCGACCAGTGCTCGAAATCTGCTATAGGATTTATAACAACTGGTTGGATAAGAGTCTTTGGGTTGGAGCGTCCTGCTAGCTTCTGATTTATAGATTCATAATTAGAAGCATTAACATTAATTTCGCTATCATCATCACAGAAGCGATAGGTTGTTGGATTTTCTACAGCTACTGTACCTACTTTTGAAGATTGAGTTGCTAACGAAATCCCTTGAGATCTTGTATTAAGATCTAGAACATTCAGATAAGGCATTTTAGGAGGAGTTATTGAATTATATGAAATGTTACTTGTTGGTAAGTTTACTTCGTTTACTTGATTGTTTTTTATATCTTTACTATTATATTGCTGATTCCAGTTAGGATAATTTATACTATTTTTTCTATCCCCATTATTAAATTGTTCTTTAATAGTTGAAGAGCATGATTGAGAATTATTAAAAGGTTCAACATAACGATCCATCTGTTTTATTTGTATAAAGTAAATAATAATAATAAATAATAATGAAATTAAAATAAAAATCAATGCATTAGGTACATTTAATATTATTAAAACAACACCTATAATTATTATTAACCTACTTAATGAATTAAGTTGATCAGATGTTGACATTCCCTCTAGAGGTATGAGAGATGTGCTACAAAATAATTCTTTTAAAGAAAATAACCATAGTTTATTTTTACAACGCTTTGGCATTTTATTTATTAATAATTTTTATTAAAGATATATTTAATAATTTTTATTAAAGATATTATTTAAAAATAATAATATTTTTAAATTAAATGAACAACATTGAAATAAAGCCAGATAATGTGTTTTATAATACTTGTATCATTGGACGTAATACAGGTTGTAATCTTTCAAAAAATACTCATAACTTTTTTATAGGTGAAAATTGCGGAAATTCTGTTATTAATGGTGATAATAATATTATTATTGGAGATAATATTGAAGGAAAAGATATCGATAATCAATTTATAATAGGTGACGTAAAATTATTTAATACAACGGATAAAGCTTTCTTTATGCATAAAGCAATATATGAAAATTATCCTATTATAATGGCTTGTTTATCAACTCATTTGGATAGATTATCGTTATGTGAGAAAAAAAAATTATTAAAAAAGATGATAGACTTAAGAGATGGTATTTCTTCATTTGATTCTCTATTGTTAGAAAACAGTTTTTTTAGAATCTAGCATTAATCACTTTGTGTTATTTTTCTTATTTGGTGTTATATAGTCCATAAATCCAGTTGTTCTACATTGTGAAATAGCTGCACTACATTCATTAGATAAAGCTGCTCCAATAGCCACAGTATTATAACCTTGTGATGAACAACCAGCAGATTTACCAATATGTATGTAATCTTGAGCAACTTTTTGATTAAAGGCTTCTTTTCCTGTTATGTTATTATTGTTAATACCTAATACATTACCTTGTTGCATGGCTTCTTCACCTTTGTTGAGATATATAAATTTCCATGATTCTGGTTTTGTAGCCATTTTATCTTTTACTGTTTTAAAATCTTTAATCCTAACACTTGAATTTTCTTCTCCATCTGTTATGATAACTACTATAACACTTTGTTCATCACCAAATAAAATCAAAGCATCGTTTATAGCATCAAACAAAGCAGTCCCACCTTGAGGTGTATAATCGGTTTGTGTTAAAGGTTTAACAGACTTTAAAGGAACTTTGTTGATAAAAGTTTTTGATTGTGTATTAAATTTTATGAGAGTAAACGTGGTAGCATCATCAATCTTTTGCTGGTCTTGTATAAATAAATTTATACTTCCAATCATGTCATTTCTTATAGAGGCCATTGATCCAGATTCATCAAGTAACATTACTATATTAGTCATTGTTTATACTTTGATGGATTTGTTTAAGTTAAGAAATAATTTAGTTTTTAATTTAAAGTTTTTCTATTTATTCATAAATGATAAATATAAAAGACTATAACGATCCTATACCAATACATGCTGGATTTCTATGTACCTCTAATTACCTGATTAAATCTATACTTAATTTAGATCTGAAAACACCATTTATGCAAATGTATATTTCTTTAAAAAATATTGCATCTATTATAGATAATGATTTTGTAGATTTTTTGAATCCTGAATTCTATATTAAAAAAGATTTTGGATTATTTTCACATGTTTGGCATAATAAATATCCAAATTTATTATTCAATCACTTGGATCCATGTGTTGAAAATGGATATAAGATTTTAGAATCTTCTGTTAATAATATTAAAAATATTTTTAACACACAAGATAAAATTAATTTTATATGTTTTGCAGATACAGAATATACTTCTTTAGCTCAACATATTGTTGTTGGAGCTGTTGATTATATACCTCCTGATATTCCTGCTATTATTCAAAATATGTCTAAAAATATTATTGGAGATGCTGATAATTTGTTACAAATTATGAATAAGAAATATCCACATATTTCTTGTAATATATGCATTTTTACTAAAAATAAAGAACTAGGTCAACAAATAAAAAATAATAAAAAAAATATTGTGTATTTACCAACAACATATCATATGAATATATGGGAAATACTTGATGACAACGAGCAAAAAAATGCTATAGAAGAGAAAAATAGTTTATGAAAATTTTCTAAAAACTAATTAAAGAAAAATAAATAAATATTAAAATTATAATGACAACTTTTGATATTAAAGAACGAAATTTTATACATTTTTATAGCGGAGATGTTCCTTGTTTCGATTTTAAAGCATTTAACCTTTATTTTTCTATAGATTTTACACATCTTGAGTATATGTATTCAACAACAAATAAATTACTTGATCCAGAAAACTGTTACGAAGGCGATATATCTGGTATCATTATACCATCTTGGACCACTTTTATAAAATTTGATGAAGGTAAAATGGAATTAAGTTTAACACGCGATATATTACATGGTATTTCTCTAGAATTTAAAAGAGGTCATGCCATCGATATTACTTATACTTTAACATCTGAACAAGCTGAAAGGTGCTCTGAGTTATTCGATCAAATGATTACAAAAGCTATTGAAAATAACCCTGCTGTTCATAGTACAAGTGTTGATAATAATTATAAACCGCGTGGACAATGTATGAGATACAAAGTTTTTAAACATATTTTTGATTGCACTAAAGAATAACTAATGAAATAAAGAACTATAATACTTGCTTCGATGTTAATTAGTTTCTAAAAATATAAAAACTAAAAATAATAAAATAAAACAATTTCTAAACTTATAATCAGTTTCTAAAAATATAAAAAATAGAAATAATAAAAACAATTTTCCAAACTTAAGTTTACGCTGTTAATTAGTTTCTAAAAATATAAAATATAAAAACTAAAAATAGAAATAATAAAAAACAGAAATAATAAAAAATATGTTTTGTAAGTTTACTTCGTTCAATCGAAAATCAATTTATACAAAATAAAAAATATAAAAACAATTTCCAAACTTATAATTAGTTTCTAAAAATATAAAATATAAAACTAAAAATAGAAATAATAAAAAATATGTTTTGTAAGTTTACTTCGTTCAATCGAAAATCAATTGATACAAAATAAAAAATATAAAAACAATTTCCAAACTTATAATTAGTTTCTAAAAATATAAAATATAAAACTAAAAATAGAAATAATAAAAAATATGTTTTGTAAGTTTACTTCGTTCAATCGAAAATCAATTGATACAAAATAAAAAATATAAAAACAATTTCTAAACTTATAATTAGTTTCTAAAAATATAAAATATAAAAACTAAAATAGAAATAAAAATATGTTTTGTATAAAAATATAAAAACAATTTCTAAACTTATAATTAGTTTCTAAAATATAAAAACTAAAATAGAAATAATAAAAATATGTTTTGTAAGTAAACTTACAAAACAAAAATATAAACAATTTCTAAACTTAAGTTACTTGCTTCGCTGTTAGTTTATTATTTATAAGTATAATTAAAGCATTCATTAGTTTCTGTAATAGTTTTCTTATTTATTTTTAAATCTTGTCGCATCGTGACTTTTTTACAAAACAAACCTTTTTTATTTTTGTTTAATTTTTTTGTAATCTTATCAACATTATTATCTATATAAAAAGATTTGAATTTTTCACAATGATGCGAAAAGTATGAATTTGTACCAACTAATATCAAAAAAACTATAACAAGAATATTAACTATTTTTTTCTCATTGTGTATAATAGATTCTGATTGTAATGATAGTAATAAAAATGTTATAATTATAGATATAAAAAGAAAACGATAATAATAGTTAATTCTTGCTGGAAAATTATTAGACCATTTTATACGTTTTAATAACACATTAATAGATTCTGTTTCTAACCCATAACCTTTACTTGATGTTTTTGATGCTGGTCCTAAAGTTGGAGCTATCTTATATACACTTAATATAAATAGTAACAACACGCATATAAAAATTAACATTGTTGTATAATTTCTTCAGTATTCTTTTTAATTAAGTTATTATAATCTTTCTTAAAATTGATTATTCCGTTAGACCATGCTAAATCAGCTATTTCACCATTTTTCTGCATTGGTTCATAAGATACAATGAATTTTATATCTGTTGGTTGCGTAGTATACTGTAATGCTAATTCTGTGTATTTTAATGCATTACATGGAAAATCCTTATCTTCTAATTTATGAAAAATATAAGTATAATCTATATTGCTATTTTCTTGAATATCTGCCTCGGTATATTGCTTAACAGCTTTGTGTAAATTTACAGCATTAGCTGATATAAAAATAGCATCGTTTTCGTTAGTGGTTGTTATATGTATGTTTCTTAATCTATCAAAAGCATGTGAAAAAGAAAATACATTAGAACTTGCTGAATTTTGTATAAAGTGTACATTACCAGGTTTCACAGCATATTCTATAGCACCTTCTTTACTTATGCAACCACGACTAAATAGATTCCATGATATAAGTAATTCAGGTCTTACTATTGGTATATTAATTAAATCTTTTCTGATTCTGTCACAAAGGTAAATTGTATCGCATTCTACTTTAATAACATTATTAACAGATGATGTGACAACATGTAATTCTACTACTGAATAAGGTATATTTACCATAGGGAATGGATTTTTGAAGCAAAATTGAGGAAAAATATTATAAGAATGTTGTGATGCGATAGCATCTTCTATAAAATTATTTTGTTCTTTTAATAAGATTTTACCATCTCCTACAAGATAAACATCTGTAAATTTTCCTGTTATTTTAATATTAGCAAATGCATCTTGTCTAAATAATGAGAAGCGTTGTACAACATTACTATTATCTAATAACTGACTATATGGTTGAAGAGTTGCTGTAATGCGTTGATACGTATAATCCAAGTTATTAGCATAGAGATGCATTAAATCACCTTCAATTGGTGTTAAATCTTTTAACATATCGTTCATTTTTAAAAAGATTATAGAATGTTATTAAATCAGTTTAGAAATAATGAAAATAATTTCCAAAATTATAATTAGTTTTAGAAATAATAAAAAGAAAATATGTTTAGATAATAAAATTTGAATATTTAATTATAATAAAAATAAATCAACTTAATTAATAATGGGAATTTCTGGCTTAAGAAAATTTTTACAAAAACATTGTCCTGAAGTGTTTGAAACTATACATATTTCTAAATATGCTTATAAAAAGGTTGCTGTTGATACTTCATTATTTATGAATAAATATAAAAAAAGCTTGGGTCCTGAACGATGGCTTGCAGCATTTATATCACTTGTTTGCTGTTTAAGAAAAAATAATTTACATCCAGTGTTCGTGTACGATACAGGTTCTCCAAAAGAAAAAGAGGAAGAACGACGAAAAAGAAAGGATTCTAATGCTAAAGCCGAAGAGAAAATGTTTGATATTGGTGATGATATTGATATTTATTATAGAACTGGTGAAGTAACTAAAGCATTGTATGACCTCTTTATCAAGATAATTACAAAATTAAAAAAAGAACAGCCACAAAAACGGTTATTAAAACCAATAAAAGAATTATCATCTATTAATTCAGAACCAGTTTTTAATATAAAGATAGTTGAGAATGAGTATGAAAAATTAAAGAAACAAACTTTATCAACAACAAAGGAGGATTTTATAATTACAAAAAATCTTTTCAAAATCTTAAAAATACCTTATATAGATGCAATTATGGAGGCTGAAACACTCTGTTCAGATTTATGCAATAGAGGATTTGTAGATTTAGTATTATCGGATGATAGTGATATTATAGCTTACGGATGCGAGTCTTTTGTATCAAAACTAAATACTTCTTCAGGAGAATGTACTTTGATAAATTATAATAATATTATAAAATCGTTGCAGATAACTGGAAAAACATTTTTAGATTTTTGTATAATGTGTGGAACGGATTATAATTTAAATATACCAGGAATAGGTCCAGAAAAGGCATGGAAATTGATATCAGAACATGATGATATAGATGGTATTAAAAAAAATACTGATCTAGATGTGACAATTTTGAATCATGTTAGATCAAGAGAATTATTTAATGATTATGAAAAGTTTAAGGATCCTGATATAGCGTTTTGTTCATCAGCTATCAATTTTGCTGAACTTGATGAATTTTTTGAAAAGAACAATATAAAAGTGGATGTATCTATTGTTAAAAATGCTTTTACTGTTAATGAACAAAAGTTAGTTTTTGAGGATTAATGGTAACTTTGCTTCGCTATGGGCTACTGGATAAAATTGATTTTTTAATAAATAAATATTTATTAATTTTCTTAATGTGTATAATTTGCCAAAAACAATATAGCTTAAATATAAGCCCAAAGGATAAGTATAAGATAAATATTACAGATGAGCAATGTAGCAAACTTATAACACTTGATTGTTGCATAAGTGTTGCTACTATTCCAAACACTCTTATTAATCTAACACATCTTTATTGCTATAAGTGTATAAATCTTTCTTCTATTCCAGACACTCTTATTAATCTTACAACACTTGAATGTCAAGATACAAATCTTATTTCCATTCCAGCCACTCTTATTAATCTCATATATCTTTATTGCAGTGGTTGTACAAGTCTTGCTATCATCCCAGACGCTCTTATTAATATCACAGAACTTTCTTGTCGTGGTTGTATAAGTCTTGCAATCATCCCAGATACTTTTATTAGCCCGAAGGGCACGCGTAGCAATCTTACAACGCTTTATTGCCATGGTTGTACAAGTCTTATTTCTATCCCATATACTATTATTAGCCCGAAGGGCACGCGTAGCAATATTACAACACTTGATTGTAGTAGTTGTACAAGTCTTACTACTATCCCAGACACTCTTATTAGCCCGAAGGGCACGCGTAGCAATCTCACAACACTTGATTGTAGTAGTTGTACAAGTCTTACTAATATCCCAAACACTCTTATTAATATTACAACACTTGATTGTAGTGATTGTACGCGTCTTATACAAATACCATCTAATAATTTTAATTATATAAATTGTGTTAATTGTAAATGGTTACATCATGATGCTAATAAAAACTGTTATTATAACATACAAAAATTAAAAATAATAAGTTGTTGGTTTAGACGTAATATAAGATTTTTTATTTTTAAAAGATGGATAAAATCCCAAGAAGGAATTAAATGGTTATATGATCCTGCTAATATAGGTGCTAATATAGGTGGTAAAGTAGTTAAGGTTAATATCAATAAAAGCATATCAATAAAAGCATATCAATGAGAAAAATATTAGTTCTTGAATAAGGAATACGATAGGAAAATAAAAATTGATTTAAAATAAAATTTATTTTAAATGTAACAAAGATGAATACAATTTCTAAACAACCTAGACAACGTAAACTTGCTAAAAAAACAATCGCTAAAAAAAATTTAACAAATGTATATATAGACGGTAAAAAATGCTTAAAATGTTGGACTAATAAATTAAAACATAATAAACAATGTAAAAAATTTGTTATTAAAAATAATACAGATTTTTCTATAAAAGAAAATAACGAAGAATTTAATGAAGATGGTACTAAAAAATTTGTTGAGACTGTTTATAATGTTAAGAAAAATTCAACTATAAAAAATGAAAAGTATAACAGAATTGTTAAAAATGTTAATACTAACAGAAAAAGATATCATAATGCTGTTTAAGTGGTATAGTTTAATTTATAAATATCGTCTTTTTGCATATGAAAATAAAATTGAATAAATTTTTATTTTTCATATAAAATCACATTATACTAAAATGCAAACTAACACAGAAATAAGTAAATACCTTAATTCATTCTTACGTCACAAAATTAAAGATATTGCTAACAGAGGAGAAATAACTATTGATGAAAACGGATTTGTAAATTTTAATGATTTATTAAAATTTGCTACAGAATCTAAAAAATATACCAAAGAAGATTTTCTCACCGTCATTAATAATGATTCTAAACGATTTGAACTTAAAGGTGACAACATTAGAGCAGTATTTGGACATTCATTCAAGTTAGAAAATAAAAATTTTACCACTGGTGTTAAATATATTCCAAAAGCACTTTTTTATGTTGTAAAAAATAAAAATAATATTGACAATATATTAAATAATGGATTAAGTCCTACTAGAGGTAGAAACTGCTTGTTTTTTAGTCAAGTAGCTTCATATAGTTTCTATAACTTGAAAGTTGATGTGGATTCAATGATAAAAGATGGGTATATTTTTGAAAAATATGAAAATGGATTAATTGGTGTTGAAGGTAATGTTGATAAAAAATACATTTATACTTGATAATTATCATCAATACCGTTAGTATTTTTGCAATAAAAATCATTATCGATATCTTGGATAGCTTCGTCAAAAGATTCTGCTTGCTTAAAAAACATTGGTTTATTGTTTTCATTATTCCACACAAAACATACATATCCTTTGACATTAAGATTTGATTTTACATATTTATTAAATTCTGCCTCGCATTCTTTTATGCAATAATCTTTATGTTTACTAACTTTATCAGATAATTTTGTAAATTCTTTCAAGTCATCTTCTGATAAGGATTCTATATTTTCTTCCATGTCATCTTCTGATAAGGATTCTATATTTTCTTCAGACAATTTTAAAGCAAAATCGTTAAACATCCTATTTTCTAATTCGGTTAAACAAGAGATAGACATATAGTAGTTGAATTATTAATATTTAATTAAATATTAATAATTAAATCAATTATTATTTATAGAAGTATGATTAAAACTTTATTTTTTCTTCTACTAGTAATCCAACTGGTTTAAATTTAAAATTTTTAATAAATCCATGATACTCGTATTCAACTTTATTAAAATTTTCTCTAAATTCATGAATCGACAAGTAACCTCCATACTGCTCTAATAATCTCCAGTGTGGAGCAGGATTGATAACCACTTCTTCAACTTTAGATTCAACCTCTTTCGTTTCGTTTACTTCATTATACATTTTTAAGAGTAGACTTTCAGAATCATCATATAATCTTACATGTTTATTATCAATAATAAACGCAAGACAACAATTAAAAGAACAAAAAATACCATCTGTTTCATAATATTCTCTTTCATCTGAAATAATTTTTTTATCAGTTGGTATAATTTGTGTAGAAGAAACATTTTCCTTAATAGTATAAGTATCTTTACTAATATTAGAGTAGTATTGTTTTATTACTTGTTTAGGAATATATTTAATAGGACATCCTAAAGATACTGTGTTAAAAGGATGTCTACACCAATAACAATTGTATTTAAATTCAGTAACAGATTTGCTACTATTTATATCAATCATTACAACATGACAGTTATGTATTTTTTTAATTTCATCAGTATAGGTTATAGTAGTTTTTTTTATCTTCTCTTTGTTAAGTTCAGAAATCTTTGTGGTATTGTTAAAAAAGGTGGTATTAGATAATCCATATTTGTTATCAATACCATCTAGATCAATATTACTAATAACAAATATATATTTAATCTTAGTATCTTCTTTCTCTTCTTCCTTATTCTTAGGTGATTTTTCTTTTGACTTTACGATAGATTTATTATCTTTTGATCTTTTGTGTTTAGTTTCTTTTTCTTCAAGTGGTTGATCAGTATGTTTGACTTCACTGTTGCCACTAACGTGGCTAGATTGTTTTATTTCTTCAGATTTCTTTTTAGGTTTGGATGCTTTTGATTTAGCTACGACTTCATTTTCTAAAAGAATTGTTTTTTTCTTTTTTGGTTCTGTTTCAGTTATTTTTAATTCTTCAATAATAGCTTTATCAAGTAAAGTAGCATCATTCTTTTTTGATGGCTTCTTATTTTTTGGTTTATCAGTAGTTGAAGAAATAATATTATCTGTTATAACTTTAATCTTTGGCATTTTTAAAAATATAAATAAATTTTAAATAAAAAATCAATTTATATTTTTAATAATAAATAAATTATAGTTATGAAACCAAACATTATATTAGATCTTGACGAAACTCTATTAAATTCGCAAGAAACAACAACATTTGATAAAGAAAAATATAGAAAAAAAGTATCTAAATTTTCCATGCATGATATGGATGGATTTTATCTTATATTTGAGCGAGGTCATCTTCAGAAGTTTTTGGATTATATTTTCTCTAACTTTACCGTTTCAGTATGGACGGCTGGCTCTCTAGATTATTGTCTTTTTATAGTTGAAAAAATAATATTAATAAAACCTGAAAGAAAATTAGATTATATATTTTTTTCTTATCATGGAGAATTATCAATGTCTTTAACTGGCGATACAAAAAATTTAGAATTATTATGGAAAGACTATAAATTACCTGGATATAATGAAAATAATACAATAATTGTTGATAATTTTGATGAGGTTCACTTATGTCAGAAACATAATTGTGTAATAGCTAAAGAATTTGATTTTTTAGATAAAGGTAGTGAAAATGATAGATTTTTATTAGATCTTATACCAAAATTAGAAAAAATGAGAAAACATATAATTAATGGTGGTACTAACCCAGCAGATATTGTAAATCTTTAATTAATTATGCTATGCTCATTTATGCTTTGCATAATGTTACGCTTACTCACTTTACCACCTATTTTATCTGGATTGTACAACCATTTTATACCATCTTCACTTTTTATCCATCTTTTAAAGATAAAAAATTGTAGGTTTTTTCTAAACCAGGAACTTATTATTTTTAATTTTTGTATATTAGATTCATAATGTTTGTTATCAACATGATTTAACCATTTACATCCAATACAATTAATATACTTAATTTTAGAAGGAATAGCAGTAAGATTTGTACAACCACTGCAATAAAGTGTTGTGAGATTACTAAAAGTATCAGAAATAATAGTAAGATTTGTACAATCCTGGCAATAAAGTGTTATGAGATTACTAAAAGTATCAGAAATAGTAGTAAGATTTGTACAACCATAACAATAAAGTGTTTTAAGATTGCTATGCTTATCTATAATGTTTGTCTTCTGGTTAAGAGTATTCCATTCGGATGCAGAGATAGAGATAAGACTTGTACAATCATAACAATAAAATACTGTAAGATTGATAAAAGTATCAGGAATAGTTGTAAGACTTGTACAACTATTGCAATTAAGTATTGTAAGATTGATAAGAGTGTCTGGAATAACCGTAAGATTTGTACAACCATGGCAACTAAGTATTGTAAGATTAATAAGAGTATCTGGGATAGCAGCAAGACTTATACAATCAGTACAATCAAGTGTTGTAAGATTAATAAGAGTATTAGAAATAATAGTAAGACTTACACAGCTCTGGCAATTAAGTGATATAAGATTTATAAGAGTATCAGGAATAGAAGTAAGATTTATACAACTATGACAATTAAGTGATGTGCTACTTGAATGATTTTCTATTATTTGGTTATAATTATTTATTTCTTTCTTTTGTTTACAAATTATACACATTTTTAATAAATTTAAATATTATTTTATTAAAAATCAATTTTTTATTTCTCTTTCAACCAAGGCCAAACAGTTGGATAAGTTTTACCTCCTGCTAAAGCAAGTTGTTCAACAAGAGCTAACAATCTTTTACTATAATTTTCTTCTTCATCATCATCTTCGCTTTCGCTATAACTTTCAAAACTATAATTATCATAATCATAGTCATAGTCTCCATATCTTTCTTCTCTAAGAATTTCTTTAGCTTGACCAAAATATCTTTGAAGATGTAAATACTCATAAAGATATTTCATCTGTGCCATCCTATTTACTACAAATTTTAAATCATATGTTATACCATCTTCTATAACAACACCTGCAGTAATATATCGACTACATAATGTAGAATCAGTTCTAAAACCTACCTTGATTTTAAGCAATTCACTCTTCAATTCATTCTCTCTTTCTGTCATTTTTTTCATCACTATTACTATTTCTGGTACATCCTTAAGATTACTATCATATATATATTTATAATTAATAAACCATTCACATTTACTTGATTCTACTTTGAAATCTGGTAAAAATATATATTTTTTAGCTATATCTTTCTTAATAGTTTCTAATTCTGATAGTAATATTTTTTGTAGTTTTTCTCTATCTTCTTTTTCCTTCTTAAGTTTTGCCTCTTTTTTCTTCTTTCTTTGTATACTTTGTTCTTCCTTTTTTTGTTTAATAGCTAGATAATTTTTATAACCATCATATTTCATACATGTAATTTTTATACAATCTTCCACTTCTATAACATGACAAGCATTATTACTGTATTTATAAGGATTTTTGACTCTTTTTAATTTACCTTCAATATCTGTCTTTGTCAATAAAAATTTAGTTATCGCATCAGTTTTGTATAAAGCGTCATCATTCCATCTTTTAACTAACATTAAGCATTCTATGTAACCATTTTGTTTAGTATCTTCTTTTAGTAATTTATGTTTGACTGCTAGTTTTTTCCAATAATTTTTATACATTTCAAAGATTGTTTTATCAGTGTTAGAAAATGTAAGGTTATTGGATAAGTCTAGAAAATCAGATATACATAAAATAATAAAATTATAGGTAACAAATTTATTAACCATTTTATTATATTAATTTAATTCTTTAAAACAATTTTTAATAATATTTTTATTATTTTAATAAAAATATTCTTAGCTTAGTGTTTATTAAAAATTAATAAACTTTTTGATATTGAATATCGTGGTTCGCAAAATAAATATTTATCTACCTTATATACAGTATCAAAAAGTTTCATTATTTTTATATTTTTTCATAAAAATTATAAAAATTTAATAAAAAATTGTGTGTGTGTGGCCGTTACCAAACCATATAAAGCTCTAAAAAAGCAGAAGAAAATAAAAATAAATAAAAATAAAATAATTTCTATAAAATTATAAAAAATAAAAATTGAATTATATATTTTTATTTTTATATGTTTCAAAAATGAAACAAACTAATACATCAGATACTTTTCCTACCAAACTATCTTCTTTCCCCATCAAAAAATTAAAAGAATTTTTCAACACGGAAAAATTAGATACACTCCATATGATAAAAAATTATCTTGATGACAGATATTTTAACTATGGAGACTCTAGATTTACCGATGAACAATATGATCTTCTTAAAGAAATATTGGTAGAAAGAGATCCATCATATATTCCTCCTGTTGGATCTTTCTTAAAAAAAGGTGACAAATCTGTAACTCTTCCTTATTTTTTGGGATCAATGGACAAGTTTAAACCAGAACATGAAAAAAAATTAAATAACTGGCTTAAAAAATATAAGGCAAACGAATACATACTTCAACACAAATTAGATGGTATGACTTGCTTATTAGTTGTTGATAACGATAAGATTAATTTATATACAAGAGGAGATGGCACTGTTGGTAAGGATATAAGTCACTTACAAATATATTTTAATCTTCCTAAGAATCTTCCAAACAAATTAATAGTAAGAGGGGAATTACTTGTAGAAAAAAAGGTATTTGCTGATAAATATAGTTCAGAATATTCTAACTCTAGAAATTTTGTGACAAGTATTGTTGGGGCTGATACTTCAAGAGAAGGATTAAAAGATATTAATTTTGTAACATATGAGATTTTGAATGAAACCTACATGTGTGAAAAACCTTCAAAACAATTAGAAAAATTAACAAAATTTGGTTTCAAAGTAGTTCCGAATATCACACAAAAAAGTTTAGATATACCTATATTAAAATCTACGTTAACCACTTTCTTAAAAACATCTCCTTATGATATAGATGGATTAATTACATGGCCTAATAATAGTTACGAATTAGATTCATCTAATAACCCTCCGCATTTCCCACCTTATGCTTTTGCGTTTAAAATGCCTAATCTTGATGAAATTAAAACAGTTGAAGTGATAGATGTCGAATGGAGCGCTACAAAATGGAACTATCTTAAACCGAGAGTACTTTTCCCACCTACATTGATTTCTGGTGTTATGATAAAAGCTGCATCAGGATTTAATGCAAAATTTATTAGAGATAATAAAATAGGTCCTGGTACTCTTTTAGAAGTAGAAAGATCAGGTGGTGTTATTCCAGATATTGGAAAAATTGTTAAAGGTACAGAAGCAAGTTTTCCTAAAAATATTAAGTATCGTTGGAATGATTCTGGTGTTGATATTTTATTAGATGAAAATAATGATAATGGTGAACAAAATGATGAGGTTGCTATTAAAAAGATTACATCATTTTTTGATGATTTAAAAATTAAACAAGTAAAGGAACAAACTGTAAAAAAATTGTATGATAATGGCTTTAACACTATTATAAAAATTTTAGAAGCTAAGCAAAGTGATTTTGAGAAGATTGATGGATTTCAAAAAAAGTTAGCGGAAAGAACTTATAATAACATTCATGAGAAATTAAAAGATGTTGAAGTGAGTGCTTTATTAGGGGCTTTAGGAGTTTTTGGGTATGGAATATCAGAAAAAACTATCACAAAATTGTTTGAAGAGATACCGAATTTTATGGATATAAAAGATCATGATGAGTTGTATAAAAAGATTGTAAACGTGAAGGGATTTTCAGATATTACAACTACAAAAATTATAGAAAACTTGGATAAGGCAAAAGAAACTTTAGAAAAAATGAAAAAATATGTTGTATTGAAAACTAAAGAAGTTGATGATGTAGAATCTTTAGGAGATAAACTAAAAGGGATGACGATAGTGACTAGTGGTTTCAGAGATAAAAAGTTGATAACAGATAATGGAGGAAAAGAAACTAGTGCAGTATCTAAAAACACTAGTGTGTTAGTTATAGAATCACTTGATGAAGAAACAGGAAAGATTAAAAAGGCTAAAGAATTAGGTGTTGTGATAATGTTAAGAGATAACTTTATGAAGAAATATAGATTATAAGAAGTAAGGATTGTAAGAAATATTTTGTGTTGTACAGAAAAACGTATCTAACAAACTTAATTTTTTAGCATTAAAAATATTAATACAATTGTATTAATATTATAAATTTAAGCCCGAAGGGCAAACTGTAGCAATTTTACACTTTATTGCGATAATTTACAAGTCTTATTGTTATTCTATCTAATAAATTTATAAATTATTTTAGTTAAAATAGGTTGTATCATAAAACTTTTGTTATTATGTCAAAATAAATTAGTTAACCTTCTTTTAGCTATTATACCACCAATATTGTCAGGATGATAATACCATTCACAAAAAGCCTTTGTATTAATTAATAATGTTAGCTTATATCTATTAATTTTCCATGCTTTGACTTTAGCTCTAATTTTTTTTAATTTAATAAAATGTATCCTTTCATCATAAGAAAATTTATTGCTACTTAAACCATACCAATCCCATGGATTATCAGGATAAGCTTTTACAATATCAAAAGTAATATTTGGATTACGACTTAAACCACTCCAATTCCATGGTTTATCAGGGTAAGCTTTTACAATATCAAAAGTAATGTTTATATTATAACTTAAACCATCCCAATCCCATGGCTTATCAGGGTTATCTTTCATAATATCAAAAGTCATGTTTGGATTGCAACTTAAATAATACCAATTCCACGGCTTATCAAGATTATCTTTTACAATATCAAAAGTAATGTTTGGATTACGACTTAAACCATACCAATTCCATGGTTTATCAGGATATGCTTTCACAATATCAAAAGTAATATTTGGATCACTACCTAAATTATACCAATTCCACTGATCATTAGGGTAAGCCTTTACAATATCAAAAGTAATGTTTAAATTACTACTTAAACCACACCAATTCCATGGCTTATCAGGATAAGCATTTACAATATCAAAAGTAATGTTTCGATTATGACTTAAATTATACCAATCCCATGGCTTATCAATGTTATCTTTCACAATATCCAAAGTAATGTTTGGATTACTACTTAAATTATACCAATTCCACGGCTTGTCAGGATAAGCATTTATAATATCAAAAGTAATGTTTGGATTACTACTTAAACAATACCAATCCCATGGATTATCAGGATAAGCTTTTACAATATCAAAAGTAATATTTGGATTACGACTTAAACCACTCCAATTCCATGGTTTATCAGGGTAAGCTTTCACAATATCAAAAGTAATGTTTGGATTACCACTTAAACTATACCAAATCCATGGCTTATCAGGATAAGTTTCAAATAATTTAATTAATGAATTAGACATAATAATAAATTAAAAATAAAAATTTATTATAATCAATTTTTATTTTATTGCTTTGCTAACATTGGTAACCCTGCTTTGATAACCTTAGTTTGCCCTGCTTCGCTTACCCTATGGTTTAAATGTTTTTAAAATAAACGTACTGCTTTTTTTAGCGCTTATACTTTGATATTAAAAAATGGTTGTTGAATTTGTTTTATGTTAATAAAATTATTTTGCGCTTCGTTGTTATTTACAACATCTATTAAATAAAATTCTGCGTCTTGTAAAATTTTTCTATAATGTATTGCGCTATCGTTATTCGCATATATTATAACATTTTTACATTCTCCAGAATAAATATTTTGTTTTTGTGTAAAGGTTCTGAATAGTCTTCCTATAAGGTACATATCCATTAAAAGATACATCTGAAAGTATATAACTTTATTTGTCATATTTTTTATTTTATCGATATATTCTATTTGTTTTATCATATCTTTTAGCATAATCTGTTCTATTTCTTTTGGACAGTTATCTATCTGTTTTAATATTTTATAATCTTCTAGCATCTTTAGATATATCTTGTTGCGTTCGGATTTGTCATTGGTTGATAAAAATCGTAAAGTTAATTTTTCAAGATTAATATCAGTTAAGAACTCATTTTCCTCATTAGATCTAATATCAACATAATGGAATCTGGTGTTTTTATAAGGACATGTTGTCTTATCAACTAGAAAACAATTTCTGTAATATTTTATGGTTTGATGCAGAAAATCATTAGTTCGTCCTTCTTCCATCATATTAGCTATAAATTTTTGATTAGTCCTTTGATAAGTAGTTTCAAGAAAAAAGTCAATAAACTTATCTGATGTTGTGATGATTTGTTTAATAAAATTAAAAATATTGGTAATACCATCCTTATTTTTTAAAGAAGTATTATGTGTGTTATTGTAACCAAATATATAGATATGTTTTTTATATTTTTTACTGTAGTGTTCAGATAAGCTTATACATCCTTCTAGATACTTATAAGATAAAATGGTTAAGTTATTTTTAGAAAAATGATTAATAATGATTTGAGATAAGCCAACAAAACCTTTGTTAGTTATTATAGATTCTTTGGCTTTTTTTATAATAAATAATTTTAATTCGTTAGATAATTTATCTAAATATTTTGTATCGTAAGTTTGGCAAAAAGATGTGACTATATTCATTATTTATTATTTCTAAACAATAATAAAATTGATTTTATTCAATTATTCTTAAGATTATTAATAAATGTATTTATGCGATGATATTATACAAAAAGTACTGCATTTTCTTAGTCTTAACGATCTTATTACAATTGGTAACAAATTTAATAAACAATGGAATAAAAATACATTATCAAAACATGTATGGTCTTATATAAATATAGATTCTCAAAAAGAATACTATCATGATAGTAGTGAAGTTTTGTATAAAAATATTTTTATTAATTATGGACATTTAATGCAGAATATAGTGCTTTATAAATCTACAGACACTGCCATTTTATATGCTTTATTAAAAAAAGAAAATATGTTGAAAACTATAACTGTAGAAATTTTTGATCATAATTCAGCAAACACACAAATATATTTTTTAGAAAAAATGTATAATGAAGGTTTATTAAACAAGGTTAAAAATATATCGTTAATCCTTGAAGAATATAATAGATATAATGATTTCAGTGATCATAGATATAGTTATCTTTATGATTTTTTTAGCGACATGAAAGATCATAAAATAGCTAAATTGATAACTACGATAGAATTTAAAATGAAAAATTATAATATGGTTGATGCATATACATATATTTTTGAAGATATGGGTAAATACTGCGAAAATATTAAAAATGTTTCTATATGCGTTAGGAAAAATACATACGTGGATCATTATCCAATTAATGAAGACGCTATTAATTATTTATGTAATATTGAAACAATAGAATATTTAACTGTGAGATCATGTAATTTTAAAGATGAATGGATAAAACAAATTAAAGAAACTATGCCGAATTTAGTGGTATTTGAACATATTAAAAACGAATCGTTATTTTATTAAACTAATAAAAAATTGAATAAAAATTAATTTAATATTTTTAATTAATTTTTATAATACTTTTTCAATGTATACAGGATTCGCACCTTATGATTTATTAATGTTAATCTTTATATTTGCAACCTTTATTGTTTTTCCTATAATTATTACCATAATGTTTATCAAAGCTGGAATATATATCATTAAACATAAACAACAAATTAAAAAATTTGACGACCCTCAATACAGATTAAACAATTTTTTAAATGAAACAATATGTTTATGTAGTTTGTTGCATTCATTAGACAATAATATTATTTCTATAAGTGACGATAATATTTCTGTGGTATGTTTTAGTATTCATAAAAAATTAAAGAAAAAGTCATCATCTAAAAATATAAGAAACATGATTTTAAAGTCACAGATTATTAAAGAACATTTTAGTTCTTTTTATGAAGAAGTGTTCAATAACAAAATATTTATTCATGTTCAATATTTTAATCAATATCCTTGTAAAAAATAACTAAACGCTTTTAAAAATTGAAATAATAAAATGTTATTTCAATTTATTAAAAATATTTATAATGTCTATTAATAATATTTCTCTTGACATCTTGTTAAAAGATGGTATAATCTGTCAGAAAAGAACAGGTAAAAATAAACAATTTACTTTTCTCTATAATAATGAAATAATTAAAGGACCTTACACTGAAGAAAAGGCGAATAAAATTAAACAAAAATTTGAGAAACTTAAATCATGGAATACTGATTATCTTATTTATCCTTTAGAATTTATTAAAGATAACAATGATATAGTTTTTATAAAATATCCTAATGTTGGTATAAAAAATAATTTTACTATTGAAACATATAAGGAATCTTTTAGTGAATATACTTGCAACTTAATGACTTCTCGTGTAGGTTTAGAAAAAGTAAGTGATCTAATTACCAAACCAGAAAATAAATGGTTATTTAATTTTTCAACCACTATAGCCATAACTTTGATTAAAGAAGTGTTATTGTGTATAGGTGATCGAGGATTGTTTAATATTATAGCTGATAAAGAAACACATAAAATTTATATAATCGATGTGGATGAGAATAGCGAAATCATTAGAGATTCTGATACATTTTATTGTTCAAAAGATATGAAATCTTCTTATAAGGATGTGTGGAAAGATAATATAGATGTTGAAGAGGTGTTAAACAGACTAGAAAAAGATATACCGCGAAATGATAAAAATGAAAGTTATCATGAAGTGATAACCATGTTTAAAAAATACCATAAAGAAAAAATTGTTACTGGTGAAAACAATTTTACAAATCTTCTAATTCCAGCAGATGATAAAATAATAAATAATATTGGTAAAATGTCTTTTAATAGATTTTCAAGTACCACGTATTCTGGTTATAAAACAGATGTTGTAAAATCTTCTTTACAAAAATATATCAGAAGATGTATAAAAAATAAAGCGTTAATATCAACATTTGAATTATATAGAATGGGTGAGGTAGAAGGAGGAGATCCTCTTGTATCAAATTTATACAATAGATTATCAGTTATTTCCACAGAAGATATTGGGCCCGCTAATATAAATTTAGCATTGTCTACAATTAATTTTGTGTTGTCAAAAAATAGAGATAAAAATAGGTTATTTAATTTGGTAGGGTTATTAGCAGATTCTAAGAAAACAAGAGTGTTATCACATATTTGGAGAATGTACGATACAGGAGATGGTAGACGTAATGGTAAAGCAGCATGTATTAATATAAAAACAATAAATGAAATAACTAATCCTTCATTGCGTAAATTAGTTTGGTATGATGAAGATCCTACGGTGATCATAAAATATGCGGAAATGTTTAATAAAGAATTAGGCGAAAAAGATATAAATTGTGTGTATTGGTTATCTACATTTATGTCAATATCAGAAGGATTGAAAATAAAAAAAAGAAATAGAAGAACAAATCCAATGCAAATAATTTTTGATATATTACAGAATTTTTTACATGAAAGTGTTTATGAAATATTGTATAAAGCTTATTTCACATTTTCTGAAACACGACCATTTTTAATGTTAGCAGTATGGTTAGCAGTTTATGAAACCAAGCAAGAATATGAATTGATAAATATTGATAATACTATTCTAGAAGATGAAGAAAAGGTGTTAGATGGTTTAATGATAGGTGATTATAATGTTGAATATAAGATTGAAGATTTTATTATAGATATGCATACAAAAGAAGGAAGAGATAAAGGAATGGATAGAAAAAATTTTATAGAAGAAGGAATGAAGGTGTGTAACGAGGATGAAAGATTTAAGAAAGGTATGTTTAAGATTATGGAAGAGATTTATAGGATGTGAATAAAATTGAATTTATTATTAGAAAGATAATTTTTATTCAAAAATGTGTATAATTTGTAGACAAAAAGATAAGTCTATAATACAATTCTATAATATAAGTAGCGATATAAAGAACCCACAAAGTATAACACTTAATTGCTTTGGATGTATCAATCTTACTATTATTCCAAATACTCTTAGTGATCCGCCTTATCTTTTGACTAATCTGACAATACTTAATTGCAGTCATTGCATAAGTCTTACTTCTATTCCTGATACTTTTATTAATCTTACATCACTTATTTGCAATGATTGCACAAATCTTACAACTATCTCTGGCACTCTTATCAATCTTACAACACTTAATTGCAGTCGGTGTGAAAATATTACTACTATTCCTGATACTCTTATTAATCTTACATCACTTGATTGCAGTAATTGTATAAGTCTTACTTTTATTAGTCTAAAGGGTAAACCCGCAAGAGCTAAGCAGCGTAGCAATATTTCAATTATTGATTGTAGTGGTTGTACAAGTCTTACTTTTATTAGTCTAAAGGGAAAACAACAGTTGATTAAAAATATTATGGAAATCTAAAATTGGATTTTTAATCATGTAGACTTTAAGGATAAAAATAAAAACCAAATAAATAAAACTGTTTAACATAAATAACTTAAAGATAAGTTATTAATACATAATAATAAAAATCTAACAATGTTAAAAACTGTTGTTAATAAATTAAATTGTTTTGAAAAAGATAATTTGGTAACAGTTTCTAACATTGATGTTGTTACTAAAAAACCATATAAAAAAACAATATGGAAAAACAAAATTCTTAATGATGACTTAGACCAACACATACGAGATGTACAAAATGCACTTATTTATATTAAAAATGAACATGATGAAAAAAGAAAATTACTCAATAAAATTATTCCTTATTGGAATAATGATAAAAAGATTATATCTGATAAGATATGGAAACCACAAATTTTAGATATAGTTAAACCTATTATTTCTAAAACTTTTAGTGATAATAATATAAATCATTCATGGTTTTCTATAGATGAAAAATCTTCTTCTACTGAAAAAACTATAGATTTCGATATATCTGATTTTTCCTTATGCGAATCATTAGATCTTGATACACCTAAACCTGTATTAAAAACTGTTATAATAAGATTATTTCCAACAGAAGAACAAAAAATAATGTTAAAATTATTTTTAGATCAGTTTAGATGGTATTATAATGCAGTGGTTACTCTTATATATTTATCTTATGGTCATCAAAATATACAAAATCATAAATTAGAATATGATATAAAACAATATGTTGCAAATCCTAAAAATAATACAACTTATGAAAAAGAAGTTAAAGATCTTAAGGAAAAAGAAGAAAAAAGAAAACAAAATATGTGGGATAAAAAATTTGAAAAAGAGTTTGAGAAAGAAAAAAAAGTATTAGAAAAAGAAAGAAAAAAAATGTTTAAAAAAGCAATTTCTGACAAAGATCAAAATAGAGTGCGAAAATATACTTTAGAAAAAAGAATACAAACTGAACAAATAATAAAAATAAAAATAGATTCTGATATTAAAAAGGACTTTAAGGAATTAACCCCAGATACAGAGATTAAGTATAATAATATTCATATACGTGACAATCTTTTACGTATATATAAATACATAGAAATAAAAGGACCTGCTCGTGATGATGGGTCTCATTTAGTATTTCAAGATTTTGAGTTTACTCCTGATTCAACAGATGTGCTTAGACCACCTTGGTGGGATAAAGTACATAATAGAATACCAAGAGGTGCTTTAAATAAAGTTGTATCTAGTTTAAATTCTGCTGTGTCAAATTATAAAGCTGGTAATAATAATGGTTTTAAAATGCGTTATAAATCCAGTAAAGATGATCAATATTGTCATTTTGAAGATTCTTCATTTCCTAAAGATATTATGAAAATAAAAAGTAATTATTGGTATACTGAAATCAAAGATAAAAATAATAGTAAACAGAAAAAACGTAAACATATATCATTAAGTGATATTATTAATGATAATAAAACAAAAAAAGGATTAGATATTATTTATGAAAAAATAACAGATCGGTATTTTATACACTATCCAGTAGATGTAAAATGGTATCCTAAAAATGATAAACGTAACGATTGCCAAGATATGTTTGTTTTTAAAGGAGAACGATTTACATCTATAGATCAAGGGATTAGAAAATTTGCGATATGTTACGATCCACACGGTAAAATTATTTCTATAGGAGAAAATGCAAGTTCTAAACTTTTAGAATTATATGGGTTAGATGATCCAGATAAATGGAGGAAAATGAAAAATTATGTAAAAGAACTTCATTGGAAAACTATAGATTATCTGATAAAAAACTATGATATAATTTTACTACCAGAATTTAGAACTAGTGAAATGCTAAGAGGAAAGAAACTTGGTAAGATGACTAAATTCTCAATGCAAATGCTATCGTTTTTTGCTTTCAAACAAAGATTAAAATATAAATGTGCGTTATATGGAAAAAAATTAATTATTGTAAACGAAAGCTATACTTCTTGCACATGCACAGGATGTGGGTTTATAAATAAAAAATCAAGTCAAGAAATAATAACATGTAAAAAATGTGAACTGGTAATAGATAGAGATATAGCAGGTTCAAGAAATGTCGGTGTAAAAAATATTACATTGATTTAAAAAAAAGGTTTACGCTAATTTAACCTTGAATATAGATTTCATCTATATTTTAAACAGCGGAAAATCTATAAGACAAACGAAGCTGTATATTAATCTTACAACACTTGATTGCCATGGATGTACAAGTCTTACTACTATTCCTGATACTCTTAACAATCTCACAACACTTTATTGCTATAGTTGTACAAGTCTTACTACTATTCCATCTAATAAATCTACATTTATAAATTGTACTAATTGCAAATGGTTGAATCATCCTGGTAACAAAAACTATTTTTATAAAAAAGATAAAGATGATTGGTTTTTGGGTTAAAAAGAATTTACGTTACTGGATTTTTAAAAGATGGATAAAATCTGAAGAAGGTGTAAGGTGGCTATACGATCCTAATAATATAGGCGGTAAAGTTAGTAAACGTAACATTAAACCATAATGAGCTTGCAATTATACAAAAGTATAAATAAATAAATAATGTAACAAAATATCGTAAAGAAAATAGAATATTAAAAAAATTTAATATATTATTAAAATTAAATAATATATTAATAAAAATAAATATATAATATGACAACAACTATTACACAACAACCTTCAACAACTCCTACAATTTATGGTCAAATAATTCAAGAAGTTACTCGTGAAGTTCCTATAACACCATGTAATAAAACTTATGATGATAATTATTATCGTCATGTCGGATATCAAGAACAAGGTGGGTTAACTGAATTATTTAATCCTGTAACAATAAAATTTATATCTCAAGAAATAACTAAAGCTTTACATGGGATTTATGAAAGGCCGATCGTAGTTCCTGATTCAACAATAGGAAGTGTCTTATCAGCAACATATCAAGCTTTTCGACCAGAAGTTGGTTCAATTTATTCAAGGTACAATATCGCAGTAGGTGATAGTGATAAATATGGAAAGCAAATCATTGAGCAGACTATTGAGGTTATTTCAAATCAATTAAGAACACAGTTAGAAATAGAAGAAGCTAATAAGAAACTTTCAGTGTGGACAACAGTTCTTGGAAGTTTTAATGACCATGGATTAAGAGGACATGATATAATTAAGATAAGTAGGAAAAGACCAGCAAGGATGCAGTTTAACATGAATTATTAATAAACTGTATTTAGATATGGTTAAATCTTACTCATCGCTTATCGCTTTTTTAATAAAAATTGTTATTGGAGATTCATCGTGATCTTCTATTGGTGTTGATAAATATTTCCTTTCTTCAGAAGTCAAATGTGCTAAAGATCGTAAAGGATGACTGCCAAGTGAGAATTTGTTATTAATTTCTGGATTGACGTCTTTCGCTTCGCGTAGTCTTGCTTTTATTAGATCAGTATCATTAAGTGTTGACATTTTATTTGATTAAAATATTAATTAAAAATCAAATAAACTATATTCAATGGGTAATAATGTATCTTTCGCTAAAGATATGTATAATCAAAGTAGACAGCAAGAGGCTGATGCTACTATCAAACAATTTAATATTGTATTGAATGCTATTGATGAAAAATTATTAAATCATTCCACGTTGCCAAAAAATACAATCGAGACTATATTGAAAGATCGAGATGAAATTAAAGAAAGAATAAATTCTTTAAAAAAGATACACGCAATGAAATAAATTGTTTTAAAATAAATAAAAATTTATTTATTTTAATAAATATTCATGAAATCTAAATCTCCAAAACGTAAAAATAAATCGCGACGTAAACCAAGCAGACGAAGTCAACCTTTAAAAAGAAGTAAGCAAAGCAGACGAAGTCAATCGAAACGAAAAAGTAAGCAGCGTAAATTGAAAAAAAGAAGTAAATCTAAGAACCAAAAAAATAAACGACGATCTAAAAAAAGTAAACGAAAAAGTAGCAATCTTAAAGGCTGGAAAAAGTCATCGCCTCGTAGCATAAATCCACGAAGAAAACTTTACTCGAGATGTAAGAGTAAATGTTTCTTACAACCTGCTAAACTAAAATACCCAATTTGTAGTTCTAAAACAAAACTTTGTAAAGCCGATTGCAGAGCATTATTAGCAGCTTTAGTAAGATCTAAACAATATAAACATAAAAAGATTTCAGTAAAAGCTAAGTCATTAGCTAAAAAAAATAAATGTTCCTGGATAATGAAATAAATTATTTTATAACTTAAAAAAATATTGTAAGTTACAAAATAAAAATACTAATAAAAATGAACCAACAACAATTCAATAATTCTTCTATAACACAAAGCTCTCCGGCTTCGCTTGGAGAGTATTCATTTTCTATATTGATATATAGTAAGTTTTCCAAAAGATCTGATGAATTGCTTGATATTATTAATACATCTCCTGTAAATTTTTCTCAATTAGGTTTAAGTACTATTTGTGCAGACAATAAGGAAATAAGAAAAAGAATTTTATCTAATAAAGATATAGTTCTGAAATACGTACCTTGTATATTAGTTGGGTATTCTGATGGAAGAATCGATAAATATGATGGGAATAATGCAAAAAATTGGATATTTTCTATTATTGATAACTATAAGAAAAAAATAGAACAAGATCAAACGAATGCGAATGCTAGCGCTAGCGCTAACAAAATTGAACAAGTAGAAGAAAATATTATTGAAGAACATGCTCAAAATAACCAAGAAATAATTGTAGAAAAAGATGTTGTGCCAAAGGAAAAAATTAAGAAAAAACCAGTTAATAAACAAGTTACCCTGAAAGATATCCCAAAGGATACCTCTAATGGTATCCCGAAGGCTACATCAACTGTTACATCTATAGATGATCTTGAGGATGAAGAAGTGGAAAATAAGGACGATAATGAGGATGAAGAGGTTAAGGAATTTAATATAAAAAGACCTCCAATGCCTATTAGAACAAATGCAGGTAATATAGAATTTAATGCATTTGAAGAAAATAATGAGTTTGGTGATGCAACAGACATGATTTCAAAATCAATAAAAAATAATAATGCTAATGATAAGAGAAAAAATGATATATTAAATGCCGCTCAGATGATGCAAAAAGAAAGAGATTCTCAATTCGAGAGTTCTAGACCAGCAGGTTTTCCATTGCATAAAAAATAGATTGTTTTATTATTTCTATTTTATATTTTAGAAACTAATTATAAGTTTGGAAATTGTTTTTATTTTGTATTATTTCTATTTTATATTTTTTAGAAACTGATTATAAGTTTAGAAATTATTTTTATTTTGTATCAATTGATTTTCGATTGATACAAAACATATTTTTTATTATTTCTATTTTTAGTTTTATATTTTTTAGAAACTAATTATAAGTTTAGAAATTATTTATTTTGTATCAATTGATTTTTGATTGATACAAAACATATTTTTATTATTTCTATTTTAGTTTTGTATTTTTTAGTTTTATATTTTTAGTTTTATATTTTTTAGAAACTAATTATAAGTTTAGAAATTATTTTTATTTTGTATAAAAACTAATTAAGGTTAGAAATTATTTTATATTTTTAAAACAATTTATCTCAATATTTTTTTTAAGTTTGGACTCTTACAAAAATCTTGTTCTTGTTTTTCAAAATTGCGACCCATTCTATTTTGTAAGTTTAATTTCATATCTTCTCTCTTCTTTTTCTTAACACTTATAGGAACATATTGTTCTAACTCTGGGAATTTATCTCCGATGTCTTCTGGGTTTTTTAAAAGTGTATACATTTTTTGTATAATCTCTTCGTCATGATCAAACTCTCTTTGAATTTTATTACTTTCTTTATCAAGTCTTCCCATAATTTCATAATGGTTTCCTCCAACCCATAAAATAATTATAGATTTTCTTTCTTTTAGATTCATGTTATCCCTATAAGGCAATCTTGTTTCAGCATGTATAACATATATGTCTCTATTAAAATGATCTGATATCATACCTAACATAAACATATCGATATCTTCTGAAGGATCTTCTAATTTTTTTATATAAGTATTATAGGCACTTTTTTCAGCTTCTTCAGAGATAAGTGTTGTGATATTGTTGAGAAATGTTGAAAGTCTTTCAACAGCGTCTGGGTTAACGTTTTGAATGTCTTCTATATTTTTAAAAAACGTTAAGGTTTCTTTTGAGATGTTGGTTTTACAATTGTTAAGAGAATTTATATTTTTGTAAGCATTGGGTAAAATAAATTTTTCAAAATGGGTGATGTTCAAAACGTTTTTAATAACATTAATAATCTCATCCATTTTTGGGTAAATATCCTTTAATTTTTTGATAAAAGGGGTGTTGGTAAGAGAATAAAAATCAGTAAGAATAGTGAGAACATTAGATTGGAATAAAATAAGGGCGATATCACCGTTTAGTTTCTCCCAATCTTGTATTGTTAATCTTTTCGCAATACTTTGTCTAAGTTTTGCTACAATCTTCTTGCGTTCTTCGATAGAAGAATCAACGTAAGTTTTAGAAAAAGCGTGTAGTAAAGAATGAAATAAACAAGAACCATCGCCAATGCTACCAGTACGAGTTAAAGTTTCGTCTTTGTTTTGGATAGGAGAGCAAATGATGACGGTTTTGTTTATGGGAATCATTGATAATTGTTTTTTAGTTGTTGACATTAGAATTTTTATAGGATTACGAGATCTTTAAATATTATTGTAAGAAATCGTTTTAATAATTTAAAATTAATTAATACCGTGTAGCAAAGCAAGTAACTCAACTTTAGAAATATTTATATTAATTTTTTAATTAATATATTCAAGCTTAAATAAATGATTATCTCATAATAAAATGAAAACATATATAAAATGTAGATTCTGTGAAAGTAATAATATAAAAGTCTTTTTAGATCTAGGGGATGTTCCTTTAGCTGGAGGATTTATGGAACATAAAGAAGATATAAAAAATGAGAAGATGTATGCTCTTAGATTATATTTCTGTGAAGATTGTTTTATAGTATCTGTAAAAGATATCATTCCAGGTGATGTTATTTTTAATGGTTTTTACTATTATACTTCATCTTCTATTAAAACACTTGTAGAACATGCTGAAATATATGCTAAAACTTTGAAAAAATTATTAGGAGAAGGTAAAAAGGTATTGGAACTAGGATGTAATGACGGAGTGCTTTTACATCCTTTAAAAAGAGAAAAAATGTTACCTTATGGTATAGATCCTTCAACTAATGCAATTAAAAAAATATCTTCTGATATCCCAACAATTAATGATTTCTTCACATCTAAAACAGCTAAAAACATAGTTAATAAATATGGAACTTTTGACTGTGTTACAAGTTCTAATACATTTGCTCATATCGAAGATATGAATGATGTAATGAAAGGGATAGATATCATCTTAAATAAAGATGGTGTATTAATTATAGAAGTTCATTATCTCTTAAGTATTATGGAAAATTTACAATACGATATGATCTATCATGAACATATGTCTTATTACAGTATATCATCATTAAAAATGTTTATGAAACAATATAACTTTGAAATATTTAAAGTCGAGACTATACCTGTTCATGGAGGTTCTATTAGGATTTATTGTCAAAAATCTCACTTATGTAATAACATTTATAACATAGATTCTAGTGTAGAGATAATGATTAATAAAGAAGAGATATTAGGGATACATAATTTTTCTTATTATACAAAATTTTTCGATAAGATATTTAAATTGAAAAATGATCTTCTTGAATTATTAAAAGAAAAGAAAAAAGAAGGTAAAAATATATATGGTTATGGGGCATCTGGGAGAGGAACAATTGTTACATCATTTTGCGGAATTACAAATGAATATTTAGATGGAGTAATCGATGATTCTCCAGTAAAACAAGGGGCAATTACCCCATATAGTCATTTTAAAATAGAAGATTCTAATAAAATATTATATTCTGATAATTCTCCAGATTATTGTTTATTATTCTGCTGGAGTTTTATAGATGAGGTAAAAAAAAAGCATGCTGTATATAAAGGTAAATTTATCGTCCCGATACCTAAAGTTTATCTTATCTAAAATATGAATAATTAAAATATTATTTTTTTATATTTTGTATCAAATGATTTTTGATTGATACAAAATAAATTTCATTTATGTAAGTAACTTAATTTTTATAAACATATTCCTATTGAGTGTTTGTTCTTTGTGATTTTATTAATTATGATTTCTTTCATATGATTATCTCTTATATAACCATTCCATAATGTTTGCAAATCTTGATAATTAGCATTATCAAAAACAACAATAGTATTTTTTACAACCATCATTTTGGTATGAAAATAATCTATATTTGCAACATCTATATTATGACATCCGTTTATATAAATTAAATCAAATTTTTTAGTATTATTGTTGTTGTAATATTCTAATAAAGTATCGTTAGAATTTCCTTCATATAATTCTATTCTTGAAGGAAATTGTTGAGAGAGATATTCAAAACATTTTTTAGTATAAGAATGTTTACATATATCAAAACAGCATATTTTACTATCTTTGTTAGATAGTAGTAATAATAATGCATGATAACCATCGTCAAATCCAACTTTAAGAATATTGTTTGATAAAGATCCTAATACAAATAAATTAATTTGTTTATTAATATTTTCAACAATGCGAATCAATCTACCATTATGATAAAAATAATTACTATCCGTCATTTTATTACCATATTTATTCACTATATCTAATAATGTATCAAAATGATGTTTATTTTGATTAATAATTTCATTATATTGTTGTAAAGTGATATTTTTACTTTGAATAATATTTTCCATATTACTGGTTGTTTTAAGTGGTATAATATTACTAGTATTTTCCCAATTATTTAAAGTATTTTTTATTATATTATAATCAATGTTATCATAATCAATGGAGTGTACAGCCGATTTTGTTAATAATGCAACACGTTTTACAATATTAGGTCTACCTTTAAAATCATCTATATCAAATATTAATGAATTTTGAGGTATCCACAGTAAATTTGCTAAACAAGATCCATGTCTAAATAAAAAAATATTATTTGTAGAAAATAATAACAATTGTTCTTCAAATGTCATATCTTCTAATATTTTAATCCCATTAAAAACAATAGATGTTTTTGATATTGTTTCTATGAGATCATTTAATTTAGACATAAGAAAATTTCTATTGTATTTTCTTTCAATAATTATTGCTGAATTATATGATAAAAAATTTGGTCTATTTATATTATATTTTTTAAATGCTGAATTTACAAATTTATTTAAATGTAAATAAATTTTTTCATCACTGCATTGGATATCTTTTGGTAAACAAATTCTTCCTGGATAATGTTCATTTGTATTCCAAACACTATATTGCCCTTTTAAATCTAATCTAGAAAAATAACAATTTTTTATTAAAAAATTGTTATTTTTCACATGATTTTCAAATATATAATTTTTATATTCTAACAATACTAATAATTTTTTATAAACACCCATATATTCATTGTTTTTTACTGGATTCCAATGCTGAGGATATTTATCAAATGTGCATTTTCTAAAAAAAATAGTAAGATTATTTATATCATTTATTTCTTTTATTTGATTCAATGCTGTATAATGATGTGCAATATGATCTAATAACATATGACTGTAACATGCATCAAGAGCATCGATAACAAACATATTTTCGATTGTTTGAAATGTATTGTCTATATTTATGGTATTATTTATTATTTGGTAATCATCTGAAAACAAGTCATATTTATCTGAATCATTTATATTTGGTAATAGAAATTTATTAGAGTAAATAACATCTTTTATATACATAGTTGAATTATCTATTATCATTTTATTGGGTTATACTTATTCTTAAATAAAGAAATATTAAAATATTTTAATTTGGTAAACAATTTTTTATCATGTTAATCCAATAAGTTATTTTTAGTTTTTCCATATTCCATCTAGTATTTTTTATTCTAGTATATTCATTATTCAAAAATTCTTTAGTTATTATATTCCAATTATCTATCCAACACACTGGTAAATCCTTAAAAATATCATTTAACCCTATATGTCTTGTTATAATTGGTATACTTCCCATATAAAGAGTTTCCCAAAATATATGACAATCTATTCCATTTTCTTGTGGGTATAATATAAAATCATGATTATAAAGGTCTATCAAAAATTGTTTTCGTCCTTCAAGAGTATTATTTGATTGTCCTTTTGTTACCCATTCTTTATCTTTGAATGAATTAAATATATCAAATCGTTCTTGATGATTTGTTTCAATACTGAAATTCATATATACTAAATTCTTTCGTTTTTTAATAGTATTAACAATATCCATCATTATATTAGTATTTCCAAAAATACGATGTATAGGTGTATCATCACAATCATTAGTGATACCTACTGGTAATGCTATTAATTTAGGGTTTTTATAATTTTTATTATTACAAAACCATAATTTACATTGTGATTGATATTTATCAAAAATTTCTTTATCGATGCAATAGTCTGAATGAGATGTTATCCATATATGAGAAGGTTCTAAATTATTTTTTTTACCTCTCCATTCTATTTCCTTATCATATTTTACAACATCTGTTTTTATAAGTTTTATATTATTGTTTCTTGTTAGAGTTAAATATTTATCATTAGTAATAATATCTTCTTTTATAAAATTAAAAATGACTGGTATAGTTTTAACATAACTTATTAAAATATTATCTTTATGATCATATTTTATATTTTTTGGATAATCATTTCTAAAACTAGCTATTCTAAATAATTCATCGTTGATTATTACGTTATCATTACAGACTACCTGTATATTTCTGTTTTGGTAGTTAAAACCATTTTCAGATTCATTGGCTTGTAATCCATTAAACATCGTAAAATGATGCTTATCATCACAGTTTCTAAATAAAGAAGGTTTTATAACTGATTTACCTCTACATTTCCAAACAGAATTATATTTATCAAAATCAGTCCATCTTAAGTAACTTTGTCCTAAAATTGGTTTAGTTTCATTAAAAGATCCAAGATACTCCCATGAGTTAACATACACACATGGTATTTTAATTGTTGATAAAAAATTTATAAAAGATAGTTTTGTTTGAGGTATTAAAAATTCATTTATTTCAAAAAAAGCAATATAATCTAAAGTTTTATAATTTTGTATGGTTTGTGTATAAAAATATTGAGTTTTTTGATCTATGTGTAAATTATGTATATTACTACTATAATAGTTAGTTTTTAAAATATCGATATCTAAACCGTCAATGTGTTTTAATTTTTCTAATATATTTTTAGTATTGTTATTACAGTTATCAAGATATATAATAAATTTATTAATTTTTATATGATCGTGATAAAATTTTATCCATTCTTCTATTCTATTCTCTGAGTTATGATCAAGTATTGTTGCTAAACCAATGTTAATATTTTGAATATTTTGTATTGTCATAATAATTTAAAGAAAAAGATATTATTTTTAAATAAAAAAATAATGAATATTGAAAAACTACAATTATCATGCGCATTAGTTGCATGTGATGATAATGGGTTATATATTGATTTTTGGCCTTATGTAAAGAAAACATGGAATAATATTGTAGGTATACCTGTAAAACTTATATTTATTTCAGAAGAAATACCTGAAATATATAAAAATGATTCTGATATAATATTATTTAAACCCTCTTGGTTTAATAAACCTATACATACTGCATTTATAGCACAATGCATAAGATTATTATATCCTGCTTTAATGAAAGAATATGATGGTGGTATTATTATAAGCGATATGGATATGATACCGATGAATAAAATATTTTATCATGATAATATAAAAACAATAGATAAAAATAAATTTGTTAACTATACTAATTATATAGTTGTTTTAGAAAATGAATATCCTATGTGTTATAATATAGCAACATGTGATGTATGGAGTGATATCTTTTCCGTTAACAACGTTAAAGATATAGTGGATACTTTAGAAAACCTATATGATTCTATAACTTATACAGGTATACCTGGAGATATTGGGTGGAATATAGACCAAAGGTATCTTTTTAACAAAGTTAATTATTGGAATAAAAAAACAAATCGTTTAATTTTACTAAATGGGTCTACTGGTTTTGTAAGACTCGACAGAGGAGCCAGTGATATCACAAATTTAAGCGATTATAAAAAAAAATTAATAAAAGATCATTATTTTGCTGATTATCATATGTTACGACCATATAATTTATATAAAACTATAAATGATGAGATATTAGATCTAGTTTTATCTAAAAATTAAATTTTAATTTATTATTATTTATTGTTCAACTGGAAAAGAATTATATGATGTCTGCACCCAAGGTCTTTCAAGATGTTTATTAACATATGGTTTACAATGTAAAAGTATTTCAGGTCTATAAGAACCATCTGGTCGATACAATCCATTTTGTTGATCTAATCCAAAAACTGGTACCAAGTCGATATTTAACTCTGGTTTTTCATTGAAACAATCTTTTCTAACATATGTTAACTCGTATACACTAGGTATTGGTATGTCATTAATAAGTCCAACTCCTCCGTAATTATTAGCATGCACATGAATTAAATAATGGGTTTTTGCTAATTGTGTTGGTATATGTGATTCAGACTTATGAATTTCAATAACAAGCTGTTTTATTTTTAATAATTTTTCTGTTGTTATTGTGGTAAAAAAAATTTCTTCTCCACCTTCAATATCCATTTTTAAAAAAATATTATTATAATTATCAAAGTATCGTTCCAGATTTGTTGTATTGTCTGTATTTTTGTTAGAAATATTTAACTTAAAAAATTCTATGTTATTAGATTCTTGAGGTAATTTATCAATAGATCCATCAAATGCTACGCATCTAAATGAATTATTATATTTTTTCATAAAATCTATTTCAAATGATATATCATTCGCTATACCAGCTGATAAAAATATATCATATGAAATAGACGATGTTTGTATATCTGCTATAATATATCCTCCATCATTATCTCTACCAATTCTAATTTTTGGAAAAGGGCTTTTATAGATTGTTAAAGGATGTGGATAGTATTTTACCATGTCAATAAATAATTTATTAACAATTTCTTTATTTTTACAACCATGATAAAGATATGTAATATTTCTTGAAGATTCATTATTATAATAACAATCATAAATATAATCAATTCTTTCTATATAATGAGTATCCGATATATTATATTTCCATAAAAGTACATTCATAACATATTCATCCCATAATGTTATATAATTTGCTTCTAACCCTTTAGAACTCCATTCATTCATAAATTTTTCTGTATTTTTATTAAAAAGGATTAAATCATTATGAAGAAATCTGCATGTTTTAGAAGGTACGTTGAATAATTTCATCAAACACTGGATAGTATAATCATTAATATTGTTAATATGGAATGGAGAAATTGGGCAATCGGTGATTAAACCAGCTTTTTTAAAAATGTTATCACAGTTTGGTGTTATAACAGTATCAACATCTAAATAACATGCAGTTGTTGCATAATTTTTAGAGATAAAATCAGATAATATGAATGCTTTATAATTATACATATGTTGGCATCTATTATCTTTAGCATAAGGAATAATTGTTATTCCATCAGGTTGATCAATATTTTTCAAGTTATCAAATGGAAAATCAATAACATATATAAATAAAGGATACGAAGAGTATAGTTTGATAGATCTTATAAGAATGTTTAATAGATCGATATAATTATCATCTTTTGTAAAACAAACGTAAGCAAAAGGAAGATTATTAATACATTGCATGTTTTTAATATTATCAGTCATAATTTATAATATTATTATAATTTCTTTAAATATTTATTTATAAAAATTTAATTAAATTATTAATATTAGTTGTTTCTTCACTAGTGTATTCCTTTGTTAAAAATTGATACTTTATATTTTCTATATAACACGGTTTTATAACATAATATATCTTATCATTTAACATTATTTCTAACGTTCTATTAGTTTCCGACTGGTTTATTAAACATTCATGTATCTTCTCCCCAGGTCTTATATCTATATTTTTTATTGGTTTGTTATATTTATTAGAAAAAAATATCGCTATATCTTTAATTTTATATGCATTTATTTTAGGAACCCATATATCTCCAGAAGTACCGTTTTTAATAGCATTCAGAATAAGATTAAAACTTTCATCAAGAGTCATAAAAAATCTAGTCATTTTATCATCTGTTATAGGATAATATAAATGATTTGCATCTTCGCTTATATCTTTAAATTTAGGTATTAATGATCCTCTAGAATTTAATACATTTCCATATCTAACACATACAAATTTAGTATCTAATTTTTTTAAAGATGCAGCTATGATAAGTCTTTCGCTTATAGATTTACTCATTCCATATACATTAACGGGCGAGCAACTTTTATCAGTAGATATAAACAAAACTGTATCTATTTTATGATAGTCACTTAAATTAATAACAGAATCAATGATGTTTCGTGTACCTAAAATATTAGTTTCGATACATTCAGATATATTGTATTCACATATGTCTATATGCTTTAAAGCACCTGCTATAATAACTATATCAGGTTTATATTGTCGTATACACATACTAATACTATCAATATTTCTCATGTCTCCTAAAACAAAGGTAACGGTAGGATAATTTATTTTCATAGACCATTGTTTATTTTCATCTCTTGATAATATAATAATTTTATTATCATTATATAGGTATTTTGTTAATATATTACCAAGAGATCCAGTACCACCAATAATTAATATTATATTATTTTTTAACATTTTTAACAATATTATTAATATTTTTAAATCATTATTTAAAATTTTTCATATCTATTAATTGATCTTTGATATTTTTTACATCTATAAAATTAAATAAACTATCCATAGACATATCTTTTCTATAATCTTCGTTGTTATCCATAATTATATTAAGATTATATATTTCTATAATAAGTTTTATAAGATCATATTTACTTATTTTTTCACCGTGTATATGCCTAACACCATTCCAAAAATTATTTGTAATAATAATAGTTTCTATAATTTGTGCTAATGTTAAACATGTTACACCATTCCATATAACATTTTTATAACCAGTTATTGTACAGCCTTCATTACTTCTAACCCATTCCAATAAAGATTTTTTATGATATTCTTCTTCGCCTATTATAGATGTTCTTATAATTGTTGCTTCTTTTATCATACTTTCAGCTAAAGATTTAGAAATACCATACATATCTTCAGTGTCATGTGTATCAGTTTCTATATAATTTCCTTTTTTTCCTGAAAAAACACAGTCTGTAGTTATATGAATAAATTTTATATTATTTTTGATGCATATTTTATTTAACATGATTGGAAATAATGTATTTATGAGTATATAATCTTTGTTTGAAGTGTTATTTCTTTGTGGGATTAATACACAACAATTGATGATAATACATGGAGATATATTTTCTATTATAGAAAATAATTTTTCTTCATCATTATTTAATATATCATAAGAATCTCTATTCACAATAGTTACATTAAAAATATGTTTTAAAACTTTATAAACATATTTTCCTAACATACCAGTGGAACCAAATAGTATTATTTTTTTATTCATTTAAAAAATTTTTTAATCCTTTTAAATAAAAATCATAATTTAAAAATATATTATTTTTAGCCAAAATTAAAATGTTGGTACTTTTTTTAAATCATAAGATACAAGCATGCGGAATTTATCAATATGGAATTAGATGTTTTGAAAATTTAAAATACGATGATACAATTATATATGATTATAAAGAGATTGATTCATATGAAGAATATACGAGTTTTGTCAATACAAAACCATATAATAAAATTATATATAACTATTGTTCTGAAACTATGCAGTGGTTAAATAATAATAATATATATAAGCCACTAAATAAACCTAATTTATTTAATATAATGATAGATCATTCTTACGATAACACACCAGGGGATATTTCATATTTTGTTACATGGGATAAAAACAAATTATCTGTTGCGAGACCTCTTTATAATTATGATCCAGATATTTTTAAAAAACAAAGCGAAAATGAAAAATTTCAAAAATTTATTGATTATGGTAAAAATGATAATATACCTATTATAGGATCATTTGGGTTTTTATTTGGTAGAAAAGGATTTGATAAAATTATAAAAGTGGTTAATCAACAATATGATTATGCTATAATAAAATTATTAATAACAACTGCATTTTGTAAAGATAAACCATCCTTTATTTCTGAAATGAATGATATCACTGCTTGTCAAACAAAACCAGGAATTCAAGTAGTAATATCAACAGACTTTGTGGAAAATAGCGACGTTCTCAAATTTTTATACAGCAATGATATAAATATTTTTTTATATAACACATTTTGTGGTGTCGGTAATGCAAGTGTTATAGATTATGCTTTATCTGTTAGAAAACCTTTGTGTATTAGCAATAGTAGTATGTTTTCTCATATTTATTCTGATCAAATTGATTATGAAAAAGTAAGTATTGATTATTGTATTAAAAATTCTGTTAATTATTTACAAAAATTTTATGATATATGGTCGCGAAATAATTTCTGTAGTATTTTTAAAAAAATATTAGAAAATAATCAAAGTCAATCTAGTCAAGATAAATTTATATTATCATGTTTAAATAAAAATATAGCGGTTATTGTTTAGCATCTAATCATTTCTCAAACCATAATAAAATTTGTTTTTATACATTATATTATTATTTAAAAATAATTTTAATTTTTTAATAAAATATAAATGATATATATTATCGGAGATTCACATTCAGACTCTTACAAATGGAATGGTAATTATTTTATACCATCAACTCCTGGTACAATGTATAGAGTTGGAAAAAATGGATTGCAAGATAGACTTACTAATGTTACATTAACCACCAATGATATATTATTAGTTGTTGTTGGAGAAATTGATATACGATGTCATTTCTATAAACAAATTAATGAGAATAATAGAAATGAAGATGAAATCATAAATACTCTTGCTGAATCTTTTATATCAAGATTAAAAGATATTAAATTAAATACTGGATGTAATATAATTGTTAGAGGTGTGGTGCCACCATTACCAAATGCTAATCACCCAGATATCCACTCTGGTAACCCTGAAGATTTAACATATCTATATCCAATTAGAGGACATATAAAAGATAGAAGTAGATGGCGACAATCATTGAATAAAAAATTAGAAACCTTATGTTTAGAAAATAAATTATATTTCTTACCATCTCCTAAATGGGTTGAAGATAATGATGGTATGCTTATCGATAGATTTAGCGATCATGTGATACATATAGCAAACTGTAATAAGGAGATGAATGATGAATTATTTACTTTTATTAAAAAAATGATTTTTAATCAAAAGAATGATAATATTTATTATGTAAGTCTTACAACAATACCATCAAGATTAGGAAATATTAAACAAATCATCAATAGTCTACAAAACCAAACCATAAAACCTAAAAAAATATTTCTTCATATTCCTTATCACTATAAAAGAAATGACATTAGCCATTCTGATATCATCATTCCAGATTTATCAGAATATAATAACGTTTATATAAATATATGCAGTGATATGGGCAGTAACGCTAAGTTTTTACCAATGTTATCTTTAGATGAAATTTCTGATAATGATAAGATTCTTATATGTGATGACGATATAGAATATAATAGTAATCTTGCATCAACACTTCTAGAAATAAGTAACAGATACATTAATTCTGCTGTTTGTATGTTTGGTGTAACAAATGCACAATATTTTTCTAATAATAGTTGGATTGTTGATAAGAATACACAAGATAAATATCCATGTGGTTTTAGAGGTATTGTGGAAGGTTATATAGACATATTTGAAGGATTTAAAGGTGTAATGTTAAAAAAGAAATTTTTTAAACAAGAAGATTTAAAAATCCCCGATTGTTGCTTATATTGTGATGATATATATTTATCTGGATGTGTTATTAAAAATGGATTTGCTATAGTTTGTGCCAATAAACATTTAGACGATAAGGTTATCCAGGTTGATACAGATTCTCTTAATGGATTATTTGATAAAAGAGATAAAAATTATCGCGCTGTTAAATATATGCAAGATACATATAATATATTTATGAATATGTAAAGGTTTTAATGGTAGTTTATTTACGTTTTGTATCAATTGTTTTTCTATTGATACAAAACAGTTTTATATTTTTTCTAAACTTAAGTTTATGTTGTTAATTAGTTTATAATATTTTAATCTTTATGAAGAGATCATATCCAATATCAAAAGGTCTAAATCAAATCTAGGTTCCCATCCTATATTTAATAAATCCTGATTAGATCCTGATATTTTTTCTATCTTATTTTCATATGTTCTATTTAATATATTATCATAAATGATATATCTTATCGATGTATCATTATCATATGCTCCTTTATCATCCCATGTCAATTTTATATTGATCCAATAAAATGCCATATTAATAAAATCTTTAATAGAATTTAAATCAGACAATGATATAATATAATCATTAGGTTTATCATGGTCTAATATAGATATAATAGCATTAGCTGTATCATAAGCATGTATCCAATCTCTGTAAGAATTAACATTATTAATTTTTATAGGTTCTATAATTTCATTATCTTTATTATCTCTTATTTTTTTTACACCATTACAAATCTTTTTAGAAAAAAATTCTTCTTTTCTTAATGGAGATTCTGTGTTAAATAATATACCAGAACATACAAATAACCCATAAAATTCCCTATAATAAGAAACCGAAAGATGTGCTGTGATTTTAGCAATACCGTAAGGATTCTTTGGATAAAAATTATTTAAATTTTCTATATTACAGTTATTAAATCCCTTATACATTTCAGAACTTGATGCTTGAAAGAATTTAATATTTTTATTAATTTTTAATATAGTTTCACATATTCTCATAGGAACTATTCCATTTAATTCTAATGTTTTAATAGGATTAGTAATGCTTACTTGAGCATTTGTAATACCTGCTAAATTTACTATATAATTTTTCGTATGGTTTCTTGATAATAACATTGTCATTATATTCTCTATTCCTAAAGGTGTCGTTAGATCTTTTTCTAAATAAAAAACATTTTTATGATTTTGTATTTTTTTTGTTTCATTAAATATTCCATATATCAACATATTATTATTCTTTTTTAATAAAAGATCCAATAAGTAACTACCTATCTGTCCAGATATACCTGTGATAATCATTTTATCATAATTAGAGACAATGTCAATAGACGGTAAAGGAAATATTAATTGACCTCCGTTATTTAAAAAATCTGTTTCTCTAATTATAAATTCTTTTTTAAAATGCCATGGAAGAACTAGCATAAAATCAGGATTTATTTTTCTTACCTCTTCTTCTGAAACTATAGGAATTAATGAACCAGGTGTGTATTTACCATATTTGTTTATATTTTTTTCAGCAATACAAGAGATAAGTTTGTTATCTATTCCAAAATATTGAAGAAGAGTGTTACCTTTTGTAGAAGCACCATAAATACATATTTTTTTATTATTTTGGTGTTGATTTTGTAAAAATTCCATAAGGTTTGTTTTAATATTGTTACATTTCTTCATGAAATCATTAAAAATACCAATATCGTTAACATGCTTCTCTTTTTCAATCAATATATTAATATTATTTTGATTAATATCATATAACATATTATTTTTATGTGTGATAGTTACTCTGAAACTACCTCCATTACAATCATTTAAAGTCACATCAATAATTTTTAACCCATATTTATCAACTAACCACTGTATTTGTTCTAAAGAATAATATTCAAGATGTTCATGACAAATTGTATCAAAAGATAATGTTTCTAGCATATAAGGAAGATAGCTTTGTTCCATAATCCACACACCGTCGTCTCTAAGAATATCTTTTATATGAGAAACAAATTTTAATGGATCTGGTAAATCATAGAACATTGATAAACTTGTTATAACTTTAGGTTTAGGAAGGTTTGAAAGAAGATATAATTCTTTACTAAAAAAATCAGGAACAAGAGTGATATTAGATGGGTAATATTCTTTGAATTGATTACCGGTGGGATCGATACCAATTAAGTTTACTTTTTTCTTATAAAATTTAAGAAGAGTTGCATCATTGCTACCTATATCTAAAATAGTGTCCAAATCATTTACATAAAGATTTTCTATATCCAAAACAAGATTTTTAAGATGTGTTGTCATAGTATTATTTATACCACTACGATATCCATAATCATGAAGGTATAGTTCTTCTGAGTTTACAGAATACTTTAATTGTACAAGATTACAAACACCATTATCTGGATTATTAATATCTTTTGTACATTTTGTTAATATCAAAGAACATTTTGGGATTTTTTCTTCTGTTGTTTCAGGAAATCTACAACTCAGTACGTGATCTCCTAAGTTAATAACATCTACAAGATTATTATTCTTACAGATTCTGCATTGTGTTATTACACTAATCATTATTATTTTTTAATTTATCTATTATTTTTAAATAGATAAATTAAGAAGTTTATTCATAACATTATTAATAATATTCAGAATATAAATAACGTACAGCTATGTTATCATATGTATTTCTATCGATATTAGATTTTAATCTAAAATATGTTGCATATGTGGCATCTGTTTTTTTTAAATTTAAAAACAATTGATCTATAGATGTCTCAGATACAAAATCTATTCGTGTAAATGCATTTATGCATTTCACACCATTAGAAAAAAGAATAGATGCTATAATCAAATCTTCAGCATTATTAAGAATATGATTGTGTGTCTTGATATCAGTATGTTGATTATATGAATATATAAGAATATCTACAATATCTTTAGATAAAAGTATACCTGATCCAGATACAAATTGTTGCCCTTGAGGACTATCACTTAATAACCCAGCATATATATTTATTTTAGGTATAGTATTCAATTCCTTAGAAAGTCGATCAAGTATCCAAAAACTACTAATACTGGTTCTTAATATAAAATTATAATTAAAATTTTTTCTAATGTAATCTAATGCTACAATAGTATTATCTATTAAATCATTCTGACCAAAATTAGTTTTAACTATGATAGTATCGTTAGAAATATTTATATCTTCTAATTGATTAGGATTAGTTTGTAAAAAAAATGATAAAATAGTTGGTTCTTTATGCATATATTTTTTCCATATATTTTTAAACGTATTATAAATAGTTAAATCATCGCTGGAAAGAATTAATAATATACAATTATAAATAGGTTTATATGACATTTTATTTTATAAAAAAATAAAATATTAAATCATAATTAAATATCAGAAGAAAACTTTATTTTAACAAATGAAGAGTATTGGTCATATATCCATAACTTCCATCTTCTTTATATAATGCATTATATGTTGGATATTTTATACCCATAAATGATTCATTAATATTATAATTATTTTTTTTAAAAATAGAAAATATATGTGATATAAATTGTCTTTCTGGTATTAAATAATCATTTATTGATACTTGATCATTTGAATATAAAAATTTATAATATATAATATCTTCAATATTTTTATAATCCCCGTAATAAAAAATTATTTTCAATATATCCTTAAGATCTGAAACAAAAATACATAATTGCTCATGTTCTGTAACTATTTTAAGATTTGATGTTTCTAATATATTGAATATCGTTGTTATATTTTTTAATAATTGAATGTCAGGTCTTATTCTCATTATATAATCATACTTAGTGTTTGTTTTACTAATATAATCCTCTAACATAATATATGTGATATATAATCTATAATATTGATACATGCTATTTATAAAATGGTCGTAAAGATAGGTAGTTTTCGGAACCTTATTGATATTTTTATTTTTAAAAAATTCAAAAGAATTAATTGATTTATCATCGATGGGATTTAAATACCAATTAGTTTCAGTTATGTTTATGTTTTTTAAATTATTTCCAAAAAATATAATTGCTTTATTTATATCTATATTATCAGTTGATATAAACACATCATATTCATATTTAGTTTTAAATGCATCATTCAATAAATATTTTTTAGTAGCTTCTAAAATAATATCATCTTTATTAAAATTAGGATTTAAAGAATTTGCTCTCATTTGACCAGAATATAAAATAGCCACGCGTTTCATTTTATTTAATTTATTTAATTAATTTATTTTATTTTATTTAAAACGTTTTCAGTATTATAAAATAAAATGATTTATATTATTGGAGATTCTCATTCAGCATCATATGATAATTATAACGGTAATTTTTGGATACAAACAAATGTAGGAGGCACAATGCATCGAATTGGGAGAGATGGGTTATATGAATTTTCTAATATCGCATTAACTGCAAATGATATATTATTAGTCGTTGTAGGAGAAGTTGATATAAGATGCCATATATATAGACAAATTAATGAAAATAATAGAGATGAAGATGAAATCATAAATACTCTTGCTAAATCTTTTATATCAAGATTAAAAGATATTAAATTAAATACTGGATGTAATATAATTGTTAGAGGTGTGGTACCACCATTACCAAATGCTAATCATCCAGATATTCATTCTGGAAATCCTGCAGATTTAACATATACGTATCCTATTAGAGGACATATAAAAGATAGAAGTAGATGGAGACAAATGTTAAATAAAAAATTAGAAACCTTATGTATAGAAAATAAATTATATTTCTTACCTTCTCCTAAATGGGTTGAAGATAATGATGGTATGCTTATCGACAGTTTTAGCGATCATAAAATACATATAGCAAACTGTGATAAAGAGATGAATGATGAATTATTTAATTTTATAAAAACTTATATACATAAGATTTAATACATCATGTTTCATTTTTTATCATTTTAAAGTATTCAGAAAATGTTCCGCAATCATAATAATTACTATAGCATATAATAGAACCTACTTTGATACCTACTTCTATAGATTTTTTTATCAAATCTCCTATTGTTTCAGAAGATGGGTTTATATATTTATTCATAATTGCATTCCATCCAATAATACCCCAAAAATATTCATATTCACAGTTTTTATCTTTATCAATAACATCTATAATATTATCATTTTCTATCTTACATTGTCCGACCTTACCAATTTGATAATCTTTTATTTTCCACACAATAACAACAATATCATAATTATTATTTAACATGTCAATCATTTTGCTTATTTCATTACTTATAACAAAATAAGTATCAGGCATTATCAGGATATTTTTGTAAGATATCTTATTTATTGTTGTAATAATTTTACTTACTGTTTCTGTCATAGTTTTAGATTCTACTGTTATCTTTTTAAAATTTTCATTACCGTCTAATATAATTTTATTCATACTCGATACACCAGCAATAATATTAATAATATTATTGCTATGAAATATATTAATAGTATTATCTAACAAAGTAGTATCTTGTTTACAAGGTAATAAAAATTTTGGTAAATTTTTCATTCGTGTAGCATTTCCTCCTAATGGTATGATTCCTATTATATCCATTTATTTATATTATATTTAATTATTTTTCTGAAAATGAAAAAAAGCTTTATGCCAACCATTCAAACAAACCATAGAAAATAATTCTGGTTTTTTGTAGTAACATGATAATACCAAAGCCTGATCATCATCACAAATGCCTAATTTATTTTGATAATCATTTAATATTTCATGATATAGTGCTTGATAATGTTTCATCTTTTCTCTATTACCAAAAAAGAAAAACCCACCTATTTTTTCATTTGCTATTTTTAAAGTGTATATAGGATCTTTATCCATCTCATCTAAAGGATTTATTAATGTATATGTTATTTTCTCTTTATCAAATTTATCAACATCTAAAAACTTTGTAGGTATTAGATGCTCTTTATTATCAAAATAGCCAAAATCTGACCAAACTAAATATTCTGCATCTGTTAGATTATTAATAGCATAATTTATAAAATCTATCTTAGAATGATTTATCAATGTGTATTCAGGTATAAGATGCTCAGGAAAACATAATTTATTTGGAATTAATTGCTTATAATATTCAGAACTTATTATTTCTCTTTCTCTTGGTAATGTTTTCCAAATATGTAATGTATTCATAAAGTCTTCATCAATACCTATTATTTTTATTCTTGTGTCAGGATTTAACACTACTTTATCGATATGTCTCTTATCCAAAAATAAAATCATTTCAAAATCTTTATCTTTGTTGTTGCTAAACATATTGATGTAGTGTCTGAAAGCCTTTATATATTGTTCTGTACTTCTAGAAAAATATTGCCAGTTGTCTCTTCCTATGTCATAGAATGCTGATACATAACATACTTTTACCATTGTAATTTATTTTTAAAAATTATTAGTTTTAAGTTTTATATCGTTAATTAGTTTTAGAAATAAACTAAAACTTATTTTGTAAGTTTACTTCGTTCAATCGAAAATCAATTGATACAAAATATAAAAACAATTTCTAAACTTATAATTAGTTTCTAAAATAATAAAATATAAAAAACTAAAATAGAAATAATAAAAAAATATGTTTTATATCAATCGAAAATCAATTGATACAAAATATAAAAACAATTTCTAAACACTTATAATTAGTTTCTAAAAAATAATAAAATATAAAAACAATTTCTAAACATATAATTAGTTTCTAAAAAATAATAAAATATAAAAAACTAAAATAGAAATAATAAAAAATATGTTTTGTATCAATTGAAAATCAATTGATACAAAACAATAAAATATAACTTATAATTAGTTTCTAAAAATAATAAAATATAAAAAACAATTTCTAAACTTAGTTTCTAAAAACCTCTTTCTAAAGTTGTATTAAACTCCCCAGCCTTACTACCTTCATAAGCCAAAAAAGGACGAAGCCAATATAATTTGCAATCAATTTTAGGCAATATATAGCAGAAAGCATCATCTATCGGTCTATAAAAAGGTTTTGTGAGATCACACCTTAATATTTTTTCTGCACCTTTTCTACTTAGAAGATAACAACTCACAGTACTTGTTTTATTACCAGGAACAACAAGATGCAAATTTTTCACTTCTCCAAAATCATTTACATAAGGATCGTTAGGACCATCAGAACAATTTCCACCAAGTGTTATAATATCCCAATCTTTTGGAATTTTTTCCAATGACTCTTTAACACACCCAAGAAAACCATCCTTAAAAACTATATCATCCTCTAATATAAGAGTTATATCATGTGTTAATGCTTGTTCTATTATATGATGATGCGCCAGATAATTTGCAATTTCTGGAAGTGTTAAAGGTCTTGGAAATACTTCTGGAGTGTACTTATAATCTTTCATCATTTCTTGAGTAATATTTTCTCTATCAAATTGAGTTACCCAAGTAGTAGGGTAATTATCTAATCCTGCCTTTTTTAATTTTTTTTCTAAACTTGATCTCCTATCAACAAGTTTAGAATAATGCATTACATAAATATGATTAATATCTTTTGCATCTTCTATGACATTTATTTTTAATTTATGTGTAGATTCTGATAAATAATAAGAGACATGATAAAAATTATAATTTTTATCATACCATTCTATAATATTGTTACATAGACTATTAATACTTTTACATTTATATGCACTATTCCATATATTTTCAGAAGCTATTAATGCAAATTTATTAAATATTATAAAATCATCTTCTGAATATTTTTTTATATTTTTTAAAATATCACCAATGTTATTACTATCTTTCAATATCTCTAAAGTAAAAGATAAAATAATTTTACTATCTTTCAATATCTCTAAAGTAGAAGATAAAATAATTTTATTATCTTCTACTTTAGAAAGACTTATTAAACTTGGGTAAAAATATTTTATAAATTGTTTTTGAACATCTTCTGGAATATCTTCGATAGGATTAAATAAAATTATATTATCTTTAAAAAGTTTTGGTAACCATTCTGGAATAATGGTAGATAAAAATATTATTTTAAATTCATAACCATACAACAATCCATCTTTACATGCAATAAGATTAGATAAAAGGGTATTCATTAATTTATCACATGTATCAGGAATTAATTCGTCTTTTGTACAAACTAATAAAAATACATTTATCTTACTCATCAATTTTTGTATACGATGCGATAAATTATTATTTAGGTAATTCATTAATACTTCTGTAGACCATGGGTCTATACTCTCATCTTCATACACATATCCTCCTATATAATGAAACTTATTATCAAATTTTATAGGATATTTCTTACATTCTTCTATACCTTCATACATTTTTATTTCATCATGTATAAAGCATGTATTTTTAATATAGGGATATACAACATCCTTTAAAAATTCTTGATCGTCCTTTGTATTATCTTTCTCAAAATAATTATTTATTTCATTCAGCATATTAAACCCATTTATTTTTCTACATCCAAACATTCCTCCCAAAATAGTTGGATAATGACAAGGATGATCTCGCATTATATGAAATACCTTATCACTTTCCAACCATTCTCTAACAGCTGCCACTTCTTTGTTTAATATTCTTGTATCAGTGTCACGAGAAATGAATAGTTCAACATCAGGATCATCATGAGGCTCGAATCTCCATGCCATAAATCTTTTAGATTTTATTTCTGTATCATTTTTTAATATTATCTTAACGTTCTTCATTTTTTTCAAAGCGTCTATAATATATGTTGAGGTAGATAAAGAATGAATATAAAACCAACATTCAAAATCAGAATAATATTTTAAAGCCAGTTCAGCATTTTTTATAGCACCTATTGTATATCTAGGTAAATTACCCCATAAACAAAAACTTATAACTTTTATCATATTTTTGTTTATTTTTCAACAAGTCTTAAATAATATATTATTAGAAAATATAATTCCATAGCGTTTTAATCAAACAGAAATAATAATAATAATAACAATTCCAAACTTATAATTAGTTTAGAAATAATAAAATATAAAATAGAAATAATAAAACAATTCCAAACTTATAATTAGTTTCTAAAAAATAATAAAATATAAAAACTAAAATAGAAATAATAAAAAAATATGTTTTGTATCAATTGATTTTCGATTGATACAAAACAAAAAATATAAAAACAATTCCAAACTTATAATTAGTTTCCAAAAAATAATAAAATATAAAACTAAAATAGAAATAATAAAAAACAATTCCAAACTTATAATTAGTTTAGAAATAATAAAATATAA
>Ga0302280_1000135_pt1 | contig 64849 bp, 37 predicted proteins | sample III_Fen_E1_1_FD_198771 | JGI IMG/M metagenome (GOLD analysis project Ga0302280, IMG submission 198771) | Peat permafrost microbial communities from Stordalen Mire near Abisko, Sweden - III_Fen_E1_1 | ecosystem: Environmental > Terrestrial > Soil > Wetlands > Permafrost | place: Sweden: Abisko... | reverse complement strand
ACAAAAAATGTATAATTTTGAGTTGAGTTAATATGAGTTTATAATACAATATCAAATATAATCATCTGATAGTCAAAGCATAGATAGCATCAAATTTTATAAAAGTATTATTATTAACTTCATTTCAAGTCAATTATTACTGCTATTTCAATTTATCGAGAGCAAATTTGCACCCTTATTTTCAATTTTTATCTTGTGGATCTTTTGAATGGTTTCAAATTTTTAAAACACAAAAGAGTTATTGTGGATAATGATTCTGATCTAATATTAATTGGAGAATTTTATTTCGAAGGCAGTCCTTAAAGGCATTGAATAACGATTTTTTTGCAAAAATATGTTGAAAAAGTTATTAATTTTATGGTTGATGACCAAAGAAATAAAAATTAGAGATAATTATTAGGTTTGATGCTACTTTAAATCAAAATATGATAAACTTGAGGAAATAAACGCAATATTATTATTTTTTTCAACATCATAAACATCGATGTCCACGAACATGAACGAGAATCATTAATATTGAAGGCGCCATTTAAGAACAATGTTGGCATGACTTCCATTATTCTATACACAAAAAATCCGACTCGCCAGATACATTAAAGGGAAAGATTTTATTTCTGCAAAAATGCCGATTCATAAATTAATTATGAGTTTTCATTTAACTCACAAACCCATTTTAGCATTGTTCTCGTAATACTACTAATAACCCTATAATATATGATCAATTATTCTTCTTGAAACTCAAGCCAAAATGAACATCAACATTCTTCTTGCTGCTTTAATTTACCTTTTGGGATTTGGTCAATCTCTCAAAATTGTTGTATGGACTATGTGAACTAGAAAATTGGTTTTCATTTTTTAATTCAGATGTCAATCAGGGTAACCTAATATTTATGTAGCCGTTAAAGTACTCGAATTATTATTGAGTGTTGGTCAACAATTATTTTATTTAGCTACATTTTGACTCAGATTAGCGTTAGCTTTGAAAGAATTAGTTGCACACAATGAGTTTACTTAGATTTAGAACCATCAAACTGCAATATTTTATTAATAAAGGGTGAATCTTAAATCATTTAGAAGTATTGGAGAAGTGATTTAGGGTATTTTTTAAAAGAAATAGAGGTATGAATATTATTTATTTAGGGTAACTATTGAGAAAGTCAGCTGTATAAATTCCATTAATTTAGAGTAACTATTGAGAAAATCAGGCGTATTAATAGAATTGATTTAGTGTAACTATTGAAAAAAAATCAGCCGTATAAATAGCATTGATTTAGAGTAACTATTGAACAAGTTAGAAGTATTTAATATCAAATAAAGGGTAATTATGGAGAAAGTCAGGGGTATTAATCTCATTGACGCAGGGTAACTGTTGAAAAAGTCAGAAGTATAAATAGCATAGATGCAGGGTAATTATTGAAAAAATCAGCTGTATAAATAGAATTTATTTTTAGAGTAACCCTTTAGTATATTCAGAGGTCTCAATATTATTGATTTAGTGTAATCATTAAAAAAAATTAGCAGTATAAATAGTATTGATTTAGTGTAATTGTCGAGCAATTCAGATGTATAAATAGCATTAATTTAGCGTAACCATTGATAAAATCAGATGTAAAAATGGATTGATTTAGTGTAACTATTGAGAAAGTTAGACGTATAAATATTATTGATGTAGAGTAACTATTGAGAAAGTTAGTCGCATAAATAGCATTTATTTAGCGTAACTATTGAAAAAGACAGCAGTATAAATATCATAGATTTAGCGTAACTATGGAACAAATCAGGAGTATAAATGGCATTAATTCAGTGTATCTATTGACTAAATTAGTGGTATAAAGAATATTTATTTAGAGTAACGATTTAAAAAACATAGTGGTAAAATAGCAATAATTTAGGGTAACTATTGAGAAAATCAGACGTATTTATGACATTGAAATAGGGTAACTATTGAGAGAATAAGGCGTATAAATATGTTTATTTAGCGTAATCATTGGAAAAATTAGCCGTATTTATAGAATTTATGTAGGGTAAATATATATAAAAATAAGGAGTATAAATAGCATTAATTTAGTGTAATTATTGAAACAAATTAGATGTATAATAGTATATTATTTAGTGTAAATAATCCATCAAATTAGGAGTAACTGACAAAAAACAAAGGGTTTCTTGACATGTTAATCAGCTTGATGATCAGATTCTAACAATCCTAATCCTCTTTATTGCCAATTTGATTTTTATGCTTTTGTTTATATTACTTCCTTCTGATTTTAACAATGTTGGCTAAGTATATAAAATTTTCATTGAGTTTTTGATAGTCAAATGGTTTAAAAAATATCAACGTTGAAATAACATTCTAAATATTCAATCTAAGTTTGCATGATTGATAATTTCCAAAGGAAGAGAATAAAGAATATGAAGTTAGTTATAATGATAATGATTGAATCACCTGATCAATTTTAATTAAAAAAACCCGTATATTCTGTTATGTTTTAAAAATAACCATTATTAGATTGAAACATCTTGACTTAAATACCAAAACAAGCATTATTGTTGATCTTTAAATGAAAATGAATGATGCTAGATTCTATTATTTATAATTGTTGAAATGGAAGTGTAAAATATTGCCGTTCAGCTCGAACAAAAACTATCCTAAAAAGCCCAATAAAACCCAACTTATCGCAAAGCTTCAGGCGTACTCTCTTCATTGATGCACGCATCCAAAGCAGTACCCTTTCAATTATACAGATTCACAATTTTGACACAGCATATGCTAGCAATTCACAAACTCTTGCACTTTATATTGTCGCTGGAGTCTTCAAATTACTTAAACGCAATCTTGAAGGAGATCAAAAGCATGAGCATAATATCGATGCTTACCTTCTACTTCTCAGTATGGCTATCCCATAGGCATCCCCTGACACTTTACGATAAGGAGGACTTTTACAGCAATTTAGAACTAGCATGCAAACTGTTCTCGCTCGCCGCGATAATACTCCTTTAATGACTAGATTGGCAATCGCAGTGCTTTCTCACTCATTAGCCGATACAGTAGCAATTAATTTTCGAACTGGAAGTGACAAGGCTCTTCTTTTAGACTTATTTGAAAGATCAGTCGCTTCTCCTCGAAATAATGCACTCAGCAAGGAGTCATCGAGATTACTCGTTCACTTGCTAAAAAATAATCCCTCTGTCTCTGCAGTTATCGCTGAGGAATCAAAGGCAAATCTTTTAGCAAATTTGTAAGATAGAAAATAGCTTTATCTTGCTAATGTGAAAGAAGTCATCATCGAATTACCTGTCAGACTGATCAACGATATTTGTCATAGAGTTGCTGCTAACCTTGGAGAAATTGATTCATCAGATCAAAATCAGGAGTTATACCTCTGCCAAACATATTTCTTCCTGTAAAAGATGACTGGGAAACTACTGCCCTCCACTCTTTAAGATATGATACTCGTACTAATTAATTCAGTGCCCGCAGGCACTCAACCCGAACGAGTTCAATTGAGTTACTTGCAGCTTATATACGAATCAATTTTAGCTTTAAGCAATTCGAGTTAAACCGCATCCAACCGTCTCCTGTCTCCTGTGATATCAGTTATCCTTGAAATGTTACTCGGAGGACAAAAAATAGGAAAATTTGCTGGCAACTTGCTGACTTTTGTCATGAATAACTGCGTTCGTCCATCTCTTTGGAGAAAGAAATAATAATAAATTTCGCTTGAGGGCATCGACTTGTAAGACTCAGGGAGCAAAGATTTCACTAAAATTATCTGTCTTTTGCAAGGAATGCTGTCTCCTCGCTTTTCCAATCAACGTTTCGCAGCCGGAGTCATTTCTCAATTCATTTCGAAGTTAAAAGAGGATGCCTTCAATGAAACAGTTGGGCTAATCAATCATATTGTTCAGTATCGGTCTGAATTGGAAGATAAATGCTTCCGAAAAATGATGGAGGCTATATTCGTCTGCTTTGGAGTGTAAAATATTCTGGGATTGTATCCATTAAAACTTGAAGGAGATATTTCTAACGAAAATTTTGAAGGTCACAACAATCTTTGGCTTCTGCCTTCCCTATAAAAATCAGAAAGAGAGGAAAGTCTTAAAGTATATCAAAAGCATTTATTCCCCCTTCTAGAAATTGCCCTTCAAAATCAGCAAAATGAAGCTTTCTCCAAGCAGCGACGATAAGCCTATCACCTTATTGAAGATATTCTATGGCGATGCTTAAAAATATTCTGCAAGTTAATTGATAGCAATATTAACTATGAGTAAATTTTAATGCTCATTTAAAGCCACCTGAAAAGAGTTTCGGATAACACCCTTCTTCAATTTGCTATTGCTCTTTAGCTTTTATCAAACGCGTTAGCTCCTTTAAATTATAAAAGCGTTGCTGCTGCCGAACAACTCATAAAAGGTTTGGCCTACATACTAAATTTAGGTAATGGTAGTGCAAAGCAGATCCTCTCCGCTATTAAAGGATTAGCCAGGTTAGCACCCATCGCATATATCAAGAAAGTATTTGATAAAAATATTGAAAAGCTGATTTCTCAGTCAGACCAAAAAGCAGTTATTACCAAATAAGAGTAGAAAAATCTAAAGAATCTGTAAGTGCTGATGGCAATTAGTTCATCCATTGATCTCTGCGATCCTGCTGTAGCGACTACCTATCGATTGTCAAGGGAATAACTACTATTGAGGCTTGTGGTGAATCTTATCAACACAGGAGGACATTTCCAAAAGAAGGGATACAAATACTTAAGTGAAACCCTTTCGGCTGCTCCTAGAAGCTTGTACCTATAAGTTATATAACTGTTTTAAGGTGATATCAAAGTAGAGACTGGATCAAAACATTATCGGTTAAGTGTTGTTTCTAAATTATGGAGATGGCTCAGAGCCGGAGGCATGTAGGAAAACATATAAAAGATAATATCATTTATGAAAACTCATTTACCATAGATACTGCTATCGTTGCGAGAGCCTAATAAGGCTGCCAGGGTTTAGGGTGTTCGAATGATTGAATAATTCACTGAAACAATGGAGTAAGTGGGCCTTTTATAGAATTTTGTTTAAATTGTCTGCGCTGGATTAGTGGGTTAAAGAAGTTAAATGAAACTGGCTACTCTTAATGGATTAGCGATCATTTTAGGAAAGGGATATTGTACAGAAGACATGTTTAAAGAAGTGCTGGAGATAGTTCTGTTAATGCTCTGCGAGAAGAAATCAGAACTCTATAAGGGAGTTGTTGAATTCTGTCGAAGAGGTCTATTGGCTTTGCCAGTTGAAAAGCAAAAGAAATATCTTCCTTCTGTCATTGAACAGCTATTTGAGTCAGATTAAGAAGGCAAAATGGAGCACAGAAGTATCTTAAGGCATTTTATCCTTCGATTGGTTAAAAAACATGGAAGAGATACGTTGGAGCAGCTGATTCCTCAAAAGCACAGCAAAATGCTGTCGCACACCATAAAAATGTAAAACCGTGAAAAGAGAAAGAAGAAATAGCAGAACATTGCTCGTCGTTAGCAATACCTCAAGCAGAAGGCTGAAAAATAGGATAAAAGTTCTGACAGTGAATAAGAAGAGCAGGGATAAGTGCGTCACCATCAAGAAGAGATGGACATTTAATAAAATGAAAATTAACTCCAAGAGTTAGATAACACTAACAACTTGTTGCTGAAATATGATTTATAAAAAGAGCAGTTCCACTTCCAAAAACAACAATAAAATAAAAAGGATCACCTGAAAAAGGATTAAAAACAGACTGATTAAATCACCTTTGATGATAAAGGGATAATGATAATTGAGGAAAGAAAAAGACCCAGAAATACGGAGGAGCAATAGGAATAAGAAAATCCCACTGCAGTCAAATAAGCTGATAACTTTAAGAAGAAACCTAAAAGTAATTCTCTTATTATTTAGCTTAAATCCATCAAGTCAAATAATCTGGTGACGCATATCGCTCAGCAAGGGCGGGTGGAGATGTTCACGTAAAAGATCGTCCTGAACCTTATGCCTTCATTCAATTCAGTTCAAAAGCTCTCAACAAACGTTTTAAGAGGAGAGCTGAACAGGTGTTTGAATCACTTTTTGAGAAGAAATAAGGAGGACTTCGGGGACTTCGTGCAAGGATAGTGGGCAATCATTGAAGGAAAAAATACTGATTATTTGATTGATTATTAACAATAAATTTCACCTCATTCAGGCAATTATATTCGATATCAATCTATTTTGCCGGATATGATTGTTTTCACAAAATCTTTGTAATAAATTCTGCCATTTGTTACCTTGGCATATTTTAAAATTTAGCGGGACTACTCTTCGCTTAAAGGTTCGCCAAAAGCGTTCATGATCTTTTTTAGATCCGTTTCATTGATGTATCCACTTTATTCTAAATGAACGACAGTTTACCTTCGTCAAAGAATGAAAATGCTCGAAGCAGTTCCTCCTCATGATTGATGTTAGATTGTTTCTTTGCAAACTAGAGGCCGGCTTAAACAAAACGCTGCATGTTAAAAGTCCCCTGTTTATTGGGATCAACCTTTTTTTATAGGTCATTAATATCCTCTTCTGAGGGAAAAAGTCGAGCCGAGCGGATTAGTTTCGCTAAATTGAATATAGACTACCTATCTCAGTTGTTTTGATTGTACCCGGATTGTTATTTTTCTTATCTTCGTAGACCTTAAATATTTCCTCTAACTTTTATCGAGTAATATTCATTTAAAATAATTATTATTTAAATCTTTTAATATCCAAACCAATACTAAAAACTATTTGCAATGACATTTTAACCTCATTACAAGTCATAAAATAATTTTATATGGATAATCGAATGAATTATCATGCTTCTGGGTTTTCGATGAGCCTCTTCTGATCCCAAATATAGCGGAATTTTCTCAAATGATGAAAGAGGAACGGAAACTGGCTTTCAAGCTGAAAGATAAAATTCTTGCAGACATAATCAGTCTTGTAGAATTCTTCGTATAACTATTCATCAGAATACTGGACTTTTACTTCACTTTAATTACTGTAGGCATTATATTCCTTTGTAGTCATAAATGACATTTCTTATGGGGTGATGGAAGCTCTTTTCAAGATGTTGCGTAGGACACTCTTCAAATTGAAGGCACAATTGCAGCCATATTCTGAATGTTCCCAAAACAATATGTTGAATGAGTTATCTTTGTCTTCTTTGTAATGCTATCTCATTACATCTTCCAAAAATCTCCAAAATCCTTTAGTATTTTTCATGGATTTGCACAAAATATTGCATTGTTAGCATTAGTAGGTATAGTTTGCATTGTATTTAAACATATCAAGCAATACTGCTTTTTCGTTTTCATAATTTCTGTTGAAGCAATACTCATTGAAATTATGATTTTTCTCTAAAACTTTGATAATTTCAGAGTTGTTTTATCTTTTGAACACAGACTTCAATAGGTTAACCTTATTGGCTTTGATTTATCTAAAGTAGTCAAGACCGCATAATGGCTTCCAGCGATAAATAAAAGTGAATAGTTTTGGAAAATTCTCATGAATAATTTCAATTTTTTCTTCCAGACTTAAGACAACATTTTACCTCAATGACACTGAATGTACAAGCATATTTCTTAGGCATCTTATTTGATTTTGAAAGCTTGGATATGTTCTATCATAAACACTTTGGTTGTCATTCCACTTTTGATTTTCCTGTTTAACCACTATATCTATAATTTATTAAATTAGATGTTTTCGTTCATACCATTTATATGCTCCATACTAAAACCTTTTGTTTGATGTTCCAATATTTCCGATATCTTCAAAAAAGGCTTGTTTTTCCATTATGCCTTCGATTGAAAATAGATATTGAGAAGCTTTGTTATAACCATGAGCAATCTTATAATCTTCATGCCTTATTTCTTCGGGAAGTGAAGAAGCAAATATTTCCCTTTCATCTTAAGGCAAATTTTCTTTTATTTGATAGTTGTATTTTCGTCGAGTTTCTTCCCGGCTGATAAAAGGGAATAATTTTTCCTTAAAATCAACTAACTGCAGAAATCTCTCAGAAGTTGTCCAAAGATAAGGGATCTTTAATATTCTTTTGTAAACAGTTGTTGTTGTATAATCTAATTCCTCAAGTTAAATCGCTTTAATTTCCTCGATAAAATGATTAAACTCTAGGAACTAATAATTATTGTATGCTTTTGCGAAATTTGTGCTGTATTTGTTCTCATACATTCCCAAAATAGGATTGTAAATGTTCTCTGCTAAATGGTAAAAAGGGAACTTAGGATTTGAATAATGATCTTCGATCTTAAATTGATCGGGTTGTGCTTGAAGCATTATGATAAAAAGAATACTTTCTGTGTAATCGACGTCTAAAATATATTTATTGAATTTTCTATTAATCTTCATGTTTCGATTGGACAAGAGGGGGTATAACTTGGAGAGAAGAGTTTTTCGTGTAAATTCCACCATTTCATAAAAGTCATCAATCAATGATTTTGCCAGCATTGGAAGAGTTTCAAATTTTTATGATGTAGTATTTTTTTCCATCACAATGTGAAAGTTCGCTTTTTATATGTTTAAAATAGTCAAACCATTTGCAAATTGTTTGTACAAGTTTAACTTGTCTAGCACTATTTCAAACTCCTTTACATTAGAGAGGGTTAATTAGTATCTCTTACAAACTTAAATCTTATCCCTGAAAATAGATGAGATATGCAATTTTTATCTGATTTAACGAAAAGCTGTTATTTTTGGTACAACTGTATATTAATTTAAATGAAAATTGACTCCTTTTAATTTATTTTATTTGAAAGTCAACTTTAATCTGTTAAGCTTTTCAAATTGATCATAGATAATCATCGAATTGGATAATTTTATACTTAACTCTTTTAACTCAAGATATATTTCACTAAGTTCTTCTTAAAATTACTTAAAAACAGAGTTAATTATTTGCATAGTTATTTATTAATCTAGGAAATTTTATCTTAAAAACTATTGAATTTCAGAATTTCTAAATTTCATTAAGATAGTGAGGTATATTCTCATTATGAGACTATCCTTGACATTTTGTTATAATTTCAGTTTAATATCTTCTACATTTTTGAATTAACTCAGTAATCTCCATACTTAAATTTCATTATCTTGAGTTATATGATAATCGATCGTGGGTAATAATTCAATTTATTTCTTTTATTACGAACTTTAAATTGTACGGACAAAATCTTTAATAAGTTAGCTTCGAGCTAAGATATAGTTTTCTTTCAGCTTACTCTAATAGACTTTATTTTATTTGATTAAGTGCTGAAATGACAAGAGATCAAAGGAGGATAAGATCTTAATGAGTTGAAATTATTTATCCTTGTTGTTTTTATAAAATTTTACAGAGTTTTCGTATTATTGTTTAGATAATGAGCAAAATTGCTGCATATTTTTCACAAGACTAAATTTAATTTATCTTCCTCCACATAAAAACTATTACAGCTCAGATTAGTTGAGATCATCTTAAGTTTAGTCCACATTAAAGTAGGCTTGTCCTTTCTTAGAAAAAGCTACAATTAAGAGTTCACACAGTCTGACATTCTGTTCTTCTCTTCTTTATTTGCATATTTTTTTATTCAAATAATTTGTAATAATGGTACAAAAAAGAATCCTGATTGCATCCAAAAGTCCAAAGTGTAATTTATTAATTTTGCTTATTTATAACTTTTCTTACATAAAAGTGTGAAGTTTATTCTCGTAGAAAGTAAAGCAAATACCCAAATCTTATTCAGAGGCTTCCTAAATATTTTTAATTAAATGAGATAGTTTAATAAAATAACTAATTTCATTTAAAGTCTCCTTATTTTCAGGACAAAGCTCAAGGAACCATTCCACAGCAGCTTTAGCATCGAAATTAGCCTCTTTTCTTTTATTATTCTTCTCATTCAAAATCATAATGTCATTTATCTGATCTATAACATTCAAATCTATAACCTATTCCTTATTCATTTTATCTTTGAGCATATTCAAAGTGAACAATTTTTTCTTTAAGGTAAAACTCTAAAGTAGAATATCTTTAGTCTTTTTCAATTCTTCGCTAAAGTATTTTTGAATTGCATTGCTACCTTCTTTTAAATTGATAATCCCTCCTCCTATTTACAAAAGCCTTTCACTTAATTTTTAACAATACTCCTTTTTTTTGTTAGTCAAGTATTCTTCAGTTTCAGATTGTATAATTAGAATTATTTCTTCTCTAAACTGGTTTAAAAACTCCATTGGAATATGCTTGTTTGATAAACTAACGAGTTGTTTGTAAAACATTTTGGATGCATTTTTAGAATCGATTTTCATCCAAATGTTTCTGATTAGATTAATCCACTCATTAACATTGTGCATATTACTCATGCTATTTTCTAGTAGAGGAACATAAATCTAAAAAATGTCTCCAAAATTTATATCCTTGGAGCCATCAGTATTAATTTAGAAATAGACCTTATAAATATTTTACCAAGCACCATTTAGTAAATTTATATCAACTTGCCGATATGATTTGTATTGTCTTCTTTCATTAAACAAAAAAGTTTTTTCAATTTGGTAAATATCCAACCATAATTGATAGACTTTACCTTGTTCTTTGGGTAGTTGAGTTAGTAAGATGTTTATTTCTTAGAGGCATGAGCTTATTATTGCTTAATTATCAGAAATATCCTCTTTTTTCATATTGATCAAAAGTTCAGACTGATTAATTAGACTTTCCAAGTGGATAATCATGGTTGACAAATGAATGATCAGACCAAGGAATTTTATTCGAGACTCTACTTCAGAAACTGAAGCATTTTTTACTCTGATTGATAGCATCTTTTTCAAGATTTTACAGGCAATCTCAAGATGCTGTTTGATATTTCTATGATTCAATACCTTTTCCCAGTATTTTTGGTCTTATCCACTTAATATAATGTAGCAAGAAAAATCTATTGAAGCAATGAATTTTTGAAATATCTTTTTCTCACTAGTGCTTTTAATTTGCTTTTTTTTGGTGGTTTTCATAGACTCCTTAATGTTTTAGGTATAACCTCTAAAGTTCCAAACGAAAGTACTGATCACTTTGATCCATTCTTAAAGGTTGTATTGGTTGTCTGTGTTGATAAAAGTATTTGTGTCAATGATGGATGTTTATAAAGTATGATACTTATGGCTCATTCTAGCTTTTATTTCAGATTTAGGAGCCATTAAGGGAGATGTTGAATAAAGGAGATATGGAAAGTGATTGAGTTCTAATTACATGATATTAATAATTTATGTATTTGTTTGGCTAATAGTTATATCCAAATCTTATTGATCAATTCTGATAACTTTATGATACAATTAAATATCACTTTCATAAAAGACCAAATTTAATTGTTTAAATAAATAAGCGAAAATAGATAAAAATTCAATGCAAATATGCCAATTTCTTTCATAAAGGAAAGAGACGATAAAAAAATAGAATTACTTTTTAAGAAAACATTGTTCAATATTTTTTATCATAAAAAGGATAAGCTTTAACATCTTTTTAAATTAATAATAGCGACAATAAAATAGGATTATTAAAGAGAAATTTTGGTAATTTTATAAATCACAAAAACATCAAACTGTTTATTCGACTAACTCTATTTATCCGCCTTTTGTTAAATTTCTAGTTACCCCAAACTATGAAATTTTCTACTGAGGTGCTTTTCCACAAGTCTATTTTAAGGGAATACTTGCCAAAATTCCAATTATAGACCCAATTACAAAGAAAACCATAAAAGGAAAGCCGACTCTATTTGAAACTGTGATTAATTCAGGAATAAAGGTGTTTGGAAGGGTACCAACAATCGAAACAAAACTAAGGCCGAGAGACGCGACTTGCACAGGATAAAGCTAAATTACGTATACTATTAGTATTTGAAATTATAGAGATATACTAAACCTAAAGATAAAAATGAGAATCAGCTGCACTATTACTTTGAAAGACCAGCAGTTGTTTTCACAAATTTAATTCGTATGTTGAAATATCAAGACAATTGAGCAGCAAAGCGCAACAGAATAAAGTATTATAGCAGTTCTCTTTCTTTTTAAACCGACAATGAAGTAATAGCTAAAGGCATAAGTGATAAGTTATGAACAATTTAAAATGACCCCATTAACATAAAAATCGAAACCAAATTCATCAATAAGCATCACTGGAGCATAGTATAGGAAGTCGACTGCGAAAATTCCAAAAGACAGGCATAATGTTATTCGATGAAGGGATTGGTATCGAATCAAATCCCAAAAAGTAAATATGAGTTTGTTTTCGCTATTTATCTATTTTTCATATTCTCTTTTCAGCAATTACAAAGCCTCTTATGTAATGGTAATATCTTCATTAAATTGATTAATTTTATCATTGATTCGAGCAATAAATTTCAAACTTTTTCTGATTTTTAAAACAGTATGTCTCTTTATTAAAAATTGAGGAGTTTATTGGATGAAATATATTGAACAGAGCAAGCATAGTAGTAAAGGTACAAAGCAGAATATCCAAAATATTGGCATCCAATTTTTAAACAGATAGAAGTAAAACACCATGAGCAAACCACCACAACAATAGAAAGATTGAAAGAGTATTGCTGCTTGCTGCCTTTGATCATTTTATAAAATTTAGCTAAAAAAATACAATGAAAGGTTAAAGGCACTTTAGAGCCCAAACCCAGTTAAAAATAGTCCAATTTAGACGGTAATAAGACTTGGACCAACTAAGATAAATAAATATCCAATTAATCCTGTAAGAAGACAAATTCGCAAAGTTAATCTTCTTCCGAAGTTATCGGCCATCATACCCAGAATAATAAAGCCAACTATTGAACCAATAAAAAACATACCCTTGGCCGCTGATATAGCGTCTGCATTTTCACAATGATAATCGCCAAAACGATTTCCAAGTGTCGAAAGCTGATTAATTTACTACTCCAAATAAATACTGCGTTGTTAGATTGGGAGATTACAAACATAGCTGTTACAATCTTCATCCTTATATTACGGAGGACAGTTAACATAGGGCGGTATAGCAAAATAATACGGATTGCCGAGTGACATGGATCCTACTTGCAAGGAAACGATGCAAAATAATGCTATGACTATTTTTTGATACTTTCCATTGGAGCCGACAGCCTCCATCATATGGAAGTACTTGCCTGATTGTTATTTTTGGTCGTTCTCCATGGTTTTTAAATTATAATACTGAAATTATGATTTTATAATAATTGCATAATATTTGCTTTATTGATTGAATCACTTTGATTTGGTATACCAAACTATCGTTAGGTTGTAATGATGGCTTTGATCATTCTACAAACTGTTTATAGCCACTATATTGCCTCGTTCGCTAATTTTATTGATATCAGGGATCATTTTTTAATTGTGAATTTTCCAGGAGTGTAGCATGGTTCGCTCTTGCTGGAATATTTCATAGCAAAGAACTGATTTGCTGGCTTGTTAAAGTATATCTCCTTACATTTTAGCGTCGTTGTAGTAAAGATTGACAAGTCCAGCGTTATCAAAATGGCAAAGGATTGATGTAATTCCCACTATTCGAGCCACCGTTATTTTGTTATTAACCCAGTCGCAAACTTCATCGGCGATTTTATCCCATTTTTATTTTTGACGAAATGATTTGCATTTAATGCTATTTTTGTCTTGTTGCATATGGTCCTTTAGAGCGAGTAAAACTATTGAACAATTGCATTATCCTTAAAATATATAAATCGGAAGAATGCCGTTATAATTATAGTGATGGCTTTATCTTAATTAGATAATATTTATCATCAATCAGAAACTGATGATCGATCACTTGTGTAGTAGTCTATATTTTTGGCGCATTTCAAGCTTGCAATTTTAGATTTATTGAATACGCTCACTTAATTTAGAGCTTTCTCGCTTAATCTTCTCCACAATCTAAGGATTTATTCCTCCCTTCTCCGACTATTTATTGGTTACTTCTTCCTCTATTTTTGCAATTCTATTTGTAAACTAAGTTTCAATGTCTTTCATTCGTTTTGCAAATGATTGAAATTCGTTCTGAACTGATTTTTATAAATTCATTTGATCATTTCTGATGATTTTCAATTATTTGCTCAATCTATTAATGGTTTATTTAGGCGTTGCATTTTTTATAAATTTCATTGAATGATTACTCACTACCTCTCCTAAAGACATTTAACTTGCTTCCTCTTTCTGAATATTTTTGTTAGATATTTATTTACCGTTAGTTTATTTGACATTTACGTCATGAAGGGAGGCAGGGCTTGGAACATATGAATAATTTTCAATATTTTTTTGAGAGTAAGTGCGTTTAGAAGCTCCATCTGGAGTCTTCTTCTTAGATAGATACTAATGTAAAAATTTCTTTTCCGGCCGTTATGCTTTTTTTTCTGGTTAATTCTCCTTAATTCTGCTGCCAAACTATTAAAAGACAACCTCGTCCTTGGACCTATTGGATTTGTTATCTGAGCTTTTAATACTTTTAATAGACCGCCACATGATATTATCAGATAATCTTCACAGATAAAATAGATTGAATTATAATTCTTTGTTGAATTTTTAAAAGACAATGAGCTAAAATAAGTAGGAGGTCATATATGATTAGCTGAACGGAGCTCAACCGGTAGATCCCTATGAGGAGCTACCAATTTTAGAGGAGGTGTCCCTCATTCGCCGGGACAAGCTCGTACAAGATGCTCTAAATTTCCATGAGAGATATGAATAATTCAAAAAGAAGCCTTTCTTTACCGACAGCCATTATTATTTGATATCTGCAAAATGGTACTTCGTAAAAAACTTAGGTTAAGGAGATGGAAGCAATATGTTAGCTATAATGAAGTCATTGCATCCAAAAATTGCCAAAAAGTACGAGTGATTTAATCAAGTTCTTCGGCTGTGGAGTTATGCCACAAATCAATTAAGATATTGTCCAGTCCACTGATAGCTTTACAATCACTTTCGAATCAGATTTGACCTATCTTAACATCAAACTTCAGCCCGGACTCATGGAAAAGAAAGACTATGAATTCATCAATGATTAAACTTGGGAAGTATTCGAGGACTATTCGCGCATTTCAGTCAAGAGGTATGTGGCTGACACTACCGATGGCAAAAAAGTTGAATTATATTTTCAAAACTTGACTTTGATTCCACTAAGTCCGAGTCTCCTCAAGGATATTGAACACGAGCGCATAACTAAATTTTCTGAAGTAACCCTTCAGTATTCAAAATATGCTTCGATCAAGGAGCTTACCGATAGTATTGATAGAAGTCTCGCTGACTGGGCAAAAAAAGAAAGTTATTCTTCTTACTCAAGTTCCTTCCCAAGATTTAATCATTATTCGCTCAGCTTTCCAAGCGGCAATTTCTTAAAACTTTGGATTGCTCCTGAAGGTACTCGCAAGACTATCCTGCTAAATACTTTGCATCAGGGTTGCAAGGCGAATCCATCTTTTAGTTATAAACTGTATTTCTAAGGAGAAGTTGTCAATCCAGACAAAATAATTGGATAGCTATAGATCTCAGATTAAACTGTCATCGTCGCCGAGCTCCTTTAGAATACTGAAAATTGGGTATTTTACAATTTAAAAAATAAGCTTGAGGCATTTTGCAGTTATTGCAAAGCTGTAAAGGAACTTAATTTTGTGTGCAGTTGCAAATATGCTGTCTATTGCTCTAAAAGATGCAAGGCTTAAGATAAAAGCCAGCATAGAAATCGCTGTCCTAACGACGCCGAATCCGATTAGGAAGAGCAGGCCTTGACTCTGACATAAAATTCTCGCCGTGGTTTGACAGGACTTCGTAATCTCGGTAACACATGCTTTATGAATTCTGGTCTTCAATGTTTATCGCACATCGATTTGCTTACTAATTATTTTTTGAGTGACAAATACGTACAAGACATCAACACGACTAATCCCCTCGGAACAAAGGGAGAGTTATCAACCTAATACGCTAAAATGATTAAAAAGATGTGGTTTGGAGAATAAATGACTTTTGCTCCCACCCATCTCAAGAAAAGCATTGGCAAATTTCAACCCATGTTTACAGGGTACAATCAGCATGACAGTGGTGAATTGATTACTTACCTGCTTGATGGACTTCACGAAGATCTCAATCGAGTCAAATAAAAGCCATATACTTAAATTAAGGATTATGACGGTCGCCCTGATCACGAAATTGCAAAGTAGGCTTGGTAAGTGTTTTTAAAGAGAAATCAATCTATTATTGTGGATTTGATTTATGGTCAGTTCAGGTCTTTTGTGCAATGTCCTACTGAAACGTGTAAAAACGTTTCCATTACCTTTGATCCTTTCTCTGTTTGTACTCTGCCTATCCGAAACACTTCCAGGAAATAGCTAGAACTGACATTCATCAAATAAAGCGTCTTTAATAAAAAAATTACCATTTCTTACAGTCTCGATAAGTCTCCCTCTCTTTAGTCCCTCCTTCCTTAACTGCGATCTATTGTGGGAGTGTCATCAGATAAGGGTCTGCTTGTTTATGTAAGTTCGTATTCTTCCTGTGAAGTCGTGGATATAAAGTAAGAGGCCTAAAAAATTCGGCAGGAGTATAAATATAGAACTTTATATGTACGATAGGTCTACCCTGACTAAAATCCTTCGAAGGGGATAAAGTTGATGATTGCCAATGTGGTTTATAATGACTATTACAACTAAGATGCCTACCGTAAAAACATAATTCCTTACCACCTATTTTACACCAACGTCAATACCACAAACAAGCAGCTATATCATCAAATTCTCAAGTATTACTCTAAAATTCTGAAATGCGGGGAGTTATCCTAACAATAGTTCGAAGACAAGTACATTAACATCAAACCTGAAGAAGATATCTTTCGTTTACTCATGATTCCTTTTTCAAGATACTACTCCTGCAGTTATTGCTAAAAAAAAGATTGTGGAGGATGCAAATTGCCTTATAACGACGAGCTTTTTTCTAATTATATCCGCTATAATCCTGAGAATGAATATGACCGCGATAGACGCCTCGATATGGAACTCTTCTGGCGCAAGGACAGCAAATAAGTCGAAAAGATTTTTGAGGAAATTAAATAAGAATAGAAGAATACTTGGAGTTCGACTCCCATCAAAACTTCATCAAACTCAAGTATATACAACTGCCTTAATCTCTTCGAGCAGGAGGAGGTTTTAGGCGAGGACAATGCTTGGTATTGTCCCAAGTGTAAGGAATTCGTGCTGGCCAAAAAGCAGATGAAGATTTACAAGGCTCCAAAGATACTTATTTTATGTCTGAAAAGATTTAAGCGCAAAGACTATTTCTCTGAAAAGATAAATTTGTAAGTTTAGATTGATATAGATTAATTGAATTTCCAGTTCAAGGGTTGGATTTAACTGAGCACCTTTCAAACCCTGATCTTCCATAGGACTACTTCAAAGAGGCGGAAACACAAATGAAGGACGAGAGTGGAAAGGTTCTTTACGATCTTATTGGTATCAGTAACCATTTTGGTAGCACTGGAGGTGGTCATTATACGGCTTATTGCAAGTATGATTAGATATATTTAGGGATCCGACCAGCGGTGACTGGTACGATTTCGATGACAGCAGCGTTAGTAAACTCAGAGGTGAGGATGATGTCGTATCAGATAGTGCATATATTCTGTTCTATCGCCGTCGGTGATTCTGTTCCTTGCATTATTCAATTAATATTATTATTTAATTTTACTCACTTCCTTGTATTCAATCTCTTTAAATTAGTAGAAAGACCAATAATATTTTTGCTTTACACTGCATATAATTGATATTGCTCGCCCTCTGAAAAATATCACCTAAATTAAATCTTATAAATCAAGATCCAGTATATACCAAGATTTAACTCATTAGTTGCTGTATAACCCTCGAATAACTTAAAAATAATATTAACTAAGAGAAATAATAAATATTATCATCATTTTATATGCTTTTCTGATCTTGGTACCATCCCCTTACATCTTGGAGAAATCACTGTAAGTTTGCATTTAGATTTCGAAGATTTTTCCCTTGGCTTTAATCCCCCTAGCAATTATTTTTTCTTGTTCGGCTGTACTTTTTTGCAATGCAAACTCATGTCAGATCCGTAATACTCACTCAATATTTTTAAAGGATATGTTTCCGACTATGTACTAATCTGAATATTTTTGTGACTCTTTGAATTATTTAAACCGATTTTACTCACACTCTTGCTTTTGCTCTTTGGTGGTAAACCTAATATCTTTGCTTTAGATTTATGATTATTCTCTCCTGGACTTAAAAAATATTTGAGATCTTTGCTCATGATGCTGTCTTTTCCTGCTTTTGTCTTGCTCAAATTTGAAGTCTCACTTAGAAGATTCCGACTAATATTTTTTGGATCTGCCTTGATCTTTTTACATTTAGGGTAGTGATTTTTTTTGTTGAAATCGAAGATTAGCTCTCCTTCATAGTAATTATAGTTGGGATAAACTACCTTACTAATTGATTTGTTCGTGAATTCCTTAGTGACTTTCAGACACGAAACTGTTTTTGATTTGCTACTCAAGGCCGCCTCAAGTGAGTTATAAGGTTTTTCCTCATATATGCAATATGATTAGCTTTCAAAACTGAGTTATTTTTACATTCGCTATAGATCCTTTAAAAAATAGTTTCCTGATGACACTGTTTAACCTTTAGAAAGAAGTTCAATGTTATTGTTGAAAAAAAGGGGGTTAGATGAATTTTTTGGTTCCTTTGGAGATTTATTAGATTCAATGATGGGGGATTCGTGGAAGGAGGGCTACAATTCTGGTCTATTTTATAATATTGATTGTGCACTAAAATCAAAGAGCACCTGTCTTTCTTATTTTTTGTCAATGACTGAGAAATCCATAGATTCTTCTTCATAGTCTTGCGAAGCCATATTATCAAATATTATAAGGAGCTATTTTCCCAAATTAAACGATAAAGCATCAGAAATATGTGATTCAGTTGTCTTCTTAAGAATATTCAATTTTAAAGATTATATTGGACGAATTGTATGCGGGAAAGGAATCACACTTGTTTTTTGATTTCTATAAAATAAATCTTCTATTATTAGGGTAAATATAGATCAAACCTTTTAGAAATATTTTGATAACTTAAACAAAAAAACGTAAAAATTCATAATTTTTGCAATTAATCTAAGCTAAATTGTGATATGAAAATATGGTATATAAAGCATTGGAGTTTCTGATTATTTGATATATGAATCATTGATTAGCATGTGAATGTCTATACTAACCCTCGTGTATTGGTCCGAAAGTGGTTTTTGCAGAAAAATAGCTATAAAATATAATTTTAAAATATTTACTATTATAACAATAAATCAAAGTGATTAGTGCCGTGTATTCTTCATAAAAGGGGTCTTTGATTATTTATAGCATAAACAGTTAAATCAACAACATCTTTGAAAACGAGAACTAGCTGTATTATTCACGGCTAGAGACTATAGCCTTGAGTCTTACGAAACTTTTATGCCGACAGTCTGCTCTGAGATTTATCCATCTTGAATTAACTTTAAAATATTTTCAGTCAATTAATAAAAGGCTCCCTCTACTTTTTTGTAATCTTTCGCACTAATTTACAAAAATTTGAGCCCTTCCTTTTTGGCAAAATTGCGACCTTCTTCAGTACTGACCTGTCTTTCCTTTTCCAGGTCGATTTTATTACCGATGAGTATAACTTGCATAGAGGCATTACCATTAGCTTTGACTTCTTCAAGCCATTCTTGTAGATGCTCGTATGTTTCGCGTCTAAATTTGTGAGAGCATACCTCGTAATATCGTAAACTAAAAACGCACCAATTGCGCTGCGATAATAGGACCGTGTTATTGAGCGAAAATTCTATTGTCCGGCAGTATCCCAAATTTGAAGTTTGATTATTTTTTTAGAAACCTTGACTGTTTTTGCTGCGAATTATACCCCAATGGTTACATCATGCTCCTCGTTGATTTTCTGTTAAACAAACTGTTGAACGACGCATGATTTACCTACTCCTATATACATTGTAATAAACCTGTGTCGCCGATGATGATAAACTTGAATAGGTAATGGAAAGAGGAGCTATTCATTTAAAATTAAATCAATATTATTATGGTCAGAAAGTTTTGATATTTGGTTGGGCGGATTATTTATTTCTTATTGTTCTTTATTACTCAATCCTTAAATTTCATTTAAAACATTTTTATATTATTCTTCTTTATCGTCTTTATATATAAATTATGAAGGAAACTTTAATCTATAAACAAAGATAAGTTGCCTTCTATGATTAAATTTGTGTCAATCACAGCTAGAAATGATCCTTTTAAAAAATAAATAAATTGAATAGAAAATAAATGCAAGAAAGAGTGATTGCATGATTGCTTTATCATTTTTCTTATTTGATTAAATGAAGTCATAATTTTTAAACATAGTCTATCCTTCAAGATGAACATCATATTTTTTAAAGGTCTATTCTGTTATTTTGACATTTAAAATACTTTTTCGAAAGTAACGAACTTTTCTTCATTTTTCAGTAGCATTATAAACTAGGATAGAGTAAAATAATTTGAAAAAAAAACAATTTTATTAGTAAAAATAAACGAAATAAGATGAAATACGATTTCCTCTATGCCCCTAAAGCATTCTTTTCTAAATTAATCATCATATTTTTTGAATTTATTTCATAGAATCTTCATAGAATCAATAATGATAAAGTAAATCAGGCGCGGTTCATATCCAAATCCCTGAGGCAATATTCATATAATTCCCATTTGTCAATCTTTCCATCGTTATTGACGTCTACTTTTGTAAATAACTATTCGTATTCCCTTTTAACAAGGGCTCTTTTTGAAAGGCTTTTCTTTGTGATCTCATCTCTCACCCAAGACTTCAGTTAGTGGCGTTCAAGGATATGATTGTTGTCCTTGTCATACTTGCTGAAGATGTTCTCCACAAAATTCCTGCAATATCCGTTCATTGGAAGAGATCTTTTAATTATTATATATCGTTAATTTAAATCTCTGTATAAATACCCTATTCTAAGAATTTTACATTCTGGAATTACTGAATCGTAATTTTTTAAAAATAAAAATAAAATTCTCATTGTTTTCAGGACGTGCGTCATCTATCTCCACCTAATTCGTTGTTTTTAAATGAAAATCGATATTTTTTGTTTAAGAATCTAAAGTGGTCAGCCTATATGTATCTAGATTAAAGACAGGAATTGTTAGGAATTTAAGTAGTTTAAATCATAAATAAGGAATTCTCTTCTATCAATCTCGCTCGCGTTGCTGACATTCGAATTCTTTAAAACTCATCGATTTTTTTTAAAAAATTTAATCATCAGCCAAGTACAATATGAGTGAATTTTACTCATATATTCATGTATTAAACTTAATTGTTCAAACTATTTGACCAATGATCAATAATTTATTGCTTTTATTTCCAAAAATATTCTAAAGAGTTATTACAGAAAGAAATAACGGAATATATAAAATAGGTTGGCTAAAGTTAAAGTGAACCAAAATGTTTAGATTGATGATGAGAACGTAAACTTCAAATATTAAAAATGAAAACAAATCATTTTGAATGCAAATCAGTGATCCTAGTTTCAATAATATGATTAAATTAAATCTCTGATAATTACTAATAAGAGATAGCACAAAGCAAAGCATAAATAATTATTATTAAACTCTATATTGATATTTTTCTTCATTAAATATTAAATTTATGCATAAATGTTCTTATATTTTATTACCATAGAATATAGAATACGATGTGGTGGAAATGACTTCGAAATCTTTAATAATATTTTATGAAGATGCAAGCATTATTAAACAACATTCATTACTCTCCGATAAAATTGTCATTTTATTTTCGAAGTGGTTTATCGGACCATTTTTAATTCATTGACCATTATATACTATTTTGAGTGATCAAAAATCATAAATTTGGAATATGATAATCTCAAACGGCTCATCAGGCATTTTTCCACAGTCAGACTCAAACTCAGCCAATAAAGTAAGATAATTTGTTGATGCGACAACTGAAAGTAAGAAATTTTTCGCTAAAAAATTATAAAGCATCGAGGAGTACATTGAATTACTTGGGACGAGATAATTTGATATTAAAGGCTAAGAGACAATTTGGGACAAAAATTTTATAAGTAATGAACTAAAGGTGGCAATGTATATCAACTATCATCTCATAAGACTGTTTAGAGATCAGGAAGTTTCAATTCAAAAACTAACATAATAAATCGCCCAAAACTCGAGTAGATCTAAAAAGGGAGACAATTAAATGTAGCCTAAATCAAGTGAGAATAAGCAAGATGAGTCAAACAAAATTACTCCAAGAAAAAAATCTCAAGCTAAATCTGCGTTCGGGGCTTAAAAGAAAATTTTAAGCGCTAAACACTAAAAATAGTGTGAGTAATACAAAAAGCATGTTTGCCATCTATAATAAAATTTAAAAAACAATAGATAGTAGAATGATTATCTTCGAGGATAATTACTCTTGATAAGTGATAAAATGACTCATTTGGCCAATATAATTGAGCTGATGAAAATATAAAAACAATAACTTGAATAGGAAAGAGGCATGCTGCTAGCTAAAGTAAAATAATCTTAGCTTAAAGTTTAAACTGGAATTTATCAACATCTCAAACACTTGAATTGTAGTCCAATAGTAAAAGATAATGAAAATATTGACTAAGAAGAAGATGAAGTTTCCTTTAGTCATGAATATTTTATTGAAAGTCATATTGAAACTAAACTTCTTAAAAAGCACATTGAGGAATTGCAGTCCTAACTAAGAGTAAAAACATAAGAAAATTAAGTTATTACAAGGAAAATGAAATAATTGAATTAAACTATTGCAAAAATGGAGCCAATAGTTAACTAAGAATCATTAAATAAGTTAAATATGGATAACATCATTCTTGAATACAAATAGATCAAGGAATAACTCAGCTCCAGGCTTATTTAAATAGAAGGGTATAGAAAAATAGTATAGGAAATAAAAAACACATCAACATGGAGTATATATCATAAGCAATAGGATTAAAAATTTAATGACGAAATTGTTTTGAAAGAATAATTAATTGAAGTTCAAAAATGCGAGTAAACCATCCCTGCTGCATAAGGTTCAAATGAAAAATGTCAAAATTGTTATTTTTTAACAGCAATCAACTAGAAAATCAATCTATAGCTTCAAGATCTTCGAGAAAAGTTGAATAGTCTCCTCAAATATTAACTATCACAGCGTAAACAATGGGATATATTTCTTCACTAAATGAACATTTCCAATGATACATGAAAATTTAAGCTTTTATACTTTAATATTAAATACTTAAAAACTATAAGTCTTTTAAACAGATCTTTCTCAAAGCTTTTGTTGTTTTTAAGTGCGTTTTTTTCTGATATCGAGATTCTTTTGACGCCTGGCATCTTGTTGAGCTTAGAGCTTATCTGTATCGACTTTTTTAGCTTTTTCCTTAAATATAGCTTCAATAAGAACAGTTCTGTTCTTAAACTGATTTCCCTTTGAGGCAAGATAGAATTTATGATACAGAGTGCGATCAATCTTTTTTGCTTAACGATATTTTTTTAAAAGTCTTCTTAGAACTCTCTGTCTGCGCACCCAAAGTATTTTTGTGGGCATTCTTGCTTCACGGGTGCCTCTACGCTTACCAGCACCTGTGTGGTTACCTTTTCTTTTGGCTTCAAGGTGAAGACGAGCTCTTGACCTGGAATGAACAATTTGTTTTCTCTTCATAATGAGTCCATCTTTGATAAGTTTTCGAACAAAGACTCTCGAGTTTGCTTGTCCAATTTGTTCAACTTCATTGGGATCCATCCAGACTCTTTTTTTACCACATTTCAAAACCTCAGACGCAATTCTTTTTTGACTCTTCAAACTAACCATAATTTATCAACTAATATAAGATTTAATATTTCAAATATATATTTAACTGTTACGGTGTAGAAAAAATAACTATATCAAACAAATTTATTAAATAGAGTCCATTATAAGCTTAGGAAAGAATTAACTCATTGGAGCTTTTAAATCTTTCATAATTTATATACATATTTTTATTAATTTTGAAACACCTTGAAAATAAGCTATTTTTGTGTAATTTTCTTAAGGTTATTGCATATAAACACATATGAAGATCAAACTTCAATAAGTGTCAATTCAGTGCTTTTTATCTACGGCATAAGGGCAAAAAAGGCAGGTAGCTTCTACTTAATTTGTGTCGATTATCATAGTTGGAAACTACTTGATTCTGTCCTGCAGCAACTCCTTTGACATTCTAAAAAATTCATCGAAATTCATTGTAGTTTTATTGCCCAAGTATTTATCAATTGTACTTTTGGACTGAGATTGCTAAGTTGTATGCCTCAATTTACTTAGATCTATTTGTCCATCCACAGGCTAGTAGGATTCAAAGGCTTCCCTTATTTGTAAAATTTGACTTTGGCTTAACCCTTGATTCATATATTTTTGCATATGAAAATCTTTCATGGAGACAGCACTTGGAGTTGGTTCAGAATTTCCCATTTAAATTATTTAATAATCTAAAACCACTATCACAATTGATGAAATTTACAAAAAATAAAAATAAAGACTGATGTATATAGCCTGACTCAGAAGAGAGAATTGTATAAGATGTTGTATTTTTAAAAAGAATTTGCTAAAAGAATCACTTCATTTTGATAAAACCTTGAGCAATATTGAATATTAAATAGTTAAATTTGGGGAGAAAAATAGTTATTAAAAATCATTTGAACTGTGAAATTCCTGAAATGTCATTAGTAGTTCTTTTTTTCAGGAGACGAAATGTAATTATGTTAGTTTCTTCACACATATTATCCAAATCTTCATCTCCTGTTTCCCCACTTTTCGAGGCTTATTTTTAAACTGCTATTTTGATTGCATAATTCATGCGGGCTTTCATAAAAGGATTGTTTCCATTCAATTAGCAGCTTCTACATGTTACATCATTAATGTTTGCAGCTTAGAAACTCTAAGGAGTCCATTTTTCCGACTTAAAGATCATAGTACTTTTATTTGATATCATTTTTTCACTTTAATTTGAAAATATTTGCTGAGACAAAGGACTCTTCTTCTTTGATAAAATTTTCAAGTTGTCCAATTGAATCATGGATTTTCCAAAGACTTGGCTTGTATCTAGATCCGAATGTAGAAATTCATTTATTGACAGTTTTTTCTTAGGAAAAGATGCTTTCATCATGATTTTCTTTTTCTATTAGTAAATAATTATAAAATTAATTTACTGAAGGGGCTAATTAAGAGCAATTTTAAATCATTTTTCTTTCTATATTCCAAACAACCTTGACCACTGGAGGCAGTATTGGTTTAAATCAGGACTGTAAATATATAACGACCAAAATATTCTATGTAACGATATTTCACTAGAATAAATCTGGAATTATTACTATTAATCTGCTAAAGCGATTAATTTCATAGTCTACAAGCAGCAAATGGTATATTTAGAGATGATCAAGCTCAATTGAATTTGCACTGTGAAAAGTCCAACTCTGGATGCGATTTCATGAATTCCTTCATCTTTTATTGCTTTTGAAGCTCGTCGCTTGAAGGAAGGCCAGCCTGCTTTTGTTTCATGTCAAACATCATTTTTTACACTGTAGAACGAGTTTATCCATCGAGATCTGACAGTTTTGATGGTTCGGGGTTTATTTTTTGGGTATTGATTTCAACATCTCCCTGAATGGGAGTACTCCACCAACTGTTCTGATTTTTCCATTTTTCAATGTTAATGTGCATGTACCTTCCCTTATAATTCTCTAATTCTCCATCTTCAATCGTCCAATAGGTTTCTTCAGTGTTGATTTTATCTTTCCATTTGCCATCAATCAAAGTAACCCCATTCACTATGATTGTCAGTTTTTCAAAGGTAATAGTGACTTTTACATTTTTTTTGGAAACTCCTGCCTCCAAATAAATGAACATTTATAAATTCTAAGATAAAAGATAGTAATACTTCTAGAGTTTGAGTCCAAATATATTTTTATGTTCTCCCTCCATTCCCTTTTGGGGCTGGCTCGTTATCATCTTATTTTTTTGTTGAGCTTTTTTCGGTTTCTGTTTTTTCTGGAGTTTTTTTCTCTTCAATAATGGGAGTCTACTGATTATTTGTAGCTTATTTTGCCTTATTAATGGATGCCTCCTTTTCTTTACGTTATTTTTCTTCCTTCAATTTTCGCTTTTTTTAGGCCTCTTCCTTTTTTCTCTCTTCTTCCTTTTGCTTTTGCTTCGTTTCATTAGTGAATTTATCAAAATTAATCTTGCAATTGTTGACAATGATCTCTTCTGCTTTTTTTTGGTTCACAAAGAAATCAGTGCTGCGTCTCAGAAACCCAAAGACTCCATCAAAAAAGCCATCAATTGTTCCTTTCTGTTGCAGCATTGTCATGAGAATGCCATCAAACTTGTTGTCTTCAGTCATGAAATTAAGCTTGTTTTAAAAATAATTAAATCACCAGATGATATTATCAACATCATATTGCTGAGGGTAAAAATATTACAAATATATATAAAAACCTCCTCTTCATCGTTGAAAATATTAAAGCAAATATATAAGATGTAATTACTGGTAAATCATTGATGACAAAACTCATTTTAATGATTTGAAATAAAAATTAATTATAAATTAAAATGATGAAGACTTTAGTCAGAAGAAAACCCAAAAATTAACCTTGCAAATCTCCCAGTCCAGATGTAGCCAATCGTAGTATCATCAAAAACACTACTATTGAAGTTGAGGACATCCGGATCAAATTTAAGAAGGCTTAAGAGAAATAACTTAAATTTGAAATCTAAAGCAGCATCTCACATATACCTTCAGACAATGCCAGTAATTAGGCTAAATATCGACAACTTTATGATGAGTTCAACAGATTGAAAAACTAGAATAAAACTTTGATTGAACAAAACAAACTTCTCAATCAATAGAATGGTCGATTTCAAGTTCCAGGTCCAAGTCTAGGTCTAGGCCCAGGTCCTAGAAATACTAATTTTAATCCAATTTCAGGGGGAATCATTTCCAAACGCTAACACTAAGTTCTTCGTGAAAAACTTGTCTTGGTCACTGATTAAAATAAAAAAATAGAGCATGAGCTAATAAGGGAAAAGGGAAAAGTAGAACAGCTCAGTAAAGACATTGAAAATTTACGAATATAAAAGGAATTTCTTCAAGATCCTTTAAAAAATCAGGCAGGTAGAAATCAAGACTATATTCCACAGCAGTTGCCCTTGCCCTCTTCTGCCCTTAATACTGATGAAGAGAGGAAATTCATGTTATATAGTAGCAATATGCTGAGTAACTATTAAAATAAGGTAAATAGTTACTTGAATGACCTTAATTCTAGAATTAATAAGGTTGAAATGATGGAGAGGATATTAAAAGAAAAACAGGAAAGATGGGAAAAATAGAACAGATCCAATAAAACTCCTATATCTAAACCTGGCTTTAACTATTGGGCAACCTCAACGGGAACTAAAATTGATACTCAAATCAAGGATTATCCTCGTAGTCAATAGAGACCGATTCCAGGCTTTCAACAGCCTAGCAGTCCTTTTAGAGCATAAGACTCAGTAATTGATAAAATAGATAATTTCAATCTTTAGGAAAATATAAAACTGAAAGACTCAGAAATATTACAACTTAATCTGTAAAAATAGAAGTTAAATGCAATTATCCGTGATTATGAGAAAAATTCAAAAGTAATCATTCCAACTCCAGCATTAAACGATCAAAAAAATATTCTCCAATCCAACGAAATAGATGCACTTAAAGAGGACTTGAAATATACAAAGGAACAAAATGAAAATTATCATCATTCCAATCAAGTATTAAGCGAAAAGTTATCATATCTTTAAGAAAATTTAGAACATGAAAGGAGAGATATGGAAAATAAACTTTCGTATCAGCAGAAAATCATTAAACAATTCGAGAGGCAGGCAGGGTAATTCAAGTAATGTTTCCGTTGTGTTCAATTCGAATAAGAAAGCATTTACCTGAAACAGTTGTTAAAATAAACAAAATAAAAATAATAAAGAAATTATTAAAAATGGAGAAATAGTTAGAAACTTAAAGACTCAGAAATATTTAAACTGAAAAGGTAAAAATAGAGGTTGAATACAACTATAAATGATTATGAGAAAAAGACAGCAATGATCGTTCCAACTCCAACATTCAATCATGGAGATGTCATACCATTTAAAACAGTAGCTTTTCTTTAAGAGGACTTGAAGCATGTTAGGGAATAAAATGAGGAATATCATCACTTGAACCAAATATTAAGCCTAAAATTGTCATAATTATAAGGAAATTTAGAATACGAAAGAAGGGATATGGAAAATAAGCTTTAATATCTACAAAATATTATAAAACAATTTGAAAGACAGACAGGGTAATCAAAGTAATGTTTTCGCTGTATTCAACTAGAATAAGAAAATATTTACCTAAAACAGCTATTGAAATAAACAAAACAACAATATGAAACTAACTATTAGAAATTGAAAAATAGTATCACATAGATGGCTAAAAATTAAAGAATAAAAAAATTGGGGGAGTCCAAGGATAACTAAAAATTCAAATAGTTAGAGGTGAAGTATCAAAGATTGGCAGCTTTAAACAATGAATTAAGTGATGACATCAAAAACTATCTGAGTATGCTTGAATACATTAAAAATATCCTACATGTTAATGATATTGAAGATTTGCTTTCTCAAAATTCAGGAATTTACACAGAAGTGGAAGCAGCCATCCTTTTAGAACGGGAACGACACGCCATTGAAATTAAAGAGTACTAGTACAAAATTCAAACCAAGGATTATGAAATCGCTGAATTAGAAAGGGAATTCAAGTTGAAAGCGGCAGAGGTCGATTTATTGAAGAATTAAATACAAAAACTAAAGGTCATAAATATGGAATGCCAATCTACTGCTTTTAAAAAGATTTCCTCATAAATGATATAATCCAAGCATGCAATATTCTTTGCTAATAGCCACTCAATTCTGGACAAAGTAAAAACAGGGTCAGAGAAGCTAGAAATTCTCTATCAAAAGGTATGTTATTTCCTATCACAGATGAATAATGCCCCTCCGCTTGACATGTCTTCTTCGATTATCGACCCTTGATTTTGAAATCATTAGTTTCTGTAAATTTATAATCCCTATTATTAATCAACATTATCATAAAAATTGTTCTAAAAAAAAGTATTATCATATGATGTACTAAATGATTTGCTAAGATTTGTATATAATTCATTTGCATAGATCTAATGAAACGATCAGCATCCACTCAAAAAAGTGATATCGAGCCTAGTATAGTTTATGACCCATCGCCTTCTCAAATTCTATTCCTTAATACCCCTGTATATATATAAAAAGGTCAATCATCTATCTTTCTTGAAGAAAGTTAAACATCCTCAAACTTAACTCTAACCAATTCTTAAATAACAGAGAAGGACAGCAGCTTCTAATTTGATCTTCGAAAAAGCATTAAAAGCATTTATTCAAAAAATGAAAGCGTGATTTTAGAATATTGAAGCATTTGAATCTCATATATTAAAAAAAGCTAATCATTGCGAAATGCTAAAAAACATATTGGCTTTATTATATTTGGTATGAAGTCTATGGCGATATCTGTTACTTTCCTTTGAGTGGTCTTTCTGCCACTATTTCAGCCAATCTTATTCTTGAATGCTCTTATTTTTTAACTCTAAAGTGATACTTCTAATCCTATGTTCTCCTTTGCTTAAAGTCCTCAATTTAATGCTCTTACTAAGTTGGTTAAACCTATTTTATCTTTATTTTTTCATCTAAATTAATCTAATTATCCTCTCCTTTGCGTTAAGAAGATGGGCTTCATCAATACCCACTTGAAGATGCAGTTGTGGCTTCACTACGGAATAGAATTAATCAAGGGGCTTGCCAAAAGAAGATATAGTTTAGTTTGCAACTTCTTTGTTTTTAGCCGTTGAGTGAGTTAACCGATCACATGCTAAAGTTTACTTTTTCTTATCAACAAAATACCTCAGTTTTCTTCGTAAGTAGGAATTCATATCTTCTTTAAATTGTTCGGAAAGCTAATTTTCAACCTCAGATACTGATTTCATATCTACCAAGTTGCTGCTTCTGCCAGTTTAATTAAGAGTAGCATAATTACTATTCCTCGCCAAAGCAGTTGTACCAGGTCGACGAATGCTGTAATCAACCCATTTTTCAACCTGAGTCGACTAGTTTTCGAGAAATGATATCTTATGTCTTGGGCGGCTCGTTAAAGCAGCAGTCCTTACGTATCTTTCTTGATTATTAGTTTTGGATACTGTTTAGAGCATTGTAATTTTATTGATATTGACTTTATAAACTAAAATGAATAATAAGTCAAACAAAATCAGCACTTCCGTCCATATCTAAATCCCATTAAGCAGCACCCTACTCATTAGATTACTCCTATTATTGGCAATAAGTCATAAACGTGTTTTTATTAAATTGCATCTGATTTGGAGGCTGTTTTTTTAATTATTGTTGTGGTTTGACAGGAGGTTGATCCTCTGGTTATTCGTAGTCTTCTTCGTACTATTACTCTTATTACTCATCATTCAGGTAATCAAATTCATCATCCTCTTTTCCTTGATTCAAGTTAGTTTGGTTAGTCATTTTGGTTTTATTACTATTATCTGTACCTTATGTAACTTTACCTTTAAGTTTCAAAAGAATTCTGTCAATAAATTTGAGCAGTTGTGTGTCTTTCACTTTTCCATTGGTGAAATAAAGAAAATGCTTGTTTTTAATATAGTTTAGAACGTCAATGCGATTTACATTCAGCTTTTGCATAATAGAGTTCAAATGTATTTTATGATGATACAACTTTCCATTGTCAATAACTAAGTACTCCATGACTAACTTATCGCGTTTGTACTTATCGTGGGCGGATCAAAACTTATGGCTAACCTTTTGGGAGAGAAGTTGGAGGAGATAGGTTTGCGAATCTATTTATTTATTGGTTTGTTCGAGCCTTTTGACATTGAGCCCAACCTTTATATGATATGAATTGTAATAGCAGTAATTGAATTCAATTTGATTGCAATCCTTACTAAAGAATTGCTTTCTTTAAGCTAAAGGTAGATAGTATAGAATATTGAACTAAGTTACCGTCAACGATTACTAATAATTGCATAACTTACCAATAATATTTTAATAGTTTACCACTACAAATGGACAGAGATCTTCTTCATCCCACACTCGATAACGAGAGACAAGCTAATAAGCAGAAACGATTGGTGCCAGCCCCCAACTCATACTTCATGGATGTTAAATGTGGAGGTTGCAATGAAACAGCGGTTATTTTTAGTCATGCTCAAACCTTAATCGCTTGCAATAATTGCAAAAATATTCTAAGCAAACCATCAGGCGGCAAATGCAAATTGACGGAAGGAAGTGCTTTCAAAGTTAAAGTTTGATCTGTATAAGACTTTATATCAAAAATCCTCAAAAATATTCTTTTGCTTTTTCATGAACATATCAAAAAATTTCAAATACAAAATTTAGTTATTCCAATAAGAGATACAGAGAATTTATCTAGATTAAATAAATATTTAGGATGTTTAGATATGAATGAATGGATGCTATCAGTGCCCCTCGCTTCCGACTTGCATTTATAGTTCAGTTATTCTCCTCTGTAATCCAAGTAATTGTTGCTGTAGTGCGGTCTTCTCGCCTTTCAGGGAGGTGATTTGTTGTTGAATGCGACTGTTTTCTGCTTTTTGAAAGTTAAAATGTCTTTTCCTAAGTAAGTTGCATTTTACATTTCTTCTTCAATGCGTACGAGCTCATTGGATAGACTCTTCTTAACGTCTGCTGTCTTCATTGTTAACACAGATTCGAGAGTGTCCTTCTAACTTCTGAGAATCTGCACCTCCTTCTTATGATTATTGAGCTAATTTGAGATGTTCTTGATTTGTTGCTGAGTAGATGGAAAAGTACTTAGAGTGTCTGTAGTTTGCCTTTGAGTGAAGCTGGATTGGAGCCAAAACTGTTGCCTGTGTCGTTCATGAAGCAAATAAATTTTTTTAATCAATTTATTTATTTCAGTGATATTATACATGAACTGTATCAATATTCACAATCATATTGAAGGAGAAATTTAAAAATGATCTTTGCCTATTTTGAAAAAGTACACGTTCTTCGAAATTTAGAAATAAATGAATTTGTAAAAATATAGAGTTTATTCAAATGATCCATAAACTAATCATGCAAACAAAGCTTAATTGGACAAGATGAATGAAATATTAAATGATATTCTTCTTGTTTATTTTTACGGCTACCTTACTATCCTCGTATAAACTACTCCTTAATAAATAAAATTAGATATTATTCTGAATTTAGAAATAGGAAATAGGAAATTTGGCCAGATTTAAGTATGATGTGTTGTTAATACCAAATCCCTGAGTATCTCAGAAAATGGACAATAGTTATTGTTTTGTTCTGCGCTTGATTCTTCATTTTAGTTTTTCTTTAAAGTTAGCTTCGTTAAATCAATATTCCGTATGTTTATTATTTTTCTTATTTATTAAGATGCATTTGCTTAAATGCCTCAACTCGGATAACTAATACATTTCTCAGAGCAACATCAAACGATGAATACGATAGACTTTTCTTGGGAGTTTCTTCACTCAGACTTTAAAGTAGATTTAGCTGCATTATAAAAGTAGATAACGCAAACGTTAAACAAGAGTGAATTGCAACAGTTCCTTATTCACAAAAAATCTATGGATTTTTTACTTCTGGTCACGAACCTATACTTCAGCTCAAAAAACTTAAATTTTCCATATCTGACAAAAAACATCTTTGGAAAGTTGTATACGCAATCAGTGGGGCTATATTATACATCGAAACAGCAGCCTTCGAATCCTTATGCCAATTGTTTAATAAATAATGAATTTTGGGAAAACCGATTTTTAAAAGCCTCAAATATATCATTGAGTGAGGTGCTAATTGCTCATGAATAAATCTTTGATGATGTGGCACATGCATTTCTCTTAAGGCGATATAAAGAACTTAAAGAGATAGAAATAGTGGCAAAAATGTTTAAGTTGTATCATCTATCCAATAATTTACCAACTTTGCATAAGGAAGATTACCATTTTATGAACTTTTGTTTTCAAGAGTTAGCCGAGTGTAGAAATTAATTAAACCAGTGGGGAGCTTTAGTTTGGTATCTATTCAGATAAATACGATATATCACAAAACGCAAAAAAGATTATGTAAGGATGGTTGTCACCTCAAATATATAAGAAAGATAAGAAACGCGAAAAATGCTTCAGCTTCTATATTTAAACACTGAAAAGCATATTAATTTTCTTATAATCAAAGAAAGATAATAAGAGTTGATTGAAACAGCTCTATAAAAATTTGATTTGTAAATTACTCCTTTAGTAAACTGCACATATCATTTGGACATTACTCATTAATCTTACCCTTTTTAAAGATTCAAGACAGAAATTTTGTAATATTTCTAAAAGATTATTAAGAGTATTAAGCATTTAAGCAAAATATGTATCACCCAGTCGAGATTGCTGCGAAGATCATTAGAAGAGCAAAGGAGTACCTTATAAAACCTACTTAATTATTTTAATTCAGACAAAAATTGTTCCGTTTCGAATCCCTGCAATAAACCTTCCGCTTTGCATAGAGGGGAATCTTGCTTTTAGCCAGAGTTATCAATTTTGATAAATGGATGTAAACTAAAGATAACTCACAGTAAAATCGTACATAATCACTGTAAAATTGTAGTACTGCCTTTTCTACCTGATCTTTAAACCAGAGATGCAGGAAAATACTGGCTTTGCCCCCAAATTTATCCCAATAATATCATTCCTAAAACTCCATTCCTCTGTTAATATTTAATGCAGAAGGCATGTCCCTAATAATTTTATTTTGTGAAAGCAATGTTTAACTATAAGTTCGATGATCTATTTGACGTTTTGCTAGTAAAAATCAGCAATAACCAAATGGCAGAGTCCTTTGCTGAGAGAGTTGCTCCTGCTTTATCCTTCATCGAAAATATGAAGAACGAAGATTAATTGTAATCAGTTGCATTCAGTTTCTGTTCTAAGATGGGTAATCCAATGATCTTGCTTCGATCAATCTATGATTATCTGTAAAAAGGCTCTAAACTCAAGTAAATTGTGATCCACTTTGATGAATTCTTTTCTTTTCTCAACGGAATGAGTACATTTCAAACTTTAATAACCAATCTTTTTGAGAAATATAAAGTCCTCAATTGAACGGTGATCTTGACTTATATTTTATTCTAAATTACGATTCCTATTATCATTAAATATACAATTCTATCCAATTTAGCAGTGAGCAATAATTCTTCAGAGCAGATATCAGGTTATGGCTGTCTTTAAGCCCTATTGCTGAGGCGCACTCTCATAATCAATTTCCGTTTTATAGTACCTCCTGTTCTAAATAGCCAATCAAGTACCAGTTCGAAGCTTTTCCCCATTCTACGAAAGAAATTTGCACTCACATGGAAGACGGCTTCGTAAGTGATATTAATATTCTGCAAGTCAAGGCATCTCTTAATCCACTCCGGCAGCTTTTCATATTTTCCAGCACGAGTAAATCGGCTGTCGGCGAGGATCATCAGTCCATAGTCATTTTTTCGACGCATGACTCTGCCTAAACACTGGGCACACTGTCGCATGGTATCAAACTAAAAGAATTAGTTGCGATCGACGATCTGCTTCCTCTCGACCATATATCTTATCCGCTCCAACAGAACAGGGTCGTGAGAATTCTGGACAGGAAACCCTATCATGATGACGCAGCGTCCGTAGTGGCCTTAGAAATCGATTCCTTCTGCAACTTTCCCTCGAGCAATGGCTAAAAATATGCCTCCTCTACCGATATCGCAGGCTTTGCGGTATTGCTTCAAGCTCATTTACGTTTCCGTTGGATCTTTCTTCTCAATGTAAATATATTTATTCTCAATGAGTTTGTCTATCACACCTGCTTATTTCCAGTGTTTGAGGATATGTTACATATAGAGATAAGAAGGAAAGAAACAAAGAATACCGTCAGGAACTATTTAGCTGAGACCTCTCAAAAGATTACCGTAGGCTATGGACACTTTAATGTCACTACGAGAAGTATATTCTGAACTGAGATTTTATTGATCATAAGTTTTGCCTAAGATTATTGGACTGATAGGGTTGCGGCCAATTTGAATATTTATCGATTTGCAGACTACTGGCTCGAAGCCTAACATCTTCGGATAGAGACTAATTGGGCTGATAGTTCCAGAAGTGAGGATAACTGAAGGAAATTTCTTCCAGATGGGTTGCAGAGGAAGGGATGCATCCAAGCACGACAGCGTTAGGAGAGGATCCGCAATTCCCCCATCTAAAGGGTGTGGCTGAAACACAATTTTAAAGCCTTCAGAGTATATGGAAGTCAGCTCACAGAAGAATGTGATCACTTTAATAAATTTCAGGTCCTAAACTTACGTAATTTGAAATTACTCAATGACATTGTGCAGCTTTTGATTAGCAAGTTTGAAAAAATCTTGTTCTAGATTTGTATTTAACTCCAGCTCCTTTCTCATTTAGAGGTTATCATAAAATCTCACGCATTTTTCCTTTAATTTATTGCGCAAAAATTGGATAACTAACTGCATTGAGTTCAAGAACAGATCAGTATTGCTAATTCTTTCTGGAATGAAGTTAACTATCATTTCCTCGCGTTCCCTATCTCCTAAATTGTTGCCTAGTTTTTCCTTATAGTTTTCCATCATTTTGCCGAGTTGTGTTTTGAATATCTCTTTGTTCTGTTATTTGACGTGCTCTATCTTTACTTGCAAATCTCTTAAATTATTTGAAGATGAATTGATTATCTGGTTGTTAATTTTGAGAGTATAAGATTCAAGACATACATCATCGATGTTGTGGGCCTCATCAAACACCACTATTGTGTCTTTTTACTTTGCAAATCTTTTTATCATGTCGGAAGATAGTTGAGGATCCAGTAAATAAAGGTAGTTAAAGACTATTATATTCGCTTACTTTATCGCTTATCTCGCAGTGAAATAGGGACATTGTATTCGGTCTTTTCCGAATTTGCGCAAATCTTACATTGTGTAAACTCGATGCTTGTCTGATTCCTACAAGAGTCGAGTCCTACTATCGAACCCTTCATAGTATTCACAAGTTTCATTCATAAAGTCATTTGTATTTTGCTTGTTGAGTCGAACCCATTTTGCAGTTCTCTTCCTACATTCTGATTAAACCCTCTCAGACTGCCGCCAATTTTTTGAATCCTTATGAACACAGAGATTTTTCTTAGCAGTGAGCCCAACACAAGTTAATTGTTTTTCATCTTTGATTTCTTCCTCTCTTTTATGCAACAAGTTTTTCAATTAAAGTAAAGTCTTTTCCATTTCGACAACAGTTCTTGTACAGTAGATTAGCTGAATGAAAGACAAGCTACCCTTTTAAATTTGCTATTGTTAAGCAAATAGGCCGTGAGTAAGGAGAGCAAGCAGACGGTTTTACCTGTTCCCGTAGGCATCTCCAAAATGGCATGTCCCGGAGCATCTAATGTTTTTTTGAGATACGTCATGTAAATTTCCTGTTCATTGAAGATCAATTTATAGGGGAAGATGACTGGCAGTCCATCGATAACGATTCTCATATCCCTATACCTTCTCCTTATTAATATAAAATATGGCTGATTGATAAAAACTAAATTTTATATAATATCAACTATTCTACATTTTGGCTAATTTCTTTGTTATATATAGATTGGCATATTTTGCTGACAATTGCACTCATTATTATTATAATATTTTCATGATTCAAAAAGTAAGTAGCATCCCCTCACGCTTTTATCAACTCGCTCTGCTCAATGTTGGACTCATAGTGGCACTTTCAAGAGGATTCTCCTTCCTCTATATTGTATCGTCTCTACTCTTCATTGCTGCCATCGTTGCGCCAGTGGCTTCATATCTGAACATACTGTCACCTGCTCCAGTTCAGATACTTCACGAATAAATTCGTAGAAAGATAAGTGAAAAGTGTGCTAAGATGTCAAAATGCATTAGTTCTTGGTAATCAGCCAGTAAATAAAATCGAACAAAGGCCTTGGTGATTGTAAAATATGAAAATACTTAGCTTCTCATCGCACTGTATATTCTTCTGAACTTCGTCTGCCCCGAATTATAAACCTATGTGGGTACGCGTTGTGATATTTAGCCGTCAATTTTACGTTTATTTATCTATTCATGCATGAATAGTTTTCATTCGTCGAAAAAGCTCTTGGAAGGATGTGCAACAATCAATGTCCAATTGCACACAACTGAACACGTGATTATCGGATATGAACTATCCTCATAACTACTATATCATTTCCTTCACATTATCATCATTTTAAAAGAGAGCTTATTTTTCGTTCTTTTAGTTATTTGGACAATAGTATTGATAAAGATTAAAGATGTTATTCCCATTCAATTATAATCATTGACATCACTCTTTCCCTGAATAGTATTTGCTATGCTAGAAAGTAGTCAGGTATTCCAGGTCTCTGCTTGATTATTCCTAAATTCGGTTAAGAAGATCTGCTTCATCCTTGGCTTATTCCTAGCTTTGCTCTCTTCTCCTCTTCTCCTCGTCAATAAACTCGCGATAAATTCTGAATAAATCTCTCTCAATAATTCCATAAAAAAGCCCCGAAAGACCAGGCACGACTCTGTCGAGCTCTCTGACTGTATTTGTCTTCATATTGACGAACACAAACTCTAAATATTTTTAAAAATACGAATAGACTCACAATGCTTCGAAATTTCGAAGAGAGCCTCGCACAGCAATGTTTTGAGAAGATTAGGCACTGTTTCCGAAAGATCAACAGTCTACGGTGCATCAAGAAACATCCCAACAATATCTTCGATCCTCCTCGACAGAATTTTATCTACTTTCTTCTTGCAGGTCTATTAGTTTCTTAAATTTTATCCAGGAATTACAAGTTTGTGAATATCTTCGGTAAACTTGGCCACTACGTTTTATCGCGAACCTGCGAGGGAAATCGCCTTCAAGAAGGATTAACGAAATGCTGCCCTTTTTGTATTAAAAAAGGAAAAGTTTTTTTGGGTAAAACAACCGAGAAATTCACTGCCAGTTAGTGGTTTTAGAATGGAGGAGTATACTGTTGGAGGAGCTCCTTATTATTAGAGCATATCGCCTAACGACGTACCAAGGACCTGTCCAATTCCTCCAGACTACTGTAAATTGTTAAACATGTCCATTAGATTTATTCCTCCAGGAGCTCCTAGCTGACTTAAAGGATTAGAAATGGGTTGTGGTGGCTGTTGTGGTTGCTGTGATTGCTGTGGTTGCTGTGGTTGCTGTAGTTGTTGTGGTTGTTGTAGTTGTTGTGGTTGCGGTGGTTGTTGTTGTTGCGTATTTTGAGGTTGATTACTATTTTAATTTTGGCTTTGGTTTAATGTCGAAGTTTGATTAATTACAGGTCGAGATTGAGATTGTTGAGGTTGGGACTGAGACTGTGTAAGCAAAGGATTATGAGATTGAGAAACCTGTTAAGATTGTCGCAAGTTAGTTTGTTGTTGATTGAATTGAGGATTAGTTTGCTGGTTCGGTTATTGATTAGGTCTTTGAGGAGGCCTTTGAGGGGCAAATAGATTTGCAAAGTTAAATTACGATCCTGATCCAGGTTGCAAAAATCCACCAATAATATTTATCATATTAGGTTGTCCATTATTGGATTGATTTGCCTGTTCAGAGACATTAGATTGTCCCTGCTCATTGTTATTAGAAGGTTGTTGTTGAGTCAATCTTTGAATAGCCTAAATTGCAACTGAATTTGACTGATTAAATGATTGAAGGATTGGAATAAAATCGCCTAAATGAGACACTCGACCCTATTGCATGAGTTGTATTCCTCGATTTAGCTGAGGAATAAATCTGAGCATTTCTTGTTGAAGTCTACGCAAAAATTGAGCAGTTAATTATCTGCCATCTGATTGATTAGTCAGTAGTGGCTCTTCGGGTAGATTTAGTCTACTTATATTTGACTGTAGCTGATTCAAGGGATTAGAATTCACAACGATATGGACATGAGCTCGTGGCTGATTTTGAGGGGGTTGATTCTGTTGATTCTGTTGAGGTTGCTGTGACGGAGGTTGTTGATGTTGCTGTTGTTGTGGTTGTGGCTGGTTGATATTTTGAGGATTTGGAACAACTCGAATATTTCCCATAAGTGAACCAAGAGCATTGTTAATGGTATTGGCAATGGACTGGTCCTGTGATAAATTCATATTTCCAAACAACCCTTGGAGAGGATTTAAAAAAGGCATAGGTGGAATGGGAGGTGGAATATGAGGAGGCACATTATTCTGGTTATTGTGTATATTTTGCTGAGGATTACTATTTCTCGCATTCTGAGCTGGCTCTTGGCTTTGTAATTTGGCAATTAGATGCACAGTCAACCCTGATTCCTTCACTAAATGAGGCATATCTTACCATACTCCTTCAAAGCTATACCATCAAGAAGTTGCTTTCCGCCAAATACTAATCTCTGCCTCTCCACTGGAACCTTAGTTTTCTCTGCTACTTGTTTCTTGAAATCAGCGATGAGTATCTAGATAATAAGTATAAAACTTCAGGGGTGGTTTCAATCTCAAAGATCTCACTTGTGATTAACTTCACTTTGACAATGAATGCATTCGATGTGGCGTTTTATTGGGTGAGTTTCTATTAGGTGGGGACTTCGCTCTGCATTACTGCACGTATTGATTATATCAAGTTTATAAGATATTTACTTCAAATAATATTAATTCCACTCAGTTTTGCTCCGAGAATACCCAATTTATTTCAAATATACAAATAATGCCTACTAAAAATATTGGGAATGATAGTACGTTTTATTTTAAGTTATCAAATCGCATATAATAGTTTTAATTAATAAAATGGGACTACTCGGCAAGACATTAAAGGGTCGCAGCGCTCGTCCTGGCGGTCTTCCCCCAAAGAAGAACATTAAAATTCGTCAGATCGCTAAAACCCAATAGGAATTCGACCAGCTGAAGAAGTTAGCCAAGATGAAAAAAGATATTCTTCGATCAAAGATCGAGAGTGAGCACAAGATAGTCAATTTCAACAAGAAAAAACTGCTCACCTACTGGAGGAAAATCATGCGTATCGCTAAAACTGAAGAACTGCGCAATTAGATTGACATCTACTCTCAGAACAATCAGAGATAACTCGACTCCAAAGAAGCTTTCATTCAAATGCTTGATAAAAATCTTGATGAGGCTAACAACCAGTATCAGATCGCCCTTAGAAATCATCTGATTCACATCGATACTTTGTTCGAAGTGCAGGGATCGAGGATTCACGGGCTGATGGAAGAGTTCAGGAGAGATGTTAACATATTGGAGAATGAGTATCTCACGGAAAGAGAGGAGATGGAGCAAACTCATCACGATCATCTCAAGGAATTAAATGACATGATCGAAACTGTCAAGGAAGAAGACAGAAGGAAGGCAGAAGAGACTCGAACCTAATAGCAAGCATTTCGTGAGTAGATTAAGAACAAAAATCTCGAGGAACTGCAACATATGAAATTCAATCTGTAAGCAAAGCAGACCAAGCATTATACTGAGTTATAGCAGATGCATCAAAAATATTCTTCGGACACAGGCAAGAAGACCGAAGAGCATAGTAAAAATTTTGAAGACAACAAGAATATGACCCTAAAAATTGATGAACTGGCCAGGAACATTGCAAGGAAGCGATCAAAGATTGATCTGCTAAAATTAAAGATACTGCAGCATAAAAAAGAAAGTGGTGCGAGGAATAAAGCTTTAAAGAACGAAAAAGAGAACATTTCTAAAAATTATAATGAGCTGAAGAAGAAGATGAATAAGTTCAGGGAGGAAGAAGACAGGAGGCTGAAGGAATTGACCAATAACTCAAGAAATGCGGTTGAAAAACTTAAAGAGTACCTGTAATTGGGGGAGAGAATTTTGAAAACGGCAGAGTTAGCGCGAAGGCTAGAGACGGAAAAGGAAAAAGTGCTGCCTTTCTATGAGAGCACCGTTGATGAAACCGAAATCTCAGAATAGATGAAGAATCAATTTCAATAGCTCACTCCTGAGTAGTACTAGGAGTTTAAATACCTGAATAACTTTTTTAAAAGGCATAATAAGGTATTGCTTGACAAACTTGCCATTCAGAGACAGAAATAGACCCTCAGCAAGGACAATCAGATGCTAAAATCCCTGCTCAAGCAGTATTTGGACGGCATTTCCCTAAATGATGAGGTTCTTCGCACAAACAATCCTCTTTTCATTGTAAACAATCGTATCCAAATCGCTCAAGAGCCAGTCGAATAAGCTCATTCCCCCACGATAATAGACGCCAACACTGTCCATAGCTACAACATTAACCAACTCGGGAGAATGGCTCCTCAACGCTTCCAATGATCCTCTCCTCATAATTTTAAATATTACTATAGTTTGAACACAATCATTTTTTAAATTCAATTAAAATGGCAGTCATATTGTCTCTGCCGTAAGGATCCGAAGGATTTCCTCCTGGGTTTATATTTTTATCGAAGAAGGCTTTTAAACATTAAGAACTGTTAGATGTTTGCAGGGTTTTCTGAAGAGATTTGGGAAGTTCAATATGATCCTAGCCGTATTTTTACCAAATTCCATCACACCCTATTATCATCAGCTCTTCTTTGCCATTTCTTTCGAACTAAATTATATCGGGCATGCAAGTGATTGGCTGCTGATTGAAAGGTAATCCTTCGACCTTTTTATGACTAAAATCTGCAAGGGATCGAGTCAAGTTAAGGCCATTCACTCGACCCTGTATGATTGGAACTCCTGTTTTTTATATTCTTGCCTTTTAGACTGGATTTTATGGCTTATGATCGTATGATAAAGCCAGGCATTCCGATCCCCGTAAAAGTGATGCCCTCGAATCTCCAGCATTAGCACAGATGATTCTATCTTTTGTAATAGCTACAACAACAGCCGTTGATCCAGCTACTAATTATTAGGGTGTTACTGATCTTTTCACTTCTTCCTCCTTATATTTCAATAACTAATCAATTCCTGGTTTCATTTTCATTAGCAGTTCGACATGAATAAAGGTTTCAGTTAGAGCCTGCCCGATCTTGCCCTCACTTAACGTCTTTCGCTTGAGGAATATTTATAGAAAATGTGCAGAAATGAATTTTGATACTTACCCTCCTCCATGTCCGTCGAACACTCCAAATAGTGCAATATCATAATTAGGTATTGAGAGATATGCAATGTAGGCATCCTCCATATTCTTCCTCCACCCTTGCATTTCGCAAGTAGCGTATTTAAGTTGATTGTTTTCCTCCCAGTTGGAGTGTTTGGTGGTAATGGGTTTCTCTAAATAGCTGTTTCCCATGTTAATTATAATAGATCAATTCAATAGTAATATTACCGCTTTAATTGAGTTCGAAAATAATAGTAATGATAATTATGAATGATTGAGTTGACGACAGTACAAAATAAAAAAAATTATGGAAGGAATATTCCTCTCAAGAACTTAACTAAAAGATAGAGGTAAAAACACATGAAAGCCTACCTTGATTCTATCCATCCTAAACAGTAAATTTAAATAAATGGATTAGCCTCTTTCTTGACTGACTGGACAATTTTATTAAGATGATTGATGTTGAGTTAGTGAGATGAAAGCGATACATCAAACTCTGACCAATTTTATTGAATTCCTCATCATCTGTATTTTTAAATTAAATTTCAATTCGCAAGCATTTTCTATTTTATAACTTTAATGAATATTAATCGCAAAAAAATACAAAAATATTCAGGTATTCATACATGCATCACTGTGGAACAAAAATTATTCATTTATTGTTAATGGCACTCATTCTTCAATAACAGCATTTTATCAAATTTAATATTTATAAGAAAGTTATGGAAAAATAATGAATAAGCAATACGACTATCAGAGCGATAAAATCCTTCTAATCGCCTGCATATGAAATTTTTTTGACTAGTCTCTGATCTTTTTCGAACTGAAAACATATGGGAAATGGCAGTAAGTGAGATAGTGTCGGCCGATAATTCTAAAAATTCGACTGCACTAAACTTCTTTTTGATTTTTACTTTCGAATTACGCTTCCAGGACTGGTCCAATCCAAAATTCCTTGATTCTCAGCAGACTAACATACGCTTTGAGCTTATACGATCGATGTTTAATAATTTGATAAAATTAATGAACTTTTACCGTCATATTATTCGATTATATGATCTTGAGAATTTTCCCTCTCATTTTCTTTTATTTCTTAACAAATTTCACCATTAGGTGGAATATATTGGAACAGATATTTCTTCCGAATTTTTGCTTGGGCTCTTCACTCATTTATTCCATCGATTGACAATCTTTTTAGACCGAAAGCAGTTCCTACTCTTGAACTGTCGTCCTATCTTTTTTCTCATCATTCTTGTATTATAGTGCGTTTTGAGGCAAGGCCTTTGCTATTTCAGGTGATGATTCCTCAAAAGGCTAAGTTATAGAAGTACAGTGTTCAGAAATGGAAGAACCGTTAATGAAATAAATTGGAGAAATAGGCAAGTACCCAAATTCGAAGGGGGAGTTCTGGAATAGGTTGAAATTGCATATTTGGTGATAATAGTCGCCTTGGAATGGAAACATTCTATGATTTAAATATAATCTAATTTATATGAATTCATAAGCCTCATTATAACATTCTAAATTTTCATACAATTTACCAAAAATATAGGATTTTAATTATCAAAACAGGTTACTGTAGAGCGGAATCTTTCAGGAATACGGTTTTTCTTTTGTCAAACCAGTGGTAAATTAAAATTAATGATAATAATTGCATATTTAACTTTGCACGATTATACAATTAAATAAATAAGCAAATTTGTTCTTTAATGATCAGCTAAAATTTAAAATATCCAACGATGAGTATTCTTTAACTGGTTTATTACATCCGAGGAAGTCTGATTTCAAACATGTTGGCTTAAAATAAAAAATTGCAATTTAGTTTACCAATATTCAAATACTTTGATGAACGGAACATATCAATAAATTCTAATAGCAACATTCATCTTTGAGATTGATACAAGCAACCTAAATTTTCAAGAAAGTTAATAAAATATTAAGTTGCATTTCATGATAATGATGGAATCACATGATCAATTTCAGCAATTTGCGCATTCTCTTCACGTGGAGGCTTCTTGACTTCCTCTTGATCTTACTGGAGTGGAAAATATGAAGTAGATGATACTTATTAATGTAAATTCGACTCAAAATTCTCAATATCTTGCTGAATTATAAATCGGCTCGAGTTGACCCTATTCTCCTGCCGTTCATTAAGTTCTTTATCGTCTTGATATTTACGTACCCTTTCAAGGTTTTTGTTTTTTCTGTTAGTTTTGCCATAAAACCATCAGGAGTTATTCTAAGTTTATTGGTTTAAATAGCTGATTGAATTAGACGAGCAAATTATTTTTATGTCGATGCACTTTTGATGATATTATGAAAGATATTCGAAGCGATATTCCGCCCGAATTTTTGTTCCAACCTTAGACTTTTGTCTTCTTACGTTGAGTTGATTTCGATCTCCATTTCTTCTTGCTTTACAATATCTTCTTGTTTTGCAACATCTTCTTTTTACAATTAGAGGTCTTCATCGCTGCAGGTACCTCTGGTCGTCTGAGTTACGCATTTTATTTCCTCCTTCTGAGAGGAATCATAGTCGGGAATGTAAGAATACAGAGTGTTGGTGGGAATAACAGGTGAATTTTGAAAGTTAGCGCCATCATAATTCCAGGTATATCCTGTTGCATCGTAGCAGTAAGAAGGTGCGTAGCAGTTGTAGCTAAAATTGTTGTAGCAATCAGTCATGCACTGCTGCTGGAAAGAATTGTCATAGGGAAACATTGAGGTTATTGAATAATCAAAAAATAGATAAAAAATAAATGTAAATAGGTAAATAACTCTTGTGTATATTTCTGCTATTTAGATAGATATCAAATTCAGATCATTTTCTCTCAAATGAACAAGTATTCAATAAATTATCCATATTAATAAACATCTTTCAGAAAATTATATAACTCTTATATGGATCAGTTAGACCGAAATGTACCGTCACTACAAGTCCCAGAGTTATCATATCCGGTCCTGGATAGTCCAACCATGGCGCAAATCAGAAGAGCCATATTAATAATCCTGAGAGCTGATTTTAATATACAAATACCCGTTTTAAATATCTTTATTTAGATATTCCATTTATGCAAACGTATTTCGTAAATGATCTTGACGATCAGGTAGATCAACGCTAAAATCAACTCGAATTGGTAAGGTGAAAAAGTCATCACGAACCCAATTGCTACGACATGATCTCCAAGTGATAAGAGAAAGTCATTCTCCCATTTCTCTTTATCAAATGATACATACCTTAAGAAAACGTTCCATTATCTGGATCGTACTTTGATTGCTTTATTTGTCTTAAAGGCGAAGAGTGTTCACTTACTTCTTCAAAATGAAAGATATTAGGTTGTAGCCGAGACATAATAGGAGAAGATCGACTGCAAAAAGTATCCTGGTTGCGCGGAGGCTGATGGAGCCGTCCTGCAATACGTCATAGATAGGCGAGCAGAAATTGACCTCGTACATGATTTTAAAATATTATAAAGCTTAGAATCTAAGGAATAGCAGTCATTTCAATGTTATTAGTAAATATATTGATAGATATTATTGATAAAGGATGCAGATCATTGCTATTATATTTTCATTCTTATCGCAATAGGCCGTGTGGAATTTATAATTTCCAAAATCTATTTTATCTCGTTTCCTTCGGCCGCTTTGATAAACTTTCCTGCTAGTTTTTCAGTCCAATACTTAGTTAAAAAAGGAAGAGTTTCTGTTTTGCCTGCTTCCACGTATCTGTTGTAATAGAATAGAATTAACTAAACCACGTCTGGAAGCTTTTCGTATTTAGTAACATACCCTTCGAGATACTTACATCCTTTGAAAAGATTGTTAACGTTCGCAACTTTAAATGCCTTCTTTGCACAATCCTACCACAATTCTCCCTTCACATGGTAAAATGGCCTTAGAGTCTTGGGATTAAATTCAACATGGCTTTCCTCGATATAGTCAACTCCATAGCACCAATTAACTTGAGCCTTAGGAAGAGCAGGAATCTTGATGTTGTAGTCCAAGAAAATATCAGAAGCTGATTTTTGAGCATCCAACAATGTAGAAATATGGTAAAGTTATTCATTGCTCAAATTTTTACAATATCCTGGTAATTTCTATCTGATTTTAAGAATTTGGTCTTCGCTTGGTTCTCCATCAACGGGAATGAATTCAGTACAAACTTCAGTTTCCTTAAACTTTTCAGAAACGTTAGTGAGATCCAAGAATTATCCTCTCTGATATAATCCTCTGAATAGGTTTTTAAATCCTTTCTTTTCGTTGGTTGTCAACTTCTTAAACTTAGAAAGCAAGCTCATAAGACCTTTAGTTCTGTAGAGATGACCTTTCAGTCCTTCGTCAATGGGATATCCCAAAGCCTTTACCATCTTAATCATTGGCTCAATATTATAGAAATGGAATCTGAAAGTATCTCTATCAGTTGGCTGATTGAGATATCCACTATTAACGCAGTACCAGACAGCCACATCAGTGCTCACCTGAGTAGTAACAAACTGAGCTAAACCGCACATTCCTGCCATTGTTTTAGAATTTTTTAATCTAAAAAGCAAGTGCTCAGTAGCATTTTCCTTAATGGGCTTTAAGTATTCAATTTCATCCTCATTGATAAGATACCAAATAACAGCGTAATACATGTTCAAATTACCAAGAATCTTACCACCTGAAACTAACTTTGCTATTGTGTAGTTTCCCACTTAGACGTGAGATTTGTGTGTTCCCAAAGGAATTGAACCGAGGAGTCTGTTCTGAGTGAAAGGGTTTTTCATAAATTTATCAGCGAATTTAACGCCAGTATAGGTAGAAAGACATGATTTGAACTTGGCCTTGAGTTCAGGATAGTTGAGAATTCTTAAAGGGCAAGCAGCAATGTCATCAACAATATTTTTTTACACTCCCAAAAGGAAAGGTTCACACTCATCAACCAGTATTTGAGGAACATCCTCATCCATGATGATAGGACACTCAATAAGGTTTTTGGAAAGATCTTGAATTTCAACTGACTGATCAATTTGCCCTTCCTTTGCTGTGACTGCAGTAGCCATTTTGTTTGACTTAATTTGTCCCAAACTATACTGTCCTCTGAGATCTCCACAGAGATTGATCAAATGACTGATCTTCTTTTATAAATCAGTAGACATGTCTTCATTAAAATATTTAAAAGACATAGTTCTAGCAATTTCAATGGCTGCTTTGAAGTTCTTTTCCTCCAAATTTGCTCTGATTTATGTACTGTAATCGAATTCTTTGCTCATTGTCTTTGAGAGTTCCTTAACCAATCTAGTCTTGGTTTGAACCAATTGATTTTTAAGTGGAATGTTGCCTTCTTTTCCCATATTCAAAGCAATGATTAAAGCTTAGATGAGATCATACTTAGCTTAAAAGTTCTACAAGGTAATCTCTTCCAAACTATCAAGGATCTTAAAATCATCGGCAGTGTATTTGACAATTGCCTTTAATTCTTCATCTTTTCTCTTAGTGAAGACTTGACTCTAGCAATATCTTGAGAAAGGGCAAGTCACAGACATATTGACTTCTCCAGATCCACTGCTAATAATGTAGCAGATTGACTTGTGTATTTTGAATTGCAGTTTGTTGAAAGCATTTTCAAAAGTTGTGTCACATGATTTGACACTATGATCGCCAACCTCACCATCAGTCACCAGAATAATGGAAGTCCATTTCTTATTGACAATTTAGGTTGCAACATATTCAGGAGAAGTTCCGCCCGTCCCTTGACGAGAGGCGATACTTTTTTCCATATCCTTCAAGGTGACCTAACCGCAATTGGAGTTCCAGAGATAGTAGTGAGAGATGTCCTTGGCAAAATTGGTGATAATCATATCAACTGTTCCCCAATAATTGGTCGATCCGCCCACAGACCCTGAATTATCAACAAAGAGAGCATAAGTTTCCTTCTACATGATTAATTAGATATATCTTGCCAGATACTAAATCAGTTAATTAATAATAGCATCAATTCTTTTATATATGCAAGAACTAATTAATACTGATATTAAACGGTAAAAGAAATGGAGAATTTTGAAAATTTAAGAGAAGAAGTTAACACAGTCAAGATATTTGAAAATGCAGATATAAGGGTCTTTTTGATATTTAAATAAATATTGAAGGTGGTAAAGAGGCTAATGGACCCAAAATGATAAATTGATCGATAATGACTCATATTTGAATAAATTGATTTTTTTATTATTTTACCCAAATCAATAAACTACATATTTAGGAATTAATTGAAAAATGTTGACAAAAAGTATCACTCAATAAGGTGCTTGATCAATTACTAGTTAATTTCAAGTCAAGATATTAGCATTGCGTTTCTTTCTTGACCATATTCATGATGTTTAGTCATCAGTATTTGATTATTAATTCTGACATGCTGCAGTGGTAAAAAGAAAATTAGCTACAAGGTCGATTCATCAATATTCTTAAGAATATTTGCGAATAGGAAGTTAATTAAATGATTTGAATTAATGAAGTCCTATTTCAACAAATTAAGCTTTAAACTGTGTATGTGATTTTTTGTTTAACATATCTTAAATTATCTTCATCCATGAAAACAACGACTCTCACCTTGGCATTCTTCGTGTTCTGCCTTCTCACAAAAACTCTTACAGTAGATTGCGATCCCACATTAATCGGTTGCTTGACATGTAAAACTGACGTAATGGTCTGTGATGCTTGTGATCCAGACAAAAATTTTGCGGACACACCTGTCGAAAACAAATGTATTTGCGTAGATGGTGACTATTTAATTAAAGATCAAGCCAAATGCGACGCTTGCAATGTAGCTCTTCCAAACTGCAACAAATGTCTAGCCAATGATGATTTAACTGCAAAATGTACTGCATGTAATGATCCCTACTATGTAAAAGGGGATGTATGCGAAAAATGCACAACACATTAATATTGCCTAAAGTGCAGCGATGCTGGATTGTGCACCGAGTGTCAAAAGGACTACTATAAAATAGATGGCTCATGTGTTAAATGCAACACATTTCCAACTTGTCTAGAGTGCAAAGTTGATGGTACATGCACCAAGTGTGACAAAGGCTCTTATCCAGATGTTTCTGGCAATTGTATTAAATGCCCATCAGCTCCACTTTGCTTATAATGTGATCAAACAGATGGAAAGTGCACAACATGCCAATCAGATACATAAGACTTCATTGACACTATTTCTGGCTAATGTAAAGTTTGTCTTGATGTTATTCCTCATTGCAAGACATGTGATAATACTCCTGATAATACTCCCATTTGCAACGGATGCGAATCACAATCATACTACCTTGATACTACCTGCAAACCATGTGACGACTTTAATAAAGGTTGTTTAACTTGTAAACAGGTTGATAAGGAGAATCAATGCATAACTTGTGATGCCCCTTTCTATTTGGATAATAATTTATGCAAAGCATGTTCAGTTATCGAAAAATGTGTTACATGCGACCCAGGCAACCCAGATCCAGTTTGTACAAAATGCGACAACAATTTCTATTTGGATAAAAATTTATGCCTAGAATGCGCAAAAGTCTTAGATGGCTGTGTTACATGCACCCCAGGCGCCACAGATCCAGTTTGTACAAAATGCATTGATAAAACTTATACTTTAGATGGAAATGTTTGCTTTAAGTGTGCTACACTGCCTCAATGTTCTGAATGCTAGGCAACAGATAAATGCAAAGTTTGCATTGCTCCTTGGATCGCTGATGATCTTGGAATTTGCAAAACTTGCAACGACTTAGTTCCTGGGTGTGAATAATGCGCTGACTCTAAGACATGTACCACTTGTAGTAAAGGGTTTTATAAAACAGCAGATAATAATTGCGTTGCCTGCACCCTCTTTGATCCTAATTGTCAATAATGTACTGCTGATAAAATTTGCTCTTCTTGCAGTGATGGATTTTATCTTGATAAATTGACTGGTTTATGCACAGTTTGCTCGACTGATTGCATCCTCTGCTAATCAGGCTCACATTGTACCAGCTGTAAAGCCGGATCTTTCATCTATCATGGTGGTTAAACATGCTTAAGTTGTGGCATTCTCCCAAACTGTGTGAATTGTGATGGTTATAATAAATGTACTCAATGTTCGGGCTAAACTAAACTCGTTGATGGCTTTTGCAAAGATACACATACTACCTGTTAAGTAGGATACTTTAGGTTCAATGATGGCTAAGCATGCGTAAGCTGTAGCGTTATCCAAAACTGCGTGGCCTGCAGTGGATATAATCAATGCACTCAATGCACAGGGTAAACTGAACTAGTCGATGGTTACTGTCCGGAAAAGAAATCTGACGCTGTTATTATCGTGGTTAGCGTTATCTCAGGCGTGGTCATCATCGCTCTAGGTATTTTTTGATTAACATAGCCGTCGCCCTAGTGGTTGTATGCAAGCGAAAGGGCAAGATGACGACAATGATCAGTGAAGACGAAACAAACGACGACCATCTCCTAAAATGATACACCTTTATCCCTCAATCATTGCTATTATTAGCAAATTTATATAAATTGAATTAATAAGATAAATCCCGATACGCCTGCAGGTTAACGATAGATCTGAGTTGGATCAATTTGCCGCATGCCATCAAATCAATATAATTTTATAGGTGATGAGAAAGCATACAAATAATAAAATTAATGGCCAGATAAACTCAATGTCTAACCGTCCTTAGAGATTGTCCAAACAGTATTAAACGCATTTTATCAATCACACTTTTCTACCTTTGAGAATTCCAAAAGGTCATCCCTCACATGGAGAAACCTTTGAAATGCCAATAGTCATGCAACCTGACCAAAAGCTACTCAACATTCAGTTGAGAGATTCGCGAAAGGAACTTATCAAGTAAAAAATAAAGATAAGGGTCAAAGAGGAAATGCTGAGTCTTCTTCGCAAAAATTATGACAAGCATGATCAATCTTCACTCTCTATTGACGATTAATTTGTGATGACAAACAACAAGCAAACTTAGGTCGATGTCTATGTGAAGGGAACCTCGTTCTTGAGGTTTAACAGGAGAAGCTTCAATGATTGGAAAAACTAAAAATCCAATTAAAAGAAAATAACAATTAGAGCACGATAGAGATAAAGTTAAAGGGATTTATCTTCCTCTGAATATTTGAATCGCCCGGGGTTCAAACTGACGAAGTGCAAACCTAGAAGAATATGGTCGTCGGCCGTTAAAATGCGAGAAGGTGATCGATTAGAAATGTAGAAGAAAAAGGTTAGGTTCAGTGTCAGCTCGGTAAACTTTGAAAAAGTGGAAGTGGATAAAATATAACCTTGGAAGCACTTTGAAGATCCTGAGCTTAACCTGGATTGACAATTGATATTTTTGCCTATAGTTTTTTTCTGCATAATTTTATTGTCAAATATAAACTTTACAGTAAATGATATCATTCAACTAAATTCTTCCGTTAATACTATTAAAAATATGCTTTATTGCTTTCTTTGCTTATCTTTTTTATTTTGACGGCCTCGATGCAGTAGTATCCAAAGACAGAAGCGGAGAGATGCCATATTCCATGAGAGAGCCTCAAGTAGTCATTGTCATCATCAAGCCCATCCACAAAGAAAAACAGTCCAACACACAGAAATAAAGTGCCTATGGACATATGCTGCGTATTATAGATAATCTATCTGGATTATCGATGAAATATTCTTATAACAATCGCCACGACAGCATAAACAAGGCAGGGCCCAATCGTATAAGCAACATTCCAAGGATCTTTCTCTTGGATGATGATACTTGTTAAAAGAGTCGACCATTTCAGTTTAATGTCTTCGCTTGTAATTGCTCCAAATAAATGCAAAATGATAAACTAGAATGAAGCGATAGCGAAAACATTGTCGAGCCTATGCCACTGCAAATCGTTAAGAAAGACTGTGCAATCATATATCTAGCAAAGATGATACATGAAAGATGTAAAGATACTCATTGCGAATATATAAGCTTAGAAGTGAGTTTCTAATTGACGGAAAGCCCTTATCACGATAGGCAGACCAGTTAAATTGGAGACAACGCATATGAGAGTCATGAGAAAGGTTTCAGCGTAAGTAAGATGAGTGTAGGAGGTCATATTAACAATTTGATTAATTGATTCGGCAAAACATTCTATTAGATTGAATATAAGATATATTGGAAAGGGAGTTAATTAATAAATAAATAAACCAACAAACCTCGATTTTATTCAGGATTATAAACGTGTTCCTTTGAGCATTTGGTAGTATTTTACAGCTAGTCTTATTTTTATAATAATGCAATAATTATTAATTCGTTAAACCAATGCCAAAATAATCCAAGAATATCCGATAAAACAGAGATAATTCAAACCTTTTTAAGGAAGCTAAGAGACGATTCCATTACGAACCTAAATAACTAATTTACCCCTATTTTTTGCAATCCAAAGCAAAGAAACAGGAACGAAATCAAAGATTCAAGTAGGATTACTCAAGCGTTAAGGATCTCAAAAACTAAAATAATGAGATTAACGAGAGCAGCTGGATTGCTAAACTCGTCAATGGAATTCAATAACAATTTGCTGACGACACTCATCTTAAAAAATAATTAGCGGATGCCAAAATAATTGAATCTAACAACTATTTTAGCGAACCCATGGATATTTCCCCAGATAATGTTGTGATTGCTGCAGAAAAGAATATCAAACATCTTCCTGTCACAAGGAATACAAGCATTTTGAATTCAAGTAATCCAACTAAAAAGAATAGCTTTAATTGCTATAAGAAAAATGAGGAGAAAAAGATGGTTAAAAATGTTGACAAACGATTGAACAGAGACGGTAGTTCTGACACTATTGCAATTAAGAATACTTCGCATTCGAAATGTAAAAAATAATCAAAGCCTAATGTAATTGTGAATCCTAAGATATCTCCAAGAATGAAATCTAAATCGTAGGCAAGTATTAAAGCTGAAATGAGAACAAAAGTAAAGAGCATAGAGAATGTTAAATCAAAGAAATCATCTGTCAATCAGTGTCAATCTTCTTTTAATGAAGGTCATATTAAATGTTCAACTCGCAAAACTGTCGAATAACCTCGAAAAAGTAACACAAGCATCACAAGAGTAAACTTCATCAAAAAACCTAATCACATCAACGAACAACCTATATAAATATAGGAGATAACTTGCGTGACGAATAAAAAAGGAAAAGACTTTAATTACTAATCGATAAGATAAAAAATTGATGTAATTTTAGACAATGATAAGACTGACCCTCTTTTCTAAAATCAGATCAAACGATAATTAAATCTCAAGTAATAAGCAAAACCATCAGCAAAATCGATAAATTACGGCTCCATAAAAAAGAATCACATCAATAAAACTCAATAAAATCCACCTATTAGTAAAAGGAGTTTTAGTAGCATTGATAACTAATCTTATAAAAAGGACTCAAGCACATTTTGTCACAAAAGTATTTTTTATGCTCAGGGAGCAATTAGTGAAAGACCAATTGAAGAAAATGATATGATTACTCCACGATAGGAAAAGGCCCTGATTGATAAATACTTGAGGTCTGATTACAGCTTTAAAAGCCATAAGTTAAACAGCAATGATGGTAGATAAATTGTAAAATCACCTTACAAGAGGGATGGCAAAAAATACAGTTATAAAATAGATGGAATCACCGAGTAAGAAGTGAATGCTTTGGCATAAATTCCTACTTTAAGAGAAAAGGGCTATTTTACTCAGAATCGAGAAGTAAGTGAAAGGGTTACTTCATCTTTTGGCCATTAAATATTTTAGAACCATAACTCGAACAAACTTCCACTGAAATATTAAAATATCAGTTTGCGAAATTAAATTTAAAATTAGAGGGCTAATAAATAGAATATCACCACACTTTCGACTAGAAAGAATTCAATTAATCCTAGAAACGCAGCTAATAGTCTCTATGCCAAAGTATCACCTAAGACCATTCGCGAAAGATAAGAGAAGTTGATGCATTTGAACAAAGATGCGTATTTGCAAGAATCTAATCAAACATCTGCTCTTTAATCTCTTCTATCCAGCAATCAGCATAAAGTAACTCCTAGATCAGCAATCAAATAGTAAAACAGCATAATTCCTTCAAAATATTCCTATTTATGTGCCAACTCAACCTTTCAAGAGTCTGTTAAAATATCCAAATAAAAGCCTAAATAATAAACAACTCACTCTTCACCTATATCTTAGATTTCTATTGATCGGTTGACTTCAAAGTTAAATAGTTATATAACCCAGCATCAGCTTCATAAATAGCTGAATCCCTCCAATCAACATTCACGTGGATAGTAGTCTAATCATCGCATGCTTAAACTCAACTTCAATGAGCTGAAAAAACACAATGATTTTAATACTAACGAAAGACATGATTTATTCCTTTTTTGAATTCTTTTGATTTGTCCAATATAGTGGTAATAATCTTTATTTAATATTCGCAATAGTTATTAAATTACATTCGGGATATGATCAGTCCTTATGACGAGTTGAAAGAGCGAGTAAAACTGAAAACTGCTAAATTCGATGGGAAAGCACATCATTAGACGGATCGGCATCCAGTGGATATAAAAACAATAATTTAGCAGAATAAGTCAATCATGGAAAGTAAAAAATTGCTTCAGCTGAAAGTAATTTAGGCAAGGAAACTTAAGATTAAGGTTGAACAAGTCTTAAATTTTGGCAAAAAATAGGTAAAGGCCTAATATCAGCATGTGAGTCGAAACAGCAGTCACTCAAAAATTAGCAAAAAACAAAAGGACAGCAGTTCTTCTAACCTTATGAAGCCGCCATTTAAACATCCAATTTCAAAGTAACACATCATAATAAATAAGAGTTCAAATAGGATCAAACAAAGTCCAATCCAAATATTATCGTGGGAGACTCATGCTAACTTACAGGGAGAATCAACCAATATTTTCTAGAAATTCAATGATGAATAGTTAAGTCTGATCGAAGAGGACGTAAAATACTATCTAATAAAAGAGCAGTTCATCTAACTCTTCCGAAAATTTATGATAAAAAAGCGGCTAAACAAAAAAGACAAGTCGTATGAGAAGTTTATGCTCAAATTCAACGCAAAGGAGAAGAAGAATAATGAAAATAATTCAATTTAAAACATAAATAACCTTAAACAGATTATGCTCACCACTCTTGGGTATTCGAATTCTGCAGACAAAATCGATAATAAAATTCATTCACTGACTAATCGTATTAACTATAAGACTGAGAAAATGAGTCCCTATGCTTGCCCTAAATCTCTAATTCAATTCAAAAAGAATGTACAAGCTTAGTTATAAGCCAAACAAGTAATTAACCGCTAAAGATTAAATAGAATTTACGATAACAAGAAATTGCATTTCAGAATATCGTTAAACTATGTATCAGGAGTCGTGGCGTAAAAGAAAGCTATGATTTTGGATGAGAAGATTAAGGAGATTACGGAAAGGAATAAAGTAAACGAAACAAAATCTACCCATTGTAGAGAGAGAATTAAAACATTGAAAGAGGAGTATGGAGAATCCATAGTAATAGCTGAATCAATCAGAACAGAAATAATAAGAAATCGCAGTACAAGGCAATCCATTAGACTTTGATCTATGTTTATTCTTTATACAATCAGATTCAATCACCTCGGCGAATGGTTACCTTGAGCTCGGGGAATCTATTTTATTTTTAGACGTATTTTTTATATTATAGCGAGATAGGTCTTCAATGAGTTTGCCTATTTGTTATGATTGAAAAAAGTGGCAGACGTGTTTGGCATAATAATTCGATAAAAAAATTCCATATAAGGAAAAAAATTTGACTAAAAGTCAATGTTACTTTAAGAAAATACTACAGATAATGCAAGGAGATCCTGAGCCATAAAATACAAAAGATATGTGGAATCAATAAATAATTGAATAATTCTCAAAAATCCTTAAAATGATTAAGTAGATAATTATCGTAGAACTCCTTGATGTTCTATCCTGTCCTCTATAATTGTATTTGGCAATAAAATTGTATTTTTTAAATTTATTATCAATTATCATACATCAGAAGTCATTATCAAATACAGAATGCTTTGCCTTGCCGTCAATTAGGTGACTTAATTACTGAAAATGAAGAATTAAAGTCGTCTTTTGTTTTTTTATTAATTTTATCTTTAATATTAAAAAAATACTTAGTTCAAGGATTAATCTATAAATCTAATATCAAAATGGATGCCTTGCAATATTAGATCATTTCCAGAGTAGAAGGCCAAACTATGATATAGCATAAGAGTGGTTTTATATATCATCCTGACATTTTAAAATATTAATAATAGTATTATAAACAATGTCGCAGTATGGCTTTCGAAATCTCATCAAACCAGCACTAACTTCTGATGAAACATTGCATCCCTTATCCAAAAAAATGGAATAATACCGAAAAGTAAATCAAGGAGCCTTGGATTATTTCCAAGCCATCATCAAAAACTATTAATCCTATTAACTATCCAATGATAAGTTTTTTGGAGACTTCCTTCACGATTTATAAGAAAACAGAATTAAGTTGCCAGAATATTACTCGGAATACATTCAACTCTACAAAAAGATATTCAATGATCATAAGGTTTTTAGTAAAGACTTGATCAGTAATATGAACTAGTCCATGCCAAATTGCAAAAAATTAATAGCTGACTATTGCAATCAGGCGGGCAAATTTCAGGCATCAGTTCGATTGTATCGAAACCACGAGCAAAATTTGTTTGAGCTGAGCAAAAAGTATTTTAAAGGTCATAAAAATATGATTGCCAATATCGAACTTTACAAAAATGCATTTACAGATGTGAAACTCATATACAACATGGATTAAAAGAACAGAAGGTACAACAGTTGCGAAGGAAATTATAAAAATCTAGTGGAGGAAATTAAAATTATTGAAGAAAAGATCGAGTAGTTGACTCGGGATAAAAATGAAATAATATAGGCGTACAAAACGATAAAGAAAGAGTTCAACTTCACTTCGAAAGCATTGGCTAAAATATTTATCGACCTGTCTAAAGTATTTGCAATTAAATTTTGCAATTTCCAAAATCTGATCATTATCTTCTTTGCTGAATCAAGACTTGCTCTTGAAAAACTTGCGTTGAAAAGTCATGTAGTTACGGAAGGCTTGGGAAAAGAATAGGAATACTTCAAAGTTGCAGTTGATAAATAGAAATGCCAGCTTATTCCTGTATTTTTGGTTTACCATCGAGAAATCAAGGAATAATGCTACCCTCAGCTTGGAAAATGTTTGAACAATTACTTAAAAGAGGTCTCATAAAAGATGGAAAGACGAAGATTCATGAACAAAAAACTGTTGGAGTACACCTCTATTTATTTCAAATGTTTTTAGAAAGGATATTTTATAGGACTGAAGGACGTCATTTCATGCTTCTAAAAAAACAAAAAAAGGTTGTCCTAAATATATGGCAGCAATTTTTGTAAGTTCTTCAAATCAAACAATACCGTCTTTGAGGGTTCAATCTCAATCTATGAAAAACTGATGAAGCGATCTGCATCCAAAATGAAAGCACTCTAGACTATTCTTTCTGACTAATCCAAGATGTTCGATCAATTTACAAAAGAACTCAAGGGATGCATATAAAAAACAGTCAAGAAGAAGTAGTTGAAAAAATTGTTCAATTAAGAAAAATAAATCTCCGAAAATGGTGAATAATAACCTTAACTTACTATTGATAACTTGAGATTATAAGTTGCTTAGAAAATGGATTATATCACTCGAATTGTAGAAGGATTTCACGACAAAGTTAAGAAAAGTAATGAGCAGATCAAAATACAATTCGACGATGTGGTCGCTGAGTTAGCGTTTACATCAGCTGAACTGTACTCCATTTGTCTTGAGTATAAAGAACTTTACTTTGGTAATCAATAATTTGGTTTTAATTATAAGAATTTTTAAGTTGAAATGGAATCAACACTGGAAAAATAGGCTATCTTTTTTGAAGAAACGAATCTTGGACTACTTTTAAAAGATAGCTCTGGAAAAATAGCATTTTAACCTTAATTGAACAAAATTTAAGAATTTAAAAAACTAAAAAAGCCAATTGATGTTGACGTTAAAAATTAGAATATTAAAGAGCAATAGAAATTGTGGTTATATCGTAAATCAATTTCATCTGAAGAAAGTTCCTCCTTCTAAGCCTCCGAAAGTAAAAAAGTGATTTAGCCCGACGAAAACCAAAAATAACGATTAGAAAACATGACCAAATAATAGAAGTTTTTGTTAACCAAAATATCCTATTTAGATGATTAACAATTTTTTAAAAGTTTTACTTGTGGTTTAAGTGATACCATCATCCTTCAGGGTCGACTGTTTATCACAAATCATCGGCTCTGCTTTTATTCGAAGTTTAATACTGCTAACATTTTTTTTGGATAAACGTTTATTCAAATTCCCAAGAAGGATATCAAAAAAATAGAAAAGAAGACCAACGCTATCGTATTTGATAACTCTATTTCAATTACTACTGTTAACGGAGAGGTCTTTTTAACTTCTTTCTTCTCCAGAAACTAAGCCTATGCTCTAATCTGTCAATCTTTGTAAATCAGCAATGATGAGGTGATGTTTTAGCCTGAATAAATGGAGCCTTAGAAGGAATAGGCTGCTGATGTTCTTTAAAGCGATGACTTAAAATAATAAGAGATTGCCCCTCGAGCAGAAAGAATATAACAGCTGCTTGATAAATTTTAATATAAAATGCTTCATCAGGCTGAGTTTACATTCTAAAACATGACCGCCTTCAAATTCTTCAAAATATTTGAGCTCAATACGGAATTATCTTATAATCGAAAGACTTATAAAAGCTTCAATTATTATTTGAAAGAATGTATTGAACATAGGGATAATGATATTAGTGACTGGAATCCCAATATAAATGACTATCTCAACTCAGGTATATAGTTGCTAACATAGCCAACATTAAGAACAATACTCCTTAGAAATTTAAGAAATAAATCAACTGTATTGTTCCTATACCCAGCTCAGGTGTCCCTTTCATGCCAAAGCAAGCTAAATCCTGCGAAACTGTATTTCTATACTGGGTGTCTAAAGATAAATATATTCTAGAGTCAACTATTCAGAACAGTGGAGTTCCCTATTCCTAAACTTTCAATATAAAACTGCAGAAGACATTCTAAACAATCAGCTAGAGTATTTTCCGTCTTATTTAGATAAATGTCGCTTTACAGTCCTGATTTATATCAACTTTAACCAGTCAACCATAATGAAAACACTAATAGAATCAAAATCAACGGACTAATCGAAGACGGCAATGATTCGCTACGAGTAGTAAATCAAAAAATACTTGCGATATCTGGAGAAGATTCGCCGTAAAACTGTCAAAGCTGAATGCGGTCTCTAGAACAAAAATAGTGACTAAAGTGAATAAAACTCAAATGAGAACGATCTGCTTCGATAATAGAACTAACACTTGCAAAAGAATACAGTCTAATTAACCAAAACGGTATAAAAATATAAGTATATAATAATGGGATCTGCCGTCCTGAACCTACTCTTAATCATTCTCCTCATCATCTGATTATAATTGTCTTATATTTGCAGTTATCATCGTACATTCATTAAAATTGATTGAGTAGAATAAACTAAACTTATTATACTTATAACTCGAGTTGAAATATCTTTTATAATTCATACTAGTTATTCAATGGAAGTTGCGAACAAAAATATCAGACCAACATTCAGCGGCGTTGACTTCGGAGAAGCAGTAGATTCACCCATTGTCAATTTTATTACAGTCATTGATCTCAATCAAGCATAAATCAGGGTTCCTTATGAAAGTTTTGAAACCAAGGTAGGCACATTGATTGAAAATTATCGATCTATCACCAGCTGCAAGCATTTGCTATAGGGAGAACCATGCTTCTAGATTATGCAAGGAACCTTCAGCGGCTAAATTGCGGCTAAATAATACAAGATCTCCAGCATGGGATTATAGAATACTCAAGCAGTCTGTTTCAAAGTCTTAAAGAAAGCATAAGATTACAAAGCAAAAGTGGAGCAATCAAATGTTCGTTTTAGCAAGCTAAAATAAATAAGCATTGTATCAGTGATATTGGCTATCCAAGGAAAATAGATAAACTATGAAATGAATATAAAAGATACAGTGTCTACCCTGAAAGCAAAACTTATAAACAAAGTTCCGGAGTTTATTAACTACACTCCTGAATCAATTTATTTTCTGCAGCAGAATGGAATGTTCTTTAATGAAAAGTCTCTACTTGAAAGCTATGGAATACAAAAAGGGGCTAAGATTACGGCAGTCATTAAGAAAAATACCGGTTGCTTTAAAAGTAACTGTCTAATTACTTGTGCTGACAATAAAAAAGTGCCAATTTGTTAGATCAAAGCCGGAGATATCATCTTATCCTATAATCAATAAAAGAAGAGTTTTGAGGAGGATCAAGTGACTTTTGTCCATTCCTCAATTCTCAAAGAATCGATTGTTATTAAACTGACTGATGAATCTGAGATATAAACAACTCCCAATCATCTCTTTTTATGTGACGATGAGGAATATCGCATGGTGCAGTTTTCTTAAAAATACGGGCAAAATTTAAAGAGAGGATCCATGCTAAAACTAGGCAATGGTAAAGAAGTCGGCATTTAATCTATTACAACCAAAATAGTATATCCAGAAGAGACCTTTTACCATTTATGTATTGAAAATAACCACAACTTTATCGTTGATAACTTTATCGCCCATAACATGCTCATAAAAATAAAAATGCCTGGTGGATAAATCCTCAAAAAGGATATAGATCCCACTCAGCCTATCATCCGAATTAAATAGTAACTTTAAGCAATGTATTATACAACAATGTAGAATTTTAAGCTTGTGTTCGCTGGTAAATAATTAAAAAATTAACGCACATTGTCTGATGAGAATATTTCCAAAGATTCATACATCAACTTAGTCAATAAAAAATTATAAAAATTTAACTTTGTCGCAGGCTAAACTAAAATCATGACTACTAAAGGGCCATTGGTTGCTATAAGTGCTCTCAAGAGCGGTGATTAAGTTGTTATATATGACCTGATGTAAAAGATGCAAAGTCAAAACGCAGGAAAAGTACTCTCAGTTGAAAAGACTACCATCAAAGACTATATATAAATTTATTTGGGCTAAAATAAGACTCCTCTGTTAGTGGCTTCTGATAGTTATCTTGAACTCTTTAACGGATAAGTTATTAATGCAAAAAATTTAAGCGAGGTATCCTCTGATTCTCGTCCATATCTAAAGGGTATTAAAGGTAACAAAATTACAGTAACGAAAATATCCTCCAAAAAATATCCTGAGGGCCGTTAGTATTTCAAGCTAAAACTCGATAATTCACATAACTTCGTGGCTGAGGGAGTGATCATCCATGACCTCGTCCTTAACATAGCAGCTATGAAAAATAACAAACGGTAAAAGAAGATCAGTTTCGGAGCTCATTTATTAAGCACAATAAGATGGGCGAAGCAGAGAGTTCAATAATATACTGGCATCCCCTTTGACCAGCAGGTGTTTACTTTAAATGACAAGAAACTTGAAGACGGGCAATAGATCTTAGATTATTAAATTAGTAGCTCACAATTGATTGTCGCTACTTAAACCAAAAGCAAAATCAAGAGCACAATGAAGAGTTCAATTTAAATTGAGATGCTATTCGAATAGGATTATACAGATAAGAACTTTTATCTTGTCCTCTCTCCGACTGAGAAGATAGTAATCAACTACCATAAGTACTCTTAGAAAACAGTTCAAGAGATCTTAAAGTAGCTCATTCCCAACTGCAAATCCTCCTACTTTTTTTTGTTTGGCGAATTGATGATTTTCCCAAATCAATTGTTTTCCACTCTATAAGAGTCTCAAAATTTTTATTTACCCTAAAATGAGGTACTCGTGGTTAAAAATTAAAAATTAGCTTTCATTCAGAATATGAGTATTAAAAAGAGTCACATTCAAAATTATGGGTTTATTAAGTACGAACAGCCTATCTACGCAGCCAATAACAATCTCGAAAATAAATCAGAAATCACAGTTTAGAAATAGGAAGATTTCACTCCTCTCTTTGACAAAGCCATAGACAAAATTACTAGCAACAATAGTCTTTAAAAATAGTTTAAAAAATAGCGATTCTATATGCCTTTCCTTTATTACACCAGTCGACATTATGACTCATCCATCTACAAATATATTCGATTCTTCGAAGAACATAAAGAGGAAGTCGATAATGAGGATTCAGTGTATTGTATTATTAGAAATTTATACATCAACATGAATTTGCTGCCCAATTATATCGGGCCGTGCGTTTGTGGGATGAGAAATTTTAAGTTTAGCAAATTCTTTAGTGTTGATAAGGTGTTCTACTGGCATAGCTTTACTTCAGCAAGAAAAAAATAAACATAAATTGTTGAGGATCTCAAAGAAGAGTCCGGGACATTGTTTTACATCAATTCATTAGCCGGAAAGGATATTAAAACATTTTCACTTTATCCTGACGAGGAATAGATCCTTTTCCCTCCTTTTTCTTACTTTTTAATAGTTAAAATCGAAAAAGGAGAGGACATGGATAAGGTGTGGCTTGATTAAATCCCCTCTCCTATTACCTTCCAAAAAAATATTATACTCTGGGTTGATGACTTTCCAAAGAATAACATCAGGTAAACCAATTCTATTATGGCACTTAAAGATGTCGAAATTCTTCAATTAACTAGCACTATTATGGCAGAAAAATGGGTCAAATAATTTGGGTGGCTGCTCAACTGGAAGGGGCTTGAATTCAAGCTTATCTCCGACATGGCTCGATATGAAGGCCTCTAGAGAGTATAAAATAAATAGGCTGGTATCGACCTTTTGTAAAGACTCTACAATAAGAATGGGTTCACCGTAAAAACTCTGATTTATTGCGGAAATGTAGCCCGAGCTAAAAGTCTAGCCAATAACCGTAAACTCGAAGCATCCAAGTACTATAGCATTACTGAAGATGAATTAGTTGTCTAAAAATTCTGTTAGATTATCCAGTAGTGATATTTAGTATTCCTCTAACATTTTAATAAATAGAAACGGAATAAATCAGTTACAGCACTATTTAGAATTGGTAGGCTGATTAACCAGCAATGTGGTCGCCTTCTGATCTTCAGTTTTTAAGTTGGACGCCCCATTCATCTCGTATTTGAGGTTGCTGATAAGGGTCATGGCAAGTTGTGTGAAGGTTTACTCAATGTTTATGTTTTACTTCGCACTTACTTACATAAATAGGCTTTTGTAAGAATCAGCAAGTATTCTTCCTTATTAAAAGCTTACTTTTCTATCGTCTTGCAGGTCGCATTTGTTGCCCACTATCAGTTTCGGCAATTTGTCGGCCCCGTTTTCTTATAGTTGATAGATCCAGTCTTTGACCTATTCGAATGATTTTCTATCGTTAATAGCATAAACCACAATAATTCCCGAGGCCCCTTTGAAATAGGTATCAGTCAGGTTCCTAAATCTTTATTGACCTGCTGTGTCCCATAATTGCAGTTTCAATTTTTTCTTATCCCTTTCTTTGGGTACTGATATTTCTAATATTTTGGATCTAAAATCGACTCCGATGGTGGGAGTATGCGAAAGGCTATAATTTTAATTGATGAACCGTAATAAAATGTTCGTCTTACCCACCGCTGAATTTCCAATAATCACTATCTTAGCTAGATAATCATATGATTTTTACTTACTGCTTATCATTTGTTTTTTTAATCCTTGCATTTGTCGTAAGTTTGATTTTATCAATTATTATTGCGTTATTTAGATGATAGTTTATCAACTTCAAATATATCGAAACCTATTCAATACATTGTCAAAAATAGTAAAGTAAATTTGGTGCTAACTATCATTGTTACTAATTTTTGATGGTCATTTTGATGATTGGTATCCTGTTAATATCTTGACAGATTTCGTTGATTTGCTGAATTTTAACACCTTCTTTGTCATAAAAACCAAGGGAGTGCTTGAAGGCTTCGATGACAGATATAGCTTTGGGAATGTTCTTGTCGCATCCGATAACACCAATTTATCCTTCGAGCCATTGTTTTTTTAATTCCTCGACATATTCGGCGACCTTCTTATTTTTTACTAATGCAAATTTATTGCTGACTAGCTCTTAGTTGGCTATCGTTCGTATAGAGTTCAATGAGTTAAATTCCCTCTTTTCGATGAGCTTTTAAGAAGCTTATTTCTTTTACTGTTTGACTGCTTTTTGTGCTTTTTTGCTTAATTTATTGCCTCCTTGCGGATTAGGTTGTTTATTGTTCTGACTGTTCTTTTCTTTAGTGATCATTTGATATGATTATAATTTTCTGAAGTAAAAGAAGGCAAAATCTAAAATGAATAGCAATCAATGTCTAATGCACTCATTGACTTTAGATAATATTCAAATTTGTAATAAAAATAATGGGGTTGGGGTTGGGGTTGGGGTTGGGGTTGGGGTTGGGGTTGGGGTTG
>Ga0302280_1000133_pt1 | contig 65159 bp, 64 predicted proteins | sample III_Fen_E1_1_FD_198771 | JGI IMG/M metagenome (GOLD analysis project Ga0302280, IMG submission 198771) | Peat permafrost microbial communities from Stordalen Mire near Abisko, Sweden - III_Fen_E1_1 | ecosystem: Environmental > Terrestrial > Soil > Wetlands > Permafrost | place: Sweden: Abisko... | reverse complement strand
ATAGCCAGTCTTGACTTTTTATCTCCCTTTTGTGTCAAGACAAAAGGAAGGTATTAGATAGAAAGGATATGATTAAAGGGAAGAGCCTTGCTCAAAAAAGGTTCGCGTTTCAATCGCTAAACTCCACCATACAGGAGATGTTGTGTTTTTCACTTCATCTCCTTTTTTGTTTTTAATCCTTCCTAATTTAGTTTCCGCCGCCAAGCCCTTGTATTTACTAATCAAAGCATAAGGAGCTACGAAATCCATGCGCACTTTTTTATCCTTCAAAAAGCGATACGATAACGAAAAGAAAAAATCAGTTTCATAAAGTGGTGTGAATGGGATTTATTTTTTGGCGTGTGTTTTTGTTTCCTTCAAAACCATGACAAAAAATAAAATGAAGGGCTGTAAGTTTAATGAAGCGATTTTTTCTTTACCGCTTTTAATTTACTTGTGTGTTGAAGGCGTAAATAAAACAGGTGCGTTGAAGATGTCTATACAAAAGATAAGCAAGGTCTTGCTCCGCAAATTGACCTTCTTATCTTTTGTATAGCAAGCGTTGGTGAGATTAAATTTTGGCGTGCGTTTTTGTTTCCTTCAAAACCATGCCAAAATTTAAGCTGTGCGATATGTGTGCGGGGCTTTCCTTTATTTTACGCTGTGTGAATGCTAATGCAGCGAGAATATTTTTGAACAATACAGCAAAGCCTTTTACCATTCACTAATTTTACACAAACCAAAAAAAGCAGAAAACATGGCAACTAAATTTTTCCTGTATGCCCGTAAGTCTTCCGAAGCAGAAGAGAGGCAGGCAATGTCTATCGAAGCACAACTACATGAACTTACCGAACTGGCGACCAGAGAAAATTTAGTTATCATCGAAACTTTTATTGAAAGCAAAAGCGCAAAAACTCCCGGCAGAAATGAGTTCGCCAAAATGATTGAGAAGATACATGCGAGCAAAGAACCTGTCGGTATTATAGCATGGCATCCCGACAGGCTTGCGCGCAATTCCATAGATGGCGGACAAATCATTTATTTAATCGACATAGAAAAAATTGCTGCGCTTCGCTTTCCTACTTTTTGGTTTGAACCTACCCCACAAGGATTGTTCATGCTGCAAGTAGCTTTCGGGCAAAGTAAATATTACTCGGACAATCTTTCTGAAAATATAAAAAGAGGAATACGACAAAAACTAAGACGCGGGGAATGGATTGTAAAGGCCCCCTTAGGTTACTTCAATAATGCAAAAACAAGAAATATAGAACCAGAGCCTGTCAAGTCAAAAATTATACAAAGGATATTTAAAGAATTTGCCGAAGGCAAGCATACTCTTGAAAGTGCGCGGCAACGTCTTAGTTTTTTTGGTATTCTCGCAAAATCCGGCAAACCTATCAGTAATTCTACCATGCATAGGACACTTACCAATTCTCTTTATACCGGTGTCATCAAGTGCAAGGAAGAAGCCTACGAGGGCAAGTTTGAAGCCCTGATAAGCCAGGCAACCTTTGAAGCAGTACAGGAAAAACTATCAGTAGCAGCAAAGCCAAGAAAAAGTAAACTGCGGCATGACTTTGCAGCAATTGGGCTTTTAAGATGCGGCGAATGCGGCAGTGCCATAACAGCCCAATTTGCAAAAGGCAACGGTGGTACATATCGGTATTACCGATGTACCAAGAAGCGAGGCAAATGCTCGCAAGGCTACTTACGAGAAGATTTGATGCAGGCGCAATTACAAGAACTGCTTCAAACGGTTAGTTTACCCGAAGGATGGGGACATAAGATGCTTGCCCAAGTAGATGCGTGGCAAATGGAAGAGCAAAAGGGTATTATCTCTTTTGCCCAAAATAGCGAAGTCAAGCTACTGGAAACAGAACAAAGGCTTGACAAGCTGATTAATTCTTTTTTGGATGGCACGATTGAAAAGTCAGCTTACCTTAAAAAGAAAGATGAACTTATCAAGCTGAAAATGGAACTCATCCAAAAAAAATCAGATTTTGGGCAAAAAGGCAAACTTTGGCTCGAACCAATGCGAGAATGGCTAGACTCCTTGTCCTATGCGGATAAATTAATTGCTAAGCCGGATTTTTCCGAAATAAAATCATTTTTAGAAAAGATTGGAACGAACCGCTTTTTGAAGGATAAAAAAGTGCGCATGGATTTCGTAGCTCCTTATGCTTTGATTAGTAAATACAAGGGCTTGGCGGCGGAAACTAAATTAGGAAGGATTAAAAACAAAAAAGGAGATGAAGTGAAAAACACAACATCTCCTGTATGGTGGTCTTGTAGGGAAGGGCTGAACTTTATAAATTTTTCATCGATTTTACTAATTTGTAGTCCGCGCATAATTCGGCAGCTATATATGCCAATTTCATAACAACAAAACACTTCAAAAAGCTATAAAGTAAGAAAGCAAATCCGTCAACCAGCCCGTCAACCAAGGCTTGGCGTAGCTTTGTAAAAAATTAATCCAATGAAAATATCCGACCCAAAATTCTTGTTAAAAGAGCCAAAATCAGATTCAAAAACGTTGATTAGCCTTTTTGTTAGATTTAATAATGGCAGGTTTGTTTATTCGACCGGAGAATCAATTCACCCTAAGAACTGGGATTTTGAGGCACAAAGAGCCAAAATATCGAGAAAGAACCCTGAAAATACCGAAATCAATGCATGGTTAGGGAAAATTGATAATGAAATTATGAGTATTTGTAGAAATCTAAAAATTGAAGGTACTGTGCCTACACCTGCTATTCTTAAAAGAGAATTAAGCTCAAAGTTAAATGATAGGCCTGTTGCCCAAACTTTATCTCTTTGCCAATACATTGAAAAATTTATAATTGATGCTGAAACCACCAAGCGCAAATCAACTATTAAGAATTATAAAACTACCTATACTCATCTATTAGAGTATGCTAAAAAAAGAAAAGTAAGTTTAGATTTTGAAAATATTGATATTGATTTCAATAATTATTTTACCCAATATCTTAGTAAGGATAAGGGCATATCTCAAAATACCTTAGCTAAATATATAAGAACATTAAAGGTGTTTTTAAATTCAGCTACCGAGGAGGGTATAAATAAAAATCTACTATTCAGAAGCAAAGTATTTAAAAAGCCTGTTGAAGATGTGCATCATATTTATCTTACCGAATCAGATATTGATAAAATATATAATTTGGATTTAACAGGCAATACTCGGCTTGAAAAAGTAAGAGACCTATTTATAATAGGCTGCACAACAGGTTTAAGGTTTTCTGATTTTAGTGCATTAAAGCCTGAAAACATTGAAGGAGAATTTATAAAAATTAAGACCATAAAAACAGGGGAGAATGTTGTTATACCATTCAGCAAAAGAGGTAAGTGCATTTTTGATAAGTATAATTGTAATTTTCCTTCTGCGATTAGTAATCAAAAAATGAATACCTACTTGAAAGAATTGGGTGAATTAGCAGGTATAAATGAAACAATTACAATAAGTTCAAAGAAAGCAGGGTTAAAAACCGATATAACTTTCAAGAAATATGAGTTAATTACTTGCCATAGCGCAAGAAGGAGCTTTGCAACCAATGCTATCTTAGCGGGTATTTCGGCCAATCAAGTTATGAAAATAACCGGGCATAAGAATGAGAGAGTGTTTCAAAACTATGTAAGGTTTTCGCATGAGGAGAATGCAATTAAATTAAAAGACCACAAGTTTTTCAATCAATAATCTCAAATACCTACTTTTTTAAAATAAAATTGTGGTAGCTAAAGGGGCTCCCAAAATATCTTTCTGTCATTTTTTTTCCCTTCCCTTTATGGTCTAGCTTTAATTTGCTAAGTTTCATTCTTAATGAATGAATCGCTTTTGTTCTACTTCTATCCAAAATCTTTAGTTGTTTTTCAACTATGTAGTTTCTATTTAATTTTTTAAATCCTATTGTCCAAGAAGGTTTTAGGCCCACAGTTTCTTTAGAGTTTCTTAGATTAACTCTTCCTACTGAAATGGCTATAAGTTTTTGTTCTGCTCTATATAAAAGTTGCTTCTTAGTAATTCTACTATTAAAATTTAATTTATTCTTTTCTTTAATATTTAATGCATGTTCTATGCTCGATATAATCTTCTTTTGTTTACTTATTTCCTTCTTGATGGATTTTTTTCTTATTCTAACACAACTATCATATCTAATTTGATACCCCACAAAACTTAGCCAAGGGACTTTCCCCTCAGATTTTTTTCCCCAATTATATGGTAATTTAGATTTACTCTTCCAGAATTCTTTTGTATATTTATTTATTGGTATAGGTTTATGACAAAGTAAATTACATTCATTAAGTGCTTTCATATAAGCTTCTAATGACTTTTCACATTGTTGTTTATTAGGATGAATAAGAATCATATCATCACAATACCTCATATACAATAAATTATCATCATCCTTATCTATGGTAGAAATAATAGCCCTATCAACTTTATCCAAAACTAAATTAGCTATCAAACAAGAAATAGCTCCCCCTTGAGGAACACCTATATTTTCATGTATACCATTATTGTAAAACTCTGATTTTAATTCTTCTTCTTCCCATGCATAAATACCATTAATATCTTTCATTTCATCAGTTTCATTTTTTGGATACACCAAATAATTAAATGAGTAGGAATCAAGGTATTTATCAAATATTATAAATGCATTATTATTAATTTTAATACCTGTTCTATCTTTTAGTCTTTCAGATATTTCTTTAAGCGATTTTTTGGCAATATCATGGTTTACACAATCGTAAAATTTTTTTATATCGCACTCAGATACCCACAATTCATTGCCCTTATTTTTTTCTAAATATTCCTGAATCCTAGTAACAGTATCATGGTGAGTGATAGGATTTTCTTTCCCTTTTGTAGACCTGAAAGCATAAACTGCACTGTGGCAAAGCTCACTATCTAGGTTATCAGTTAAATATTTTGCAGTTTGCCCAATTATAATTTTATCAATTAGATACTTATAATGAGCTATTGGTCTATAGGGGTCTTTAGGTTTTCCATCATTATCTTTTTTTTCACGTAATATGATTGGTTCCTTAATTTTATAATTTTCTAAATTATTTAATACTTCCTTTATTTCTTTTAGGAATATTTGTAATTCAATATACCAAGGTTGAACCTCACTCTCCTTGCCTTTTTTTACTTTATTATGATAAAATAGAATTGCTTTTTCTAACCGAGCTATACTTAATTTTGAACTATTTTCGTAACTATCTCTATTTTTTTTAGAGAACTTCACCCATTTTCTTCTTGGCGGGACTATTTTTAGAATAATTTCATCTATTTTATTCCTTGTTTTTTCTATAGGGTCAATTGTATTTTGTTTTACTCTAATGCCATTCAGGATATGTATATCATGCCTCTTATTAGCTACAGCAATTCTATACTTAGAAATAAGTTTAATTATTTTCCTTTCATTAAAATAGGTGTCAAAATTATCCATAAAAAAAGGGAGTAGCCGTATAATAATAACAGTTGAATGTTATTATCGTAATGGTTATTGTGGCATGCGCCTGTTCTAACATACTGAAACCCCTTTTTACAGGGTGAACGTTGTTATAGCCTAGAAAACTAGGTTTAATTCAGCTTCAACGTGGTAGAGGTTAATTATAACCTTTAACCCTTGCTACTCCCGTTATAAAAATAGTGTTATTTTTGGATAATACAAAATGATTAGCCCTCAAGATATAATTATATCAAAATTTAGATTTACTTATTCTAAAAGTAATGAAAAGGTCAAATTACTTGATGAGCTTAATAATATTAAATCTGACAAGTATAAATCTATTATAAAGGAATGTAGAATAGCTTTGCATAATAATGACAAAGAAGGATACTCGAATCTTAAATCCCAACTTCCTTGTGTTACATTTGGTGCAACTTTCCAAGGAACGCATGGAATAAAAAACCTTTTATTTTACAATCACCTTTTAATTTTAGATATTGATAAAATTACTAATGAGAAGTTAATTTATCTGTGCGAAGTATTAAAGAATGATGAATTTATTTTTTCTTTTTGGATTTCGCCTTCAGGATTGGGAATAAAAGGACTGATTAGAATTTCAAATGATATTCAACAATATAAGGATGTTTTCAATTATTTTAAAAAGTATTTTAAGGACAAATACGATACTGAATTGGATGCTTCCGGCAGTAATATTAATCGCCCTTGTTATGCTTCACATGATAATAACCTTTATCTAAACTTAAATTCTAAAGTATTTACATTAGAAGGGGCTCTAATAGATAAAAATGTAATAAGAAAAACTAAAGCAAATAATATTTCTGGAAGAAAAAGTAGGGACAACAAACACTTAGGTTTATCTTTTGGGTTAAATAACCCTACTAATAGAATAATCATGCAAAAGATTATTTCCTACTTAAAAAAAAATAAAAAAAGTATTACTACCACACATGACCAATGGTATAAATGTGCATTTGCTATTTCAAAAACATTCAGCTACGATGTTGGTAGAAAATATTATAAAGAATTATGCATGCTTGATGCAGATAAGTATGATGAAGAGGGTAGTGAAGATAAATTAATATATTGTTATGAAACCAAAAACAGAGAAAGTGGAATTACATTTGCAACTATAATTTATTATGCAGAACAAGTAGGATTTATTAATTATCGTAAAACAAATACTAAAGTTGCTTAATCCACCTGCTATAATTTACCCTCTTTTAATTTGTTCGGCTTAATCTTAAAAAATTCTTCAATAGAAATATCATGTATAGTAAGTAGGGTAATTAAACTTCTTAGTGTAAGATTTGTTTGCCCCTTCTCTATTCTCCAATACTGCATTCTCGATAAATTTTTATCAATAGCAAAAGTTTCGTAGCTGCTATACCCTTTTTTAATTCTTAAGTATTTTAATCTATCTCCAATTTCTTTTAGGATAGCCTTTTCCAGTTTCATAAGGATAAAAGTCCTTATTATCTATCTTTTATGTTACAACATATAATTATACATCATATAAGGCTATTTACTACATTTGTAAAAGAACCATAAAACAAATAAAATGAGGCATTTATTATCAATATTTATTTTATTACAATCATTATACATTTATCCTCAAAATAAGGCAGCTATAAAGGATTCTATTAAGAAAATGGAATCTAATCCTAAATTACCCATGGCTTTCTATTATAGTGGAAATTCTAAATATGATGCGAAAGAATATTATGGCGCACTTCAAGATTATAACAAAGCTATTTCATTGAACCCTAATTATGCCGAAGCTTATTATGGTTTAGGTAATTGTAAAAAGGAAGTAAAGGACTTTAAAGCAGCAATTCAAGCTTATAATAAAGCTTTACTTATAAACCCTAAACTTGATTTTGTTTATGTTAATCGGGGTAAAACTAAATGGTTGTTAGGAGATGCAAATGGCGCGATGCAAGATTATAATAAGGCTATTTCGTTAAACCCCAATAACTACGAAGCTTATTGCTCAAGAGGTTCTATAAAGAGTTCTCTAAAACAGTATAAAGAGGAAATAGAAGATTATTCAAAAGCAATTAAAATAAATCCCAATTACGTAAATGCTTATTGTTTCAGAGGATTAGCAAAAAATGCAATTCGTGATACTAAGGGAGCAATAGAAGATTTCACTAAAGTAATTGAATTTGATTCAAATAATTCTACAGCCTATTGCGGCAGGGGTCTTGCCAAATTTATTACCGAGGATGATAAGGGTGCCTGCGCAGATTTTAAAAAAGCGGCAGCATTAGGTAATGGTGGGGCTAAAGAAATGGTTAATAAATATTGTAAGTAATATTTATGGCAAAATATATAGTACATAAAAGAATTAATAGCATAATTTTTACTGATGTTACAATTTTTGCAGCAGGGTTAAGTATATATGGTATTACGAATTTTAAATACCATTGGTCTTATGGTATTGTTACTTTTTTAGCATTGTTTTTTGGAGCATTATATCTTTTTTTTATAAATAAAATCTTTAGATATATTTTTAGTATTCTATTTTCTCTTATTTATGGTCTTTTATTTGCCTTCTTAGGTTCCTATACAGACAAACAAAACCCTACAACACCTGCCGCAATATTTGGAATATTAGCCTTTGTAATAAGCTTATTCTTTCATAAAGACCACTTTAATTTTATTAAAGATGCCAAATCAATAGAGTATGATAATTATTAGTTGCCTCTCTTTATAAATTCATTATATAATATTTCGTTTAATAACTATAAATAGTTTATAAATAATAACTTTCCTCTACAAAGTATCTCCTATAAATATCTCCCTTTATTGCCATTTTTTTATGCCTAAATGCATCTAAACTGATTGAGTGGGAAGAATTTTGCTTTATATAATTTAATATATAAAACTTTTTAAGAGAGGAGCATCTGTAAGCATTGCCAATGCTATGCTTAATTACAAAAAATTTATTTTGATACTGCGTTTGCTATTGATATTCCTCAAGAGTTTATTTATATATCTATCAATAAAAATATAACCCTTATTAATTGGATATTTTTCTATTCAAGCTAAAATTAGGAATAAGGGCCTCGCATAACCGACCTTTGTATTGTTCAGAGATGATAAAATAACAGGAAAATAAAAACAAAGAAATGAGGTTTTAAGACCTTAAAAAAAGAGAAGGTAAGCCCTTCATTGAAATAAGATAAATAAGTAGAGTAAAAAGTAAAAACGTTAAAAAACTAACGATGGGAGACTATTTTGCAAATTTTGTTCAAGACCTACAAAAAGATATTGCTTTAGCAGTTGAAGCCGGAATTAGGGTAGGGGTTCAAGCAGCTTTATCCAAATCGCATACAAATTCTAAGGTAGAATACCTCTCAAAGAAAGAAGCAGCAGCTTACTTAAACTTATCCTCTGTTACCCTTCATACTTATATCAAGCAAGGATTAATTCCTTCCTATCGAATTGCAGGAAGTATTAGGTTAATCAAAGAAGATTTAGATAAAGCATTTATGAGGAGAAAGTTCTAAAAGTTTCGAAATAAATAATAACAAATAAATAAAAAACAAATAAATAAAATGGAAAACAAAAATAAAAATGCAAATAATGAAGCGAGATGCTCATTATATGCTAATTGCTTCTCTAAGACGAATACTATTGTATCAGATAGAGCGGTATTTGAAGGAATAAAAACAGGTCATATTAATGGCTATAACTTTGTGCAAACGCAAGAAGCAATTAAGAATGAACCTGATAAAGAAAAAAGAAATGCTTTAAAATCAACATTGCCTGCGGTTACATTCGGAGGTGTATTTAAAGACTCAAGAAAAAGTGAGCTTATAGAAGCCTCATATCGAAGTGTAATTGACTTTGATAATGTTTCTGATTTAGAGGAAGTATTTATCAAGGTTTGTAAACTGGTTTTTGTTCTTGCCTGCTTTATATCACCATCAAAGAATGGTTTAAAGGTTGTTGTAAAATCAAATAGCCCTAATGCAGCCGAGTACAAAAAAAATATTTTGCAGCTATTTGAGTTTTTTAAAAGAGAGCTTTCAATAAAAGCTGATACAAGCAAGCAGGGTATAAATGATTTATGCTATCTTCCACATGACCCCAATATTTATATTAATATGGATGCTGCCGTTTGGGATGCTTCAGAATATGATATTATAGATGAAGTAGCAGATGCGAAGGAGGAACCTATAAACCATAAAGAGAATTCCATCAGAAAATCTTCCTCATCAAAGATTTATACCAAAGCAGAAATAATCAGCCTAATAGACCAAATTGTTGAGCAGCAAATAAATATAGCTGAATCTTATAGTGATTGGTTTAGCATAGCCTGTGCTTTAAAATCAATGTTTGGTGAAAATGGTAGAGAGTATTTTCATAGCATTAGTTGTTTTAGCTCAAAGTATGATAAGGTTAAAACAGATAAGCAATACGATGCTTGTTTAAAGTCTAATGATGAAAGAATTACCATTGGCACATTTATAGATTTTGCTAAACAACATGGTATAAGGCCAATAAAAGAAAGTAAGGCTGTAAATAGAATAGAGTTTTTTGAAAAGACGGGAGATAAACCTTATAGAGTTAATCTTGCTTCGTATTATTCCTTTCTCAACAGGATGGGTTTTTTACGATATTTTCCTCACGGCAGCGCAACTTCAATTCTTATAAGGATTGAAAATAACTTTATTACAGAAGTGAATAAAGAATATTTAATAAACTTTTGTAAAAAATACATTGATAGTTTAGCCGTTAGTGATGATATAAGAGAACAACTGCTCTGTGCTTTTTATCAAAATCAAAGTTTGTTTAGCGAAAATAATCTATTAACGCTAAATAAATTTGATGGGGTAATAAAAAGAGACACTAAAGATAAAGCATGGTTGTATTTTAATAATTGTATATGCGAAATAACAAAAGATGGTTATGAAGTTTTACCTTATGAGGCATTAGATGGCCATATATGGAAAAGTAAAATCTTAGCACATGATTTTATAAAGTTGGAGACCGGGCAATTAAGTAAAAGTGAAATATATACTTTTCTTATGGATGTTTGCTCAAGTGAGAATGAAATTCAGCAATGGGATAAATTCACTTCAATAACTTCTATTATAGGATATTTAATACATGATTTTAAAGACCCTGCGAACACTAAAGCTGTTATATTAATGGATGAGAATGATGCAGAAGAACCAAACGGCGGTAGAGGTAAAGGAATTATAGTTAAGATAATATCTTTAATAGTTAAAGTTGCGCATGAGGATGGCAAAATATTTTCTCATAAATCAGATTTTTCCTATTCACAGGTGGAGTATGATACTAAGGTCTTAGTTATTGATGATGTGCTGCCAAATTTTCCCTTTGAGAATAGTTTCTCAGCTATAACTGATGGTATGGTAGTGAATAGAAAACATCAGAAAAAAATCTTTATTCCGGCAGAGGATAGCCCTAAACAATTACTTACTTGTAATTATACCTTATATGGTTCAGGTGAAAGCCACGAAAGGAGAAAAATAGAATTTGAATTATCGAATTACTATAATATGAAATATACACCACAAATGAAATTTGGGCATCTGCTGTTTAAGGACTGGAAAGATGAGCAATGGAATATGTTTTACAACTGGGTAGCCAACTTCTTAATGATTTTTTTATCAGAGGGTTTAGTTTATCCTCCAAATAGTAATCTTCTGTATAAGAGGTTAAAAGCAAGTGCAGGTGAGGAGTTTATTCAATTTATGGATAAAAACTTTAAGTTAGAATATAAATACAATAAACAAGAACTATTCGAGGAGTATTGTGAGAAATATAAATTCGCAAGAAAAATTAATAGCCAAAGGGTATTTACCAAATGCCTGCGCTTGTATGCAGATGCAAATGATTTAATAATTAATGAAAATAAATCTGGTTCAGATTATTCTTTTGAATTTTTTGAACGAAAAGTATAATGAGGATTTAAGGATTCAGCTTTCTCGAAATTTTCTCTTTAAAAGAAATTTTTCGGAAAACTAAATCCTCAAATCTGATAAGGCTTGGTTTAATAAGGCAGGGTAAAAGCTCTGCCTTATTATTTTTAAAATTACTTAATCCCAATTTTAGTATAAATAGCATTAATTAGGAATAATTGTAATTTTATAATTCCCAATCTTACTACCGTTTCCAGTAATAACCAAAGAATTGTTTTTTGTTAATGATAAAACAGGAGATTTATATTTTGATTCGATTCTAGTGTACACCTTTTCGGCAGTTATATTACTACCATCAGAAATTTGAATACTTCCATAATCCATGCTATCTAAATAAAGGTAAACATCCAAAAACTCTTCCGCTTCTTGTTTCCCATTATCCCACTTATAATTTATTTGCGCATTAAATTTTATTGTTTGACCCTCAACTGCATTTTTTGTTTCAACAAAATTTTTAAAATCAGTAAATACTTCAATGTTGCTCATAATATTTTATATTTCAAATATATTAAATTTTTATATACGGCACTTAGTATCCGTATTATTTACCGCTCAGGGCTCAAAATTTATTGAGCTCCTTATGTTTGAGGCAATGTAAATTATAGTTTTGTTAAAGTGGAACTTTCTTTAAATCCTGAATCCTTAAATCCTTTTCGATTTAGGGATTTAGCTTTCCCCATAATATTCTATACAACTATGTACCCTTCTAAAAAGAGGTCTTGTTAAGCCTTGTTAAAGAATTTTTCTTCCGAAAAAGAGGATTTGACCTTTGCAAAAGATTTTAAAAATAATTTTAGCAAAAACTCAAAACCTTAAAAAAATGGAAGCACAAAAAACTAACAAGCAAAACAATTTAGAGTATCAAAAGCAATTATTAGGTACTTTAAAAAAGATAGTTGATTTCAGAACTACTCTTATTTCAGAAGCAGCAATAATTTCTAATGATTGTAAAATCAAAGAATGGCATGGAGTTCAAAGCCAAGTAAAGCAAATCAAAAAACAAGTTGAAAAGAAAGAAGATATTAATCTTGAAATTATTGCCTCGCTTCTAAAGAATATGGAAGAACCCATACTTCAACTTGAAAATAATCTTGAATTAAAAAATAATTTTCGTGCAGTAATAGAAGAGCAAAGCATGATAGAAAAGCAAATAGTTGTTGCAGCATAGCCCCTATAAATAAAACTAACCTTCCTCGGCAAAGGATATTAAAAGTTCCTTTTAGTGCCGTATAGCAGTCATAATAAAATATATGGCAGCTATAAATCGTAACCACAAAATCGTAAAATGAAAAAAGTAAAGCCTAAAGCTCCTTCTAAGAAATTAGATGTAGGAGTATTAAAGATTAAGAAAGATTTTAGCGAAGGAGTAATCCGATTTAATAGAGATGCCCACCATGGTCTTTTCTACAAGGAAGTAGCTAAAGTCTTTGATAATTATTATTCCCAAGAAAATATTCAAAAGGTATTTAAGAATGGCGGCAAGTTCAAAGTACTCTTGCGCAGGGGTATTAATATTTTACTTCTAACCGAAGAAGCCTACAATAACTTAATCAAAGTTCATCGTGCATTAAACCCTAAACTTTAATGCAATATCTAAAGATGATAAAAACAGAATTTAGCAGGGTAAATGATTTGTTTCTTACTTACCCTAAAGGCTTCCATGATGCAAATGATAATTTAATCTCTTTCTATCAAAAACTAATTGGCTTGGTTCCTGATAATATCCGGCAGTTTATTATTGTGAATAATGAGGCAGCAGGTGCAGAGATAAAAACAATTTATCCTAAAAAGAATATTGAGATAATTGTAATAGATAGCTTCAAAGAATTATGGTTAAGGGATATAATGGGTTTTAATACCGGCATTAATAGAATTTATAGGCCAATTTATAATCCTAACTATTGTAATTATATATATACCTCTTATTATTTAGAAACAATAAGCTGCCAAGTGAACCAAATATTTGAAAAGAGTATTGGTGCAGAAGTAGTTGAAATGCCTTTAATACTTGATGGAGGAAACTTTGTAAGTAATGGTAAAATTGCATTCATAACTGATAAGGTAATTAAGGAGAATAAAAACATCTCTAAGTATATAAGTAAGATGCTCTATAATTACTTGGGAGTAGAAACCATAATTATACCAACTAATAAGCACGATAATTTAGCTCATGCAGATGGGTATATGAATTTCTTAAATGAAAAAAGAATATGCTTAGCAGAATACCCCGATATTGATTTTTTAAAAGATGATAATGAGTATTTAGAGCAACTAAGGAAATTGGTAATAGGAAAGGATTTAGATATAATCACTATTTATGATAGACCAGTAGCAGAGAAAGTAAAAGGAAGTGGTAAGAATGAATTTGATACTTCAAAGGATTGCCTAAATAGTGCCCGAGGCATCTTTGTAAACTTCCTTATTCTTAACGATACCATCATTTTGCCGGAATATACCATACCTAATTATAAAAGGAAGATGTTTTATAATGGAGTAAATAAGCAGATTTTAAAAAACCTGGGCTATAAGGTAATTTCAATTAATTGCGATGAGTTGGCGAGCCTTGGCGGCTCATTGCATTGTATATCATTCACTAATTAAACCGAAAAATGCCGATTTTCATCTCCGTCAACTATTCCGTCAACCAAAAAGAAAAAAGCGTTGTAAATATCGAGTTTACAACGCTTTACGAAAGGTCTATGTGGTCTTGTAGGGAGTCGAACCCCAAACCTTCTCATCCGTAGTGAGATGCTCTATCCAGTTGAGCTACAAAACCATTTTAAGGGATGCAAATATATATAATTTATTTAACTTGCCAAGCATAAAGACCATCTACTATGCTTCAAAAACTTATAGAACAAGCCTGGGATAAAAGAGAGCTATTAAAAGATTCGGCTATACAAAAAAACATAGAAGAAGTAATAGAACAGCTTGATAAAGGGAAATTGCGTGTAGCTGAACCTTTGGCAAGTGGGCAATGGCAGGTAAACGAGTGGGTTAAAAAAGCGGTAATACTTTATTTCCCCATCCGTAAGATGGAAACGATAGAGATTGGTCCTTTAGAGTTTCATGATAAAATGAAATTAAAAAAAAATTATGCCACACTTGATGTGCGGGTCGTGCCTCATGCAATTGCACGGTATGGAGCTTATTTGGCAAGTGGCGTAATAATGATGCCAAGTTATGTAAACATAGGGGCTTATGTTGATAGTGGCACGATGGTAGATACCTGGGCAACCGTTGGCAGTTGTGCTCAAATCGGTAAAAACGTACATCTAAGCGGAGGGGTTGGTATTGGCGGGGTATTAGAGCCCGTGCAGGCTGCACCTGTAATTATAGAGGATAATTGTTTTATAGGTTCCCGTTGTATTGTGGTAGAAGGTGTGCGTGTTTGCAAAGAGGCTGTTTTGGGCGCTAATGTTTGCTTAACCCAATCTACAAAAATTATTGATGTTACCGGTAAAGCTCCTGTTGAAATGAAAGGTATAGTACCTGAACGTAGCGTAGTTATTCCTGGGTCGTATACTAAGCAGTTTCCTGCAGGAGAGTTTCAAGTGCCTTGCGCTTTAATTATTGGCAAACGTAAAGAAAGTACCGATTTAAAAACATCTTTAAACGATACACTGAGAGAGTATAGTGTAGCTGTTTAAATTTTCTTCTTGATGAAAGTAAATAAAAAAACCGCTTCTCGGAAAGAAGCGGTTTTTAGTTTTTTAGTGCTTAAAAACTATTGTACGTTTAGTTTTATTGTTTTCATGGCTCCGTTAACGGTAAGTTGTACCATATATAAGCCCTGAGGTAATTGTAAGTTATTTACATCAATAGTTAATACTTGCTTGCCTGCCGCTTGTGGTTGGTTATTTACAAGTGTAGCAACTTGTCTGCCGGTAATGTCATATATACTTGCATTTACATTTGCCGATGATTGGTTTTCATAACTCAAATAAGTAATACCTGATGTTGGGTTAGGGTATAAATTAGTTGAAAGAACAGACTGTTTTACCGTATTTATTCCTGCCGTAGAACCTTGTAAATACTGAATATCTTTTGTAGCTCCAGAAGTTTTTTGGTCTAAACTCACCACTAAGGCATTGGTAGCATTTTGGTACCATCTGTAGTTAATGGTTGTGTCGTAAAGTGCTTCATAAAAACTTAGACTACCTAATACGTTTGTGAAAATACTATCCGAATAGGTTTCGTGCGTATAAATACGCAATGTGTTTGAATATGTTCCTGCAGGGGTTGTAATAGTACCAAACGCGTCGGCTGTTACTGTGCGAAAAGCCCTGTGTTTAATTACAACCGGAATACCACTAACAGTAGCACTTGCAGTACCAGTATAAACAACTAATCCGGTAGTATTTCCATATGTAAAAGGAGTAGGAATTTCCGGAGCACTTGGCGAAAAAGGGATAGCTACCGCAACGCCACTGGCTGTTACATCAGCCCCAATAAGATACAAGCCATTTGAAGCATTGGTTAAATAGCCCCATGTGCCACTACCTTGGTTAGAGGCTAAGGTTGCGCTTGGAAAACTTGCTGCACCCGGGTTACCGGTAGGCGCTACAAAAGACTCTGCTGCATTATAGGTTGTATTAAATCCGGTGGTGTAGCTCCATGTTTGTGCCGTAGAAGAGCCTGCACTAACAGTAAAGGCAGCCATATCGGCAGGCATACTATCTGCTACCATGTTGTAGGTTGATCCAACCTGAGGTAAATACGTTGAAGATAACGTAATGGCAGCTTGTGCAAAACCCTTGCTTGCAAAAGCTAAAGTAATGGCTACAGATAAGGAAATGTAGTTTTTTTTCATGTGATTTATACTTTGTTTTTAATTATTTATTGCAAAAATACATTTTTTTATGCCAAAATAGCAAATAAAAGCCCTTTCCTTATCAGGGGAATAATTTTTGTACCTTCGCCGACTTATTAAACACAAGCTATGTTTCAATTTTTAAGCAAACTATTTGGCACAAAATCCCAGAAAGATGTAGAATCTGCACAACCCCTTGTTGAGCAAATAAAAAAGATATATCCAACCCTCGAATCGTTAAGTAATGAAGCCTTGCGCGAGAAATCGTTTACGCTTCGCAAGCAAATACAAGACTATATTGCCAAAGAAAACGCCGAGATTGCCGAGATAAAAACCCGCATTGAAAAAGATGCCGATATGGATGTGGATGCCAAAGACGCCCTCTACAAAGAAATTGATGAACTTGAGAAAGAAATTGATACAAAAACCGAAGAGGTTTTAAATGATATACTACCCGATGCCTTTGCGCTTTGCAAAGAAACCGCCCGCAGGTTTTCTCTGGGCGAACTTAAAGTAAAAGCAGGTGCTATTGATGAGAATTATATCAGTCGTCACCCCAATGCCAAAAACGTAGAAATAGTTGATGGCGTTGCTCATTGGAAAAACAAATGGACTGCCGCAGGTATTGAGGTAGTGTGGAACATGGTGCATTACGATGTGCAGCTGATAGGCGGTATTGTGTTGCATCAGGGTAAAATTGCCGAGATGGCAACCGGTGAGGGTAAAACCTTGGTGGCTACGCTTCCTATATTCCTAAATGCATTAGCAGGTAAGGGCTTGCACGTGGTAACGGTAAATAATTACTTATCTCGCCGTGACTCTGAGTGGAACGGGCCTTTGTTTGAGTTTCACGGCTTGACTATTGATTGTATTGATAAATACGAGCCGCATTCATCCGAGCGTGTAGATGCGTATAATGCCGATATTACTTACGGAACTAACAACGAATTTGGTTTTGATTACCTGCGCGACAATATGGCGCATAACCTGGATGGGTTGGTACAACGTAAACATAACTTCGCTATTGTGGATGAGGTTGACTCGGTGTTGATTGATGATGCCCGTACACCGCTTATTATTTCAGGGCCTACCCCGCAGGGAGATAAGCATGAGTTTACGCAACTAAAACCTCGCATTGAGAAGTTAGTAAATGTGCAGAAACAATACTTACTTACTTGTTTAACAGATGCTAAAAAACTGTTTGCAGAAGGAAAAGAAAAAGAAGCAGGCATTCCATTACTAAGAGCTTTCAGAGGTTTACCTAAGAACACCGCACTCATTAAGTTTTTAAGTGAACAGGGTGTGCGTGCTTTATTACAAAAGACGGAAAACTATTACATGCAAGACCAACAAAAGGAAATGCATAAAATTGATGAGGAGCTTTACTTTGTAATTGATGAGAAAAACAACTCGGTTGATATGACCGAGAAAGGTATTGATTTAATTACCACTTCGGGCGAAGATTCGAACTTCTTTATCATCCCGAATGTAGGCGAGCAGATTGCCGACATTGAAAAACTAAACACTACCGCCGAAGAGAAGATGCGCAAAAAGGAAATTCTGTTGCAGGAGTTCTCTGTAAAATCTGAGCGCATACATACCATACAGCAATTACTAAAAGCTTATGCTTTGTTTGACAAAGATGATGAGTATGTAGTGATGGATAACCAGGTTAAGATTGTTGACGAGCAAACCGGACGTATTATGGAAGGTCGCCGTTACAGCGATGGATTGCACCAGGCCATAGAAGCTAAAGAGAATGTGAAGATTGAAGCGGCTACGCAAACGTACGCTACCATCACGTTACAAAATTACTTCCGCATGTATCATAAGCTTGCGGGTATGACGGGTACTGCCGAAACAGAAGCACAAGAGCTTTGGGATATTTATAAATTAGATGTAGTGGTAATTCCTACCAACCGTCCAATCTCCCGTAAAGATGAGCAGGATTATGTTTATAAAACAAAGCGAGAAAAGTACAATGCAGTTATAGACGAGATAGGAAAATTAGTTGAAGCTAAAAGACCCGTACTGGTTGGTACTACATCGGTTGAGAACTCGGAGATATTGAGTCGCATGTTAAAACTGCGCAACATCAAACACAATGTATTAAACGCTAAGCAACACCAAAAAGAAGCACAGATTGTTGCCGAAGCCGGTTGGGCAGGTAACGTTACCATTGCTACCAACATGGCTGGTCGTGGTACGGACATTAAATTAGGCGAAGGCGTTAAAGAAGCAGGTGGTTTGGCTATCATTGGTACAGAGCGTCATGAGTCTCGTCGTGTAGACAGACAGTTGCGTGGTCGTGCCGGTCGTCAGGGAGACCCGGGAACATCGCAGTTCTTCGTTTCTTTAGAAGATGATTTAATGCGCCTGTTTGGTAGCGAGCGTATTGCTAAGATGATGGATAGGATGGGCTTGGAAGAAGGCGAGGTTATTCAGCACAGCATGATTACCAAATCTATTGAACGCGCACAGAAAAAAGTAGAAGAAAACAACTTTGGTACACGTAAACGTTTGATAGAATATGACGATGTAATGAACGTGCAACGTGATGTAATTTATAAACGTCGCCGTAATGCCTTGTTTGGCGATAAACTAAGTGTGGATATTGCCAACGTGATGTTTGATGTGAGCGATGATATTGTTCAGTTGTTTCACGATGATAAAGATTATGATGGCTTAAATCTGGAATTACTTAAAACGTTCTCTATTGACGCCCCTTTTACCAAAGAAGAGTTTAATAGTAAATCGGCTAATGATTTAACAGCCCTTACATTTGAAGCGGCTTACAAACACTATAAAGATAAGAGTGAATTTGTTTCTCAAATGGTATTGCCTGTTGTAACGGATGTGTATAACAATCCTAACAATCAGTTCGAGAATATTGTAACGCCTTTCACAGATGGCATACGCAACATTCAGGTAATGGCAAACCTTAAAAAATGCTTTGAAACCAAGGGGAAAGCTATGGTACTGGAGTTTGAAAAGGTGGCCACCCTTGCCTCTATTGATGATGCATGGAAAGAACATTTACGCGAATTGGATGACCTTAAACAATCCGTTCAAAATGCTTCTTTAGAACAAAAAGATCCTTTGCTTATTTACAAGTTAGAGTCCTTTAATTTGTTTAAAGACATGGTTGCCAAAACCAATAAAGAAATTATTACTTTCTTAGTAAAGGGCAGCCTGCCTCAACAAAACAATGCAGAGCATGCTACACCTCAGGTACGTTTTAATGCGCCTGTATCTCAACCAAAGCAACCTCAATTAGTAGAGAGTAGGAGTGAGGGTGGCGAAAACGGAGAGCCTAAAGCAAAGCCTAAACAGCAACCTGTGCGTGTAGAACAGAAGATTGGACGCAACGATGCCTGCCCATGCGGAAGCGGAAAAAAATACAAAAACTGCCACGGACAAGGGGTTTAGCTTATCAATTTATTTCACTAAACTCAATTTCAACGCTTCCCATTCCTGCACTGTAATATGCAGGTTAATGGTTTTGTATTTACTGGTACTTCCTTTCTCGAGGGTTACGCGGCTTTTGTTAAGATTAAATTGTTTGGCTAAATACTTTACCAAATAATCATTGGCAGCCCCATCAATAGGTTTTTCTTTTATTTTTACGGTAAGCGTTCCTTCGGCATCAAAAGTAATCTCATCCTTAAACGAACCGGGTTTTACTTTTATATGCAGTGAAATCATGTTGCAATTTTACCGCGTTCTTAACTACGCCTTTTTTACGTACTCCGATTTAAGCGCCATCGAGCCAAACCCTTCAATCTTGCAATCAATGTTATGGTCGCCATCGGTAAGTTTAATGTTCTTAACCTTGGTTCCGGCTTTTACAGGCTTAGACGAACCCTTAACCGGCAAATCTTTTATTACCACCACGCTATCGCCATCTTGCAACACGTTGCCGTTGGCATCTTTAATTACGTTACTTGCCGCAGTAGTTGTTTCGGCAATTTCTTCTTCGGGGTTCCATTCATGGAAACACTCGGGGCAAACCATTAATATTCCGTTAGAATATGTGTATTCGCACTTACATTTAGGACAAGGAGGGAATTCTGACATATCAATAAATTGTTTAGGGCGTAAAAGTAATGTTTATTTAAAGTCTTGAAAAAAATGCTTCCCCCGACGGCGCGTCTGTCATTTCAATCATAGAAAAATTTGCGCCTTTAGATTTCTCAGTCGTGCCTCCTTCGAAATGACAACCACGCCGGAACGCCCTAATGAAAGAGGAGATTGCCACGCTTCGCTCGCAATGACAAAATTTAATTCCCCTTAAAAACCTTAATGTTATACACGCAGGGTTCTATGCGTTTTAGTTGTTGGCTGCGGCTAAGTCCGCGGAGTGTATTCTTCCTATTATTACTTTGCAATTCGGTTTTGAGGGTATCATTCTCAATGTTGTTAAGCAATTGCATAATGTAGTTAGATTTTACGGCAAAGCCTGTGCCTTCGGCATTACTGTTTTTACTTTTAATTAAGCCTATTACATTGCCCTGCTCATCGAACAAAGGACCGCCGCTGTTGCCGGGGTTAATGGGTACGCTTATCTGATACATGGTAGTATCGGAAGAGCCTTTTAGGGAAGCAATGGTACCCTCGCCATAGACAATATCTTCGGCAGGGAAACCAAGGGTAAATACTTTTTCGCCTAAATCGGATGAGGTGTTTTTAAAGGTATAAGGCACGCTGGCAAACTTAGCGACTGAATCTTTCTCGATTTTAAGAATTGCCATATCTAAATGAACGTCGGTAAAGACAATGGTTGCATGGTAGGAGTTCTTTTCTTCGTCCATTACAAAAACAGAATCGGCTTTGTTTACCATGTGCAGACTGGTTAAAAAATAACCGTTGTTATTAAGCGCAAAGCCTGTGCCTTCTACATTGGCTGCTTCTAAATTGCGTTTCTGACTAATGGTTTTAATGCCATCTATAATACCTTCCTGAACGGATTTGATGTGGGTTATTTCTTTAGACAGATTGGTAATGGAGTTTTCGTGTTGTTTAATCAAATATCCGCCGGAACTAAGCAAGGTAATGGTAGCAATAACGGCAATAAGCGCAACCGATGCAGCTACACCCACGGTACGACCATACTTGTTGTAGAAATTATCTTTAGTGTTTAATTGGTGAACATTAGGTACACCAAACTCTTCGGTATAAACGGTATCTAATTTGGCTTTTAATTCTTGTTGTTTTCCATATTCTTTCAATAAGTTTACAAAAGCCTGATGCTCTTCAAGCCGGGTTTTAAAATCAATATCGGTTAAAAGTCTTTCTTCAAACAACTTTGTATCATCGGCATTCAGGCGCTGAAACAAATAATCATCAAATAAATCTATGTTTCTCATTCTGTCAAATCTTTACGAGGCTTTACCCTCTTTATCTAAAAAAAATATCTTCTTCAATCGTTGCAGGCATTTGTATTTTTGGTTCTTGGCATTTTCGGCATTGGTATAACCAAACTTATCGGCTATTTCATCCATACCCAAACGCGCCATGTAAAAATCGGTAAGCAGTGTTTTGCAAGGCTCTCCTAACTGCCCAATGCTTTCCTGCATACGACTTAGGTTTTGCTCTCGCTCTTCGTACACACTTACTTCATTTTCACTATCGGCAAAATCATCTCCTTCATAAAAACGCTCGTCTAATTTAAGCATACCGCTTTTTTTACTGAGCTGTTTTAACCACAAACGCTTTGCCACACTATACAAATAGGTTTGCAGGGCACAGCTTAGAATAAAATTTTGCTTTTGTACATGATGATAAAGAACTAAAATACTCTCCTGAAAAACGTCTTTGGCCTCTTGCTCGGTACCGTTATTGTTAAGCACCATACGCATTATTGCCGGATAAAACTTTTTATAGATGGTACGTATTACCGCATTATCGCTAAGCCGTAAACCCTCTATATATTGATTATCTGTTAGCGTAAGCGTAGCCATTAACGCTTTGATATTAATACCCGTTTAAGCAAAAAGTAACCCATTATAAATCCTATTAATGTAACTGGTTTTCAGTTTTTTATGTCTTTAGCAAAGAATAATGCAAAAATATTCATTTTTGGGCAGCAAATAGTATTTAGACACTCAGGCTCATTTATTATGAGTCTGATTACTTCAAAAAGTATGTTGAAGTTGCCGTTCTATAATTTGCGTAAGTTCTACAAACTGGGCCACACTTAATTGTTCTGGACGCATAGTAAAAAACTTATGGCTCATAATAGATTCATCTTTTATAAAAGATTTTACCCCATTGCGCACCATTTTGCGGCGCTGGTTAAAGGTAGATTTTACAATGGCTTTAAACAGTTTCTCGTCGCAGGCAAGCTGTTGTGTTTTGTTGCGCGTTAAACGTATCACCGCCGATTTTACTTTAGGCGGAGGTGTAAAAGCCCCGGGTTCTACGGTAAATAAATACTCAATATCATAAAAAGCTTGCAGCAATACGCTTAGTATGCCGTAGGTTTTGCTTCCGGGTTTTTCTGCCATGCGCTCTGCTACTTCTTTCTGGAACATGCCCACTACCACATCTATTTTATGGCGGTAGTCGAGTACCTTAAACATTATTTGCGAGGAGATGTTGTAAGGAAAGTTACCTATGATGGCGAACTTATCGGGAAATAAAGGGGCTAAGTTCATCTGTAAGAAATCTCCGTATAATATCTTGGCTGCGTGTTGCGGATAGGCTTTCTTTAAAAACTCGATAGACTCCGCATCAATATCAATAGCAACAAAGTTTTCCTTTTCAATCAGGTGCTTGGTTAATACGCCTGTACCCGGACCAATTTCGAGCAACGGTAATTGGGCAGTTTGCAATACAGCATCTACAATGTTTTTTGCTATGCCTTCCTCTTTTAAAAAGTGCTGACCTAAATGTTTTTTTGCTCTTACGGGTTGCAATATCGTTGGGTTAAATAATTTCTAATATGGTTCTGAACGCTACAAACTTATCTTTAAACTTGTCTGTAGTTTGCTTTTGCAAAGCAGGCGCATGTTTTTGTTTATACTCTTCCATATCACTCATGTTTAAGAAAGTGTATTGTACAGAATAGGTTGTGCCTTCATCTTCTACATTCAATATCTTTAGCATACGCTGGTCAATAAAACAACCGGTTTTCATTACTTCGGGTATATGAAATTCCTGCATCCACTTAAGCCACTCGTCGTGCACGTCGTCAGTTACATTTATGGTTACGTTGTATATGTACATGTTTACTTATTATTTCTTACCACTAACTGAACGGTATAGCGGCTCTTTTGTTCCAACAGAATTTCTTTGTTTACACAAACTCTGTCTATAGTAGATTGGTCGTAATAACGAATGGTAACCAACTCCAGCGCATCGTTATACAATACTTTATAATCGTTTTGCAGGGTTTGAATGAGTGGTTGTATTTTTTTATCATCCATATCTACACACACCGAAAAGCTGATAGCAGACAACTGCATGACATTTATTTTTACCTGATGCTGATGAAATAACGCAAATATGGTACTGAGATTATCTTCGGCAATAAAGGAAAAATCGCGAGGAGAAATAGTAATCAGCATTTGATTTATCTTAAATATAAAAGAAGGAATAGGTAAATGCCTGTTACTGTCTTTAATGATAGTACCCTCTGCTGTTGGCTCTACAAAAGACTTTACATACAAGGGAATATTTTTGTTTTGCAACGGTTTAATGGTTTTGGGGTGTATAACCGTTGCACCGTAATACGCCAACTCTATCGCATCCTGATAGGTAAGCTTATCTATTTTCTTTGTATCGCTAAACCATTTTGGGTCGGCATTAAGCACACCGGGCACATCTTTCCAAATGGTTACGCTATCTGCATTCGCGCTGTATGCCAGTATAGCTGCTGTATAATCGGATCCTTCTCTGCCAAGTGTAGTGGTAAAATTCTCGCTCGTGCCACCAATAAAACCCTGGGTTAAAATAAATTTATGTTGTTTAAGCAAAGGCACTAACTCTGTTTCCGCTAATTGCTGCGTAAGTTCAAAATCAACTTTCCCTTCTCTATAGGTATTATCGGTTTGTATAATTCCACGTGCATCAAGCCACAGGCAATCAGACTTTACTTCGTTAAAATAAGCAGATACAATACGACTGGAAATAATCTCGCCCATACTCACAATCTGATCGTAATGGTGGTTGTATGAATGCGCGGGCTCATCTTCTATAGCCCATAATAACTCCACAAAATCATTTTCTACCAAGGCATAAGCAGGATGCGCCTTGCTTGGAAACAATTGTGAAAGTATATCAACGTGAAATTGTTTTATTTCGTCAAAAATATTTTGTGTGTTTTCTTTCTTATAAAAAAAGGCATCTGCTAAGCGCTCTAAAGCATTCGTGGTTTTGCCCATAGCGGATACCACTACCAACAAACTATCATCCGAGAATTGTTTTACTATAGCCGCCGCATTCTTAACCGCGGCGGCATCTTTAACCGAGGCACCGCCAAACTTAAACACTTTTAACATGGGCGTAAATATACAGTTTGTAAGAATAATCTTTTACAAACTTCTACGGGTATATTGTTTTTCTTTGAATTAAGCCGAAGCCGTAACCGCCCCGCCCGATATGGCAATGTAGTAGTTGGCGCAATACATGCCCAGCAATACCAACAGAATGTTTTTTACTTTATCGTTGTAAAATATATCGTAGCTGTATTTAAATTTTGTCCAATCAAAGCAGGGGATGAATTGTATAATTTCCTGCTCTTTGGCATTCTCAACCACGTACTTGCTGTTCAGCATGCTTTTTCTTTTAAAGGTAAATTCCTGTCCGTCTTTAAAGTTGAGTGTCATTTGCCCTTTCCAGTTCATTTTAAAGGTAGCCAGTTCCTCGTTGTTTTTATATACCGCAAAGGTTGCACCTAGTAAACCGGTTGGCTTTACTTCAAACACTTCTTTACCGGCTTCAAGAACTGCACTATATGAGAACCATTGTTTATAGCTTAAACTCCCTAACTTCTCTGCTCCATCATGAAGCTCAAAGTTTCTCGAATCTGTACACGTTACTTTCATTTGGCTTACTTTTTATTTTTGTTTCTCGCAGATTGCACAGATTTACGCTGATTTCAATTTCTGCGCCCATCCGCGTTATCTGCGGGAGATTTTTATTTACTTAATACTACTCTTTTATTTATCACGCCTTCTTTAATTGTAATACTCAGGTTATATACCCCTTCACTTAAAACGCTTACATCAATATTGGTTGCTTTTGCTGAAGTAATATATTCCATTACAAAATTACCAAACATATCAATAATCTGTATATGAGTTTCCTCATTTATTGGCAGACCATTAACATTTATTACATCCTTTGCCGGGTTAGGATAAACAGAGATTTGAGAATTAATACCTGTTACCTGTTCAATACCTGCCACCGCACAACCATTTGTGTTACCTGCTCCGCAAAGGGGATAAGTAACCGTATCAGAGCCCATAGCTGCAATATAATTAGGTAAACAGTTATAAGGATTAGGGTAAATAATCAAAACAGAAATATATTTAGGGAAAGTTGGAAAACAAACTATGTTATTATTTTCGCAAACTAATTGACCTAATGAACTAGGTAAAGTAGGTAAGCTATTTAATTGGTTATGGTCACAATATAAATTAATTAAATTAGGTAAAGGAGGTAAATCGGTCAAATAATTATAACCGCAATCTAAGAATAGAAGCGAACTGGGTAAAATTGGTAAATTAGTTAAATAATTACTTCTACAAACAAGATTCTGAAGTTGATTTGGTAAAGTACAAAGAGTGTATATATGATTATTAGAGCAATCAAATTGCAGAAGTGATGTTGGTAAAGCAGAAAAGTTAATTAAGGAGTTATTATTGCAAAGTAAATATTTAATTGAATTTGGTAACATTGGCAGACTTGATAAGAAATTACTATCACAATTTAACCAATGAAGTGAAATAAAATATTGAATACCACTTAAATTAGTAATACCCATATTAGCAACTACTATATGTGTAGTAGTTTTAACCAACGTACTGCTTTTGTTTAAAGAATCTCCTTTAAAAGCAGTTGGCACAATAGTTTTCAGGTAATGTACAAAGTTAGAGTCTGGTATGGCTACATAAGAGGTTTGCGCGTTGCAGAAGCAAGAATTAAGGGAAATGAAAATCAAGAGCGTCATTCCGAACTTGTTTCGGAATCTCAACAGATGCTGAAACGAGTTCAGCATGACGACATTAAAGACTATCCGTGCTAATCTGCGCAATCTGTGGCTTGTTCCCATCTTACCTTATTTTAAGGCTAAATTACTAAAAATGGAAATAATGGTGTAAAAAAGTCTACTAAAAAACGGGCAAGTAAATACGAAAGTAAACTTGCTATTATTGGGGCTTTAGACGATGTGCTAAGAGTTTCGATACCCACACCTAAAAAATAATTATTACCTTTAATTATTACAACTCGTTTTCGGGCGTAAGTTCGGGTAACGCAATAGAAGGCGAAATGCACGAATGATGCTGTAATAATGCTCTTTCCATACTAATGCCTGCCTTATAGTGGTCTATGTTCAACTGGAACGGTTGGTAACTGGATGCCAACCAAGCAACGGGCGTTTTTCAAAAATCTTCCCGATTTCACCTAAAAAAAGAATTAAAGCTTTGTCCCATTTGGTATATAGATGCCCAATGACACGGTTTTTTATCCGACAACAAATAGTTGTAACCGTTTTTATCCGTATAGAAGCGGTTAAATACCGAGTATTGTTTTGAGGTCGCCGTTACTTTGCATCGTCAAATCAATCAAAACAGTTAACCGTAAAAACAATTAAAACAAAAACACCATGAGAAACAAAGTAACACTAATCGGACACCTGGGTAACAAACCCGAAGTAAAAACCTTTGAAGGAGACAAAAAAATGACCCGCGTATCTATCGCTACCAACGAAACCTACAAAAATAAAAAAGGCGAGTGGGTAAAAGATACTACCTGGCACAACGTTATTGCCTGGGGCGCGTTAGCCGAAAGACTGGCTAAACACACCGATAAAGGCAGCGAGGTTGCCATAGAAGGCAAACTGGTAAACAATAATTATACCGATAAAGAAGGTGTTAAACATTACAATACCGAAATACAAATGAATGAACTGGTATTGTTGGGCGGCAAATAGTCTCCTCGTCATTGCCATGATGAAATAATAAAGCCCCCCTGTTTTAACAAAAACAGGGGGTTTCTTTTTACATTTTATGGGAGATAATTGGTTTTAATAGGTTTATTACTAATTTCGCTGCCTAAATAAAGAAATAACCAATGAAAAAAATATTTAAAGCAGCCTCTGTCTTTGTTATAGCGCTAAGCGTGCAACAAGCTACAGCTCAAAAAATCGCACACATACAATTAGATTCTTTGATAACTACTATGCCTGAAACTAAAACAGCACAGGAAGTGGCTCAGGGTTATATGAAAGACCTGGAAAAACAAGTTACCAGCATGCAATCGGAGTTTGATGGTAAGTATCAGGATTATACAGCCAACGAAGCAAGTTATACCGATTTAGTTAAAAAAACCAAAATGGAAGAACTTCAAACGCTAAACCAACGTATTCAGGATTTCCGTACACAAGCACAACAAGATTACCAAAAGAAATCAAACGACTTATCTAAGCCAATTTACGAAAAAGCTAAAAAAGCCATTGATATGGTTGCCAAAGAAGGCGGATACAAATATGTGTTTGATACAAGCACCGGTGTGGTTTTGTTTCATGAGCAAGGCGATGACCTTTTTGCTCCTGTAAAAAAGAAATTAGAAACCATGCCGCTTGCAGTATTACCAACAGGAAATGCCCCAACTAATGGTGGTGGAAAAACAACTACTCCGGGTGGCAACAAAACTTCGGGTGGAGCTAACGGTCAGAGAGGCGGAAAATAATTTTCACCTACATTAAACATTCAAACCCCTCATTTTTATAAAATGAGGGGTTTTTATTTTGTAGCCATCCTTCTTTTTTGTAATTTAGTTATAGATTTGCGCAGAAGCCATGGTACACAAACTAATTACATTGCCCATGTTTCCGTTAAATACGGTTATTATACCCGGCGAGGTGCGTGTACTCCATATCTTTGAAGAACGTTATCAGGAGCTTATCGCGGACTGTGTGGCAAATCAGGCTAACTTTGGTATACCTTATATTAAAGGCGGTCAAATATCTGACTATGGAGTAGAAGTGAGTATTACCAATGTGATACAGCAATATGCCAATGGCGAGATTGATATTGAGATAAAAGGGATAAAGCCTTTTAAGATAATTCAATATACAAAAATATTAAAGCCCAAGTTATATGGCGCCGCTAATATTGAAGAGCATGAAGAGGATACCCTATCTAACCGATATAAGCTTTTCCGTTCGTTTAAAAAATTCATCAAACAAGCAAAGAATAAAGAAATTCCGGTAGAGAACCTTACCAATGTTTCGGTATATAAAGTAGCGCAGTTATTGGATTTGACTAACGAAGAAAAACTGCAACTAATCGCTTTCGAGAATTTAAAAGAAAAAGAAGACTTCCTAATTGCCAAGATTAAACTGTATTCGCACACGCTTAAACTTGAAAAAGACTTGCGCAATAATTTCAGAATGAATTAGGAGGATAAACTATTCTGATTACCCCATTGTTTTAAGTTCGGCAACCAATTCGGTAAGTGCTTTCTTAGCATCGCCAAAAAACATAGAACATTTTGGGTCGTAGAACAACAGGTTATCAATACCTGCGTAACCGGCACTCATACTGCGTTTGTTTACAATAATATTCTTAGCCCTGTCAACTTCCAAAATAGGCATTCCGTATATTGGTGATGATGGATCTGTTTTTGCAGCAGGGTTTACCACATCGTTTGCACCCACAATAAGTACTACATCTGTTTGTTCAAACTCAGGGTTGATGTCATCCATCTCTACCAGTTTATCATAAGACACGTTTGATTCTGCCAATAATACATTCATATGTCCGGGCATACGACCCGCTACAGGGTGTATAGCATACTTAACCTCCACACCACGTTCTTCCAACAATAATTCCAATTCATGAATTACGTGTTGCGCTTGTGCCACCGCTAATCCATAACCCGGAACGATAACTACTTTCTTCGAGTAGTTCATCAATACGGCTAAATCACTTACCTGAATATCTTTAATACTTCCTTTCACATCCGGACCACCTGCTGCTGCTGTACTACCACCAAAGGCGCCAAAAACAACGCTTCCTAAAGAGCGGTTCATGGCTTTACACATAATAACGGTTAGTAGTGTACCTGCGCTTCCTACTAAAATACCACCGGTAAGCATTACTTTATTATCATACAAGAATCCGCCGAAAGCCGCGGCTAATCCGGTAAATGAGTTTAGTAAAGAAATTACCACCGGCATATCTGCACCGCCAATGGGGATGGTAAATAAAATTCCATAAATAAGCGCGAGTGCAAGTAGCCCATAAATCATGATGCCCGAAGGTTGAAGGGGATTAATAAATATAACTCCTCCTGAATAAACCATAAAAGCCAAAAGCCCGAACGTAACAATAAGAACAACCAAGTTGATGATGTTGTAGGCGGGTAAACGAATGGGTTTATCCATCGTACCATTCAATTTTAAGAAGGCTATTACAGAACCCGAAAAAGAAATACTGCCGATTACTAATCCTGCAAAAACCGCAATTAAAAAACCGTGAGGAATGTGCATTTGCCCGGTCATTAAATAAGTCGCACCTATTGCAGGTAACTCCGCATGGTAGTAATGATTAAACTCTATTAAAGAAATTAAAGCCGCACAGGCACCTCCCATTCCGTTAAACATAGATACCAACTCAGGCATTTTAGTCATTTGTACTTTCTTGGCAGTCATCCAACCGATAACAGTTCCCAAAGCAATAGCACCAAAAATCAATCCATATATCATACCGCTTACCTCGCCATCATGCAGGAAAATGGTTCCAAAGATGGCAATGGTCATACCCACCGCACCAACCATGTTTCCTTTACGGGCTGTTTTGGCATTCCCCATCATTTTCAAACCCATGATGAAGGTTACAGAGCCAATCAGATAACAAATTTCAAGAATATTATGTTTCATATCTATTTTACTTTTTCTTAAACATTTCCAACATGCGGTCTGTTACTACAAAACCGCCAACCACATTAAGCGTACCTAATAACACAGCCAAAAAGCCCAATCCAAGTCCAAGGTAATTATCGGTTTCTACATGCAACATCACATAAATAGCGCCCACAATTACTACCCCGTGTATGGCATTTGCGCCACTCATTAAAGGAGTATGCAATACGGTAGGTACACCACCTATTACTTCTATACCTACAAATATAGAAAGCACCACAAAGTATATCATTTCTCTGTTCGCGCTTATAAAGTTTAAAATATCATCCATGGTTTTATTATTTAAACCCCAAATTTACATTTTTAGACCATAAATCAAAAAAAAGAAAAGCTCGGCACTTTATACTGGACTTCTTTTAAATGTTATGTAAATACTAAAGCCTATCTAGGCAGCCGTAACATCAGCATACGTCAATAGACAGGAAGCCGATAACATTGTAGATTTTATCTCAAATGTTATTGCCAAAAAGGGATGTAAGATAAGTCATCATTGTAATAAAATGAGCACTACACAAAATAAATTTTTAAATACTACCTAATTAATTATAATTTTATAACTTCATTAGTCAATTGTTTTCAAATGCCTGAGACGCAAAGAAATCTGATAGTAAAAATGCTTCGAGAGAAATCGGTTATGAAGCAAGATGTATATAAAAACACCCATAACAGCTTCGAAACGCTTAAAGAAGTTATTAAAGATATTGCAGATGATTTAAAAACTGAAGCCCAGAAAATTGATAAGCGCATAACGGTTGAATACCGCTTTACCAGCGATCATGAGATAGAACTGAAAGTAGCCGGCGATATGTTGGTGTTTTATATGCACAGTAATGTATTTGAGTTCGATAAAAGCCACCCTATGTTTAAAACAGGTTATGTAAAGCAAAACGAACTCAACTCCTATTGCGGTATTATATATGTATATAATTTTTTGGCAGATAGTTTTAAATACAACCGCCTGCAAGATTTAGGCTATCTTATATCAAGGATGTTTATTAACAGGGAAAGTCGCTTTTTTTTAGAGGCAAAGCCCCCTTTGGGATATAAACACGGCAGTTTTTCTGATGTACCGGTAAATAGCCAAACCTTAAAAGAAATAGTTTACGATTTGATAGCCTACGCAATAAGTTTTGATTTATATACGCCTCCCTCGCAAAACGTGCAAGAAATATCTTTAAACGAGATAATTGAGCGAGTACAAAGCGATAAGCTTAAAACAGGCAAGCGTTTGGGGTTTAAGTCTCAGACAGAGGGTACTATAAACGATGAACTAGCTTGGTGATTTTTTGGCGAATTAAAAAAATAATGTACATTTGCACTCCCATTTAAAAAAATGGCCCGTTCGTCTAGGGGTTAGGACGCGTCCCTTTCACGGACGAAACACGAGTTCGATTCTCGTACGGGCTACTTTTATAGATTTAACCGATGTTTCAGAGCATCGGTTTTTTTATTTCTCATATTTATAGGGGTTTCAGAGGTGGATAAAATTTAAAAATCCTGAAAAAGAATAAAAAGGGGACTAAAAAGAACCCCTATACGAACCCCCGTAGAAAGGCTTGTAAATACTCGTTTTTATAGTATTTAGGGTTAAAAGGGGGGCTAAAAAAGACCCCTATTTGGTTTAGGGTAAATTCGATGGAGGGCTTATTAGATAAGGGTTTCAAAGGAAGTGGTTTATTTTAGTGGCTTAGGTAGTGGATATGGTTAAAAGGCTTAGTGGGTAAGGGGTAGAGGGGTTTTGATAGGTTTTCTTAGATAAAAAAGGAAGACTTTTTTATTAACACGGCATACGTTATTAATATCCTTCGACTAAGTAATTGCAAAAAGAATAGATGCTACTTTTAGCTTTACAATGTCAAAGTTTAGGATTTTAATAGATACTAATATACTAATCCACTTAGAGGATAATAAGGTTATTGATGAAACCTTCGCTAAGTTTTACCAATTGGCTATTTCTAATAAATGTGATATTTATTACCATTCCGCTTGCTTAAAGGATTTTAAAAAGGATAAGGATTTAGAAAGGCATAAAATAACTTTATCTAAGTTAAATAAATATACTCAAATGCCTAATCCCGCTATTCCCGTTGAAGACTTTATTAATATAGTAGGGCAAAACAATGAAAACGATGAGATAGATAATATTCAACTTTTTCAAGTCTATAAAAATTATGTGGATTACTTTATTACAGAAGATAAGGGGATACAAACAAAGGCGGCTAAAGTTAATCTTCAAAGAAATGTTTTATCAATAGTAGAAGGGCTAAAATTATTAAACGAAAAATTTACCCTTGTAATTCCAAAGCACCCTTTGTTAAAGGAATGCTCTGTTAGGGAAATAGAAAACGAATTAACAGATACCTTTTTTGATTCTCTTAGAGAAGGTTACGACGGTTTTAACGAGTGGTTTTTAAAGTGCGCTAAAGAAGACCGTAGGTGCTATTTATTAAGAGTAGATAATAAAATAGCGGCGATACTAATTTATCATTTAGAAAACTCAAAGAACCATGAGTTACCTAATATAAATGATGAAGCCTTAAAGATGTGTACTTTAAAGGTAGCAGAAACGGTTTTTGGTTATAGGTTAGGAGAGCTATTTTTAAATAAGATGTTTGACCTTTGTATTAAAAGGAAAATAAACCACTTATACTTAACTGTATTTCCTAATCACAAGCAATTAATAGAGCTACTTACTAAATACGGATTTACTCGATATGAGTTCAAAAACAAACACGCTAAGGACGAACTAAGAATGATAAAGTCGTTAATAAAATCCGACTACAAACAATCATCTCAAAGTATATCTTCACATCCGTTTTACTCTGATGATACTTCTATAAATAAATTCGTTGTACCAATTGACCCTAAGTTTTATAATACGCTTTTTAAGGACGGTAGTTTTCGACCTTATACTTTGTTTGATGAAACAGAAACAAGTTTAAATGAGATACAAGGAAATACAATATCTAAGGCTTACTTATGTAAATCAAAAAGATTAAGCATGAAAAGCGGAGACTTACTTTTTTTCTATGGCTCTAAACCTTATCAAAGTATTGAACCAGTTGGAATTTTAGATAGCGTTACTTATACAAAGGATTTGGAGCAGATTAAGAACTTAGTAAAAAGAAGAACGGTTTATACAGATACACAATTAGAAGAATTTGTAAACGGCAAAAGAGATATTACTGTAATGATTTTTAGGCTCGTTTATTATCTTAATAAACCTATAAAGCACAAAGAGATAAAGACTTTAGAAAGTTATAATAATAATTTTCAAACTGTAACTACATTATTAGAAACCGACTATCAAACCTTAAAACAAAAGCAAATTTTCGATGAACGTTTTATTATCAATTAAGCCAAAATACGCTAATGCTATTTTAGCAGGCGAAAAATTAGTAGAGTTTAGAAAACTTACGTTTAAGAAAGATATTGAAAGAGTTTATATCTATTCGAGTTCGCCTGAACAAAGGATTATAGGTTATTTTACAATAGAAGATATTATTTCAGATACTCCTATCAAGTTATGGAAGAAGTACAAAAGCGTAGGTTCAATTTCTCAGGACGACTTTTTTAAATATTTTTCTGAAAAGGAAATAGGGTACTCTATAAAAATTAAATCAGTCAGTAAATTTAAAAAGTCTATTGACCCTAAGACAATCTTTGAAAACTTCGTAGCTCCTCAATCTTATATGTATTGTGGAGTTATAAGGTAATTGCAACATATTTATTTTTCGTGGCAAGGGTTTTATTAAAGGAAGTGTTTAATTTTAGGAGGATAGGAAGGAATTAGGTTTGGTGTGTATGATTAATAACAATGTATCTTATGAATAGCTTTCTTTAAGTGGAGTCCTAACTTACTATATTGGTCTATAAATTCCCTGTAGAAGCCAGAGTCAATTTGGGTATAATGAGTACTCATTAAATCATCGTCCGTCACGAAATTATCAAATTTAAAATATGCCTCTTTGATTTCATTAATCATTTTTTTTGATTCAGGATTAAACGAAGTTTCAAGTTGTTCGTTTAGTGAATTAATTTGAATTTCTAATTCATTAAAATTTCTAATAATATCATCTTTATTTTGATCATTAATTATACCAGAGAAGTAACAATCTTGAATTAATCCTTTAATTTTTAATAAGCAATCTAAAGTCTCTTTTACTTCATCGGTTAAAAAACTTTTAATCGCCCGTTTATCATCGATTGTTTTCTTTACAAGAAATGGTATTGAAATAGCTATACATACAGTTAAAAATAAATTAAAAACCTCATAAACCATCAAATTCAATCAGTGGAATATTAGGTTTTAAAATGCCAATTATTAAACCTAATGTTTGGTTGTTTTATTCTTTTCTCAGCATCAGCCCAAAAAACTACTCTTTCAAAATATAACTCGTACTCCTGCTTCCGGCATCTTCTTTTTGAAGAATACCTTTACTTATTAAATCTTTTATATCACGAAGAGCAGTATCTGGCGAACACTTAGCAATTTTGGCCCATTTAGAAGAACTTAATTTTCCTATAAATCCATCAAATAATTTATTAATTAATAAACGTTGTCTTTCATTAATAGGAATATTAGCATGTGCATCCCAAAATTTTGTTTTGTTTAATACACGTTTTAAAATTTCATCTGTAGCATTTAAAGCGCGATCTAAACAATGTAAAAACCATTCTAACCATTCGGTTATGTCAAGTGTTCCTTTTTGAGTCCTCTCTAATATTTCATAATAAGTATTTCGCTCTAATCGTATTTGAGCCGACATACTATAAAAACGTTGTGAATCATTATCTGCTTTTGCCAATTGCATATCCGCGATGGCACGAGCAATACGACCATTACCATCATCAAAAGGATGTATTGTAACAAACCACAGATGCGCAATAGCAGATTTTAATACGGTATCTATAGAAATATTAGAGTTAAACCATTTTAAAAACGATTTCATTTCTTTCTCTAAACGATCCGCTTCCGGCGCTTCGTAATGTACTCTCTCTTTACCCATTGCACCTGAAACTACCTGCATAGGGCCCTTTTCATTATCTCTCCAATCTCCTACAACTATTTTATGCATTCCACTTCTTCCGGTAGGAAACAAAGCTGCGTGCCAACCAAACAATCTATCTTTACTTAGTGGTTGATTATAATTTTGTGTGGCATCTAGCATCATTTCAACTACACCGTCCACATTTCGATCGGCTGCTACTAATCCGGCAACGTCCATTCCTAAGCGTCTAGCAATAGAAGAACGTACCTGATCCGGATTTAAAATCTCCCCTTCAATTTCAGTAGATTTTAATACATCAAGGGTTAATGTTTGTAAAGTGGTCTCATTCCTTAAGGCGAATCCTAATACTTCCATATAACCTTGTAAACGCCCTTGCTTATGACGTACGCCAGATAATATAGGAACTATGACTTCATTATTCCAAGTAAACTCAGCCCATTTGGGTAATTGATGGATATATTTAGGCATTTATTCTCCGTATTTGTGCGGTAAATATAAGATTTATTCTCTGCGTTCTCAAATTATTCTCCGCATATTTGCGGTAATTTAATGCTTTATTCTCCGCAAAATCGAACTCAAAGAAGTGTTACTTTTCTATTTAATTAATCCGTTAACATGAAATTTGAAATAATTATCGAAAACCTAAATCAGATATTGAAAGAAAAGAATCCGAAAAAATTTGATACTTCTTGGATAGAAATTAATGCAACAAGTGTTTATCAATATATCTGTGAAAACATTAGAACTGAAAATAATGATGTTGATTGGGATAAGGTTACCAGCGCCAAGCCAGCATAGCCTATTTTAGTAGTGTTCTTTTTTCAAAGGTTTAAAAATAAGCTATGTTACTTAGACCGATGTTTTATAGACATCGGTTTTTTATGTCCTGTTTTCACATCTTTCACAAAAGTTAAAATCGTTTAGATTGTTATTGGCCTCGTAAATATTAACTATCTTTAATTTGTGAAAAAACTTGTTTTCATATATTTTTTTATCTCCCATCTCTGCTATTCTCAAAAAGATAATCATTTTATTTTTGATAACGAGAAGGTTGCGCGTATAGCGTCTAACCACAATGCTACCTGCTCTCAGAGTGGCAATTATGATGTTAGGTACTATCGTTGTTGCTGGAATACCGACCCTGCCATTAACGCTATTTCGGGCAATATAACCACTTACTTTATGCCCCAATCGCCCTTGGATTCTATACAGATGGATGTTTCTATTTCATTAAGCATTGATAGTGTTTTGTATCACCGATCAAAAATTAATTTCAATCAATTATCAGGCGATGTGCTGCAAATAAAATTCCCCTCAACTCTTAACGCGTTAGATTCTGTTACGGTTTATTATCATGGAGTACCTCAATCATCCGGCTTTGGGTCCTTTGTGCAAAGCACGCATGGACCTAACAATACACCTGTTATCTGGACCTTATCCGAACCGTATGGCGCACAAGATTGGTGGCCTTGTAAAAACACATTAACCGATAAAGCGGATTCTATTGATACCTATATAACCATTCCCTCCGGTAATAAAGCGGCAAGCAATGGTTTATTAAAAGAGATTATTCCTAATGGCACGAACTATACTTACCACTGGAAACACCGCCACCCCATAGCCGCTTATTTAATCGCGCAGGCAGTAACCAACTATTCATCTTTTACCGATACGGCAAGCGTGCAACATGGCACATTACCTGTTTTGTATTATACATATCCCGAAGACTCCGTTAGCGCAAGATCTACAGACACACAAATTCTTCAGATAATTCATTATTACGATAGTTTGTTTATTCCCTATGCTTTTAGTGATGAAAAATACGGGCACGCTCAGTTTGGTTGGGGAGGGGGCATGGAACATCAGACAATGAGCTTTGTGGGCGGCTTTCCCATTTATTTATTGGTACACGAACTGGCCCACCAATGGTTTGGCGACAGAGTTACCTGCGGCTCTTGGCACGATATTTGGCTTAACGAAGGATTCGCGGTTTACTGTTCGGCTATCAGTCAAACAACTTTGTTTGGCGCGTCCTTTTTTACAAGCTGGAAAACATCAACCATAGCGAACATCACTTCTCTGCCCGGTGGCTCTGTTTGGGTAGATGATACCACAAGTGTTTCCCGTATTTTTGATAATAGATTAACGTACAACAAAGGCGCTTATTTATTGCACATGCTTCGTTGGAAACTGGGCGATAGTCTTTTCTTTCAGGGCTTGCGCAATTACTTAAGCGACCCCGCTCTTGCCTATTCTTTTTCTAAAACAATGGGCTTGCAACAACATTTGGAAAGTATATCGGGGCAATCACTCACAAACTTTATTAACCAATGGTTTTATGGGCAGGGCTACCCTTCTTATTTAGTGTTATATAGCAAGGAAGCAAACAATCAATATAAAATAACCATTAACCAAACCACATCCGATAATACGGTCCCCTTTTTTGAAATGCCTGTACCCGTTCAATTTAAAGGACAAGGAAAAGATACCATACTGGTGTTTAATCATACATCATCCGGACAGGTTTTTTACGCCAACCTAAACTTTGCGCCTGACAGCATTATTATTGATCCCAATTTTGAAATCATATCCGCGCATAACAGAGTGATGGAAGAGAATGCTTATTTAAGAAGCCTGCAATCGTTGGTTATATACCCGAATCCCGCGACAGATTTGATAAATATAGAGGTAAATAATTTCACTAATTTTCCCCGGGCGGTAGAGTTATATAACGTATTAGGACAAAAAATATTGGATTTAGATCCTATAGAAAACGCCTTTTCCGTTCCACTTTCCGGTCTTGCCAACGGAACATACTATCTTAAAATAATCTCCAACGAAAAGGTTTACACACAAAAGATTGTGAAGGATTGAAGTATTTTGCTTCCATAGGTTGTACGCTATGCTTCCGTTAGTATGCGAACCGTTGCCGTTACCATTAACATACAGATAGCAACCGTTTGTATGCTCTTTATTCAGGTATCAAGGAACAAACAACCCGCTTATTCCTCTATCTTATGGTGGAGGTTAACCTCGGCGGTGTGCTTTATCAAATCGTGAGAAACCTCATCGCCCAAATACCTGTCTATAAGGTAATGCACCAGATAAATAACGGGTATAACCGCAATGGCAACGCCCAGTTTAAACACATAGCCATAAGAGGCGTTGTGGATGAACTCTTGCATAGTCCACCAACCGGGAATAACAAAGGCTATAAACTGAACAATAAAGGTATCTACCAACTGGCTAACCACGGTGCTTCCGGTAGAGCGCAGCCATATCATTTTTTTGCCGGTACGTTGGCGCAGCATCCAGAAAATACCGCTATCTACCAACTGCGAAACGATGAAAGCACACATGCTTCCTAAGATGATATACATGGATTGTCCGAATACCTTTTTAAAATTCTCATCGGTTACCGGAGAGAAGCTGACCGCAGGGATGCTCATGCAGATAAAGAGATAGAGAAATGTAAACGCGATTAAAAACAGGGTAATGTAGGAGAGGCGTTTTACGCCTGCTTGTCCGTAATACTCGTTTACAATATCGGTAAGGATAAATACCACAGGCCACAGCACAATACCCACGCTTTGCGTGAACGTGCCGAAAAACATAACCAGCTTGCCTCCTATAAGCTCTGATACGATGGCGTTGGTTATAAAGAAACCCGCCAATACTACAAACACGACATCTTTTTTATTGTGGAGGTTCATGGGTTACTTTAGTTAGTTTTATTATTGCTTCAACGTTTAAAGATAGATATTCCAAATAAATTGCGTCATTACTTTATTTACTTCGCTTGCTTTGGTTTCCATGGGGCAATGCCCGGCGTTGGCAACCACGTATGTTTTTGCTTCAGGATAATTCTTAATAAAACTTTCTTGTGCCTTAATAGGTATCCACGTATCATCCTTTCCCCAGATAATAAGCAATGGGATTTTCTTAAACGCTTCCTTGTTAAAAGAAACACTGCTATTGGCAGTAGCCATTTTAAATATAGCAGAGCCGCTGTTTTTGTATGTAAAAGGAAGTAAGTAGCCATTAGCCGACGAGCTATCTGCCGGTTGCGCATACGCCGAAGAGAGCAACGTTACAAACTTATCTTGCTTGGCAAAATATGATTTGGTAAGCACGTTAGCCCAACGTAACAAGGGGGGGTAACTTAACAGAGCTTTTACAAACCATCCGCCTTTTTGATTCTCAAAAGGAAGTCCGTCTATTAATATCAGTTTGTTTACTTGCTGCGGAAAGTTGCCGGCGTAAACACTTGCTACAGAAGCACCCATGGAATGCCCTACAAATACAAACTTCTTGGCACAAGCAGTATCATATAAAGAAATGATTTTGTTAATGGACTCAAACGTGTTATTAGAGTTGTAGTTGGCGGTATCGCTTTTATCACTGAAACCAAACGCAGGCATATCCATCGCAATTACCAATGCGCCCAAGTCAACCAACGTATCTATATTATTTCGGTAAGAAAAGGTAGAACCCGAAAACCCATGTAGCAGAAATACCTTATGCATTACTTTACCCGTCGGCACCCAAACACGGTAATGTATGCGCGTTTTGTTTATGATGATAAAGTGGCTGTTGCTAAAAGGTTTTTCATTGGGGTTCAATTCTTTTGTTTCGGTAAAAAAGAAATAAGGCAAAACTGATAATAATACCAGAATAGAAACAAGGCCAAGGACAATTACTTTAAGGAGCTTTTTTAGAAATCGCATTTTATTTCTAACCTACAAAAAATTAATAACAGCACTGCCTATGTTACTAATGGGTGACGTGACTTGTTTGCAAAACATTCTTAATTAGAGTTTAATTAAAAAGGTTTCAATACAGGTGTAAATGTAAGTCAAATCAGTTTGCGAGATGCAGTAGGGTGGAAGAATATACAGCACATTACCCAAAGGGCGCAACAGAATACCTTTTTGAATAAAGTAGGCTGATATTTTTTCGGCGAGGTTGTTGAGGTAACCGCTCTCTTCGGGGGTTTTAATTTCTATGGCAATGATGGTTCCTAAGGTTCTTACAGATATAATGTTGGGATGCGTTTTAATCTTCTCTTTAAAAGTGGCATGAGAAACAGCAATCTGTTGTATGTTGTTCCATGTTTCGTGTTTCTCCATCAAATCCATACTGGCTAAGGCAGCCGCACAGGCAGTGGGGTTGGCAGTATAACTATGTCCGTGGAAAAACGTTTTGTGTTTATCATCACTAATATAAGCATCGTAAATAAATTGCGCGCAGGCGGTAACGCCAAGCGGCATCACGCCACCTGTAATGCCTTTACTCAGGCAAATAATATCGGGTTTATTGCTGAGGTAATCGGTAGCAAAGAATTTGCCCGTCCGCCCGAAGCCTGTCATAACCTCATCGACAACGGTAATAACGTTATGTTGTTTGCAGATAGCGAGCAGCTCATCCAACAAAGCGGCATCATACATTTGCATAGAACCACCTGCTCCTAAAACAAGCGGCTCGAAAATAAAAGCGCAAACATTTCCTGCTTTGATATGGTTGTGCAAAGTTTGTTTAACCGCATCTATATTTTCTTTATCAGGAACGGGCAGCCTTAGCACATCAAACAACAGCGGAGAGAAGGCATTGTTAAAGGCATTGCGAGCGCCCACACTCATGCTGCCAAACGTATCGCCATGATAAGCGTTTTCAAAAGCTATGATGTTTGTTTTTGCTTTGCCCTGATTATGCCAATACTGCAAAGTCATTTTAAGAGCCACCTCAACAGCCGTAGAGCCATTATCACTATAAAAGACTTTAGCTAAATTCTTTGGAAGATGATGGAGTAAACGCTCTGCCAACTCAATAGCCGTAGGGTGTGTGAAGCCACTAAAGATGCTATGCGCGTTGGTGCTTAACTGCTCATAAACTTTCTTGGCAATATAAGGATGCGAATGACCGTGCAGGTTTACCCACCAGGATGAAATACCATCAATGTATTTATTGCCTTGCTCATCAAAATAATAAGAGCCTTCTGAACGGACAATGTTAATAGGTGTTTCAGCATATTTAAGATGTGTGAAAGGATGCCATACAAAATGCAAATCCTTTTCCTGCCAAGGGCTAACGCTCATTTAGATATTCGAGAATTGAGCTTCGTATTTATTTATAATGGTAGGTGTAATCGTACCCTCTTTGTAGATGCGCCCTAAAAGGGGCAAGCAGCTGCGTTGTAAAATAATTTTTTCAGACATTTTATTTTCAACTCCGCTTACAACCAGACCAATCACATTTATGTTTCTGCTTTTTAATGCTTCAACGGAAAGCAGGGTATGATTAATACTGCCAATGTAATTTTGAATTACTAAAATGGTTTCAGCATCAAACTTAGTTATCAGGTCAATAATAAAATGTGTTTCAGTTACAGGCGCTAATAAGCCGCCCGCTCCTTCTATAATAAGCGTATTGTTGGTCTTGGGAAGAGCTATATTTTCAAAATCAATTTCTATGCCCTCAAGAACGGCAGAGGCATAAGGCGCGTAAGGAGCTTTTAAACTATAGGCTTCTTTATGAAAAACTGACGTGTCATTACTTACCAATTTCTTTACGCGTTCGGTATCGTTGTCAAGCTCCGTGCCGGTTTGTATAGGTTTCCAGTAATCCGCTTTCAACGCCTGCGCTAATACAGCCGAAACAACCGTCTTGCCCACATCGGTACCAATACCTGTTACAAAAATCTTTCTCATTAGCAGAAGAAATTATGTGAGCGCAGTATCATCATTAGGAATAAAGTAAAATATTAAGCTAATCTTTTAGGATTGCTTACGTTGATTCAGTTCATCACGTATTTTGGAAGCCAACTCATACTGTTCATCTTCAAGGGCAGTTTGCAGAAGCGTTTTAAGCTCTTCGGTAGATTTGCTGTGGTATTCGTTATCGTCCCTTCCGGAAACTTTCTGAGCTACTTCTTCGGCAAGCTCGCCTTCTTTAGCTTCGGGTAAGGTTTCGTCTTCTAAAATAATTCCCGCACTGGATAAAATAAACTCATACGTATAAATAGGACAATTAAAACGAACGGCAAGTGCAATGGCATCGCTGGTACGGGCATCTATTTCATAATCCTGTTGGGTAGCATCGTTGCAAATAAGCTTGGCGTAAAATATACCTTCTACCAAGTTGTAGATTATAACCTCGGTAACGTTAATGTTAAAAGTCTCTGCAAAGGTTTTAAATAAGTCGTGAGTAAGGGGTCTGCTGGGAGTCATTTTCTCTAACTCAATGGCTATTGCTTGCGCCTCGAAAGCACCTATGATAATCGGTAACCTGCGCTTTCCGCTTACTTCTCCAAGTACTAAGGCATAAGCACCTGTTTGAGTTTGGCTATAACTTAACCCAACAATATCTAACTTAACTTTCTTCATCAAAACAGAGCCAACTAATTTACAACTTTTTTAATACTAAATTAATTGTTAGCCTTTAATTTTTTAATGGCTGCGGTAAGTTTCGGAATTACCTCAAAAGCATCTCCTATAATGCCATAATCGGCGGATTTAAAGAAAGGAGCTTCTTTATCGGTATTAATAACCACAATGGTTTTGCTTCCGTTAACACCTGCTAAGTGTTGTATAGCACCTGAAATTCCAATGGCAATATATAAATTCGGACGAATAGCGATACCTGTTTGTCCAACATGCTCATGGTGCGGACGCCAGTGCATATCGGCAACCGGACGGGAACAAGCGGTAGTAGCGCCAATAGCTTTTGCTAAATCTTCTATAATACCCCAGTTTTCAGGCCCTTTTAAACCACGTCCGGCAGATACCACAAGCTCTGCTTCAGGCAAAGGAATCATTCCGGCAGTATCCGTTGATTTAGTTTCTTTTATTACAATTTTAGAAGTGATGCCGTTTAAATCAACAGCAAAATCAGCAACCTCTGCTTTGTTATCGGTTAACTTAACAGGGAAGCTATTGGGCAATAAGGAAATAATTTTCACATCAGAATTGATGCTGTAAATAGCCGTAGCCTTCCCTGAAAACACATTCTTTTTCACTTCCAAAGTATTACCATTTACAACGGGGTAATCAACGGCGCCTGCCACCAAGCCTGCTTTTAACTTAGCCGATAGTCTCGGTGCAAGGGCTTTTCCGGTAACATCAAACGAAGTGATGATTACTTTAGCGCCTTCTGCCTTAGCTGCTTGCTCTATAGCAGCAGTTAAATAAACGGCATCGTTGGTTTTGTATTGGTCGCCTTTAATTACTAATACCTTTTTAGCGCCTGCTTTACCTGTTTCTTCTGTTTGTGCAGCGTCCGCATTAAAAGCAATAGCAGTAGCCGATGTGCCTAATTGAGTTGCAATTTGTGTAGCATAATTAACAGCTTCCAGCGAAGCTTTTTTTACTTTTCCTTTTGCAATTTCTACGTAAACTAATACTGACATATTCTTTTCTATTTACAATTTGTTTATTTACGATTTGTTTATTTGTGCCTGTATTTCAATCTCTAAATTGTCAATTTTTTAAATGACTTTAGCTTCATTATGCAACAAACTCACTAATTCATCCACGTTGTTTGCATCAACATATTTGCAGGTAGTTCTTCCGGCACTTAAAGCAAACGATTTAATGCTGGTTAACGGCGCATCTGTAGTCGCTTCAATAACCGTAATTGGTTTGGTACGGGCTGCCATAATGCCGCGCATGTTGGGTATGCGTTGCTCTGCCATTCCTTTTGAGCAGGATATAACCAAGGGTGTAGCGCATTCAACTACCTGAACACCGCCATCAATATCGTGTTCAACCGTAGCGGTATTTCCGTTTAGCTCTAACTTGGTAGCTAATGATATAAAAGAATAATCAAGCAAACCGCCAATCATACCCCCAACCGAAGAGCCATTGTAGTTGATGGTTTCTTTGCCAACCAAAATTAAATCGTAAGCCTTCTCTTTAGCGAATTTGGCTATTTGTTCTGCCACAAAAAACGAATCAGGACTTTCGGCATTTACACGCACAGCGTCGTCTGCACCCAATGCCAACCCTTTACGAATAGTCGCTTCGCTATCAACCAAACCCACATGAAACAAGGTTACCGTGGTCGCCTTACCGGCTTCTTTCAACTCAAGGGCGCGCACTAAAGCATACCACTCATCGTATGGGTTAATTATAAATTGTACACCGGCTGTATTAAACTTTGTGTCGCCGTCACTAAAGGTAATTTTAGTGGTTGTATCGGGTACATTGCTTATGGCTACTAATATTTTCATTTTGAAATTAATTAAAAACGAGGCGCAAATTTAAACAAATACAGTTGGCGTACAAATCTTAAATATAAACAGGTTGAAATCCGGTTTTATCCGGAAATAAGATTGTAAAGCGGTTAAAAAAAGTTAAACGCTTTGACGGGATAATCAGTTAGATACCTTTGTGGGTTACACATGGTACGCCAAAACCTGACTATTACATCCATTATTGTTTCTATTGCGCTGGTGGCGTTGGTTGCCGTACAATTGTTCTGGATTAAAAATGCCGTACAACTAAAGAAAGATGAGTTTAGAAGAAATGTACACGAGGCAATGGATAATGTGGTTGATAAATTGGAGAAGATAACCAATGCCGCCAGAATTAAGAAGAAAATAAAGTTATATAAACACGGAATAGCGCAAAGAATACAATCGGGTGTGGCAACAGAAAAGGATAAGATAAAGATAAAAATATTAGAGGAGTTTTCTATTGATTCTAACGGCATTATAACCAGTTCTATAAAGGAACGGCAATACGATGGCGACTCGGTAAACAACATGATTGATTTTCCGTTTGATTTTTCGGATACCGCCGCTGATTACGAGAAACTAAAATCTGAATTGGTTGAAAAACGCGCCGAGATATTTAATGATTTGTTTGATGAACTTATCAGCATAAACATCTACAAAGATTATAAGCCAAGCATTGACACGCTTACTATTGATTCTTTATTGCGCAGCGAACTGCACCAAAAGGGAGTTTACGCTGAATATACAAGCCGCATACATGCTGCACAAAAAGAAGATACGGTTAAAGCAAACACATCAAATACCAATGGCAACAAACCCCAAAATCGTCGTCGCAGACATGGTTTTGTGAATTTAGATCCGGGCAAGCATATTTTCAGAATTAATCTATCTCCTAACAATGTTTTTGTAGCGCCTTTATACCTTACCATTCAATTTCCGGATGAACAAAACTATTTGTTGCGAACCATGTGGTTAACGCTCTCTATTTCTGCTATTATTATTCTCTCGTTAGTGATTGCATTCTTTTACACCATTAACACTATTCGCAGACAGAAGAAATATACTGATATTAAAAATGATTTTATCAGTAATATGACACATGAGTTTAAAACCCCTATATCTACTATTGCTCTTGCGGGGGAAATGCTTGCCGATACCTCTGTTAGCAAAACTCCCGAAAAATTGGCCCGTTTTACGAATATGATACGGGACGAAAACAAAAGATTAGGGGTATTAGTAGAGAATATTTTGCAGACCGCTATTTTAGATAAAGGCGATTTTAAACTTCAACGAACCGAATTTGATGTGAACGAAGTAATAAAGTCCGCCATTGAAAAGATTCATTTGCAGGTTGACCAAAAAAACGGAAAACTAACCGCCGATTTATCCGCTAAAGAATCTATTATTTACGCGGATAAGGTACATATTACAAATATTATCTTTAACTTGCTTGATAATGCGCTCAAGTATTCTAAAGAAATACCAGATATAGTTATCAGTACCGAGAATATTTCTCAAGGGGTTTTACTCTCGGTTAAGGACAACGGCATAGGTATTAGTAAAGAAAACGCCAAAAAGATATTCGATCAGTTTTATCGGGTATCAACCGGAAATGTACATGATATAAAAGGCTTTGGGCTTGGATTAAGTTATGTAAAAGCGATTGTAATAAAGCATGGCGGACAAATATCCGTTGAAAGCGAATTAAATAAAGGAAGTACGTTTAAAGTATACATCCCTTTTAAAGCAGAGAATATAAACCCACATAATAAAAAATAAAACAATGAGTACCGAAAAAATAAAAATACTTTTGGCTGAAGATGACCCTAATTTGGGCTTACTCTTGGAAGAATATCTTCAGGCAAAAGGATATGCAGTAACGCTTGCCGTTAATGGCAAAGAAGGCTTTGATTTATTTTGTAAGCATAGTTATGATTTATGCTTATTGGATGTGATGATGCCTCTAAAAGACGGGTTGACCCTTGCCAAAGAAATAAGGGTAAGCAACAAGCAAATACCTATTATCTTTTTAACGGCTAAGTCGATGAAAGAAGATACTATTGAAGGTTTTAACGCGGGCGGAGACGACTACATTACCAAACCCTTTAGCATGGAAGAGTTGCTGGCGCGCATACAAGCCATTATGCGCCGTAGTATGAAAACAATGGTTTTGGAAAGCACACAAACTGAGTTTACCATTGGTAAATACAAGTTCAATACCGAATCTCAATTGCTTAAAATCGCCGGCGCGGAAAACATGAAGCTTACCACTAAAGAGGGTCAGTTATTGCGTCTTTTAGCTATTAACCAAAACGATGTGTTGGACCGTTCTTTCGCGTTAAAAACTATTTGGCACGATGATAATTATTTCAACAGCCGCAGTATGGATGTTTATATAACCAAGCTTCGTAAATACCTAAAGCACGATGCCAAGGTTGAAATAGTAAACATACATGGCAAAGGCTTTAAACTGTTAGTTAATCCTTAATAGCTTTAAACGCTTTTATAGCTTTATTTTCAGCCAAACGCATAGCCTTTTTATGCGGGGCGGATTTATCTTTATATCCGCAAAGGTGTAATAAACCATGCGCGATAACACGCAGTAATTCTTCTTCAAAAAACACCTTTTCTTTTATGGCGTTTTCCACAACCCTTTCGATGCTTATATAAATCTCTCCCGAGATAGAATCTCCCTCGCTATAATCAAACGTAATAATATCGGTATAAGTATCGTGCTTTAAAAACCGCTGATTGATTTGGAGTAACTCTTCATCCGAACAAAAATTGTACGCTAAGTTTTTAATCTTCTTCTTTTCAGAAGAAGCGATAGAAACCAACCAACTACAAAGTTTCTTTTTAGAAGGAGTTTTAACTTTTATGGAAGTATGAAAACTAATTGCCACAAATCTTTCTAATTCAGGTTAAAAGAAAGTAAAACGGTTTTTTCTTCGCTTAAGAATTCCAGTTTATCGGATAGCATTTTCATGATTAATATGCCTCTGCCCGCATTTTCAGGATTTTCGGGTTTAGTGGGGTCGGTAACATTCGTAATATCAAAGCCCTCTCCTTGGTCGGTAACGGCAAAGGTTATTTCTTCTTTTGAAGTATGGTAGCCAAGTTCCACGTTTTTAGCGGGGTTGCTTTTGTTGCCATGTACAATAGCATTATCAACCGCTTCGGTTACTGCCAACAGAATATTTCCAAATTTTTCTTCGCCAATATGCATTTGCTCGCATACATCAACTACCAAATGTTCTACAGTCCACTCGGGGTTATTTGTAGAATCAATCTGTACTTTTTTATCGTAGAATGTAATCATGCGGCATGGGATTTGGTTCAAAACAGGTATTTATACGTTAAAATTAAAAAAAAGTTTCATTTATTTTTATTTTATTGTTCCTTAGATGTATTTTATTATTTTACGTTGTGGCAAACAGATGAAATTTGGGATGATTTAATGATACGTTTAACCGAAATAACAAGAGAAAAGACCGCAAGAGGATTTTAAATCAATTTTAAACAGCTTCTAATTTTCTCGTCTAAAAACTTATTTGCTTCATAGTTTCCATTGTTTCTTTATATTCTATCACTAACTCTTCAATAACCACGGCGGCAGGCTTTATTTGTTTTATAGCTCCGCTAACTTGTCCTATTTCAAGTTCACCTTCCTCTAAATTACCCTCAAACATTCCTTTTTTGGCACGGGCGCGCCCCAAAAGTTTTTCTAATTCTTCATTGCTTGCGCCACGCTTTTCGGCATCATCTATTTCTTTAAAGAATTTATTTTTAATTAAACGCACAGGTGTAAGCTGTTTTAAGGTAAGCTGCGTATCGCCTTCATTACTATGAATAATAGCTTCTTTAAAATTTTGATGCGCTGATGATTCTTGGGTTGCAACAAATAAACTGCCTATTTGCACTCCATCGGCACCCAAAGCGAAAGCGGCTGCCATAGACGCGCCTGAGCCTATTCCACCTGCGGCGATTAAAGGTATTTGTATAGCTTTCTTAACCATAGGTAATAAAACAAGCGTAGTAGTTTCTTCTCGCCCGTTATGCCCGCCCGCTTCAAAGCCTTCAGCGACAATAGCATCCACACCTGCTTCCTGGCATTTTAAAGCAAACTTTACGTTACTTACCACATGCACAACGATTATTCCGTGTTGTTTAAGATGCTGAGTCCATGTTTTAGGGTTTCCCGCCGAGGTAAATACAATCTTTACCCCTTCTTCTATAATAATTTTAATATGCTCTTCAATATTGGGGTAGAGTAGGGGTACATTTACCCCAAAGGGTTTATTAGTAGCCCGCTTGCATTTTTGTATATGTTCTCGCAATACTTCGGGATACATACTTCCGCTGCCAATAAGTCCCAGTCCGCCTGCGTTACTAACCGCCGAGGCAAGCTCCCAACCACTGCACCAAATCATGCCGGCTTGTACTATGGGGTATTTTATATTAAATAACTCGCAAATAACAGGTTTCATAACAGGATAATTTTAATAAAATGTCCGGCTAAAATTATATCAATTTTTGTTTCGCCGATTACTTAATTTAAGAGCATTACACATTCAGTGTAATAAATTGAAAAAAGTAGCCTCTACTTGATAAAAACAATTATTTTTGGCGGATAAAATCTTCTAAGTATGAACATTCACGAATATCAAGGTAAAAGTATATTAAAGAGTTTTGGCGTTACCATACAAGAGGGTATTGTTGCCGAAACCCCCGAACAAGCTGTTGCGGCCGCTAAAGAAGTAATGAGCACATACAAATGCGATGGCGTTGTAATTAAAGCTCAGGTGCATGCGGGCGGACGCGGTAAAGGAGGCGGAGTTAAATTCGCCCCAAACCTGGATAAAGTTAAAGAAGTTGCTACCAATATTATCGGCATGCAATTAGTTACTCCGCAAACAAGCGCCGAAGGCAAAAAAGTACACAAAGTATTAGTTGCTCAGGATGTGTATTACCCGGGCGCAACGCCAACCAAAGAGTTTTATATTAGTATTTTATTGAACCGTGCCAATGGTCGTAACATTATTATGTACAGCACCGAAGGAGGTATGGATATTGAGCATGTAGCGGAAACTACACCACACTTGATTTGGAAAGAAGAAATAGACCCAAAAGTTGGTCTGCGCGATTTTCAATGCCGCAAAGTAGCTTTTAACTTAGGCTTAAGTGGCGCGGCTTTTAAGGATATGACCAAATTTGTTGCCAATCTTTATAAAGCATACGATTCTATAGACGCTTCTTTGTTTGAAATCAATCCGGTACTAAAAACATCCGACGATAAAATTATTGCTGTAGACGCTAAAGTTACTTTAGATGATAACGCTTTGTTTCGTCATAAAGATATTGAAGCCATGCGCGATGAATTGGAAGAAAACCCTATTGATGTAGAAGCTCGCAAGGCAGAACTTAACTACGTGAAACTTGATGGCAACGTGGGTTGTATGGTTAATGGCGCAGGCTTGGCTATGGCAACTATGGATATTATTAAATTATCGGGTGGAGAACCCGCCAACTTCTTGGATGTAGGTGGTACTGCCAACGCGGAGCGTGTTGAGAAAGCTTTCCGTATTATTTTAAAAGATAAAAACGTTAAAGCTATTTTGGTAAACATCTTTGGTGGTATTGTTCGTTGCGACCGTGTAGCGCAAGGGGTAGTAGACGCGTATAAAAACATGGGCAACATCCCTGTGCCTATTATTGTGCGTTTGCAAGGCACTAACGCCGAGGAAGCTAAGAAACTGATTGAAGATTCAGGTTTAAAGGTGTTTTCCGCCATTCAATTGCAGGAAGCTGCCGATTTAGTTAAACAGGTAATAAATAAATAATTAGATTTGTCTTAAATTACACATACCTTAAGGATGAAAAAAATAATTATCACAACACTTTCCGTGGCGGCACTAAGCAGTGTTTTTACGCTCACTTCTTGTGGAGGAGGTACTAAAACAGACGCGGATAATATGGGCGCGGATAGTACAAAAGTTGATACCACGGCCGTTAAAAGCGCTGAATCAAGCACTGAAATGAGCTACCAGATACCTTCGCCTAAGGAAATGTTTGTTTTTATAAAACAAGTGTCCAGTAAAGACAATAAGCGTGTGGATGTATTAAATAATCCGGATAACGCTAAAAACTATACGGATGCAAAATCACAAGCCATAAACTTTGGTATTTATAGTTGCGATTTAACCTATTGCTCTATTTTTCAGATAGGTGCGGACATGCTAAAATACTTTAAGGCGGTTAAACAATTGGGCGACGCGGTGGGTGTTTCTAGTTCTATTAGCCCTGCTGTGGCAAAAAGTTTGGAAAAAAACATGGGTAATCCCGATTCGTTAGTTGAAATAGCCGATAATTTATATTTCTCTTCTTTCGAAACTATGCAAAACTCTCAACAAGGTAATACATTAGCTTTATCTGTTGCAGGTGGATATATCGAGGGATTAAACATTGCCTGCAGCATGGTTAAATATGATAAAAAGAACCCCGCCATAGAGCGTATCGCGGATGAGAAATATACCCTTGATAACATTGTTGATTTTATGAAAAAATATGAAAGCGACGCGGGGGTAAAAGAAACCATTGGTAAACTGGAAGAGCTAAGAACAATCTTTAATCAGGTAACCGAAAAACAAGAAGGTAAAGTAGCTGTTAAAGAAGAAAAGGGAACCAAGGTGTTAGGCGGCGGCAGTGAATTAGAAATGACCGAAGCGCAATACAAAGCCATCACAGATAAAGTAGCCTCTATCAGAAATTCATTTACCGGTAACAATTAATTAAAAACAGTGTTATGAAAAAAATAATTGCAGCATTAGTAGTTTTTATAAGTATAACAAGCGGCGAGGCTATCGCTCAGGCAAGCGCTTGTGGCGATTTCCACAGAAAAGCCTGCGTTATGGATGGAACCAGAAGAGATAAACACGCTTTTATGTATAACGCGCAATCTAAGAGCGGGTTGTTCGCTCAAGGTTCTACCTCAAAAATGCGTTGCATTGTTTACAAAGGAATGGATTACCGCATGACAGTATGTTGTGAAACTATCATTGGCGATAAAGTAAATTTTAAAATTTATGATGCGCGTACTAATGAATTGCTTTTTGATAATACCAAGAATGATGACGCGCAGCAATTTGAGTTTCAGGCATCTACTACCCGTCAATTAATTATTGAAGCTACGGTGCCTGCCGGAGATGTGAAAGAAGAAAAAGGCAAAGCTGAAACAGCAGCCTGTGTAGGACTTTTAATAGAAAATAAAGTTTCTGAAAGAACAGGTTTTTCTCAGTATTAACAGTTAAAAAAATACTACGCGAGAAGGCTTACTTATTTGGTAAGCCTTTTTTATTTACAAGAATTAAAATACTTCTTCAATAATATAAGTAACAGCATTTATTGAAACAGAAGATTTTACTTTTAATCCCATCAACTTTATCCCTAAAGGTGATTGAGGAGAAAGAACAATTACATCCACCCCTTCTACATTTATCTTACCTAAGGCAATACTCAAGAACAAATAGCCTTTGTTGGTTTTAATCAAACTTCCTTTTGTTATTTGCTCTAAAGTTATTGTACGGTCGTTTTTTTGCAGGATTGTTTTTTGAGCTAATACCTCATCCAATTGCTTACTGATTTTCTCCTGCTCTAATTGCATCATGGCACGGGCTGTTTCGTGCTTATCTCCGGCAGAGCTTTTACCATCGCTTATTGCACCCTCACTCAATTCATGTAAGGTGTTTTGTAAAGTTTGTATTTTATTGTTTAGTAGTTGAAGGCAGGTATTATAAACAGATTGCTTCAGTTGCATAAAGACTTATCGCTGTTTCTTGCTTATTTTACTGTAAGGCATTACTACTTTATTTTTACCAGGCATATTTGTATAATATTCAACAAGTAATTCATCGTCATATAATTCAATAATTTTTGGTTCTGCGCTAGACATGACACCTTCAATCTTTACTGCTTCCCCCAACTTATAATTAAATCTCTGAGAGTATAGGTTTACTTTTTTTCCATTTACCTCTTTAGTGCCTATCATAAAAAGAGAATCGTTAGGTATATATATTTCTCCCGGTTTTAATATTTGCACAATGTCCGCATTTATAATGGCACGGTCAGTATGCCCTAAAAACCAAAAAAACCAATAGGTTACTTTGTAATCCAGTGTTATATTGGTTAATGTTTGATAGGGTTTTAATTTGTACTGAGATAGTAATTTATTTTTTGCTTCCTGAGCTATAGGAACTCGTTCATCAAGCTTACCTAAATTTAAAGGATAATAAATCTTAGCGGTAGCCGAAACATTAGCAATAAGCGCCGTATTATTAGGATAGGTATTAGTAACCTGAAAACTGCAAGGCTTATAATAAGTGCAGGCAGTAAACAGGATGGCTATAGCAATATAAGACAGAGCTGTTTTCATAGATTATGATTTTATTAATTTCTTCGTAAAAGAATTTCCATTAGCGGATGAAATCTTTACCACATATATGCCACCTGCAAGAGCTGATAGATTAAGTGATTGTATGATTTTATCAGTTGTGTTGTTTTGAGCTGATTTGGTTTGCGAGCTTAAAACCATTCGTCCGGCAACATCATATACATTTATAGTAAGTTCGCAATCCGTATTTCCGCATAGTGTATTAATCAGGTTATTGGTAACGGAATGAATGCCTAAAGTTCCTTTTAAAATTTCATCGGCCACACAAAAATCAGGAATACCGTACCCCATCAGCGAATCGGGGTGTGTGTATTGCGTGGCACTTTGTTTAATGGCATTTATAATCTGCATATTTGTTTTGGCAGGATTGCCCTGCCACAAGCAAGCTACCATGCCCGCCATAGTGGGTGTGGCAAACGATGTGCCGTTTCCGTTGGTTATACCACTGCTATTCGCAATGGTTGTACCTTGTCCTTGCGCCATTACATCGGGTTTTATACGCCCATCGGCTGTATTGCCTGTTGAGCTGAAAAACGCGTAAGCGCCGCCGCCGTCAACAGCGCCAACGGTAATAATACTATCCGCGTCGGCAGGCACGGTAATTTTTTGCCAGCAGGCGTTATTTACACAACAATTTGGTCCCGCGGCGGGCGTACAACCTCCTTCGTTTCCGGCAGCTACACAAACAACCATTCCCCGGCGTGCAGCCATAGTAGCCGAAATACTGGCTACGGCGGTTCTTCCGTTCAAATCACTCCAATGAAAACTTTGTGTGGTATCTAAAAACTGACTGTAGCCTAACGATGAGGTAACTACGTCGGCACCCGCGCTATCGGCATACTCAATAGCGGAAACCCATTGATATACTTCTACAATTTTTTCCGTGCTATCTATCTCGCTTCGCAGCAAATAATAGTTTGCTTTGGGCGCTGTGCCAATCATTTGTCCGCTTGTGTATGCCGCCATACATGATAAAACATAAGTACCATGCCCACCCAATACGGAATTGTAATAATTCAAGGTATCGTTCAGATAAAAATCATGATTAGAAATTACCTGATGGTTATGCCATAAACTATCCAATACACTTGTTGCGGGCGCTTCATAAAAACCTTCGTCGATTACCGCTATTTGCATCCCTGTTCCGTTATATCCCTTGTTGTGCAGGCACTCTCCGTTAAGCATATAAATCTGATTCTGCGATTGCCCGTAGTTAAACGTATCACTTTGTGTTGCCTGTATTCTTTCCGGGGCGGCAGCATTTGGTTGGATGGGTGTTTTTTTTGTGCCCCTTACTCTTGCCAAAGGCTTGGTGCTTTGCACACAACTTAATGCGTTGATAGCCGCAATTTGAGACTGATTAGTAATCTCAACAATTACTCCATTAAACCAACGCGACCTGTCTTTAACTACAGCGCCTGTGCTTGCCACTTGCTGAACATACGTCGCATTAACCGGTATATCACCCGTATTAACGGAAATACCCTGGTTTGTTCTTCGGGTAATGGCGCGTGCCGACAAATAAGCGGATGGATTACTGGTATTGTAAGGCGATGCGTTTTTATCCGTAAAGCCTACCCAGTAGCGGGTATAAACTGTTTGAGAGGAAACTTTACCGGTTAGCAGTAAATAGCAAACAGTTAATACAAGGGCTAAACAATTTTGAATTTTAAATTTTGAATTTTTCATTTCATTATTGCCCTCCGTAAGAATTTACCGTCATGGTGTAATAAGTCCCTCCTATAATATAGCCCGAATCAAGTGGGGATGTGCTTGGATACACGTAGTTTTCTATATGCTTGTAAATAAGCCCTACACCACGCGCGTATTGCTCGTAATAATTTTGATAAAACTCTTTATTGCCCCCATGTAGTTGCTGCACAGTTAATGTTTTACCAAAGGCATTTCCATTTAAGGTAAGTGCCTGATCAAATGTGGTATAAAAAAATCCATTGCCTCCACTAACAACAGGCACATCAAAATAAGCGTATTGATTAGGCAGTGTTATCGTATCGGCAAAGGCAGTGCCATTCCACAACTCGGCTAAGCGTGCAGGAAAAGCCAGTTTGGTATAACGCACATTGTTTTCTACTATCTGCACACCGGCAGTTGTTTTGTTGACTACCCACACGCTTTGCAACGTCCAGGTCATTTGACTATAGGGTGTGGTAGAGCTGTAATTTTTACGGTAACGAATAAGTTTAATGGTAGGTCGGTTTTCATTATCGGTAATAAGGGTGTCCATCACTTCCATTAGTTGGAATTTATACTTTAGCGTATCGCCCTGCACCTGCCTGTAGGATATAGAATCCACATCATACACCACATAGCTTTTTATAGTGCCGGGGTAGTAATTATAACCCAAATCGGGTGGAGCAATTACAGCGTCTTTTTTGCAGGAAAAGAATACAAGCAACACAAAAAAAATAAGAAAGGAGTATGATTTCATTCTTGTAAAAATACAAAAAAATAGTAAATGGTATTAGTTCATTTCGAACGAAGCACGGCAATCTCTTTTGTCATTTCGAAGGAGGAACGACTGAGAAATCTAACCTAATATAGATTTCTCCTTGCAGTCGAAATGACAACACACTATCTAACAATAACCAACCGCTTATTTACCACACCCTCATTGCTTTGCAGGCTTATGTTATATACACCTTCGTTTAACTTGCTTGCATCAATACTTGTTTTGCCGTTTATGGTTTGGTTTAAAACAAGCTTACCATTAACATCATATACCTGCATGCTTTGTTTTGTTGTGCTGTTGGGTGCTATAACAAAACTGCCGTTGTTGGGGTTGGGGTAGATGTTTGTCTCATTATTGACAGTATATAAGGCAATGCCAGCATGCGCACATGGTGAAATTATAACATCAAAGGCATGTGGGTTATAAGGAGGACAACTCGGAACATTAATAAGTACCTGATAAAAAACATTTGTATCATTCGGTGAATTAGAATAATTAAAATAAATAGGCGTAGCTTCCACGCAGATACCCGAAGTACTTCCAAGTCCGGCTGTTGAGGCGGCCGCCCATGAGTAAGTAGTAGTAATAGGCATACTATCTACACATAAAATAGTTTGCATTCCTGCACATATAGTATCTAGGTGAACATAATAATAAGGCGTAGGCACGGCAATAACCGTTACCGTAGCAACCATCTGATTTGATACACAACCATCTGCGGCAGTACCGGCAACAGAATAAGTAAAAGCTTGCGGGGGAGTTAAAGTAGATGGGTTAACATTAACGCTATCTCCATTCACATCTATATATGTTGGAGGTATGGTTGTATTTGCATTCGTCCAAGTATAAGTTAATGCTCCGGTTGCATATAAATATACTCCTGTTGTTCCTCCATTACAAACAATAGAGTTTGGAGGTGTTACCGTTATAGATGGTGTTTGCGCTACGTTAACAACTAAAGTTGTGTCATTAACTCCATTATTTTGACTATTACAAGTTAAAGTAATTGTATACGTACCTACAGTAGGAAACGTAATAGCTTCTCCATTTTGCCAAGCCGGACTTGGATTAAAAACTGCATTAACGGAAGTGGTCGAAACACATGTCCAGTTATAAAATGTTATAGGACCAGGGTTTGCATTACCTGTAAAATTGTAAGGAGTTCCCGTACAATACAAGGTATTTGTTGATGGTGGAACAATAGTAACCGTAAGTGTTGTAGGAAGGGGAGTAGAGTTATTTGATAAAATAGCTATATTATCAATAGCTACTGAAGGATTGCTTCCAATACCATCATCATTGTTTATCCATTTAAACCCAACTTTCACAGATGCATTATTATTAGCACTTGTCGGAAGATTATATGTTTGAGCAGCCCATATACCTTCTGTATCATTAAGCATGGTACTACAAGTAAGGGTTGTTACAGGCTTCCCAAGCTGTGTCCAGGTAGCTCCGTCAAAGTACCAAACAGTTAAATAATCGTGAGCCGTATCTCCACGAAAGATGTAATCAAATTGCAAAGAAATACCTGTTTTACCCGTGCAATCTATTGTTGGAGATTCTGCTCTTACATCTGTAAAAACCTGCCCATTTCCAATACCTACATCATATATAGCTCCACAATCTCCGGTAGGGCAAAGCGTTGTAGAGCGCGGAGAACCTGGTATATTACCAATGTGCATAGTTCGATTTGTTATAGCCACACTATCTAAACACTTGTTACCACAATCACCGATATTTCTACCACCTTCAGTTTCGCTCACATACCAAGTATTTGCATAAGCACCATTTGAAGTTACCGAAAAGGTATTTGCAGTCCAACTGCCTAAACCATCCGTATAATTAGATAATAAAAAGCCTTGATCGGTGCTGCAATTTGTACCAGTACCAAAGTTCTCAACCCAAAAAACTGTCTGCGCATGCGATTGCTTCACTATGCTTGCAATGACGATAAAGAGGGTAATTACTTTTTTCATGATAGTTGTTTAAGAAACACGAAGATATTAAATTATACCTAACAAAAAAAGAGGCTATTGCCTCTCTGCCCGCTTCTTGCTTCTTGTATGATGCTTGTTTAAACTCTAAAAGTGATTATCTGTCTCAATGTCGTGATGATTGCTCTCATCTTCATCACAATTGCTCTCTTCATAATCATTATCTGTCTCATCACTTTTACTGCTTCACAATTATATACATCCATTCACCACATAGACACCACGTAGCACTATATGCATAAGTTGCCTTATAAGTTGCCCTATTTGTTTTATGTTAACACCACAAAAGCTCTTAAATTAGCGGCATCATCGCTGCAAAAAAAAACATACTTATTCTTACCGATTGGTACCTGCCTTCCTACAAAGCCGGAGGGCCTGTAAAGTCAGTTGCCGCGCTGGTGTTTCATCTTAAAGAGGAATTTAATTTCTACATCATTACAGGCAATAAAGATTTGTTTTCTGCCCAGCCGCATAAGGGTATTAAGAGTGATGAATGGAATGTGTTAGCTAATGGCGAGCATGTGTTTTATTTTTCGGATGCCCATTTCTCGCGGAAGAATTTAGCTGCTTTATTAAAGAATACTGCGTATGATTGCATATACCTGAATAGTTTTTTTTCTAAACGATTTACTATTTATCCGTTGCTGCTAAGGAAATTAAATAAGATTGATAAGCCCATTGTTATTGCTCCACGCGGCATGTTAAGCAGAGGGGCATTGCATTTAAAGTCACAAAAGAAGAATACTTTTATAAGTTTGGCTAAGTTGCTTTCTTTATATAAGAACTTAATATGGCACGCCACCTCAGCACAGGAAGAAGGGGAAATAAAAAACATATTCGGAGCCAACGAAACAGTTTATAAAATTTCTAACTTAACGCTACCCCCTACCGCAAGGCGCACCGATTATAGTAAACAGGTTAATGAATTACGGATTTGTTGTGTGGCGCGTATCTCTAAAGTAAAAAATATATTGTTTGCTTTAGAAGTTTTGCAAAACATAAACACAGGCACAATTGTATTTGATTTATATGGTCCGCCTGAAGAAGCTGATTATTATAAACAGTGTAAAGGGCTTGCAGCATCACTTCCGAAGAATATTGCCGTTTCCTTTAAAGGAGATTTGCAGGGCAATGAAGTAGAGCAGGCATTAAAGAAATATCATGTATTCTTTCTTCCAACCTTAAACGAAAACTTTGGGCATGCCATTGTAGAAGCTATGCTGAATGGTTGCATTCCGCTTATTAGTAACACAACCCCATGGCGCAACCTGCAAACGCAAAACATTGGTTGGGATATTGCTTTGAACGAGAAAGATAAATACACGAATGCTATTAACGAAGCATTGAAAATGAATCAGCTTGAGTTTGAAACAAAATCTAAAGCCGTGCAAAAATACGCCCTAACGCATTGCATGGATGTCGCTAATATAGAAGCCTACAGGAAATTATTTAATTTTATCCCATAAACATTTCACATGATAACAGTTAGCGCAAATGATACCCCACAACCACAGTTTCATGGTTATTTATTAGGAGCTGTTGGTCCACGCCCCATAGCCTTTGCCAGTACTATAGATAAAGACGGGAGGCCAAACTTAGCTCCCTTCAGTTTCTTTAATGTGTTTTCTTCTAATCCGCCCATTGCTATTTTTTCTCCGGCTCGTAGCGGCAGAGATGGTACCAATAAACACACATTAGAGAACGTAAAAGAAGTACCCGAAGTTGTTTTAAATATCGTGAACTATGAGATGGTTCAGCAAATGAGCTTGGCAAGCAGTCCGTATGCTAAAGGGGTAGATGAGTTTGAAAAAGCTGGATTTACCAAAATTGCTTCTCAACAGGTAAAACCATTTCGTGTTGCCGAAGCGCCTGTTACGATGGAGTGCAAAGTAAATCAGGTAATTGAATTAGGTCAAGGCGGTGGTGCCGGAAACCTGGTTGTTTGTGAGGTTTTGCTTATTCATATAAAAGAAGAGGTGCTGGATGAACATGGTAAAATAGACCAGCATAAAATAGATTTAGTCGCCCGTATGGGTGGTAACTGGTATTGCCGTGCGCATGGCGATGCCCTGTTTGAAATTGCAAAACCCATTACAATCCTTGGCATAGGCGTAGATGCTATTCCCGCTGAAATAAGAAACAGTAAAATCCTTTCAGGTAACAACCTTGGGCAGTTAGGAAATGTAGAGCATTTACCTACGACGGAAGAAATTAGTGCTTATAAAGCCTCTAACAACAAACACTTTACCTCAAAAGATGAACTCCATCAATACGCCAAAACCTTGCTGGATGTTAATAAAGTAGACGAAGCGTGGAAAGTTTTATTGGGGAATTAGTTGCAAAATCACTATTTTTATAGTCCTAATTTTTTAAATCATATATCATGGAAGTAACAGGAATTGTCAAAGCAAAATTTGATACACAAGTAGTAAGCGAACGTTTTAAGAAACGCGATTTTGTATTAACCGTAGAGCCCGGCTCTCCGTATCCTCAGCATGTAAGTTTTCAGTTGGTGCAAGATAAAGTATCTTTAATTGATAGCTATAACATTGGTGACGAAATAAAAGTTCTTTTCAATCTAAAAGGACGTGAATGGGTTTCTCCGCAAGGCGAAACAAAGTATTTTAATACCATTGATGCGTGGCGTATTGAAAAAGTTGGTTCAGGTCAATCGTCTGCACCGTCAAATAATCATAGCCAGCCAACCAGCATGGAAACAGGTGCGCCACCGGTTTTTACAAGCACTTCGGTTGACGATGATTTACCATTTTAAGTAAGAGTTAAGATATAAGAAACAAGAGTCAGGATATTTATATTCTTGATTCTTGTCTCTTTCTTCTTAATATCTATGAACAAAATCCTTCTTATATATACCGGCGGAACCATAGGCATGATGCAGGATGCTAAGTCGGGTACATTACGTCCGTTTAACTTTAAGCATCTTACTAAGCAAGTTCCTGAGTTAAGCAGGTTTAATTTAGAACTACATTCTGTTTCTTTTAAAAAGCCCATTGATTCCAGCAACATGCACCCGCGCGTGTGGATTGAATTAGCTGAAATTATTGAAACCAATTATATCAAGTATGATGGCTTTGTAGTGCTGCATGGGAGCGATACCATGGCTTACACGGCTTCTGCACTTAGCTTTATGTTAGAGAATTTAAGCAAGCCTGTTATCCTTACCGGTTCTCAATTACCCATCGGTATTATCAGAACAGATGGAAAGGAAAATTTAATTACCGCTATAGAAATTGCTTCGGCAAAAAACAAAGAAGGTAAAGCATTAGTGCCTGAAGTAGCTGTTTATTTTGAATACGAACTATTCAGAGGGAACCGAACATTAAAATATAATTCAGAACACTTTGATGCTTTCCAATCTCCCAACTATCCTGTATTGGCAGAAGCCGGTGTGCATATTACATACAACCATAACTACATTGCCAAAGCATCAGCTAAGAAATTAAGTGTACATAAAAATTTAGATAACGATATTGTTGTATTGAATCTTTTTCCCGGAATATCTAAAAAGATAACAGAAGCCGTATTAAATATCTCAGGCATTAAAGCGGTTGTGTTGCATAGCTTTGGTGCGGGCAATGCGCCAACCGATGATTGGTTTATTAACCTTTTAAAACAAGCTATTGATAAAGGACTTATTATTTACAACGTAACGCAATGCTTAGAAGGCAGAGTAGTACAAGGTAAATACGAGACAAGTTCGCAATTGCAAAAAATCGGAGTTATTGGCGGAGAAGATATTACACTGGAAGCTGCTGTAACAAAACTTATGTTCTTACTCGGACAAAAACTCCCTTCATCAAAAATAAAAAACCTCTTAAGTCAAAACCTGAGGGGTGAAATTACTATAATTAAGTAATTTACTAAGTGCCCCTAAAAACTGTAGCGCACACCAATCGTAAGAATTTGGAATGAATTAGTAAAAGTTTTATTATATCTTTGGTTTTTGTTCGTTTGTTATTAGTTCTATTTTTGTACTCATGTATTCACTTCGCTTCGCTTCGTTCGGCTGATGAGTTTTTTATTTCCCTCGTTTCTCTTCGCGCTAAGTGCTTTATCCATTCCCATTATTGTTCATCTGTTTAATTTCAGGCGCTACAAAAAGGTTTATTTTACCAACGTCCGCTTTTTAAAAGAAGTACAGCAAGAGAGCAAATCAAAATCTACCCTGAAGCGTTTGCTTATACTGGCATCTCGTTTACTGGCGCTTACCTGTTTGGTGTTTGCCTTTGCGCAACCCTATATACCAAGTAAACACAACCTTAAAAAGGGCTCAAGAGTCATAATAATATATGTTGATAATTCGTTTAGTATGCAAGCCGCCAATAAAAATGGTAACCTGCTGGATGATGCCAAACGCAAGGCAAGAGAGCTTGTGCAGGGCGCCGGGGCGAGCGATAAGATACAATTGATTAGCAACGATTTTTATGCTACAGCGCACAGCCTGCAGAGCAAAGAGCAAGTGCTGGATGCTATTGATAAGATACATGTTACACCTTCGGTAAAAAGTTTGCAGGAGGTTTATAACCGCGCCAAAAGCAATGCAGATAAGGATTTGAAGGATGCGGAGTTTTTTATGATTAGTGATTTTCAGAAGAACACTGTAAATGATTTTAAACCCGACAGCTTAGCGGAAACTAATTTTGTGTTGCTTGATAATGCCCCTGCACAAAATATATGTGTAGATACTTGTTTTGTGGAGAGTCCTTATTTTCAGGTGGGTACAAGTCAGAAGTTGCATGTAAAAATAAGGAACCTGTCGGATAAAGAAATAGAGAACGGCTCTTTAAAACTGTATTTAAACAACAAACAAATTGCGCCCGTTAGTTATAAAGCCAACCCCAATGCCGCCACAGAAGCCCTTATCAGCTTTACCTGTAAGGATACAGGTATACAACAAGGCATGGTGATTATAGAAGATTTTCCGGTTACGTTTGATGATACGCTTTACTTTTCTTTTCGTGTAAATAACCGTATACCTTGTTTAAGCATTCATAAAAAGGATGAGAAATCGGCGGAGTATGTGAAGAGTCTTTTTAGTAAGGATTCTTTGTTTACCTATTACGACCAAAGCGACCAAGGGATTGACTTTTCTTACTTTGCTAAAAGCAACCTGATTGTGGTGAATGGTTTGCAAAGCATTAGCAGTGGCTTATCGCAGGAGTTGAAGAAATATGTTTTAGTGGGAGGAAGTGCGCTTGTTTTCCCCGCGCAGGATGCGGATAAAGAATCTTACAACAATTTTTTTAACCTGCTTGGTGTGGCAACTTACAATGTAATCGATACAGGTGCTTATCGTTTAGAAAGCAAGAACCTGCCAAAAGATTTGTATGAAGGTGTGTTTGAAAAGACTCCCGAAAACATGGATATGCCCAGTGTACACAAGCATTATAGCACTACGGGCAACTCTCATAACAGCGAAGAAGTGATGTTGAAACTAATTAACGGACAATCTTTTTTAAGTCTGTATAAAAAGGGCAAAGGCAGGTTGTATGTTTGCACTGCCCCCCTGAATGAAAAAAGCAGCAGCTTTGCCAAGCACGCGTTGTTTATTCCTACTATGATAAAGATGGCTATTCTTAGCCGCCCTTCTCCACCTCTTTATTATTATAGCGGAAAGAACGAAGCTATTGATGTAAGTAATATTAATACAAGCGGAGAAATTCCGTTGCATATTACCTCAGACTTAAACAAAATAGATTTTATACCCGAATTAAAAACTACAGAGAACAGCAAATGCTTACTTACGCATGGCAATCCTACCATAGCAGGCAATTACATGATTATGTGCGATAAAGCCACAATTGAAGGAGTTGCTTTTAATTATAACAGAAAGGAAAGTGACTTGGCTTGCTTTACCGAAAGTGATTTGGAGAGCATGATTAAGAACCAAAACTGGAAACGTACGCATTTGATAAAAGCTTCGGCGGGCAATATGCAAGCCTCTTTAGCGGAGATAGGCGGAGGCACCAGACTTTGGAAAACTTTTATACTTTTAACTTTATTATTTTTAGCGCTGGAAATTGTTTTAATTAAATTTTTAAAATGAACTATCTGATTAAAAATGCAAAGGTGGTTGACCCTAATTCGCCGCACAACGGTAAGCAGGTTGATATACTTATTGAGCAGGGTATCATTACTCAAGTTGCAGCAAGCATTAAAGCCGATAAGAATGTAAAGCTTATTGAAGGAGAAAATTTACACGCTTCACCGGGTTGGTTTGACATGCAGGCTAATTTCTGCGACCCCGGATTTGAACATAAAGAAGATTTGCAAAGTGGTATGCGGGCTGCCGCGCAAGGTGGTTTTACGGGTGTTTGTGTAATGCCTGCCACTAACCCTCCGCTACACAGCAAAGCACAAATTGAGTATGTGGTTAATGCTTGTAAGAATAACTTAGTTGATGTTTATCCGGCAGGTTGCTTAACACAAAACTCGGAAGGAAAAGAAATGACCGAGATGCACGACATGAAGCAAGCGGGTGCTATTGCTTTTACCGATTATAAAAACTCCATTAAAGATTCGGGCTTGATAGTACGCTTATTACAATATGCTGAAAACACCGGCAGCTTAATTATTACGCATTGTGAAGATAAAAGTCTTACCGCTGGCGGACAAATGAATGAAGGTGAAACGGCCACGCACCTTGGTTTAAAAGGCATTCCGGCTTTAGCGGAAGAACTGATGGTGCAACGAAATACAAACCTATTGGCTTATGCAGGAGGCAGAATGCATATACCAACTATCTCTTCTAAACAAAGTGCCGAATATATTAAACAAGCGAAAAGCAAAAACCTGCATATTACTGCCGGAATCGCCGCACACCAATTATTGCTTAATGATACCGCTCTTACTGAATTTGATACTAACCTGAAAGTTAACCCACCGCTACGCGATAAGAGTGAAGTAGAAAACTTAAAACGCGCTCTTATAAATGATGCGATAGATGTAATTGTAAGCGACCATTGTCCGGAAGAAATTGAAAACAAAGATGTGGAATTCGACCATGCTGCTTTTGGCATGATAGCTTTAGAGACCGCTTATTCAGCAGTCAACACAGCCTTGCATGGAAAAACAGAACAGGAAAAATTAATTGAAAAACTAAGTATTAACCCGCGTAAGATACTTGGCTTGCACATACCTGTTTTAAAAACAGGAGAGAAAGCAAACATTACGCTATTCAATCCTGATATTAAATGGACTTTTACTCAAAAGCATATAAGCTCTAAAAGTAAAAACACACCTTTTATTAATTACACCTTTGTTGGGAAAGCTATTGGGGTAGTTAATAATAGCAGGGTAAATATCTGCAAGTAAAAAGAGATAGATTTTGATTTTACCATAATTGATTACTTTTACACCTTATAAGTAAAAACACATAACGCAACAATTTAATGGCCCTGTAGTTCAATGGATAGAACGGAAGTTTCCTAAACTTTAAATCCAAGTTCGATTCTTGGTGGGGCTACTCCGCAGGAAAGCATCTCATTTTTGAGATGCTTTATTTTTTTATCCCCGCCAAGAGCCTTGCTATTTCTACAAAGTAAGGCAACAGCACTATTTATTTGGGGAGTTCGATATGCTTTATTCT
>Ga0302280_1000130_pt1 | contig 66578 bp, 69 predicted proteins | sample III_Fen_E1_1_FD_198771 | JGI IMG/M metagenome (GOLD analysis project Ga0302280, IMG submission 198771) | Peat permafrost microbial communities from Stordalen Mire near Abisko, Sweden - III_Fen_E1_1 | ecosystem: Environmental > Terrestrial > Soil > Wetlands > Permafrost | place: Sweden: Abisko... | reverse complement strand
ATGATGGAATAGGACATACTGGTCCTCGCGGAGATGATGGAATAGGACATACTGGTCCTCGCGGAGATGATGGAATAGGACATACTGGTCCTCGCGGAGATGATGGAATAGGACATACTGGTCCTCGCGGAGATGATGGAATAGGACATACTGGTCCTCGGGGAGATGATGGAATAGGACATACTGGTCCTCAAGGAGAACGTGGTCCAGTCGGGTCATTTTCTCAATCATCATCTATAGAGTCACTCTCTACTGTTAATTTAATATCTACCGGAATTTCTCATTTTAATGCTCTTGAAGTAGACGGAAATACTAGAGTAAAAACATTAATCTCTGATAACATCGTAAACAGAGAAATATATACTGATATTCTTCATGTCAAAGATCAAACGCAAAACTTTACAGGAGCTACATCTACATCCTCAGGTAGAGTAGGATTAGTTCCAGCTCCTCCTGCAGGATATGTTAATGCCTTTCTAAAAGGAGATGCAACATGGGGGTTTCCTGATATACCAAAACCTCTACCATATAAAATCGAAGCTATGATCCTTGGTTCTGTAGGAAATACTCCTGTATCTACTGGAACTTTTGTTAATCTTTCTGGAGAAGTTGCAGTTGGGTGTGGGTTGTCGTTGACTCAACTTAATGGACAATCTGCTATCCAAATAACAACTCCAGGAATTTATTCTATACAATATTCTGCCAAAGCTATTGATATCGGCGGAACAGATGATTATATTTCACTCAGATTTGTCGCTACTGGAGGAACATTATACAACGGAAATAACAACCAATCATGGTGTGCGTCTTCTACGTCTCAAAGTACCCAACCTGTGATTAATTCGATATTTACCCTAAATAACAATAGTCCTACTGGTTTTGTACAGGTACAAGTTGGTAGCGAAACTGGATCAGGTCAATTGCAAATGGGTTACGCGAGTGGTTATATCATCAGTCTTCAAACTTTTTCTTAATTAGGATATACAGGAATCTTAAATGGTGTTCCGTTAATATTTAAAGTCATAAATCCAATCGATCCGAAAGGATGTTGAATAGGATTGCTAGGTCCTCCTGCCGTAGCAGAAAGTTGCCCAGTAAAGTTAACAACAGAAGAGGGAAGTTGAACCGTGTCTTTAAATATTGTTTTACCAGTGATTGTGCTAGTATTATGAACTTTATCATGAGATTTCCATTCAGGGCGACGTGTAACGTTTGTTGAACTCATTTGTTTATTAATTTTTATTTGTAAAAATTAATTAAATTTCTTCAATAGATTAATCTCATTTTTGAAGCGATTGAGGGATCCATTCGGGAACAGTTGAATATTCCCGAATGATCAAGGCATCATATGGGGTCGAAGAAACTTCTGTTAACGGAGTCTTGTCTAGCCGTAAAATTTCATCGCACGGCCATGAAGACTCATCATGAGGAATAATAAGAGTTCCAATTTTACCACCAAAGTAAATATATTGCGTACCACCGTCATTGAGACTATAATGTTGTTTAATTTTGAGTTTAGAAACGGTGCTATTATCATACATGTAGTATTCAGGGTGATCCGACATAACTATTTCACCAAATATATTTTTGCCTGTAAGAACTGCATAGATATATCTAGTATCGGAAATTTTATATCGTTTATGAATAGAACAAATAGCAGACATTTTAAGATTCTTAATCATATTGTTAAGTATCATTTAAAGATGGTTTTGTTAACATCTATATAGGATTTGTATATATAGGTCTATATAATAAAGAGACGGTTTCTAATAAAACACGTTCATTCATTTCTCGGATTACTTGTGATTGTATTTCAATCTTCTTAGCTTCTAAATATGAACCAACCCTGCTTATTCCTATATGTCCTAAATCGCGCTGATTAGAACGCCATATAGAATAACGTTTTCCAACTTCTTCATTAATTTTATCCTGATCAAGATTAAACCATTTAGGATCTTCCATTTATTACGAATAATCTATCCTTTTAAACCTATTTATTTACCTGTCGATCCAAATCCTCCTACACCTCTTTTAGTCTCTGGAAGATTATCAACTTCTACTACTTGAGCATCTGGAATAATAAGCTCAAGAATTAATTGAGCAATTCGATCTCCTTTTACAACAGAAAATGGAGTGTCACTATGATTAAATAAAATAACCCCATATGTGGACCGATAATCCCAATCACAGACCCCAGCCCCTACATCTATACTATGTTTCAAAGCTAAACCCGAACGAGGGGCTATACGCGCATAGCATCCCCATGGAATTCCAATAGCTAAATCTGTAGAAATGAGGGCCTTTCCTCGTGCTGGAACTTCGATATTAACCGCAGAATACAGATCATATCCAGCCGCGAATTCGCTACCTTTAGTTGGAAGTGTAGCATTCGAAGAAAGTTTCTTAACCAATAATAAAGGCGGACCAAATTGGTTGGGTTGGATTGATAATTCGGCTACACGCGTGCTCAATTCTTTTTCAGACATGGTAATGTGGGTTGTATTATTTTATTTAATCTATTCTTTAAATTTCATTTATGATCATCTGAGAAAAGTCAAGTCTTGATTAATTTTTTCTACATCTTAATAATAGGAACAATAAATGATTTTAAAAATTCTAACTTAAACAAATATACAATCCGCCTAACATGTCTACCAATTTAACTTCCGATCCGTCACCTCCTTATCCAGGAGCTCAACCCGGATCAGCTCCAATACAGCAGGAAGGAATGCAGTTATCTCCTCCAGCTCAACAACCAATTCAAGCTACAAATAACGCCTTTAAACTTTGGGTAAAAAATAACGAAATTGCCCAAGAGACTGCCAGACATTTAATCTCTGTGCTTACACGAGTTAAAATCGTTATGCTTGTAGATGATTCTTCCTCAATGGGTCAAAACATTGTAGAGCCCGGAGCACAGACTAATCTATTCGCTAATACACAAAATCAAAAAACCCGATGGATGGAGGCGCAACAAGCAGCTGTAGCTTTAGTAAATATGATCACTGCTCTACCAAATCAACATTCTTTTGATGTATGGTTTTTAAATAGGGGAAAAGTTCTAGGTGTGAACAAACCGAACGATCTCCAGGCAGTATTCAATGCCGGTCCTTATAATGGAACTCCGCTCGTATCTACCCTGAGCAATATTTTTAATACCTATTCTAACCTGACTAATCAGGGAATTCCGGTACTTACTCTTGTACTTAGCGATGGAGAACCATCTGGTAGCATAAACGAAACGATCGATAATTTATATTCTACCCTCTACAATAAACCGAGAGAACATCATGTATCTTTTATTGAATGTAACGACAACGAAGAAGAGATGATATGGATGGACGCGCTTGATGGACGCGTATTTAATTTTCATAATTCCGATGATTACAGACTTGAATTACAGAGAGTTAAAGCTCAACAAGGAAGTTCATTCAAGTATACATATACTGATTATATAATTTCTGCAGTTCTTTCTACATTTATTCCAGCTTATTTTATGCTTGATCAAAATAAAGCAGCTAGATGTAGTATTAGCACCCTTCCAACGATGTCTCAGAAAGAGATTGATTCTCATCTGGAAGGAGTAGCCTTTGTAGATCGTAAAGTTGGAGATGCTCAATTCCAACCAGGAAAATATCAACCACCTCCTCAACAAGGTTATCAAGCAGTTCAGCAGCCGGTATATATTCAAGCTGTTCCTCCATCTGACAACTCAGATTGTTGCTGTTGTACTATTGTATAAATACTTAATTAGAGCCTAATTAAACCAATCATCACCAGCGCCATTTTCAATCTGACGTTCTCGTTCTTCGTTCTGAATATCTTTGATAGATCTACCGGAAATACATCGGGTACAAATACTCTTACTCAGAGCTATCATGCGTTGGGTCCCTGTGAATATTGTTCCTGGACTGATATCTATATATACCACCAAATTACAATCTTTACAATAAATACCTAAACAAGTTGAACATAACTTGGATGTGAGAGAAACTTGATGACATTCAAGGCATATACATTTAGGCTGACAATCTAAACACATTACGTCTGTCGGTTTTGCCCCGTGAATATTACGTAACAATACAGTATGTTTAGCACATCTTTTTGTAGTATCTTTTTGAGAACACTTTACACAATGGCAAATATCCTCTAGAAAACATTCATTACATATATGACTGAGTTTATAAGATTCACACCAGTAACAAATATCCATTAAATTAGCCAAGGTCTTTGTTTTAATTAAAGACGAATGTATAGTACAGAACATTATGTCCCTATGGTTACATTCTTGACAAATAGCTTCCTTATCTTGACAGATCTGACAGCATCCTGATTCAATGTTAAATTTCTTTTGACCCTTTTGTTGAATACAATTCATCTTTTCATTTTCCAAATACCCTATCATACCACCTGAACATATACATTGTCCAAGACCAAGCGAAGGAAGAATGACGTTGTTACTCAAAGAATTCCTAGGAGCTGATCCTATAAAAGCTTGAGTTATAACAATACGACCAGAGAAAAACACCTGAGGAGGAGGTTGCACAAGATACTTACCATTAATCTCTTCAATAGGAGATATAAATAGGGAAAAATTGCAATATGGAATAGACTGCATAGGAATAGCGTCCCCATTTTTTAAATTAAAAATATCTATAATATTGCCGTTAGCATCTGCCATTGGTTTAAAGGCGCAATTATCTGTTCCAATCGTACTATAGGACGGAGTTTTCATTAGGCGTAATATCTCTAGACCATATGTATATTCCAAGATTAAATCCAAGAGTTCTATTTTCCTGCCAATTTTAATCCATTGTTGAGCTAGGCATAAATAAGGGGTAGATTGTTCAGTACCTATATAGTCTGTAATAATATTGACAAATTGTTCTACCTGACAGTTTAATTTAGCCTCTACTTTGGCTTTCATTTTCATATAAAACCTAGACTTTACCATGAGCTTTCCTTGAGGTTTATTCCATTCACTTTCCTCGAGTGTTACTCCGTACAAGAGATCAGTTAGTTTAGTTACATTAAATAACTTAGGCTTATTTATAATCATATCAATGATACTAGTAAATGATCGTCCTTCAGGATCTTGATATAAATTATATTCACTATATACCGGATGGTCCCACATATTGTTATCCTGTTTGTATGGATCTGAATTATAGGTGTATTTTGGAGTTCTATCTTTATGTGCTGAATGAGTAAATTTATCAATCTTAACCAAGTTAGAAACTAACATTTATCTGATCTATATAATGCTTTTAAACCGTATTTATAATTCTAGAGACAAACATCAAATGAAAGATTTAGATGCGTTATCTAAATCGTCTAGTTAAATAATATATACCGACACAGAATAATGCTCGGAATTGTCTGTATATGCCTGGTTTGCATCCTCAGTATTTATATTGTAGCAACCTTTTTCACTTATTCACAATCGGGAGACTTAAATAATAGTATTGGGGGTCTAGACAAAGTATACAAGACTGAAGATAAAGATGAAATTATAAAACAACTTTATGAGATAGTAGTTCTGAACAAATCTCAAGTAAGATGGCCTTTCCTAATAGCCCTAAGTATAGTATTTACAATTTTTATCACATATGCAACCAAATCCATAGATACTCAACTTCAACGATTTGTCATTATTCTTCCCTTAATATTTATTCCTCTTTATGTTTTTTTTAATTATACACAAGCTCACGGCGGAAATAAATCTTTAATTTCTGCTGCGCAATTATTCGCCCTTAACAAGGCTAAAACAAACAGTCTTGATCCGCTGACTCAAAGACTATTAAAAAAGTCCCTGTGAAAATTTCGACTAAATTATATGCTCTTTGTATAAAGATCATATTTATTCTTTAGGTAACAAGTTATTCCAGCGTATAGATCCATTTATTAATATTTTTGTCTTCTACAGGAATATGATGCGGGTTTATTATCGAGCAAAATTCAACTATCTCCGGCCAAGATGATATTGTGGTAATATTTGGAATGTAAATGTTTTCCTGTTGTTCAAATCCCGGATTTCCAGTAAAATGAATCAGATGCCGTTGAATAGTATTATTCGCAATATCTGCTAATATAGAATAAGTATCGTCTATGAAAATATCTACTCCAGCATGAACGCAAATATGCTTCTTATAATCCTTTTTCTTGGTAAAGTAAAATTTGTCAAACAACCCTGGAGCACATTTCTTGATAGATTCAGCGGTCTCGATAGCACGACGTTTTCCGCAAAATGAAATAAGAACAAGTTTATGTCCTGAATTTTTCAATGATTTTAATCCTTCTAAAGCGCCTTCTATATCTATGGATACATTTATATGTCCAGATTCACCATCTTTCAATTCTGAAATGTTCTTAGTATCATTACTGCTTAATACGCCTCCAAAGTCTATACCAATTGTAAGAGCCTTGTTTGAATCTAAAGACGACATAACGCGATTGTATATCATTAACAAAGATTAAATAATAATCATTTAACTGTCTTGCTTGATATAGGTAAAGAACGAAAATTGATAATCTTATGACAGGTTTTCATTAGCAGTATAATAATATTTATAATAATGATAAGACCACCCATTGTTGACACGAAGAATATAAAGACACTTAAAAATGTTGCTAAGACAACACATGCATCATCATTATAAAGACATGTGAACATTTTGGCCTTTAAACTAAGTATAATTAGATTTGTAATATTATTTACAATTAAATATGAAGAAATCATTTAATCATCTAATACTTTTTGTATATTCATATGACCATCAAATACCCTCTCTTTCATATGAATATCTGTCAGCATATTATCTGGTATAACAATAAAATGCTTATTGACTGTATAATAATGAACAGGAAATGTATTGAGCCAATTTTTAGTGCTAGTTAGGGGTTCGTCGAGTAAAAATAAAGAGATAGAGGATAATAACTCTTTTTTACTGCAACGTTCTGTTTGCAAATGTATCTCGGGACGTTCATCCTGTTTAATCTCTTTAATACCGCTAAGCATAGTATAATGTGAATTATTATTTTTATTTTTATCTATAGAATTAGTCCAATATTTGAGTTCTTCTCGTATCCATTCTTGTTCATTCTTGTACCCGACACCATCGTATACATACTGAATATCTGTATCTACAGGTTTTCCAGATCCAGATTGAGCACAATCAGCAAAAGCCAAAAAGGGAGAGCAGTAATAGACTTTATTAGCTGTGTTATGAAACATTTCCCAATCTACTCCGTACCTAAATCCGTGTTCTGTAATCCATTTGATCATATTTATAGCCCCCAGTTTAGTGATATAATAAGCAGTAGTCCCTCCCATGCTCTGACGAATACTTTTTTCTTTTGACCATTGTTCAGTTGTAGGGAATATATCTCTTCTTTGATCGTTCTGTTGAATATAGTCTGGATAAGGATGATGTCCAAGAAAGAGGATATCAGCCTGTCGTGAAATTGATAATGCATGGAGGAATTTCGCTATGAAATCCTTAGTTAGTTCAGCATCGTCTTCTACTACAAGCATACCTTCCAGAGAAACATTATGTATTAATTCGACCCATATTAGAAGGTGAGATAAAGCGCATCCGACTAAGCCTCGACGATAGTTGTAATCATTTTTTTCAAAGAGTTTTTGAATCTTGTGGCATGGGGAGAGCTTTTGTCCATCTATAGCAACAAAAACATGGTAATTTCTCAACTCAGGGTTGATTTCGCGAAATTTTTTCAATCGATCTTGACGACGCGCTAAATTAAGAACATAACATTTAAGAACTAGGCGTTGTGATTCTGACGGTACTATAACATCAAGAGAATTTGTCTTAGCAGAGATAGCATCAAGTTGTATTTCTCTTTTTGGAGGAATAATAGCCTTATCAGTTGGGGGTAATTTAGGTTGATTACCAAACTGACATTCTTGATTAAGATCGTACGCATTAGTTTTATCATTGTTTCCACGCTCATAAGTCTTACGACCTATATGGGTACAAAAAACATTGTCTAAATAGACAGTAAGATAGTATTGACGATAACGATATGCATATTCACGCTCAAAATGCTCAGCGGTTTCATTATATTTACCGATCTTGGTAAAAACATCTCTCTTAGTTAATCCGACTCGCAAAGAATAATGAGGCCAATAACAAGCATGACTTAATCCATAACCACCAAGTGTTTGTTGTAGTTTGTTTAAAGCATCATTAACAGAGTATTCATGAATATAGTATCTAACAGATTTTTTGTCTTGTTTTTGAGACATAGTACAATATCTCCTATGTCCTCCACCAATAATACCTCCCATATCTATATCTTCTCCATAACCACGATTAAGTAAACATTGTCCATACCTGGGATTTTCTTCTAGAATAGCAATACATTTTGTGATGAAATTATCAGGAACAAAAAACCTCCAATCATCCTCGAGATGAAATACGTAAGGGGTAACGATTTTATCTAGGAGTATATTCATACTTTTAGCATGACCCTTTTGTTCTGGTGTTTTAAAAATATACGTTATAAACGGATAGGTATCCTGCATAATTTTTCTATCTTGAAAACAAGAATTATCATCAATAACTATGAACTCGTGAATATATTTAGATAAATCACTGCAACAAGCAAGCAAAGAATTTATTGTTTGTTGAAATAAATCATAACGCTTACAAGTAGTCATTGTAACTGTGATAGAATTTGACGATATTCCACGAGCTCTATTTTGTTCTATATGTTTACTCATATCAATACAGAGGGAAAAATTATATGTGGAAAAACGCGTATCATCAATCTTACACTTGCGTTGTAAATCTAATAATTCAAAAATAAAGCTATCATCATCATAAGGAAATTCTAATAGTTTTAGAATCAATTCGTGACTCTTTTCATATTGTTTTTGTTCGATATATTTTTTAACCTGAATAATATTTCCTATATTCTCTGTATCAAGCTCAGCTCTTTTCATATTTCAATAAATAGGAGATCTTTTAAGTCTATTATTTTATAAAATTAATAGCGTTTATCTGCGTTACGTATTATAAATCCTCTGGATAGTATCGGAAATAGTTATCAGGACCAAATATGTCTTGTATATCGGTATATTTTTTCGAGTATTTTTTCTGGGGCTGATCATACTCTCCGTGAACTTCTGGGTCATACCAGAAATAACTCTCGTCACTTTGGGGAGATTCAAAATAGTTGGCGGGAGGTAAATAGTGACCTGGTTCTAATCTGAATGCTTCATCATTCTTGTCAGAGGAAGAAATAATGATCCATGTTAATAGGAGCAAGGCTATACCTGCTATTAAAATTGGTAAAAACATATCCTTTATTAAGAGATAGGAAATGATTTTTATATCATACATCCTACATTAACATCATCTATAAATTGAAGACACGATGTCTATCAAAACTTCTAAACTTACAAAAATAGACGAGGATGAAAGCGATTCTGACGAACAAGAAATTGTCGCCTCCGATGACAGTTCTGATGAAGAACCTGATCAAGATAACTTATCCCCCAAAGAAAAGGTTTCAGATGAAGATGAAGAATATCAACCACAACAATCCGATTCTGACGGAGAAAAATCAGAAGATGAGAAATCAGAAAATGAAGATGAACTAGAGGATTTATTTGGGATATCAGAAGAGGATATAGTACCTGAAGATAACCCTGATATCGATGAGGAAGTCCCGATAGAATTAGAAGGCGATGACGAAGGAAGAATTTTTGAGGATTCTCGAAAGAAAAAGGGAGCGCCTCGTCGCAAAGAAACTAAACGACGCCTATTCCCTTTTATTCAGAAGAAAAGAAGAATGTCACAGGTAGAGGCCAGAGATGCGCCTGAATATCATTCGTTAGAAGTGAGGAATAGTACAAGGGAATTTTTCCTTTCATCATTAAAAATCGAAGAAAAGGAGGTTGTAACATCTGAAAGATCAATTTTTAATGCGTCTGTAAGGGCGACTACAGGAGAAGATTTAACAATCGACTCGATAGAGTTCAAGAGAAAATATTTGGAGATTGTTCGTTATTTCATAGGGGCATATGGGAAAATTAAGAAAAGTGAGATTTTGGCCGAATTAAAGCAGGATATTCATTCTTCTAAATCAGTATTATTTTCTAAAGCCCGAGAAGCAGAGAAAATTGAACACTCTAAGATTAGAAACCCTACTGATGTAGAGGAAAATATTAGTTATCCTTGTCCAAAATGTAAGGGTATTAAAGCGTTTAGATCTAAACGTCAACTAAGAGGAGGTGATGAAGGGCAAAGTATGCTTTTATGGTGTGTCAACAAAACTTGTCAGCATCATTGGCGCATTAATGGTTAGATTACTAATAAAGATTATATTCATTCATCAAAAGATGAATGAAATAGAAAATCTCTCGAGACTTGTTATCTATCTGAAAGAATTATTTTAAATAATTCCTAGGTGACTTGCAGGTAATTTATAACCATGAACTTATTAGGTAAACTGGCCCGGCGACAATCGCGAAAAATATATGCAGTGTTCTATGCTCTCTATCTGGAATCTTCATGGCTAAAAATACAGCCCAAATAGTCAATATTAAATAGATAATGGAAAATACCAACATAAAATCTTTATACCCTTTTTTATTCTTTCCTTCATAGTTATCGAGGGCTTTCTTGACTGCTATATTAAAATCTGACTGACTGGAGCAAATGGACATTTTATATTTAAACAAGATATTATTCTATAATTTCTATCAACATCAGAAAGTTTATTTATCTTTGTTTTTCTGCTTCCTAGTTGTCGGAACTTTTTGAGCATCTGGTTTCGTTTTATTGACCTTTCTCACATTATCTCTCTTCACTTGAACCTGTTTTTTATAAGGACCAGACGGTAAGGTTCTTTCTTTGGTAGCCATCACTTCTCGAGTAACTTGCTTAGCATAGACCTCAGCAAAAGCGTTAACAAGATCATTTTCGTTGTCAGACATAATGAGAGTATGATTTGCTAGAAGAATATTAGATATAGAAAAAATCATTTTCTTGTCATCAGAACTTGATCTTGTCTAAAGAATAAATATTTAGTCGGGTGTCCTTAGGACACCTGACTTTTTCGTAATAACAATCTTAATCTTTTTAGCAGATATTAAGTATCAATCTATTCTCTGAAACATTCCATTGCAAATCTGCAGGGTATTTAATCATTAAATTATTTCCCCATACTTTATATAGCATAATTACGTCGTTAAAAAATGGTTTTAGTAAAGCTGTTTTATTGGTTAACGCTTCAGATATTAATATCAGAGATTCAGTATTAGTTATATTTTTAAATAAATCATCTAGCGAGGTATATTTTAAGACACATCTACAATAAGATTTAATTGAGTAATAAACGAATGTCCCACATTTACAATTCTTACACTGCTCTGGTTTAAAGTTCTTATTTAAATATCCAATATTATACAGTTCCATTACAACCTTGAGAAATAAAATCTGTATCATGAGTATATCATCGCTAAACTTAACCTTATCAGATTCGCTAATAAAACTTTCCATAATTACTCTACATTTATCTATGTGTTTACTAATCTTGAGTTTGGATTTCTTATTTGCCCTGATATATTCCTCGATTTCCCTATTTTCCATCTCCGTATCATGTTTACGCTTCTGTTTAAAATTCTGTACGTCTATAGGCATATTAGAAGTTATTTCTGCCGTATCTTTCTCATCCAAAGGTAGTTGTAAATCAGTCGGTTCCAGTTTACTCACATTCTTACCCTGCTGTTCAGACTCATAAGTCTTCTGTAATAAATATTCACACTCGCTTATTATGGTCTGAAGAATATAAAATTGTTTCTCGTGACCATAATCCCAAAATTCAGGGACTAGAGCGTAATGTTTATACTCCATTCTACCGTCATAAACTTTTATCATAATCGAGTAGCATTTATTAAGATAAGATATGCGCTCATTGGTTGTTGAGAATTTTTTATTCAAATCCATAGCATAGACAGTATCAGATAAAGCTTTATATTTTGCATATAATTTCTCGGCTTTTCCACAATGTTGAAAACAATAATTACCTCTACAGACAGCATTAGGACATCGTTTCGTTCCAGTAATAGGAGCTCTACAACGACAATCACACATTTTATTGTATTAGTTTGATCTTTTTAACCTTATAATTTAAGTAAATCAATTATGAACATATTAAGAAACGATCAATATTTTATTCGTCGAGATAAATCGGTTCAAATAAGAATCTTTCACTTCTACCTATTTTTTACTAGTTATAACTAGTAAAAAATATTCTTTATATTTATAAGTTGACGTATGTTCTTTTAATAAACTTATTCTGTTGTAGCTTTTCCTCCAAGACAGGCAAGCACCCAAATAATTGTCTGAATAATGAAAAGAGCCAATCCGAATTGTTGGATAGTAGATGTATCATCACACGTTCCATTTACTGTTTGGAAAAATAGAATTGACCCTACTATATACCAACAAAATTGAAAAATATACGTAACTGCCCATGTAACAACTGTTATCAAACCCAAGCAATAAGATTCAGTCATGAACCATGCTAAAGAGAAAAAAACCAATAATCCTGTACCTATAACTTCAGTAATACCATACGCAAATAACCAAGTACCATAAGTAAAAGATATTCCTTTGTATATTCCTATACACTGATCGTTGCTATACTTATTAGAGATTGTGATAGCAGCAATTGATAGACATAATGTAGTTGTACTAGCAAGTACGGCAATAATTATTATACAAGGTTGAGAGAATGGCATTTTAAGAGTAATTGAAAAGAGTAGTAATCTCGACTGACGTCACACTAAATTATCATTTTATAAACGTCAAGATAGCTTGCAAGATAATAATAAATTAATACATATTATATGTCAATCTCCTCTGATATATTTAGAAATATTTTTGTACTTATTATCTAGGACATACTGCGCGTAAAAAACCCAGCACCATAACTGAAAGACCTGCTGTCGTACTACCAATCGCTAGACATGTTATAGTTGAAATAAAAATTATATAAGTTGGAGAGCATATCATCTTGGATTAAAATAGTACGGAAGAGTTATATTGTCGATTGATGTCGGTAATAAATTATCATTTTACAGTCTTCAGGATGGATTATAGATGATAATAAATTAATACATATTATATCTCGTAACTGAAAGAGATGCCGTCTTACTAACAATTGCTAGACATGTATTTAAATCTTTTTTATATTGGTCTATATCTAATTCTATTATTAATGGATTATAAGATAGACAAGACCAATTTATCTTGTCCGGATTCTTTTCCAGGAGGGAAATTGCTGCAGAATTTCCAGATAAACTGATCCAATTTATCTTGTCCGGATTCTTTTTCAGGAGGGAAATTGCCGCAGGATTTTCAGATAAACAAGACCAATTTATCTTGTCTACATTCTTTTCCAGGAGGAAAATTGCTGCAGAATTATAAGACAACCAGAACCAATCTATTTTGTCCAGATTCTTTTCCAGGAGGGAAATTGCTGCAGAATTTTGAGATAGACCAGACCAATTTATTTTGTCCAGATTCTTTTCCAAGATGGAAATTGCCGCAGGATTTCGAGATAGACCAGACCAATCTATTTTGTCCAGATTCTTTTCCAGGAGGGAAATTGCCGCAGGATTTTGAGATAGCCCAGACCAATCTATTTTGTCCGGATTCTTTTCCAAGAGGGAAATTGCCATAGGATTTCTAGATAACCAGTACCACTTTATCTTGTCCGGATTTTTTCCCAGGAGGGAAATTGCCGCAGGATTTTGAGATAAACAATACCAATATATCTTGTCCAGATTCTTTTTCAGGAGGGAAATTGCCGCAGGATTTAGAGATAAACAATACCAATTTATCTTGTTCGGATTCTTTTCCAAGAGGGAAATCGCCGCAGGATTTTGAGATAGACCAGACCAATCTATCTTGTTCGGATTCTTTTCCAGGAGGGAAATTGCCGCAGGATTATGAGATAGAGCAGACCAATCTATCTTGTCAGGATTAATAAAAAGTTTTAAACGTACTGGTCTCGGGATAACGTATTGTGCTATAATATGTAAAATACATTTCGGTAACCGTTTAAACATTTAAGATAAAGATATTTAAATATTATTTCCTTGTATACTACCAGGAGTGAAAAAAAAAATCAATTAACTGTGTAGATTGACTTATATCAGAGGTGTTTGAATGTTCAGAGGTAAGTTTGAGAGGTAATATTTCTATACTCCAAGTGAGCAAATCATCTTGGTAAAGAAAAGTGATATTATCAATTGACATCAGTATAAATTATCATGTTACAAACTTCAAGACAACTTCAACTTAGACATCGTAATAAATTAATATCTACCACGTCTTGATTTACGAGGTCCTCGATGATACTTAGTAGTACCTTTAAGCGAGGAAAAACAGACGGCCCACGGATTATACTTTCCGCGAGACCTCGATTTAACTTTAAGAACACATCTTTCATAACGATCGTGAAACTTCTTACCCCAATGTCTTTTTATGGAAGCGTGCCACTTACGGCTGCGACTGGAGGATGAACGTTTTCTTGAACGACGAGATCTACTTTGTTTATGTGGCATTTTTATAGCTAGTTCAGATAATAAACTGATTTTTTTAATATACGGTTAAACATTGCTATCAATTCATCTAATCATGTCTATTGAACAATCAAGTAACGAACGAGCTCAAGATAAATTGATCAAAATAACTGTAACCGCCAGGGAACGATTGCAAGAGGAAATGAGAAAAAGTATTAGAACCGTATTTGACGAGGTTATCATGCCTGCATGTATTACTGCCAGTAATCGAGGTGATACAAGCACATCAATTCTATTTAGTCTTTTAAAATTAAAAACAAAGGATTTTGAGGATGAAAAAAATAAACCATTCATTTGGACAGCATATGAAGAGCTCATTATTAGTGAAGGTCTGAAAATGTCTATATACTGGGATCATCCTGATTGTAGCATTTACGATAATTGCGGACCAGGATGTAGGCCAACTTGGTTACATATTAGTTGGGGTTGAATTTAGCAGTCTAAAATATTCACACATCCATCAATAAAAACCATATATAGGAAGCATTCTGTTTGAAGAATACAATCACATACATCTGCAGGGGCTCCAGTTTTCTTCGACGAGAAAATTTTATCTAATCCCTCAGTATCATCACGATCAGAGAGAATTTTAAAAACACGATCGCATGCCCATTTTTTCCTCTGACTATAATTCATTTTCTGTAGCCTTTGTTTTTTCTCGTTCCATAATTTTTTCGGTGCACCTAAAATTTGAGTCTTATATTTACTGGGGAACATAATTATAGGGCAAAAATTTAAGAAGAGCATTAAGAGATAGGCTCGCAAATGATATTGAATCTGTTGATTGTTAGTCGCATTTTTCAGTTGTTTTTCAATGATAAAATAGGATATATCCTCAAATGTTCCGGCTAAGTTTAGATCTTCTAAATAATTAGTCAATCTTACCAACATACGGTTAGTTACTACTCGTCTGTTTTTATATTTCTTATCGTCCTTCTGAGTGATGTCACATTTATCGATAAAAGTTCTCTTACCTAGAACTGACACCTTTTGAAGAAGTTTAGCAAACGGATCTAGACATTCTCCATTCTTATCATATCTTTGTCGAAGAGGTATATTTTCCGTCTTAAGAGATTGAAGTTGTACGAGACTTATACTTGTGATACTTACACAAAAATTTTTCTCCCCTATATCAAAGGAACATATTTTTATTTCGTCTTTGACCGACATTATTAGTTCTTGTTATTATAAATGCTTAAATAGATATTACAACTGTTTATAATTAACTTAATAAAGATTAAAGTGCTCAACAAAGAGCACTTTAAAATAATAGATAATTCTTAACTTAACCTAGAGAAGTACCCTGGAAAATTTTCCAAGGCGAAATTCCGAAATAGCTTTACCGAGATTTAGACGACAATAACCGGATAAAGTCTTAAAATTAGTATAACAATTAGATGTTCCAGAATTGCTCTCATGAACAATATTTATATCGTTACCCTGGTCTGCAAGCAGAGGGTCTGCAGAAAGATAAATAATATTCCAAATGTTCTTTAGCCTAGTTATAAGAGATTTAATCATAGAACGAGAATATTTTTTACTTGAATTTTCCCTTCCATCTGTAACGATTACAAATACAACCTTCTTTAAAGTGCAAATACGTTGAATAGTTATACCTATAGCATCATACAAGGCTGTACATCCATTAGGTTTATATTGCTCATTAGTCAGAGGTTTAATCTCATTTAGAGGAATATCGTCAATGACTACTCGATAATTGTGATCAAAAGCTATCAACGTAACACGACAATCATCATCGACTTTAGCATTCTTTTGAGTATCAATAAAGGCGTTAATCGCTTTAATTGTTTCTTCTCGATGGGGTTCCATAGATTCACTCTCATCCAGTAAAATAACTATTTTAAGATGTTCTTCAGGTATAATAGTAGATTTTGACTCGGGTAGTGCTATTGAAAGGTTGGATAAAGAGATAGCGATTTCACAGGATTCTTTAGGAGTAGATACGTGTGATGTTGTAATAGAATTTACAGGATTATTCGATGATATGGAAATATTAGTAGAAGATATAGCTGGATTATTGAAATCAGCCAGAATACCGCTACCAAATACGTTTGGATATTCTTTATAATATATCTGATCGCATCTAGAAATTGTTACCCAGTTATCTGTATATGGAATATAGATATGAGTAGGAGTTCCAAAAATAGGTCTCGGTTCACATTCTCGAAGATTGTCCATTTCTTTGTCCATGATTTTGATTTCTTTATCTGATATAGGGGTAGGTAGCTGGGTAGATTGTAGCAAGTTATCGCTAATATTATTTTGGTAGCTTGTATCATCAATATTAATGTTTATATTTGAGGGTTCTAAAATAGTTTGGGATGCTACTTCTGTAGATATGATAGTTTCAACAGGGTTTATTAAATCTTGACATACCATCACTGGATCTATCGCAGTAAGATTTTTACCATCAACATTGATAATTTGATATAGTTCTGCGGACCCTGTACAACTAACAATAGTTTCAGATTGCGGATCTATAGACGATCCGGTAAATATGCTTGTTATCTAGGACAGCATGGTTGTAATACTAATATAGGAAAAGTCTTTAAATGAGAATTTTCAAAATTAAATTTATATATTCGATTGGTTTTAAATATTTGTAGGTCCTATCAGGCCCTGGAATTAATTGATTTTTATGTCTTCTGTATAGTGAAATATCACATCTCCAACAATTCTAACCTATTTCATGTCTGTAATGTCTTTTCCTCGCAAATTCAAGGTCATTATTGCTGGCGCGGCTGGTGTGGGTAAAACTGTCCTAATTAAGCATCATTTAACAGGAGAATTTGAAAAGAAATATATTGCTACTATGGGTGTAGAAATAAAACCACTTTCATTTTCTACATCTTCTGGAAATATTATATTTGATATGTGGGATTGCGCAGGGCAAGAGAAATTTACCAGTTTAAACGATAGATACTATGTTGGAGCTCAAGCTGCTATCATTATGTTTGACGTAACTAGTGTGGCTAGCTGTTAAATGCAAACTACACAAATAATTTTTAAAGTTCAATTATCTAATTCTTATTTAAACATAAGAATTTTCCTTGTAAGGACATGCAATGTCAGAAATCTCTCCGGGAAGTATTCCTGAAGGATACCTTAGTAACGAGCAAACTTGTCGACTACTCCACATCTCTGCCAATACATTTAGAACATGGGCCTCAGAAGGTAGGATTAAGTTCTGGCGCTCTGGAGGAAAAAGAAGATATAATGTTAGAGAATTTGTCTTTAGAAACAGCACTGAACCTATTGAATCAAACAAACCAGTTACTCCGACAAGAAAAACTATCTGTTATGCAAGAGTCTCTACAAGATCCCAAAAAGACGACTTGCAAAGATAGATCAATTTCATGCGAGAAAGATACCCTACATACGAATTTATCTCGGACATTGGATCTGGTCTTAACTACAAAAGAAAAGGTCTTAAAACCATTCTGGAATAAGCTAGTAGAGGAGAACTCCAATAAATTATGGTTGCCTACAAGGACAGATTGTGTCGATTCGGATTCGAGCTCTTACAGCTCGTCTTTCAACTCACTTCCAATGCTAAAATCGTGGTTCTCGAACAAATTAACTCTTCCCCAGAACAAGAGCTTGTTAAAGACCTCTTTAATATTACCTCAGCGTTTGCCTCCAGAATTAATGGAAGGAGAAAGTACAAAAAGAAAGCAGAACAAGGAGGAAGCTCAAAGATCATTGAAATTAAGGATATTTCAGACTCCTAAACAAAAAGTTCTTATAAATCGCTGGTTAGGAGCGTTTAGGTACAGTGCTAACAGAACATTAGATATGATAGACATCATGACCCAAAAGTTTCAAGAACCTGAAAAACCAGACGATCGTATACCTACAGGAAAATGTTTTGCCAAATTTTGTAGCGGTAAAAATAAGGGTAAGATATGTGATAAAAATACATCAAGCAAATCTACTAGCAAACTTTACTGCGGAAAACATTTAAAACAGGAGAATTCGAACTTTAAGCTTAAAAAGAAGAAATTTACGTTTCCTACAGTAAGAGCCGAACTTTTACGACATGAACTTGAAACCAAAATCGCGGATAATACTTTTTCTTATTCATATACCCCGAAATTCCCTAAGAGAAAAATTATAGAAAGAGAAGCTGACGGATACTGTACGGCTATCATGAAGAATGATAGTGTTTGCGGGAAGAAATGTGCTGAATATTCTGAAGAATACTGTTATAGGCATGCAAGACTCGAAAAAACCTCACTTGAAAAGAGTAAACCGGTATGGCTGGAAAATTTAGAAGTCCCAGCAGAAATTTGGAAAGGCGCATGCAAACTTGTAGTAAATAATTTTAATTCATCTATCTCTAATGTAGGGAATAATTTTTCCATGAAATACAAGACAAAAAAGGATCCTCATCAATGTCTCATGATAGGACAGTGGATAGGAATGGATAATCCTATGTATTCTGAATTTGGTCAGATTAAAGGATGCTGCAAGGTAGGAAAAAAGATTTATAATGCGCAAACCCTTTTTAAATTGTTAAAAGCTAATAACGAACAGAGAGGATTTAGCTTAAACGTGGACCAACGTACGAATAAAACTTATTTATTACTTCCAGTCGGGTATAATTTTCTCAGAGATTTAGATAGCGAAACCCAAGCACCTAATCTTAAGAAAATTATAGCATTCGATCCTGGAGTGAGATGCTTTCTTACCGGTTTTTCCGGGAATCATATTTGGGAGTTTGGTAAAGGGGCGAATCTCTTAATTTTTAGAAATTTAGTCAAGGCCAATTTTCTAAAGGCGAGAATAGCTAGAAAGATCAAGCCTAGATGTAGGAAAAAATATCAACAAAAAATGTTAAAGCTCAATCTTAAGGTTAAACATATGGTAACTGACATGCAGTGGAAGTTGGTTAAGTTTATTACTTCAAACTATGAGCATATTTTTCTTCCTCCATTTGAAGTAGCGCCAATGCTACGTTCTAGAGATCTTAGTAGAGAGACAAAAATACAGTTAACTGGATTAAGTTTTTACAAGTTCAAACAAAAGCTTAAGTACCGAGTTGTCAATTCCGACCAAACTAACCATTTATACACCCCAACAGAAGAATATACTACTCTTACATGCACTCGATGCGGTTCCCTAAAAACTTTGAAGGAAAATAACGGAACCATAGTATATTGTACTTCTTGTCGTATAAGAGTTCCTAGAGACTTTGCAGGAGCTCGAAATTACTACTTAAAATCATTATATGGGTCAATCGCTTAGGACCCTTACAAAGGTTCTTTCTGTTAAAGTACTCACCGTTCGCGGTTAGAAGCGTATTAACAGTGAACTCTAAAAACGGCTAGACCGTTTCACTAATACTACTTTTTGTAGTTAATGTGTAGCGTAAATCGGCTTAATTCTTTATCTGAAGTAATAAGTATGGAAAATATTATTAATACTAATGATAAACGCTATAGTTTCCACGTTTACGTAGATGGACAACATCACAGTTTTTGTCTAAGTTTATCTAGCGAGCCAGAATTCTAGCTAAATATATACCAAAGATTAATTACAAGTTTGACGTCCTTCTGGACACCAAACTAATCTATTTTTTAATTCTAATCTTTTACCGGCCAAAATGTCTCCTGTTTATAAAGATTTTTACATAAGCTTGTATATGTAGTATAACAAGCAATAAATGATTTCATAATTTCTATAGGGTTTTCTGAGACTTGACATTTAAAACCTGATATTAATTGTACAGTGTGCTGGAATCTTATTACAAAGAGTTGGTAAGCCATTATTGAAGTCAGTTGTATTTTTTCATCTTTCCACTGAAAGACGGTAGGAAACTCCTGGATGAATCGATCGAAAAATTCATAGTTAAAGATGAATATTAAAGCTTAACATCTAAGAAGGAAAAATTATTTAATAGAGAAATAAATTAACCCTAAGGTTAGTTTATAAATATTTAATCTTTTTATAATTACTTATACGGCAGCCGTAACAACTTTCGCATCATTTTTATCGGCTAAACCAAGGATAGAATCAACTTTGTCCCAGGGTTCGTCTTTAACAAGAACAGCAATCTGAGAACATCCAAGATGGATAAGATCAACTATGGATAGATAGTTTGCGGCAAGGATAACTTCATACAATCCTTCCCCTTTCTTTTTATCCGCATAGATCTGTTGAATAAAAGTAGAATCCCATGGATCACTCCATACCTCACTTAGTATCTTAGATTTGAGAGGTTTTTCAGGTTGGACAATTACATCATCCCTGTGATGTTGCAAATATTCAATACATTTATCAAAAGCATACTCAGTCATAGAGGATTGAGGAACAGGAATACATGTTGTATCTTTATCATCTTCTAAAGCGGCCATGAAAACTCCAGAATGATGGAGTTGTTTGGATGTCAGGGTATGTCTTTTATGTAAGGAAGAAGATTCTCTAAAGACAATTCCAGCAACCCCAACAACTCCATCAGCTCCAGTCGCTTCAGTCACTTCATCAGGAGTATAGACGATATCTACAGTAGTTTCATCCTCTTCGAGTCCTTTAGTTTCCGGAACAGGATCAACTGGTGCCATGGTTTCATTGTCAAGACTTTTAACTTCGGTAGGAGTAGACATGATTATTGAGAAGAACTAGTAAATGTGTAAATGTGTAAATGTAGATAGATCTCTGCTGAATAAATTCAATTAATTTAGACAAAGTCTGCCTATTCAACATCTCATTTATATTTCAAATACCAATAGTTCCTAGAGCATCTGGTCATTTAATTACCTATAATAATCTTTTAATCGTTTTTAGTTCAAAATATTCTGACAGACTTTACCATCCTTGTCTCGAGAGTATTGAAAAATTAAGCCCGGTTTATTCCTTACTCTATCATATTCGCTTAATTGGGATTCCAATTCTTGAAAAGCCGCCCGAATTCGCATAGGGCATACCATCGGAATCAATATAACTCCTTCATAATCATTCTTTTTACCTTCTAAATCAACTTCAAATTCTATAGGATAAAAATCAATAATAGGGCTTTCCGATGACACAGATAACATACGCAATGGTTCAGGAAGAAGATCTGCATTTTTTCCCGGGAGAATTGCAACGAGTTGTTCTAATGGGCTAAGAGGACTCGATGGGGGGAATACCATGTTTGTATCAAAATCGTCTATGTAGGCATACATATCGACAAAGTATGGAGCATAATTGAATGGGTAACAATATTGCCATGAAGGTATCCCTTGTAAATAATATCTCAAAACAAACAACATTCCTTTGAGATACTCATGGACTATAGTTTTTATATCTACACCATGAAACTTGGCCTTATAATACTCTTCCCTATACGTTTCAAAATTAATGGTCAGAGCCCGTTCAGGCAATCCAGAAGGGCGAAGTTTCCCTGGAACAATAGGATAACTTACATGTTTAAGTAAAAGAGTGTCTGGATAGCGAATGAGATTTCGTTTCTGGTTGTTTACCAACATTTCATACTCAACCTGAGCCATTTCATATAGAAAAGCTTTCAATCCCTCTTTGCGAATATTATAATTACCATTTTCATCTTTACAAGTGATGAATCCGTGTTCTTTAACAATCTTTGTATAGACATCCAAAAGTATTTTTATCCCATCATTGGAAACATTTAGACTGGGAATTGACGGTAAAAAATCATTGCCAATTTTCATACAATAAAAAATGAAATCCTCTATGATAGACTTGATTTTTTCTTCATCTTTTTCATCCTGCATCTTAATTTCTTCTAGAACACATTGTCTAAAACGGGCTATATCAACTAGGAAAAAAGATGCTTCAATATCGTCAAATATATTCTCCCTAAAAATATATATTCTTGGATTATGAACTCCCATCCCCAAAAAAATCAGGTCAGCATCTGGACTGACAATAGTATATGAAAATTGTGGGTTCTTACGTATATGCCGAAGCAACTTATGTTCACCTTCACCCTCAACACGACTGTCACTAATGATTATCTCCAAATCTTTCCAATCCGGATCACTTTGCAGTTGTCGTTGGATATATTCATTGATATATTTACCTAGGCGTTCCATAAATAGAGTTCCCGTGCTTATACAATTGCTATCAAATTTTGAAACATTATCTGACGGTATGGTCGGTCTAACATCTGTTTTTTTCTCACTATCCATAACACTCTTGAATCTTCTCTTTCTTTGTTGACAATTATGAACGCACAATCCATTAGCTAGAAAAGAATGATTATCATATACTTCAATATCATATACCTGACATTTTTTATGAGCTCGAATATCAGCTATTGGTAATACAAAATATGGAATTTCTATAGAATCTTGATTCATAGCTCGACTTATACTGTTATGCGAGAACCAAGAAGTAGTCTCAGTTATGTCTAGAAATTCTTCTGGAGTAGGGATATATCTCGTAGTTATTTTAACATTGTTACAAAAACGATAGTACGCCATCACTATTGTTAAATTTAAACTCTTATTTGTAGCATATCTGAATCCTACAGTTTGTCCAAACTCAAGAATATCTCCAGTATATATCAGATGTTTAAATCTTGGATTTTCCAGCGCATCATCAGGTTGCATATTTTTTTCTAGATAAATATGCTTCCATGGTTTTTGAGACTTAAATGATCCTACCCCTACGCGAGATAATAATTTACAGATATCATCCATAAAGGTATCCATTTTATCTGTATATTTTTCAATAATACTTTGAGCAAATTGGATTGTCGCAGATATTCCGTTATCCATTTCTGGAGAATATCCATCCCCTCCGAAAAGACCTCCAAGAAATTCGCGGATGATAGATATTGGACACAATTCATCTAGGATAAAATCTGGTAACGATAGAGATTGAATAACTCTTTTCCCTATTGTAATTCCTTTAACTCCTGATAATATATCAACCAATTTAGTAGGCAAATGAACCTGACATACAGATCCTTTATTTTCAGGGAAATGACATATTTTAGGACTTTCTCTAGCTAATTTAAATATGTCATTTTTAAACATATTAGAATCAATTTCAGTGCTAAAAACACCCATACCCGTTTCACTATTTTCGAGATACCCATCAGTCAATAAGAACCCAATGACTCGAGCTAAAGCAAGGGATCTTTCTCTATTTTCCCATGTTTTCATATTAAATATATCATTACCTATTTTTAACTCCCAAGAAGTTTCCAAAACAGTACTAAAATCTTGAGGTAGTTCTAACCCAGAAACAATTTTATCTCCATTCTTTAAATTTATCGCATATTCCCACTCTATCTTTCCATCTCTTTTTATCAGAATCTTATGATCTGGAGTGAGGATCAAAGTTCTTCCATCATACATAGTAATTTGTAAGGTATTTTTTTCTCCTTTGATCTGTAATCCTAAATTAGGAGTAGCAGTGAAACCAGTTTTGTTCCATCCTAGAACTGTCTCTCCTGCTACCATTTCATCGAGTCGTTTTGAGAGTCCATTGTTCAATGAAATCATAGAGTCTCCTACTAGACATTGCTTACTAATCCCAGCAACCCCATCTATAGCGAAATATATCCCCTTTGTTGGTTGAATAATTTTTCGGATATCCTCAATCCGTTTACAGATTTCAGAAAAAAGAACCTTTTCTGGTGCTTGAGGAATAGGTTTTGATTTTTTCGGATGCATCAGAGAAATTGGAACTACCTTGCCATATTGATAAAGCTCTTGGGCTACTGGATGAAAGATAGAATTGAGATCAAGTTCCAACCAATCAGTATGAATTCCTTTAGAGGAAGCCGATTCGCAAGCAGAAATAACTCCCACAAGTTTATGAAGACATTCAGTATGGCGATGACTCAAGTAATTAAAAAATCTCAAAACACCCATTCTGATAGCGTGAGTTAAGAGTTATAAAATAATAGGATATATTTAAATATCAAAATTTTACATATTTAAATCATTTTATTAACAGACAAGAATTGGTCTATTAATTTCTTTTTTAGGTAATTAACTGAGGTAAATCTTTTTAAAGGCGGTTATACGAGCTGTAACATTTCAATTATGTTTACTTTTGATAATATCAGCGACTGTCTCCGACAACTTAGAAGCCATATTCCTAAACTCGATAGGATCCTTATTTTGATGATTATACCAATCTATCTTATCTCGACCATGAATAGTAAACAAATGATCTAATCCTGTAAATCTAGGGTCAGTTTCCCAAGTGGACAAAAGAAGTACGACAGGGGTATCATATGCTAGACAAGGTAGTGCACAATGGAGACGAGATGTTATGACCAGTTTTGCCCGCTTATAAGTATCTAAAAGTTTTTGCGCCTCAGCAAGTCGTAAAGTCGGATCTTTAGTAAAACTTATATGAGTCATGTTCATGGAGGAAGTTCTAATATCTTCGGGAATATCGTGATAAGATAAAGGGTCAACATCCACCATAAATGCGCCTTCTCTAAGTTCATCTCTTTTATCGTTTTCTAGCGTCATTGTTAAACATCCTAAAAACTTGGAACCAGGTAATTTGTTCTGAGTATGAATATCCCTGGTATATATAGGGGAGAATTTAGAATAATAATCTATAAATTTAGAATCAGCAAGAGATGGTGGTCTACTAATTAGATATTTGTCGAGAATTCGATAAGAATCGCCTTTATCTACTTCATTTATATGAAAAGAGACGAATAAAGGAACTATGTTAGCAGATGGAGGCCAATGGCAATAGTTTTTATCAAACCATCCATTGTAGATGCATATTATTTTTTCATCGCCTACATATATAGATTTATTTATAGGAGTCAATTCTCTAGTATCTCTATCTATATAATATGAAATAATACCATCGACTTTCTTTATGTTCTCAATAGCTGCTATACTTTGAACCTCGTCGCCTAGATTGACTGAAGTTTTATAAGTTAAACATCCAAATATAGGTCTCTGCTCAATATGTCCAGCCATTTAATTTATAGCTAGAAAATAAAGACCAATTGTTTAGATATGATAACATTTAACAATCCTCTAACAACCATATACATCGTCTAATATTTAAAGATTAACATATTAATCTCTAATTTAAATATGAGTCTTTGTCCATCATTAATGTGTGCATGTCGACAGATCCCTGATAAAATACCTAAACGGGGAATTTCGATAATTACCTGTTGTATGAACCGAAATAATAATCTTATTCTATCTTTGTTTTCTTGGTTACAATGCAAGGAAGTTTCCGAGATAATTATTCTAGATTGGTCATCCTCTATACCAGTAAAGACAAGTATTACCCACTTGATTTCCGGGACATCTAAATCAGTAATTATAGCACGAATAGAAGACCAATCAAAATGGATCTTATCAATAGCATATAATATAGCCGCTTCATTAACCAATTATAATACTATTTTAAAATTAGACTGTGATGATATTCTTCATATAGATTTTTTCAAAAATCATAAACTCCACAAACATAAGGGTTCGTTTTATTGTGGAAATTGGAAGAATGCACTGACCCCAAATGAAAAACATTTAAATGGTGTATTATTTACCCGAAGTCAAGACTTTAATGAAGTTAACGGTTATAATGAATTTATTCAGACTTATGGATGGGATGATAGTGATATATATGAAAGATTGCAATCTGTCGGGCTTAATCCTCTATCAATTAACAACTCTTTCATTCAACATATTGAGCACAGTGATAGAGGGGATGATACATTTAGATCTATTCAGACAAACCGTCTATTATGTACTTTTGATGGGGCTAAATGGAACAAGAATATTCCCAAGACTAAGTGGATAGTGATTGATAAAGAAGTGAATAATTTGGTCATAAAAATAACACAATTAACCATAGTACCTCTTGAACTACTTAAAATGGCGTCTGACAAATTTGAAGTTCTATATACGGAAAAAGCGTCTACAAAGAATGTTATCTACGCTTATGTAAGAAATGGGTTAGGAAATCGTCTACGAGTTTTTGCATCTACGTATAACTTATATAAGGCATTACAAGCATTTCATTCTGGAATAGCTAGATGGAAATTTATCCTAGTATGGATCCCTGATGAACATTGTGACATAGAATTTGATAAGTTATTCCATGTTCCTGTAGATATTTCTCTTATAGCTACTTTACCGCATCTACCCAGTTCATATATCAACATTCAATCAGACATGACAGTAAACTCATCAATCCAGACAATAACTCCTTTAAATTTATTTACCTATATAGATGAGGCTAAATCTCCTAGTATTGTATGGATTGAGTCTGCTTCGATCATTGAAACTAAATATTATAAATGGGTAGATGATGCTATATTCTTACGTCAATTAAGAATAACAGATGAAGTTAAAATTCTAGTCGATTCTACGGTTCAACATTTAATTAAACAAGATATTGATATAGAGGATATGGTTGGTGTATGTATTCGTCAAGGGGCAGGAGGTAAATGTGATGATGTATCTGGATGGAATAATGATAAGAAGAAACAATGGGCTAAATGGCGCTCTGCTAGTACAGTTGAAAACTTTATCCAAAAAATGAAAACGTTCCCTTCTTCTACTCGATTTTTTGTCACTGGTGATGGAAAGGATATTGTTCCGAGGTTAGAAGAAGAGTTTGGTACCAGAATTTTTCATCTAGCAAGGAAGGAATGGAATAGATGTTCTAAACAAGTTTATTATGCTTTGGCTGATGTGCTTTTATTGGCAAAAACTCGAGAAACTCTAGGTTCAAATTGGAGTTCATATTCTGAAGCTGTAAGGCGTTTTTCTGATAAACGAATGCAAATCGCGGGATTAGACTTTAGCAAAGTGAATTAATCTACAATATTATATATAATAGATACAATTAAGTTTCCAACATGGACAGAGACAAATTTATCTCAATTAAGCGGAACAAAAAGAAGGACAAACAAAAGGATAAATTTGATCGATATGGAAAATGTACTGAGAAAGGAGTTCGTATAAAATTAGCCAAACAACACCTTTCAACTGCTCACAAAAAAGATTAACCATTTATTATGGTTAATTTATATAGGGAAATTATTAATCTTTATTAAAGCTTACGAGTTGCTCCTCTTAACAATACTGAATAATTGTAATTTTTAGCCGAAAAGAAACTTGCAGTAAATGCTGCCGCGACTTTAGGGTCATAGGGAGAGCATGAAAAGATGTCTAAATAACACGAGTTGGTTTTATTAGAAAAATGACCACTCACCAAACTGGTCTGTATAAATTGAGCTAAACTAAATCCTTCTACATCTTCATTAGTTCCAAAGTGAACGATCCGAGTTTTTCCATACTTTTCCATTTGAATTTGAGAGCATAACTGATCGACATAATTTTGTAGTCCTATTTTCGACCTGATCAATTCTGGGTCACATGAATGTGCATCTATAGAGGTCAACATACCCCAAGCGGCACATTTATTGTATTCTTTTTGAGCGTCTATTCTGATAGGAACATAACGTGAATATGGTAGGTAAATTTTTGATTCTCTATCTGAGATGGTTCGTTTACTTGTATATCCTGGTATTGCGATAGGTGTAGTCGATGTAAGAACTGATGGAATAATTTTTGTTAAGGGTGGAAGGACGACTTTAGGAAAAAGAGCCATCTTTAATAGAGAAGTGTGTTGTATAGGATAATATACAAACATTTATTTTCAATTAGTTACATCCAGGTATAATATCTCATTAATAAATAATTTTATAAGTAGAAACAATCGACCCATGTTTTGTCGCTTTCTCGTAAGACTTTTTGAACGTATTGAGTGTAGTTTAAAATAACTGGTTCGGTAATAGGATTATTAAAGGCTAAAGTGAAGATTCCTTCTATTTTACTAAAATTCACAGATGTAGCCTGTTGTTCTTCTGTTAAATATGATTTTGAATGTTTATCGGACATCATATTCTTAATCAACCATATGTTAGTATCTTGATCCGGATCGGCTGGAATAGCAGATTCTTTAAACTTTAGATAACCATTGGTCGATCGACCCATGAATCTACCCTTTGTCGATAGTGTAAATTCTCCTAGAACTTTAAAATTTTCAATCCAAATAGTTGAAATAGCTCCTCTGAACACGTCTGTATACAATATTTTTCTTGGATCAATACTATAGCATATCTGTTTAGCAAAAGTTTTCACTTCGAATGCATCCGAACTCATTGTTTATATAAAATTTTATTCCTTTAACCATGTATGTCTCTGATATTCAACTACGATAATAATTAATTACACAATGTTAACAAGTCGATTTAAACCATTTCTTTATCTATCTATAATTTGATGTCGTCGATATATACGACTAATAACCTATCGCTTCAATTCGCGTTTCCTTCAGCAGAGCCGATTCCTGGGGGTAAAAAACTTCCAAAAGTCCGGAATAAAAAGATAAAGGAAAAACCAGAATATGATATTTTACAAATCGATGAACAGATTAAGGCCTGTTTTGTCGAAGAGAAAAAAAAGATTCCAGAATATAAAAAACGAATAGAATCTATGGCTAAAACAATTGCAAATCTTACTATCCCATTTGGAGTAAGTCATGAAATTTTAGAAGATATTAGTCGAACAATTGGGATGTATAAAACTCAAGATAATTCCCCTGATATTAAGCCAGTCATGACCTATCGAGAATTTTTAAGCTTTTATGATCAATTTAAACGTCTCATTATGAAGAAAAATAATATAGCTAACAATTCACTCTATGATAAATATATTTGTATAACCCAGGATATTATAGAGGAATATAGACATATTCTTTCCATCCCCATCAAGACAATCTTTTTATCCAAGACAAAACCCAAGAGTGAAAATGGGGTTAGAAAAAGTTTACTGTTAGATAACTACCTAAAAATAGCCTCAAACTTTATAGATATTGAATATATACCAGACTCGCCTAAACAAGTAGAGAAAAAATATGTTTGTAAGTGTGGTAATTGTACTGAATTTGAGACCAAGGAAGGATTAATGACATGCGAACAATGTGGAAGGGAGACTGACATTATAAGTGTTAATTCTAGTTTTAAAGATCAAGAGCGCATAAACTTACATCAAAAGTATCGTTATGAGAAAAAATCACATTTCCGTGAAGGAGTCTATCAATATCAAGGTAAACAGAATAAATCAATTGACAGGTCTGTTTTTATCAAGGCGGATCAGTGGTTGGATATTCATAATTTACTCAATTTAGAGGTTCCCGAAGAGAACAAAAAAGAACGTTATGCTAAAGTGACTAAAGACCATTTACGTATGTTTTTGTCAGAATCTGAAGATCAGAATCTAACTAAGCACTATGAAGATCTCCATTTGATATACTCTAAATTAACAGGTAATCCCTGTGCAGATATTTCTTACTTGGAAGAAAAACTTTATGCTCAGTTTGATAAATTGGTTGAAGCATTCTTATCTATGGGAGATGAGATAGACCGTACAAATATTCTAAACAGTTCATTTGTTTTACGGAAACTTTTACTCATGAATAATTATGTTCCAGATCCTCAAGATTTTCCTGGTCTCAAAACCGTTACAAGAATGCATGAACATGAGGATCTTTTTGTAATGTTATGTCAAAGAGCTGGACTGAATGATCCCGATACAATGTCAGGAATAAAAGATATTCCGAAAACTACCCATGATGGATTTTTATAGATATTACAATTTAAAGCGTAGTTTGTCTTTTATAAATGAGTAACGAAACGCCTAACGATTATCTCAAGTATCCTCTAGCTGTTCAAGTGAAAAATTTAATAGATACAAACTATGTTGCTAAAATTGAACAATGTTATCAAGGTGTACTTGCTAAAATAAAAGTTCTAGATATCAAAGAACGGTTTCTTCAGAGTCTTAGAGATGGATACGCCGGATTTCAACTAGATAAGTCTCCGTGGATAGCAGCTTTTGATAATAATATGATAACAATGATAAATGGATTGATAACAGACAAACTAGTTGAATCGGGTCTTTATCCTGACCAAAACACAAAAATAGCTTGTATCTATTTTCTCACTGATACAATTTTTATTCTACCAACTTCATTGCTTATCGAGAGAAAAAATACTCCTGATTATTGCAGGATTGTTCACGATATTGGAGAAATAACTCAAAAAGAACGGATAGAATTATTGGAAAAATCCGTAGAAATGTTAGAACAGCAAGTTGACGAGTTAAAGACTGAATTAGCATATCGCCCTGGAGGAATGGGTTATATTGCGACTGCTCAAAGTTTTGAGAAGTTTTCCAGGGGTTAAATCTCTTTAATTAAATTACTGATCTTGGTCAATAATTTTAAATAATACCCTAATCAACTAGAAACTTGTGTTCTAGGTGTTTTTTTCAGTATACAAGTAGCCGCTTTTCCAATCGAGCACTTCCTCGAAATTGAGCAGATCAAGGATCCTTTTCCCGAATGATGGAATCGAACCATCGTATTCAGTTGTAATAACTGAAATTCTACCACTGAATCAATTCGAATAATTGCTGCGAGATCCTATCTTTAAATACTAAATTCCTGTAAACTATAATGTTACAGGGCTAAAGGTGGTATAGATGGACAAGAATCAGGTCTAATGCAGAAGGAAGGCTTCGAGCCTTGTCTTCACTTGATATGCAGGATTAGTAGAATTTCTTGTTAGTGTCTCCGCTATCAATTGATGTTTTACCAATTTAAACTACCCTCCGCGGTCTTAGGTAGATGCTGTATGATCCTATAGGTGAGCTGAAGCCCTGTAACTATATACAGTTACAGAGCTTAAAAGAGGTTCCGATATTGATTCGGGAATTTAGCTGTCAGAGAGCTATATACATGCCTATTAGACGTACAGGTCTAAAAAACTTGGGTTTTTTAGACATCCAAGAATCCTTTATCGTTGAGTAAATCAGAGTCTAGTCTGAGTCTAGGCGATTAAGCATTGCTGCAAGATTCTTTCTATTAATAGAGGTGAAAATTAAACCTCTACAATCTATGTTGTGGAGATAATTTGGATGGGTGGCTGGAGTAAAAAGATTAAGGAGAGCGGGGGAAGACGAGGTGATACCAGTATTGTTTTTTCCTATTAAATGACTAACGCATTTATAGTAATAGGTTTGGTAGCTATATTTTAAGTTCTGTTAACGTAAAAATTTATGCTTCCATATATACCGGTAACTAGTGAAATAAGTGTACATGTCTTATGTTAATCGCTACATTTATAGCATTACATTTAATCTACCATATTGTCCTCAACTATCGCGTCTGTTACGGTGGACATGGGCCGTAAGAGGAGATTAGCCGAAAAGGAAAATTGTTTGTTGCAGAATATCGCGTCCGATATAAAGATCAAACGGTTAGTATAAAAACACTATATATGTGATTAATAGAATAAATATCATAATTTGATATAGACATATGTACACTTGTGATGGTGGAGATATAACGAGTCGAAACAGGTGTACCGTTTCTTGCATACCCTAATACCCCCGAAAAGCTATGTTTTCGGGGTCAAGAATCCTTTTTTTTATCGAGCGTGATAAGAGATAGCTGTTGGATTCTTTCGGATTGACTAGAAGTCGTCCTCCTAACTATGTAGGAGGAGGCAGAGATCTTGAAAGAATAGCCAAGGGACGTTAATCCGGGACGTTCCTCCAGTTTGTCGCTAGACAACCAAAGTTTAGCAAAAGGGATTGCTGGATGATCTCTTCTTTTTTGAATATAATAAAGAGTTCGAGCTACTGTGAGAGCTCTCGTAGTTGCACATAGAAATGTGCTCAAAGATCCTTTTGTCGCTAGACAATCTGGTTAGCGGGAGGAGTTGCTGCAAGATCTTTTCTTTGGGAAAAATTCCCTAGTAAGCTATGTTACTAGGAATTATAGCCTATAATCTATCGGAAGGACTTGCACACTTCAATCTTCGGCTTATGAGACCGACGCGATACTTTTCGCTACGATAGATAAAACGAACCGTTTTATCTATCAAGCCGATACGGGATTTGCACCCCGATCCTCAAAGTGAAAATTTGGACGATATCAGCTCATAACTATTGTATGAGCTGTTATATACAGGAAGCGCTAGGAATTGCACCTAGATAAAACACCTTAGAACGATGCGACATTTCTATTATGATATACCTCCTTGATAAATCAATTCAAGGAGTTAACGATAGATGCAGGAGTCGAACCTGCTCATGGAGACCATAGACATGTTAGCAGCATGCCGCCGATACCGACCGGCCCATCTACCTCTTAACTTTGTAAGAGGTATTTTTCTCTTCAAAATCTTGTCTTTGGAAAAAATTCCCTAATAAGCTATGTTACTAGGGACAATAAATTATAACCTACCAGGATTTTATGGTCGTGGATGGTATTGCACTATCTTCGCCAGCCTTATAAGGGCTAGGAGTTTATTTAGATCTTCGCGATCTTTAAAAAGAAGTTAACAGTCATAGCTCGTATAATATCAAGATAATTATATTTTTCATTAATCGTGAGAAAAATCTACTATATCGAACATACGAATAACTCGATGCTACATATCAAATATTCATTTCTTTAAGCCTCAATATCTTTAACCATTAATTAAAAAGATCATCGTTTATTCTTTTGATGTTTATCTTTAATACTTCATAAGAGATGACAACTACGAAGCTTAATTATGAGCAATACTTACGTTGGAACGAAAACAAAGGTATAAATCCAAAGACCGGAAGAGATATTACTATCGGAGGACCAGTATATCTCAAAATTGAAGAAGGATGGAATAAGATTCAACAAAGCCGTGATTATTCTCAATACGAATGTAAAGAATGGATAGGCAATAGATTGGTCAATCCAAAAACTAGAAAAATCATTAAAGATTCAGGGGTAACATATGAGACAATTCGTTCGATATGTGAAAAATATGCCCCAATAGAAGATATAGAAGAATTAGCAGAGGAAAGACTCGAGAAAGAATCGACTCGTAGATCTTATGCCTGTAAGATGCTTGGTTTTTGTAAGAAAGGATTAGATTATGTAAGCGATTTTGGATGTATTGGTCAGCCTTGTATGATGAAAGAATGTCCTTGGAGAGGAAGATTAGGGTTAAATTTCACAATTCTACCAAAAGGGATAACTAAAACAGCGTCTTTATTTTTTCCCTTTCTAAGTGATAGATGTTGCTGTTTCTGTCTTGGTCATATGATATTATTCATGACCCTGATATTAAACTCGTATGTAATGGTATTTGCCCCAAAAGATGTTCGAGATGTGGTCAAGATTCAAAATACTGTGAACAAAATCAACGGATCTGTAGATCTAGATAAAGCTTTGACAGATTCGATTAGAAAAGAGGCCAATAGTGAGATTAGAAAAGTTATCACATCTGGAAAGCCGGTAAAATGGTTATCGAATTTAGTAAATATTATTATACCCTATGCGAATGATAGTATTTATAGAAGTATAGCTGAACTTCAAGATGAAGTCTCGGAAAATTCTCATAGTATTGGTTGATTTTACAGGCATTGTTATATTGTTACGAATCTTTAAGAATCGAAACAAATTATCTAGATAATATGAAGGTTATTTTTGGTTTGAACATTTTAATAACAAATCTCTAATATAACGCATTATTCCTATAACAATAGTATCCAAATAGACATTTTCGGGGTCTACCTCTGCTGGCCCATTTGAATCTGGATCACAAATTTGTACGAGATAGTTTATAAAATTGGACATAATGAAAGTTAATACATAGGTAAAGTATGTTGATAAATAAAATCGTTTAATTGAAGGTATATATCATCTTGTAATAAATGATATTCATAACTAGCCGTGGATTTATCCACAATCTATTTCAAAATGTTCTTTAACGTGACAGTAAATTGGTCAATTATTTATATATTTTTATATTTTTATTCCTTTCGGTGATTGCTAGTTTATGTTTATGTGTAATAATATATGAAGTATGGTATCGATATAAGGTGAAAAGACAGCTTCGTCTAATTCAAGATATATCAAGAGACAGTTCAATTACAAACATTTAACTACCTTCAACACAAGTAATAGAGATAATGTAAAATATACCCTCGAATTATTCCTTGAATATAAAAAGATAAATATCAAAGTATACTTATCAGTTAATAGTATAGTTTAAAATTATCCATAGCAAATATTCCACTGCTTAATATGTGCTCATAAGAGTGCATATTATATTTTTACAAATTACATCCAAAGTTAAAACAACTAAGAGCATTTGCATAAGAATAGTAAATTAGCCGTGGAGGATTTTTTCAACACAAAGTAAATGTGTGGACAAACCCTGATTGGACGAATTATATCAAAAATATTACTTGGACTAAAAATACAAATTTACCCTTATATTAAAGGCATTCTTTAACAAGTATCCCGGATAGCAAAAGTTCCGGTCGTCAATAATGAATTTTCGCTTTTATTATAAGGCAAAAACAAAAGATAGAATTAATGTCTTGTTATCGGAACAAATTGCAAATTCCAATCTTTAGTAATTTGATTACCAATTAATATAATTCTTATCTAAAGGCGTATTAATACGATAAAATGAGTATAATTTGTCAATATTGTAACCACGAATTTAGCACGAAATCTAATCTTACAGCTCATCAAAATAAAGCTATCTATTGTTTAAAACTTCAGTGTAAAGTAAATGATAATATATCGGTCGAAGAAGCCAAAAAATTTAAATGTATTTATTGTATTAAAGGATTTACCCTCAAACATCAACGCGATAAACACGAAGAGATATGTACAGCTAGAGATATTCGAATAGAATTAACAGAAGCAAAAACTAAAATTACTGTTCTAGAATCAAAATTAGAAGATAGAGATAAACAAAACTGCGAACTTAGAGATATTCTTGAGTTAAAATTAGAAGATAAGAATAAACAGATCCAAGAACTTAGAGATCAAGTTAAATCCTATCAACAGGCCCAAGAAAGACTCAATTTAGCTGCCGTATCTAAACCCACCACATCTACCAAGACAATAAATAAAAATATTTTAATCCAATCATTTGCCCCTATTACTGAAGCTAATATGCGAGAACAGCTTCCATATCTTACAATAGAACACATAAAACAGGGAGCCCAAGGCTATGCTCAATATGCAATGGAGTATAATTTTAAGGATAAACTAGCTGTAACTGATGCTTCTCGTAAGAAGTTGGCTTGGAAGAATATTGACGGAGAAATAGTCTATGATACAGAAGGATCGCAATTATCTGGAAAGTTCTTTAGAATAATTAAAGAACGAAATACTAAACTTATAAGAGAGCTGATAAATGAATTAGAAGAACGATTCGATGAAGCTTTAAAAAGAGAAGATCATACAGAAGCTAACGCGTTAGCTGATTTAAACATAAAATTATCTGAATACAAAAAACATGTAATTGAAGGTGCGAGAGGCACAGATAACGAACTTAAAGATGCATTCGTAAAGTGTTTATGTACACTATCTACCAAGAATATATAATCATTTTAAATTAGTACAATTATTCTACCTGAAAACTACCATCGTTTAATTTAATAATACGACTATATCTAGGATGCTTATATGGACACTTTTTGTCTCCAATTTCAAATTGTGTTTGACACTGTAGACCAATATCACAATCTATAGGATCATTAGGCCTGTGAATAAAAGGGCATCCATAACAATTACAATATTTGCCTTCATCTATACTCCAACGACAAACCTTTTGTAGAATCTTGGGATGAAGCTTACTACAAGCTTTCTCTCCGCCAGTAATAAATTCCCAACATAAAGAACCCTGTTCACATACTTGTTTTCTAGTAGGCGGATGACGCTTGGAGCAAATATAATTGATACATTCCTCTTTATAATGGCATAGAGGGATTAACTTTGCCATGGGATGAAGTTTGAAACAGCTAATAAGGGCATCTGCGCATAATTCTCCATTTGGACATACTTCAGAGGTCCGATCGAAAGGATGACGATACTCGATACATTCAAGGTCGCAACAGTCTTTTCCCCAATGACAGACTGATGTTAACTTGGTATTATCATGTAAAAGAAAACAGCTTATTCCGGCATCTGGACAGTCATTTTCTCGTTTGCATATTTTAATGGGTCTATTTACAAGCTTGTGTTTACGAGTACATTTAGAGTGCAAACATCGCCTTAAACCTTTACTAGAATCGATTACATCCCAAACCTTTGTTTGCATGTTAAATTGATGATCTTCAAAGAGGCAGTATTGTGGGTTCTTGTGATTTAAAGAAGTAGAACGAGCTGATTTACCCGAATTTTGATCTTGTAATAAAGATAATACAGTACGGTTAAAAATAGGTATATTATTAGTAGCCATTTTAGTTATGAATTACTATTAATTACCATTCCTTTAGATCTTATTCAATTTATTTTAGAAATAGAAGAATAAGATGCTTTTTCAGCTGTTAATAGGTCTTGTAATTAAGTTTGCAGTCATTTATGATCACAAACTTTCCATTATGTTAAAAACACTTGGTAGTACACCATTTAGATACATTAATATTGAGTAAACCATTCGCTGCTGCACATATAGCAGCAATTACAGGAGGAAGTATAGTAGAGGCTAAAGCTTCTAAATCAGTTTTTTCAGCTGCAGATAAACTGGAAGAATTTTCAATAATTGTATTTATTACAGATAATAATACAGATTGTTTATCAGCTCCAGTAAGATAAGGGATGTTTTCAATGAGTTGCATAGCTTCAATTGCATAATTGATGATACTGGCTCTAGATATTGGTATATTTTGTTTGACTTGAGTAATAATCTGAGTAGTTAATACTGAGGCTTGATTTTGAAAAAGGGCAGGTCCAGAGGAAGTTCCTGTTGCACTTGAGTTTGACATTGAGTTGACAGTTAAGTATATGCTTTTAAGCTTGGAAAAGGTGTAGTGAATTTTTTACCTACAATTTAAATTCAAATGATTTATATCAAATAGGATGTTGACTTTGTATAGGGCCAGGTTAAAAACAAGAAATTTTTTTTTTGAATTTGAAAAATTTATTTAGACCATAATTCACCCCGGTATTAAAAAAAAGTCGAATAGGGCAAAGTTTAAAGCGTACAAAGTTTTAAAATTCCAGAAAATTCCTAAAAATTCCTAAAAATTTCTGTTAAACATATTTAAAGGGTTTAAATATCATCATTCTTATAATTGCTGATTTTCAACCTTGGTTAATAATTCTACTAATGTACCTCTTATAGTAGTATCATTAAGATTTTTAACATATCTACATAATTCACTCTTCTTATTCTTCATTAAAAATTTCTTAAGTCCATAGAAAAATGTAGTATTGAACCTGAGAGGATTCTTTTCAGATTTCTTAACAAGCTTATCTCCATCCTGTTCATGATAAATAAAAGTATCATCGTCTTGTTTATACTTATATATTAATCTTTCATTTATTAATAGGAACTTCTCTACTAAAAAATTTACTATTCCTTTAATATCTGAGAATAAGTCTATTTCTTCATCTGTTAATTTATCCAATTCTTCCTGTATCTTTTTATCTGTAAAATATAAAGTTATATCCTTTGGTTTTATCCGATCAAGTAGGGCAAATCCTTTATTCATATCATCCGGCGTTTTACTGGATTTCATACTTTGATTAGAGATAAATGTATTTTCACTGAGTTTCTTCCTGAATTTTATATTATGAGTAGGAAGTTCTTTTATCTCTTGTAATTTACTTTTATACTTATTAATACAATTAACCTTGGTAGTATTATCGTCATCGTATAAGTCTTGTGCTTCTTCAATCTTATTACGACATTCTCTAGTAGCAGTCTTCTCTAAAGGATCTTTTGAAGCTTCTATAATTAATCTAGCCTTATCATCAGTTCTAACTATATTTTCATCATCTTTATACATGAAAACGTCCCCTGAATTATTATCTGTTAAGTAGCATCTATTATTCTCATTAAGAATTTCAGAGACTAATTGTGCACTACCTTCCTGTCCTTTAAGAAAATGACTTGATGTATACCTTCTATCTATTTCATCTGAAAGAGATTCTAATACACGAGTTATAGGTTGAAGATTCTGTTGATAGAACTGTTGTTTCATATTAAAGGTGAGATTATTGTTATTGGTGATTTTAGGCTTACTAGCTTCTAGTTTATACTCATCCATATGTTTTCGAGTTATTTCAAGCTCTTTCTTTAATAAAAGATTTTCAATTTGAATATCATATTCAGTTTTCTGTTCTAATATATTCTTATATTTACAGATAACAGTATGCTTAACTAAATCTCCTTTTCTTGTAGTTGAATATTCACAATAGTCGCAAGCATATACTTTCATATCTTGAATTGAAATATTTCTCAAGGCTAGACAATACTTAGCAGTTTGTTGATGGTTTTTTAAAGTATATTGATTTGAAAAAATTGTTTTACAATATTCACACTCAGTCATATTACTATTATTAATATAATTAATCAAACCTTTAAATATGTTTAACAGAAATTTTTAGGAATTTTTAGAAATTTTGCGAGTTTTAAAAACTTTTTACGCTTTAAAATTTGGCCTATTTGACTTTTTTTAATATCGGGGTGAATTATGGTCTAAATAAATTTTTCAAATTCAAAAAAAAATTTCTTGTTTTTAAACTGGTCCATACAAAGTCAAGAATGAAAGTCTAATAATTTATTAATACCTACCATTAAATTTATGTATATGTCTCCGTCACTAATAGAAATTTTACCTTGGTTCCGATGAAATGATTTATCTAGTCTATTTAAGGACTAGATAAATAATACGAATATCCATGACATTTTATGTCGTTACCGTCTTTGCGTATCGAGCAAAAGAAAATGAAGAATCGCGTGTACATACAACAGCCATCACTAACTGCAGAATTAGAGCTACTGTCTTAGCCCTATCAACAGCGGAAAGTATTAGAAATATCAAAAATAAAACTATGAAGGCGCGCGATATTAAATGTGTTTATATAGCACATGGACAGGGTGATCAAGTTGTAGTTTTGGGTCATCCTGAAGGACAAGAAATCGATGTAGATCGTAGCGCGTACGGCTTTGAAGAAAGCAAATGGGGCGATAGATGGGTTATTCAAGTAGATGATGTAGACGATGATAGTGTATATATTGGTTGAGGCTATTATTTTTCATATTTAATATTCAAATATGATATCAATTTAAGTCTTTGAAACAGTTTTACGGCGCCATCAAATTCCAGCTTACTTTTGCTAATACTTTCAACACTAAATCCAATAGGAACATTTAATCCTAGAGATTGTTTCGCGTATAAAATTTTGCGAAAATTTTCACAACATACCTGAATCGATGCTTCTATTCTAGCTTCTAAAGATGATTTGCTTAAAATGCGTTTAGCTGTTCCTTCTGGAACTTCTACTCCTAACCATCGCATAAATTCAAGTGCTTTTACGCTTCCAAAAGGAGAGAAACTAAAGACTATTCTAGCAGGTATATTACCTTTTTCTTTACATAAAGCATCATAATCTTCTAACATCCATATAGCACAATCTGCACTATATACCAGTTGAGTTGTAAAAAATAATACACCCATTTGGCTACGTTCATATAGCCGAATATGTTCATTCATCTTGTCTCGATGTCTTTCTGGTATAGCAACTGCTCCAAATATTAATGTATCTGTCGATACTATTTGAGACAGTAGTTGAAGTGACAATTCCGTATTTAATATAGGATTATCATTAGGTATAGGCTTACCTCCAACAATGACAACATTAAGTTTACCCGGTAAAGCACTAGTCGCGTTTTTTTAACCATTTGTTCAAATTACTTTCAGTCATACCAGATACTGTTCTGTAAATAATGAGATTTAAATTGAAACAGTCTTGATGATTAGATTTTAAAATATGAGAAATTTCCTTAGCATATTCCAAGGGATCATATGTAGTAGTAAAAGGGAATGGTCTAGGCTCTCCCGAACGACTAGGTTCATCTATAATATCATATATCATTAATGCATCCGGTAATAAAAGCGACATAGTATGATTAATACTCTGTACGCATTCTTGTCTACGAGATTCATTATATATAGCCGGAGGAGGTATACACCCAAAAAATGATATACAACTATTCTTATCTTCCAGTTTCTTTTTCAAGCAAGACATTCTTGATTTTCTATATTGTTTATATCCTGTTAAATAGTCAATTTAGATTGTTTAAAACTAATTAGAGCTAATAACATCGCTTCAATACGTATGATATCAGAACCTCTAGGATTATGTCCTAAACTATCTACAGCAACTTCATAAAGAGGAGTAAAATTTCCTATCCGCGTTATGACACGTTTATCGTTTCTATAATCATAATTAGCAAGTGTGACGATATCGATATAAGATGGATAATTTTCAATAATTTGGTCTAAAACTTGGCTCCAATCTGTTACAGACATAGTTTGAATTAAAAAACCAGGTGTTTAAATATTATTTATCATTTAAACATTTATATACTTCTATAAACAATCATGTCTATTCCAACTCCTACCGACGTACGAAATCGGATAATAAAAGACAGAGAACAATTGAAACGTGATGCTCAAGTCTTTGTGGATACCAAGATAGTTCCTGCTCTGAACAAGACGGATAAACCTCAAATTACTATAGACTGTGGAGATATTCCTGATATAATGTTTGACGAAATTGTCCATATAATGAAGAACGCAGGATGGAAAGTAATAAAAACATCTCATCAAGATAGGGGCGATAGTTGGTATAATCTAGATATTACACCTATCTCTGTTATACCAGCTTAGTTTCCAATATTTGAAAAAAGGATCACAACAATCCCAATAACAGCAAGAAAAACAAACAAAAGATTTCCTCTTACAGTATGTTTAGATTCTTGAATAAATCCTGAATTTTTACCAGCCCCGATAATATCAGCTACCCAAAAATTACTATAATCTCCACCATTGGGAAGTTGGTCATGTTTTATAATAGGTTCAACATCTCCTTCAAGCTTTCCTTCCTTGATTTTATCCATTGCTGTCTTGTAATACAGAGAATCGACATCAAGTTGATGACCAGAAAAATCTCTAAGTTTGCGATCTACATCCTCAACTATATCAAGTGATGCTGTCCATACAGATTTACCTGGAAATTCAGGCTTAACTCCAACTACATTAGATTCTAACTGACATTCAGGAATTCCGCGCTTCATTCTAAAATATCCTTTCATACCCCATTTTTCACTCCAACTATTTGCTATAAACCAAAATTTTACACCCCCTTCCTCTCCCCACCCAACAATTCGGATAGCATGCCCTCCTGCTACCTGCTCAGTTACATTTCCCGATGAATCTTTCTTTGGTCCCATATAGATAGATGTTCCATCATAATCCTTAGTAAACCCATCATATACCTTAAATCCGGCCGCTACTGGCCCCCAGCGAAATATCTCTTGCATAATGTCATCTTCGTTTTGTCGCAGACTGTAAATATCGTCAGCTCTATATATCCGAGCAGCAGTTTTATGATCTGCACAAGTATCAAGATCCACTCCAATTACATCTGGACAAGATGGGATATTTGATGGGTTGGAAGAACTTCCCAAATTATATTTAACTGCATCATTCGTATGAAGAGTATTGTAAGGCACACATTCATCTGATGCAGCCCCAAAGGTATAAAGCTCCTGAACGGCAGAATATAAATCGTTCCCTGCACAAGCAATCTGAGATTTAAGTTCTTTTGTTAAAGTAGAAAATAATCCCTGACTTTGATCTCTTTCATCCCACCACTTTTTTAAATCCTGATTATTAAGCTCACTAAATTTAATCGTGCACATGACCATTTTGGCAGGAGAAAGTTGTACTTTTATTTTCCCATTAGAAAGAAGGGAAAATCTGTCTGATAACATTCCCGAACTAGAAAATGCCCAACATGCTCCACAACTTTTTTGATTTGATATTTTGCTCAATAAGGTCAGATATTTTTGCCACGCACTACTATTCATATCGTTCCCTGGATATGAACTAGGCATTTGTCGTCGTTTAGGAGGCCGGACCGCTCGGAAGAGTAGAGCTTTTTGTGCTACTTCGGGTTTATCTACGAGGATTGTTCCAAATGTCTTTATGATCCCATTATCTTGGGGTATAGTTTTTCCAAAACCTTCCTCGATACTATTTTTACCTGTAATATACCAAATTATAATAAGTAAGAGCAAATACCCACCAATGAAATATATTTTTTTCTTGTTAAGTGATAGATTCATCTTTTGTATGATAAATATTAAAATTTAAAGACCATCTGCTCTATATGCTTTAACGTTTAAATAATTATGAATTTTTTATACATTCATATCTTAATAACCAATTATGTACGGTCTATTATCGTCTGCGTATAATGATTATCGAATAAACAATAGTACAAATTCGAGAGAAAGTTTTTGGACTAAAAAACAAATGAAGCAATATCTTAGCTGGCCAGCTCGTGGTATGTATTCGATCCTCGAAATCATCTTGACAGTTGTTGCTCTATTATGTTTATGGGACTGTTATCTTGTGCAAGGCTGGGATAGTTGGCTGTTAGTACTTTTACTTGTCTTGTTTTTTATTCCATATTTAGGAGACTGTTTAGCTCTCGTTATAGTAGTATACTGGCTTTTAGAAGTAAGACCCAACTCAGAGATACTTTCTAAGATCAAGGTTTAATTCCGTCTATTCCTGTAGCGGATATCGGAATTTAGGAAAAATAACAACTCCATCAAGATCGTTTCGTTTTACACATATAGGAGACGAAATGAATGCTTCCGCCAATTCTTTCATTATAAACCACGGATCAGTCTCATTAAACGGATCAATATCAGCACGATCAATATCATAGAAATAATGAAAATTGATAGAATTTGTCGTCTGTAAATTAGGTTCAGACATAGTGGAATAATGAAAGTTGACGGAATTGATAGTCTCCGAATTAGATTCAGACATAATATTGAAAAATTTAGATAAAGACTTAAATTGTATTTAATATTCCTGAAATATATTAAATGATTAATAGCAAGATATATAACTTAGGTTTAAACTAATCATGTCAGACATCAATTACGTGCTTATCGATAAACATCTTCCTCTAGAGCGTATTTATGCCTGGTATGACAAAATTCGAGTATATCATATATTTGAACCTAATTACCTGAGTATGTTAGGAAAAGTTACTGTATGGAGTTCGTTTGCTGATAAAGAAGGAATTACAATGACTGTTAATGAAGCGAATGCTCTACCAAAACAAAATATTCCACCAACTTATCACGTGCTTGAAAAGACTATAGATTTAGGAGAAGCATATATGTGGAAAAAGAATCCCCTAATTAACAAGGATGAAATTGATCTACAATTTGAAAAGGATCAAAATCTTCTTAGAATTAATCTCTTTGGACTGCATACATATGGAGGATATTATGGATTTTTCCGTCCAGATCTTTCAGAAGTGATTCATTTGCTTGATCGTTCGACAGATCCGCTTTTAGAATTTGACAGGGTCAAACGAGTATATGTAACTACTGAACCGTATCCAAGCGATACAGCAATAGGCATAAATGGTTGTTACGATAGCAAGGCTGATAGACATCGCGCTCGTACGGAATGTTATGTAGTGTCTAGTTCATAGGACAAGTATTATTTATTCATATTTACCCAAGTTATTGGGTAAATATTATTCTTTAAGTTTATAACAATTATTACTGAGATTTCATAGCATTATTTAGTTGCATTGGAACATCTATGTATAACACTTATTGCAAGTTTAATTGTCGCTTATAATATTCAATCTCAACTTTCTGGGAGATATTTTTTAATTGTGTTTTAACTAATAATTCATCTACAAACTTTAATTGTCGTTTATAATATTCGATTTCGGTTTCAGAATCTGGGTCGGAATCAATGTTATTTTCTAGAGACAGTTCTGTTATATGCGACAAATTTTCATAAGATGGAGGAGAATTATGCTGTTGAGGAAATTCATAAGAATTAGATATTGAAATACCGTTCAAAATCGGTGTAGAAATATCAATAGATTTAGCAGTATTATCTTCACCATCTTGTGGCTTTTCAGAAAAAAGATAATATTTACCGAATTCTCCACTTACAGACTCCTCTAAAGAAAAAAGTTGTTGTTTGTCTGCTATTTTATCTATCTTTTGGACAGATTCGTTTGAAACGGGTAATATAGACATTATGAATTAATATTTAGTAATTAGCTATAAAATTAAATCACTTAATGCTTTTACTTTTAAGGCGACTAAAGACGAAACTTCCGAGGTTTTAGCCCTTGCTTATATGAAGTATATGAGATTAAACGGACAAACAGGTAGGATATTGAAAAATATAACTAAACAGCATTATATAGGAATAGCTAAAGTTAAATTCAAAGACGGTTAAACAAACTATTTCTATTTATTTATAATCTATGAATATAAATAATATGAGTACTAAGAAGCCCATTATAAAATCTTTTGGAACTTTTTTAACCAATGTGCCAGCAGTTGCAGAACAAGCTAAAGGATTTGTTGTAGGGGCTGTTTCTCCTAGAGAAATAGAACAAATACATTTACCTATAAACTTTGACGGGCGCAAAGTATGGAAAGATTACCTTTCACCGATAAAAACACAGGGTGAATGTGGTATGTGTTATAGTTGTTCTACTGTAAGTTCTTTAGCTGATAGATATGCTATCTTGACTCTTAATATGGTACATGTAAAACTTTCAGCTTCAGATATGGTTATGTGTGAAACTGTTGATCCTAAATTTACAGCATCACAAATAGGCTTCAGTAAATCTTTCAGTGAGGATTATCACAAGGCAGAAGTAGAGACTAGAGAAAAATTCGCATGTAATGGAAATACCCTATATAATGCAGGGAAATATCTATTTATCAAAGGAGCGCCATCGGAAGCATGTATCCCAGATAATATTGTTACTTCATCTGATGCCGCAAAAAATGTCCCCTTTTGTGAAAATGTAGAAGGGAATGATTTTGATACATGTGTAGATAAGAAAACCGCTCAACAATTCTATAGAGCCGGAAAAGCCTATCAATTAGATTATAATAAAGATGATCAAGAAGGAACTGAGAAAAATATCATGTATGATCTTTATAAATGGGGCCCGCTTGCTGCTGGTTTTATTATTTTTGATGATTTCCTCAGTAATTATGACGGGACAACTATTTATACCGTCAAGGGAGAATCGGGAAAAGCTACATTGGGACACGCAATAAGGTTGGTAGGCTGGGGAGAAGAACAGCAAGGGGGTAGGCTAGTTAAATATTGGATAGCAGCAAATTCATGGGGTGCTGACTGGGGCGATCAAGGATACTTTAAGGTAGAAAGATTTCTTTCTGGTATCGATTTGGAGAAGAATACTATGGCATTAATTCCTGATCTTCCGGGAATACCCAATTTAGATGTATTTTCTACTACTGGATATATAACAGATGATGACAGAAATGCTAGGAGAAAACTTGGAGTAGGTTTATACAATCTATATCCCTCTACCGCTATTGAAAAAATCCAATCAGGTATATTGTTGGGGAATCTTACCGATATTGTTATACTACCTCATCGTTTACCTGCAGACTATTCCAGTTTTATAGCCGCCAAAGTAGATACATATAATATAAGCGATATTATTGATAAAAGCGGTCTATGTACAGAAAAATCCAACAATACATGGTGGTGGATTGCATTTATTATTCTTTCTTTTGTTACAGGGGTTATTACTGCATACTTTTATTTAAAGTGGATAAATAGGTGGTAAGTTGGAATTATCCAATGGTATTTGTTCACTTTGGTCAGTATATGGAGGCGGAAGAATAGTCTCTCTATATTCTAAATTCCAACTATCACATACTTTGCGTTGATATTCTGTTAAATCTATTACAATTCCATCAGAGCTCTGAGTTCCATAAATCTTTTTCGAGATTTTATCAAAGACAAGACGAGGCCAGGGCATATGATGTTCATTCTTTAGCTCCATATTACCAAACGTATTAAGTTTATAAGTTATCCGCTCTGGTGCTGGAGGTATTCCTGAATTAAAATCAATTCGACGTGGTGCAACCCTTTGTATAGTTGGATTGGAACTAATAGGTATTAAACGTGGGGTAGATTTTTTTATAACTGGAATAGGTAATTCGGGCTCTTCGTTTGAAACATTTCGATGATTTGTGATAGTTCGAGGTTTGACAGGAGGCGTTGTATATTCATATTGTCTGTAAGCATTCTTATAACCTTCTGCGATTTTGTATTCCGGAGAATCCATCCACGTTTGTATAGGGTCTCGACGCGAGCTACTGTTTTTATTGCCCATTTTAGAGATTAATACTTATCATTGAGGATAAAATAATTAAAAATCGTTTAGCAGTATTTGTATACATCTGTGTATTTGTTATACAAATTTTATACTTATTATTATAGCACATTAATCATCATGTGTATTATAGTCCTCATTCATATGAGACAACATACTATTATAATTTTTTAACGTCGCTTCCAGTTCCTTAACTCTTTTTTCTAGAGAAGAAATAGCAACAAAATCAACCTTAACTCCATGAATATAAATCTCACCTTCTGGAGTGCATAGCATGCAATCATGTATAACTAATATTCCAACGCCCTGCCAAGGACCAATGAATGTATTATAATATTTATTCTTAAGTATAAATGGATGCATCCATTCTGGGTAATTTTTATAGCTTTCTTCTCCGTAATGTTCCGGGCGACGAGAAGGAGGAAATTCTTGGTTTTTGGTATCCATCTCTTGGCTATTAGAATGTTAATTTTAAGCCCTAATTATTTATAAGAGATGTATTTCTCTTATAATTGATATTTAAATAATCTTATGTAGTATAACAAACAACTATCAACAATCATGGCTGACTTACCAGAAAACAAATGGACAGAAGTAATAACTAGAAAAAAACCTAACAATAAAGGGAAGATAGCAAAGACTGCTAATCCCGTCGTGACACAACCTGTAAATGTTTCTAAAAATCTACCTAAAGCAAATACAACCACTGTAGTTAAGAAAAACTATGGAAATAAACCAAGTCATACATCTTTGGTCGCTTTTAGAAAATTAGATGGAAACGAAGAAGTTAGCGAGATGAAAAAGATCTTAACAACAGTGAGTAAAACCCTGGGACAGAAAATTTCCCAGGCTAGGGTAGGTAAAGGTATGAATAGGGTTCAATTGGCTACATCTATTAATGAACGTGAAAATGTTCTTGGTAGTTGGGAAAATGGTACAGCAGTATTCTCTCAGCATATTTTAACAAAGATTAATCGTTCTCTTTCTACATCATTTAAACGAGGAGATTGATAGCAATACTTCCTATAGAATTTATTACGCTATTGTAATAAATTTGATTTTAGACTTACTAAATATGACCTGACCTATTTTAAAACAAAAAAGTTTTTTCCTTATTCTGAACGCGTATTTAAACCATACTTTATCCGGATATTATAAAAACGCGGATCAGTTAGAAACTAAAAGGCATATAAATAAGAACTTTTAGGAACTTTTAAGAACTTTGAAGAATAAAGACATCCAAAGACCATAATTAAGTATCTTAGATATTTAGCTGAATATTTTGGAACGCTATTAATAATTCTACTAATGTTGCTCTTATAGTAGTATTATTGAGATTTATTATATATCTATATAATTCTCCTTTCTTATTCTTCATTAAAAATTTCTTTATTCCATGTAAAAAAGTAACAATCAACCTAACTGGATCTTTCTCAAATTTCTTAACCATCTTATCTCCATCTTGTTCATGATAAATAAAAGTGTCATCCTCTTGTTTATACTTATATATTAATCTTTCATTTATTAATAGGAACCTCTCTACTAAAAAATTTACTATTCCTTTTACATCAGAAAATAAGTCTATTTCTTCATCTGTTAATTTATCTAATTCTTCCTGTATCTTTTTATCCGTAAAATATACATTTATATCTTTAGGTTTTATTCGATCAAGAAGAGCAAACCCTTTATTTATGTTTTCAGGCTCTTTATTAATTTTCATGCTCTGATTAGATACAAACGTATTCTCACTGAGTTTCTTCCTGAATTTTATATTATGAGTAGGAAGTTCTTTTATCTCTTGTAATTTACTTTTATACTTATTAATACAATTAACCTTGGTAGTATTATCGTCATCGTATAAGTCTTGTGCTTCTTCAATCTTATTACGACATTCTCTAGTAGCAGTCTTCTCTAAAGGATCTTTTGAAGCTTCTATAATTAATCTAGCCTTATCATCAGTTCTAACTATATTTTCATCATCTTTATACATGAAAACGTCCCCTGAATTATTATCTGTTAAGTAGCATCTATTATTCTCATTAAGAATTTCAGAGACTAATTGTGCACTACCTTCCTGTCCTTTAAGAAAATGACTTGATGTATACCTTCTATCTATTTCATCTGAAAGAGATTCTAATACACGAGTTATAGGTTGAAGATTCTGTTGATAGAATTGTTGTTTCATGTTAAAGGTGAGATTATTGTTATTGGTAATCTTTGGTTTACTGGCTTCTAATTTATATTCATCCATATGTTTTCGAGTTATCTCCAGCTCTTTCTTTAATAAAAGCAATTGGATCTGAACATCATCCTCTTTCTTTTTATTTGAGATAATTTTATTTTTATCTGAGATGATTTTATTTTTACAAGTTTTCATATGCTGGTTTATTAAATTATATTTTTTAGTGGTTGAATATTCACAGTAATCACAGTTATAAGTTTTGATATTTTCAATAGGTTCATCTCTTAACACCAAACAATACTTAGCAGTAAGAATATGTTTTTTCAATGCTGCCTGACTTGAAAATTCTGTTTTACAATATTCACACTCTGTCATATTGAGATGATTAAATATAAAAATCAAACCTTTAAATGTCTTTATTCTTTAAAGTTCTTAAAAGTTCCTAAAAGTTCTTATTTATATGCCTTTTAGTTTCTAACTGATCCGCATTTTTATAATATCCGGGTAAAGTATGGTCTAAATACGCGTTCAGAATTTTGTTTTAAAATAGGTCGAGTCATATTTGGTAACCATGATCTAGATAATTAATTTTAAAACTGTCTAAATACCTATCTAATTACAATGATTGATAGGTTAGCAGTTGTATCTTGAATCATAATTTAAACCGATCACATATTCCTGGTACTTTAAAATTTATATAAACTAGGATATAAATAAATCCTAGTTTAGTTGGTATTATTTAAAGATCTTATAGGGTTCAAATAGAAGAAGGATTAAGTATTCTCTTCATCAGACGGCCATATCGAACACAGTCTAGTGAGCTTATCCGTAGCTCCTTTTCCTTTACTGTTTGAATTTTTTCTAAAATCTTATCCATTTCTTTTCTTTCGGTTGTATTTAACTTTCTACCAATATAATTCATACTTAAATAACCAAAGATAACCCCAGCTGCAGATTTATAACCTACATCTGGTATACGCGGAATCAGTCTAAGTATGGAATCTCGTACAGTAGTAGGAATTTCAGCATCTCTGGACACTTTTATAAGACTATCTCTAAATTTCTCTTCATCGGTACGAGATGCTCTGGCCAATCTCTTTAGTGTTTTTCCTAGGGGACCTTCAGCCGTAGTAGACATTAATCCATATGCGCCCTCGGCCTGCCAGTGTTGTCTATCTTCCTGACCAGGTAGAATTCTAGCAGCTAACATTTGTGTATCGTCTTGTTCGTATGGAATATCTTCATCGCTTTGCTCAGCCCATTCTTGAACATCAATTGGATCCTCTTCATATTTGGACTCTAGTGACATATCGATTATGTTATTACAAGATAATATCGTCGAGAATTCATTTATTTGTTTCAATATTAATAGCTTATTCTAACTACAAAAAATTGATTTATCTTATATTGACGATAATTCTTCTAAAATGGTTCAACGATTGTTAAAGTGTCTGGTATATATCGTGGCACAATATGTAGTTCCTAAACCAGTACGTTTTAAATCTTTCATAGATCAGAAAAAGATAGAATGGTCTTGGTTATCTGGAAATCCTGCAGCTATTTCTTTATTGGAAAAGAATCTAGACAAGATAGACTGGGTCAGGCTTTCTTGGAATCCAGCCGCTATTTCCCTTTTGGAGAAGAATCCAGACAAGATAAACTGGACACGACTATCCGAGAATGAGAAGGCGATTTCTATCTTGGAAAAGAACCCAAACAAAATAAACTGGATGTGGTTTTGTGATAATAAAGGATTAATTATGGACTTCTTAGAAAAGAATTTTGACAAGATAAACTGGTATTGGTTATCAGGGAACCAGGTCGCTATGTCTTTTTTGGAAAAAAATCCGGATAAAATAGACTGGTATGGTCTTTCTAGAAATCCTGCCGCTATTTCCCTTTTGGAGAAGAATTTAGACAAGATAGGTTGGAATGAACTTTCTGATAATCCAGCTGCTATGTCACTTGTGGAAAAGAACCTAGAAAAAATAAACTGGGTATGGTTATCTAGAAATCCGTCTGCAATTTCCCTTTTAGAAAAGAATCCAGAAAAAATAAACTGGTGCGAACTTTCTAGGAACCCATCCGCTATTTCCCTATTAGAAAAGAACCTGGACAAGATAGATTGGTTTGGATTTTCTTTAAATCCTGCTATAATAGAGTTTGATATAGAGCAATATAAAAAAGATTTGAGATTGTTTATTGAACAGTTTATATCTCTGTGAGATATATTTATATAGATCTTTTATCGTGAGGTATATTATAATATCTATCATATTTATTTTCTTGAAGTATATTAAATGTCTTGTCAACTTTCCTGTCATATAGAAGAAAATAGTGGGTATAAATGCACTATGGGAGAATGTTCTCGTTTTAATGAGGATAATAAAGTTAAGTCTCCTACTAATGAAAATAAAACAACTAAACAATCTAGATCAAGAGGTTGGTTATGGATTATTATAGTAGGGTTTTTTATTCTAGCCATTTTAATACTGTTATTCAATAGGAGATTTAAAGTTTCCAATTTATAAAAAGACCGAACTTGAGGAGGACTACAGTGCTAAGTTAATCCTCATTTTGTATTTATTAATAATTCCAGTGAACATAACTGGAATTAATCTTTTGAACTAAACACCTTTAATCATCATGTATTGTTGTAAACAATTGAGAAGTTTCATTCATAAGCTCTTTAGCTCTGAAATAGTATTGATTGGTTTGATCCATAGTGATAAACTTAAAATTCTTTCGATATTCTGCTACTGTATGATCTCCCCCATATTCTTCTCGAACTTCAAAATGAGGAGCTGAAATCATTTTTCCAGGTAAAGCGCCAAATATTCTTTGATAAAGATGAATCATGTGCATCCTGAAATTTTTAAATCGAGGATCTTTTTCAGCCAGATCTACGCCTTTAGATTGCATACAATTAAATGAACAGACTACATGTGCGGTTTCGAAATAATCTTTGGTTACTACCCGTTTATCTGTTGCAGAATAAGCTTTTTTATCTGATTCGGATAGATCTCGACGATAATAATTAATTTTTGGAGCACTTTTAGGGTCCGTCTTTTTTGCAACCAAGTTCTTACTTGACTCTACTTGAATTCCTCTAACAATATTTACACATTCTGGAGCATATACATGCTCGTGGATATAACTACTCACATATTTGTAGGGGACGGCTAACATGAGCGCTCCTTCTGGAGGAGCCAAATGACACCACGTACAGAGTAGTTTACGTGTTGGGGTAAGTTCGAATCGTTTTAACCCTACATTAACGAATAGTTGAATTTTGTAATGATCACCCCAACAAATCGTCTCGATAGGATCTTTACGGGTAGTTGAAATTCCGAGTTTTTCCAAGCTAGTACTAATCGCACGACTATCATCCCCTTCATCTATGGTACTAGTTTTGGATGAACGCATGAACTCTGTTTCGCGTTCCTGCTTGCGGGCAATTTCGGGAAGAGCATAACTCCTATCTAATGAGGATACATTTAAATTTCGTAGAATAAAGGTAGAATCAACCGGAGCTTTCACTTCATCTTCCTTGGCTTCAGGTTTAGCCACGACAGGTTTTTTTGCTACTTTTTTAAAGACGATTTTACGCTGTTCGGTGGACGTCATGATTGAAATATAATAGAATTGGTATAGGTAGAGATTAGTTAAATCACTTTATGAGCATTAAGAAACGATTATATAGTTACCTATTCTTTCTTCTCTTTAACTTCTATAGGTTGAACATCAACTACTTCTTTCTTGTTTGTTAATTTTTTAACTTGATCTGATTCACGAGACGATAATAAATCCTTGACCTGTTTGACGCCAAAATTAAACATATGGATCTTTTCACGGACACTTAAGTTAAAATTAAACGCTGAGACGGAACTATCAGCTTGTATTTCAATAACGTCTATATCAGAGTACATATTACATAAATTATGTTGTTCTTGTAAAGGAATTGTGAGAATAGCAGAAGAATAGCCAATGAAAGAATCGAGGTTTATCTCCTCGTCTTTTATACAGATACCGAGTATGGGACATTCGATAGGACAAACATCCTGCAGAGCTTGAATAGGAAATGTAGAAGTATATGCTCCGTCTATATATACCTTGTCTTTATAAACTGCTTTTTGGAATACTAAGGGTATACTGCAAGTAAGTACTATTGCGTCGACGACTTGCATATCGGGTGTTGTAACAGGAGAGCAATAAATTTTTCTGTTCTTGATCTCTTTCTCGGATATACAATATATCGGAATTGTGAGGAATTTGTGAAGCTTATTTTTAATATCCAAAAAAGTTGGGAGGTATCCGAGTTTGAGCATGAACATTTGTTCTATCTTTTTCCTAATAATAGAATTGGGATAGAGACCGTAAATAGTAGGAAGATTCATAAAATTTAAATTGCTGTTCATTTGATTAGCGAAATCTGGAGTGCAAAGAGAAGTTAGCAAATCGATAGGTTCATAACCTATACATAAAAGAGCTGCAATCATACCTCCTGCACTTGATCCTGAATAATAAGTAAGATTTTTAAGCTGTCCTCGTACCCAGAATTCGTGGATTGCTCCACTCTGTAGTATACCTTTAATACCGCCTACCCCGATACAGATTCCTCCATATTGTTTAGTTTGATACGTTTCCGTTGTATTTGACATTATTACTCGTTAAAATAGCCTTTTAACCAGTTATGTAACTCAAGTATGATTCTGTGTATGTACAGTAATTATATTAATCCAGAAGTATAATCTCCTTATTTCTGTAGTAATCGTCATATCAATTTTTAGATCACTTAATTGAATAATAGGCTTAAAGACGTGATATTTTTACTCAATTCTAAAAATGTCTGCTCGCGATAATATAACTGGCCCTGTAGTCGGAATCGATCTTGGAACTACGTATTCTGTTATTTCGATATATCGTAATGGAAAAACTGAAGTTATAGCTAATGATCAGGGGAATAGAAGCACACCTAGTGTTGTGGGTTTTAACGGTAGCGAAAAAACGGTGGGGGACGCATCTCGTAATCAATCGGCTATGAACCCTACTAATACCATTTACGAAATCAAACGTTTGATGGGTCGTAAATGGGATGATCCAAAGGTCAAAGAATTTATGAATAAAGTTCCCTTTAAAGTTGTTAATAAAAATGATAAACCATGCGTTGAAGTAGAATATATGGGAGAAACTAAAATATTTACTCCCGAGGAAATTAGTGCTATGATATTAGCAGACCTGAAAAAGACCGCAGAAACTTATCTTGGATGTGAAGTAAAACATGCAGTGATAACCACCCCGGCATATTTCAACGAAAATGCTCGGCAAGCGACAAAAGACAGTTCAATAATAGCAGGCCTCAACGTTATACGACTGATAAATGAACCGACAGCAGCTACTATTGCTTATGGATTCGATAAGAAGGGGGATACAGAAAAAACTCTTATTTGCCTGGATGCTGGAGGAGGCACTTATGATATATCTATTCTTACTATGGAAAATGGTGTTTATGAGGTCAAGGCGGTAAATGGTGATTGTTTTCTCGGGGGAGCCGATTTTGATAATTATTTAGTTGATTTTTGTAAAGACGAATTTAAACGTCAGAGTAATATTGATATTACTAATAATCTACGAGCTATTCGTAGACTCAGAACAGTATGTGAAAGAGCCAAACGTACGCTATCTAGCACAAATATGGCTGATATAGAAGTTGAAAGTTTAGCTGAAGGACAGGACTTTAATTTTAAAATTTCTAGGGCAAAATTTGAATCTCTTTGTGCCCCATTATTTAAAAAACATATTGATTTAATAGAACCTGCCCTCAAAGATGCCAAAATTAGTAAAAGTCAAGTTGATGAGATAATTCTCGTCGGTGGTACTACAAGAATTCCTAAGCTAAGACAAATGTTCTCAGAATTCTTTAATGGAAAGACCTTATGTACTGAGGTAAACCCGGATGAGGCTGTGTCTATCGGAGCAGCAATTCAAGCCGCAGCCTTAGCCGGACAACAAGACGAAAAACTAGAAAAATTACTCATAGTAGATGTAACTCCACTTAGTCTTGGAATAGAAACCGCTGGGGGAATTATGACCAAAATTATTGAACGTAATAGTACTATCCCTACTACCAAGACCAAAATTTTCACTACCTATGAGGACAATCAGCCCGCTGTAGATATTCAAATTTACGAAGGTGAACGACCGCTTAGTAAAGATTGTAACCGTCTGGGAAATTTTCGTGTTAGTGGGTTACCACCTGCTCGAAGAGCGACACTTAAAATAAATGTCGCTATGCATTTAAACGGAGACGGTATTTTAGAGGTAACTGCAACCGAAGAAAGTACAGGAAAAAATGCTAATATTAAAATTACAAACGATACCAACCGATTATCTAAAGCAGAAGTTGATAGAATGATAAGAGAAGCTGAAAAATATAAGCAAGCTGATGAATTAATTTTAAAGAAACGAGAAGCTATAAACAAACTTGAATCTCTCATTAGTCAAAGCAAAGACATGATGACCGAATCTATGAAAGAGAAAATTTCATCTGAAGATCAGGATACAATTAAAAATAAATGCGACGAGACTGATACTTGGCTGAAAAATAATCAAGATGCTTCTTTAGAGGAATATGAACAGCAACAAAAATCTCTCCAAGAAGTAGTCTATGGAATTGTAGGAAAAACTCAAACTCAACAGGAAACAAGTTCAAGCAATGGTCCTCAGGTAGATGAATGTGATTAATTTTATAACTACTACAATGATTAATATTCGATATATGACCCAAATCGGTCATGTATCTTTTAAATGACTTTTTTCTACTATGTAGAGCAGATAACTATTTCGTTATCACAAATGCTTAACCAACTACCAAAATGTCTGTTACATATTGTAGCTCAATATACTGTCCCTAAACCAACGCGTTTAAAATCTTTCATTGATCTGGAAAAAATAGAATGGCCTCGCATTTCTCTAAATCCAGAGGCAATTTATATTTTGAAAAAGAATAAACAAAAGATAAACTGGTTTTACCTTTCTAGAAGTTCAGCCGATATTTCCTTTTTAGAAAATAATCTAGAAAAAATAATCTGGAGGTGTCTGTCTTTAAATCCATTTGCAATTTCTCTAATAGAAAAGAACCTGGAAAAAATAGACTGGTCTTGGTTATGCCAGAATCCGTCTGCAATTCCTCTTCTAGAAAAGAATCCAGACAAGATTGAATGGAATGTTCTTTCCAGGAATTCAGCCGCTATTCACCTATTGGAAAAGAATTTAGACAAGATAGACTGGAATTATTTCTCCGGAAATTCATCCGCTATTTCCCTTTTAGAAAAGAATATGGACAAGATAAATTGGGCGTGGCTTTCCAAAAATCCGTCTGCTATTCACCTACTGGAAAAAAATCTAGACAAGATAAGCTGGCATACTCTTTGTCTAAATATATCTGCGATTTCCCTACTGGAAAATAACCCGAAAAAAATAGATTGGTATTGGCTTTCCGAAAATCCGGGCGCGATTTCCCTACTGGAACAGAACATAGAAAAGATAAATTGGTATGGATTCTCAGCAAATCCAGCTATAGTTGAGATAGATGTAGACCAATATAAAAATGATTTAAATTTTTGGATCCAAGAAAGAATGAATACTTATTTAAAATAAAAATTATATCATATAGACAAAAACCATCTTTCTAAATGATTTTTTAAGTAAAGGATCATTTATCTTGATTTCATTATCTTGTTATATAAATGCTTCTTAACCAACTACCAAAATGTTTATTACATATTATAGCGCAATATATAGTTCCTATACCAGTACGTTTAAAATCTTTCATTGATCCGGAAAAGATAGACTGGTATTGGCTTTCATGTAATCCTGCTGCTATATCTCTCTTGAAAAAGAATCCGGAAAAAATAGACTGGATTGGTCTGTCTGAAAATCCGGCAGCAATTTCCATTCTGGAAAAGAACATAGATAAAATAAGCTGGGACGAGTTCTCGTCAAATATAGCCGCTATTCCGCTTTTAGAAAAGAATCCAGAAAAAATAGATTGGCGTCAGCTTTCTGAGAATCCAGGCGCTGTTTCCTTGTTGGAAAGAAGTCCAGAAAAAATAAACTGGTGGAGTCTCTCGAGGAATCCAGCAGCAATTTCTATTTTAACAAAGAATGTAAACAAAATCAAATGGTTGCAACTTTCTAGTAATCCAGCAGCAATTTCCCTTTTGGAAAATAATATAACTAATATAAGCTGGCGTCGACTCTCTAGTAATTCATCAGCGATTTCTATCTTAGAAAAGAATTTAGATAAGATATACTGGTCTAATCTTTCTGAGAATTCAGCGGCAATTTCTCTTCTGGAAAAGAACCCGAACAAGATAAACTGGGAACATATGTCTGGAAATCCAGCAGCAATTTCCTTTTTGGAAAAGAATTTAGACAAGATAGAATGGGATTGGTTATCCGAAAATCCTGCCGCTATTTCTATTCTCGAAAAGCATCCGGAAAGAATAGATTGGGATTGTTTTTGTAGAAATCCGCGTTCTATTTCTCTTCTAGAACAGAATCAGGAAAAAATAAACTGGAATCGTCTATCTGAGAATCCAGCTATAATCGAGCCAGACATAGAGCAATATAAAAAAGATTTAAATTCGTGGATTGAAGACTTAGAAAAATAAGAACTCTATCTATAAAAAGATTAACATCAAATAATCGTCCTTATTTTATGAAAAGAAATATCTCATAGTATTATCAAAGCAACTAAATCTTTGATAATTATTCTTTAACCAACGGAGCTCATATACGATTCATAATCGTTTTAGATGAGACATATTCGTCTACAAAACATTTATCTAAAGCGAAAAAACAAGAATCTAAGCTAACTCCATCAAAATGAGTATATGTCGTTTGATCCTCTAATACTGGAGCAATTAAATAGGTTCCACTATTGAATAGTCCAATCAGGATTTCATCCTCTCTTAATTGACGTTTCAAACCCTCGATAGAGAAGGATCCGTGAAGCGGTCGTCCGATAACTTTGATATCGTGTGGTGGATTGAAATATTTACCCATTTTTGTATAATGAATAGTATAGATAAGTCTATAAAATTCATTTTACTTGTAACAATACTGTAATAGATGATTAATATATAACTTAAACATTACTTTATTCTATCTATGAAATGAGCAAAAATATAGATGATATTCTCAATAAATTATCTAGTTGGTTATTAAAGGATATTATAAATATTATATCCGCGTATGCTGGACGTTCCCTGAATGAAACTTCATGTCAAAAATGTGGTAACTATAAGCTAATGTTTGCATATAATGAAGACGGAGAATGTATAGAGAAAGAATGTCCTGAATATTATACTATTTCTACAGATTGTGCAGAAATATTCTGTAGGTATTGTCATGTGTACCATTTTTATTGTGAATATTGTTGTGGTGAGTTAATAACACCTGATGATAGACCTGTTGTGTTACTTCAATTTATTGGTCATAGCATTGATGATAATACTTCTATCACTGAAAATATTATACAACATGATAACACGCTTGAATATTCGTATGAAAATAAAAACATGTATTATTGTGATATAGATGAAATTCCAGCTACCAAAAACGGGGAAGGTATCACGGGTTCATGCGGAGGCGAATATCATCGTTGGAGATGTTCCAAATGCAAAAAAGATTTTTGGTATACTGATAAATAAACTGGTGGAGAATTGATATTATGCTCTTAAGAAAGAGCATAATTTATGATAAATCTGATAGTTGAGATGTATTCCGCTCAACTTAGAAAATTGATTTATTATTTGTCCGGACAAATATTATTAATACGTCTTCAAGATCGTCTCAAAATGGATCAAAAATTACCAAAATGTTTAGTATATATTATAGCACAATATATCGTTCCTAAACCAATACAGTTCAAACCTTTCATTGATCCGAAAAGAATAAGTTGGTATAAGTTCTCTAGAAATCCGTCAGGTATTTCTATATTGGAAAAGAATCCGGACAAGATAAATTGGATTATGTTATCAGAAAATCCAACCGCAATTTCTCTTTTGGAAAATAATTTAGATAAAATAGATTGGATTAGGTTGTCTGGAAACCCGGAAGCAATTTTACTGCTAGAAAAGAACTTTGAAAAGATAGATTGGGGTTGGTTCTCTGAGAATCCATCTGCAATTTTCCTTTTAGAAAAGAATCAAGATGATATAAGCTGGTGTTGGCTTTCATCAAATACGGCAGCTATTTCCCTTATAGAAAACAACTTAAAAAAGATAGATTGGTCTGAGCTTTCTTACAATCCAGGAGCAATTTCTATCTTGGAAAAGAACCTAGAAAACATATGTTGGTCAGAACTTTCTGGAAATCCGGCTGCTATTTCTTTACTGGAAAAGAATCCAGACAATATAAATTGGTCTTGGTTATCTAGAAATCCTGCGGCAATTTCCCTTCTGGAAAAGAATCCGGACAAGATAGATTGGTTTTGGCTCTCTGAAAATCCGTCTGCGATTTCCCTTTTAGACAAGAACCCTGAAAAGATAGATTGGTCTCAACTCTCTAAAAATCCAGCTGCAATTTCTCTTTTGAAAAAGAACTTAGACAAAATAGACTGGTTTCATTTCTCGGAAAATCCAGCTATAACTGAATTGGACGTAGAGAAATATAAAAAAGATTTAAATTTGTTTGCATATTGGTTTACATTTTTATAGGACATACCGTAAATATCGACATGTTTAAATTATTTCTATCCTATATTTAAATGAAGGTATTACTATGGTTAATAGCATTGGGTTTAGTTGTAGTTATCGTAATACTCGTGATAAAAATAATGACAAAAAAATCCCATAATAATCCTCCTATATCTTCGTGTAAAAATGATACGGATTGTCCAGGTCAATATTGTGAAAACGGAAATTGTGTATGCAATATAACTAAAGGATGTTCAGATTTATGTGCTTGTCCTTCTGGTAATAAATGTGTAGATAATATTTGTACTTTAATACCGTCATGCAAATGTGATAGTGATTGTGAAGATGGAATATGCTCTTCTGGAGTTTGTATAAGTGGGGCTAAACCTACCCACTGTTCGTGTAATGCAGATTGTCAGCAAATAATAGCAAGCTCAGAGTGTAATCCTGAAACAAATACATGTTATGTACCAAGTGGAGAATGTCAAAATGATACAGATTGCGGAGCTCCAAAATCAGGGTTGGTATGCAGAGTAGATCCTGATGATCCTAATATTAAATTGTGTATCTGTATCAATTGTAACGGAACCCTATGTAAAAATATATGTAAAAGTCCCCAGGTATGTCATCCCGATGGAACTTGTGAATGTTCCCCTGACTGTAAAAATAAAAAATGTGGCGATTTTGATGGCTGTGGAGGATACTGTTCAGATGGGTCTTGTCCTACTGGACAAGAATGTAAAAGTGGAGTATGCTCTAATATTCCACAAATTTATTCTATTTCGGGCGAATCTTTTCTGGGTGTGACTTCCCCGTTTATATTACTTCCGGGTGATAGTTTCACTTCCATTAACAAATCAGTTAGTTTAGATATGCAAACTGATCACAATTTATGTACCCATAGAACGCCGCCAGCAGATGAATGCGCAAATACTACTGCATCACCTAGTTTTTCATTATTTGATACTGATGGTAGTTTTGGTGTATATTCTGGAACACCCCTTAATAAAGGACAATTGCTTTGGACCCCCCATAGTAGTACATCATTTTTACCACAATCTTTTTTAGCAGCTACTGACAATGGGTCAATATATATATTCAAAGGAACTCCAGATAAATTTAATTGGGTAATATCATCGTGTATATTGTCAGATATCTCGTGCCCGATATAGGTTATCTGAAAATTTATTCTTGTGATAAAGAGAATAAATATTAATTTAACAATTGGTTTATATTTTTTACAACAAGCACTAACAGTTGATTTATAATGTATCTAAATCAACTTTAATCTTTGAATTCTTGATGGAAGACCAATTATTTATCTTGTCTAAGTTTTAATATAATTTAAATTTTCACATCTGCAAATTTAACCTTAGCTGTTCCTATATAATGTTGTTTAGCTAAATTTTTCAATTTCTTGCCTGTTTCTCCATTCAATCTCATACTCTTCATATAAGCAAGGGCAAGAACCTCGGGCGTTTCATCCTTAGTCGCATTAAATTTGGCTACATAGTGTGCATCTTTTTTCATCTGTTTAAATTAGATCTGATCTCTTATACCAAGTTTAACTCCTTCCAAATTAAGATCATCTATAAGGTCTCCTGTATTAGGATCCTTAACTTTAAACTTGTTACGACTAGGATCCGTGCATATAACTTTGGGTTTACCATTACTATCCATCAACAGATTATCATGGACAGCATTAGCTACAGCTTCTGGCCCTTTAGAAGCCACTTCTGCGGTTAAATACTTGTGAATTTGCGTATAGTCGATAGCTTCAGGGGAGATAACATTAAGGATCTTATTAACGGTTTTATAGTTTGTATTATTATTTGTGATATTTACCGGCTTCTTTGCTATTTCCCTAAGCGATCGAACTTCGTCCTCTAACATAGAACATTTAGTTATTAAATTTGCTTCTGATATTATTCTCTTCATCTGAACTTTATCTTTATTATCAAGCTGACATTCATAGCTCTCCTTTTGTTTTAAAGATTCGACTTTTAGATCTTGATTTTGCTGTTTAAGATTTTCAACTGTTTTTGAAAGATCTTGAATAGTCTCAATACTTAATTTGTATTTGGTTTCTATATCTTGTGCTTGAATTAACGTTATTCTATCAAGATGTTTATCCGTTTTAAGATGACCCTCATAATTAGCTTTACGATCAGTAGTATACTCACAAGGCTTACATATAAATTTAGGCATTTACTATAAAAGACCCTATCTTTAAATATATACTAAATAAAATAGAAAAATAACTTAATCATTTAGTAAAATCACCAATCCGACTAGTAAGTTTTATTTTTAGAATCTTAATATATGTAAATTAAAGTATATTACCTATAAGAAAATTTTTATCTCCCGACCAATACACTACCTGCCAACTAATACAAATTCAAAATAAAAATAATGATCTTCTCCAAAGAAAAAAATTTTATACACACGTCCCGGGACGTGTGTATTTGATTTCCTCTGGTAAAAAGACCCGGTAAACACGCTTTTTGAGTTCTATCTCCGAATTTTCCGCCGAACCCGGTAAATGCCTTCATTTATTAAACATTGCAAAATGTTCAATTTATAAATTCAATATATAATTATAACGGTTATACAAAGGCGAATATTAAAAACATCCGCTTTGCCATGCTGATGTAACTCCGGATATAAGACCACCGATTATAAACCCAGCCACAGCAGTATAAGGACTCCCAGCCATAGCCCCAAGTCCTGCTCCCCCCATACCCCCAGAAACTGCACCAGCTGCTAACGATGCAGCACTACATCCATTGGGACCTCCACCTTTTGTAATATATGAAGGCACGTCATCAGAGTAAACTTGTCTTCTTATTTCATTCAGACCATTTCCGCCGAAATTTCCTCCTTGTACAAGAAAACCCCACCAACCCCCTGATGTTCCGGATCCCATACCTAATAAAGGTCCGACACTGCTATATACTGGCTGACCATTATAATTCGACCATCTAGTTAAATATCCTATCATTAGCGGAGAATCTGCTGGAATTTGCCATAGTTGCCATAAAAAATTATCTGTATTACTTGTCCAAGCAACATTATCAACTTTAAATTCTTGTGGGTCTTGGTTAATCTCAATATTACCCCAAAATTTTATAATATCTTTCCACCCCCATGTAGTTTTATCATCTCCTCCAGCTCCTCCATCTATAAAAGGCCAGCTAGTTATACCTGTACTTGCTCCGGGTGGCTGATCCGGCACTAACGTTTCGCATATATGTTTAGGAACAACAAATCCTTGTTGAGTAACTCCTGCAGCATTTGGTAATAAGTTCATTATAAACTCAGCATATCCATCTTCAAATTTAGTAAAAGCAGACGACATCATTACTCGAATATAATAATATAACTGAAACTGCGTATAATATGCTAAATTTGTTAGATCAAAACAATTTTTATATGTTGTTCCTGTAGAATATCGGTTCCACCAATCATAATATGGTTTAAAATTGATTATAGGGATAAATATCATTGAAAATAAATAAATAATAATACTTCCAAGTACTACCCATAATATAGTATGCAAAATGCTCCCCATATTGTAATCTTATTAACTTATAAGATTAAATTTGTTCGAATAAATTTCTATATGCTAATATTGCTAAATGTTTAAGGTTTTTTATGTGGCGTTGAAGGAGTGCATATATTATTAAATGAGGTAGCATCTCCATCTATTCCCCATCTACAATTTGTACACGATCCGCTACTGCTATCAGATTTATTTGCAGTGTTTGTACATCCTTGAGGATCTGAGCATAAGTGCCACCATTGACCGGGTCCAAATGCCCGTCCGCCAGGAACTGATGGACCAGGATCACACCAAAAACGACCTAGTGGTATTGAAGATTTCATATCATCTAAAATCTCGACTTTACAGTGTGCCGGTTCGGACGGACCTTGACATCCATCATATTCAAAACCCGCAGTCGTATATAGCGCATCCGAATTATTTTTAAAACGATCCCAACAAGTACCACATGATCCACTACTATAAACACAAGGTGGTTTTCCGGTCGTTGTAGGCATTGTTCTATAACACTGACCATCGCCAGAATAAACTTCAAAACCAGTTCCACATGGACATTGATCAGGACTTGGATTGGTGTTGTAAAGCATAGATTGACATGCTGATTGTGTCATTGTTCCTTGATCCGAAGAGATACATTCCCTTCCATTAGCAGTGAAAGTACACCCGTAAGTTGACGCCTGATCTGACATAGTTCCTGTATTCTTATCAATTACAATATTAGGATGGTCTGAAAATGAACCAGTTGGAAAATTGTAATCGCATGATGGTAATGTTACATTTCCTGTTATACTAGGTGGTGTGTCTGGATTTAACGTTTCGGCATTTCCGGTACAATCCTGTATCGCCGTGCACATATTAGTAGTATCATCAAACTCTACATCTATAACTCCTTTTTGGGCTAATTTCTCCCAACAATCTTGCCACGTACAAGTCTCGCCTAACTTAATTTGTACTACTCTATTACTGGTTCCTCCTCCTTTATTACACCAAAATCCTAATCCTAACCTACCTGTAGAACCAGCCATGTGTTTCATTTTTTCATCTAAAGATTCAAATGAATTATTCTTCAACTCTTCAAATATATTAATAAAAGTACACGGGGTAGAACATTGGGGATTTTCAAAACATTTACTTATGCTATCACTATCATTAGCACTAGTATAACAGAACCCTATACCATTATTTTTACTTGTAACTGTACCATTTAAACATGGATAAAAATTATCTATAGCACTTGGAGCATATGTAATATTTTTATCTGTGATAGCTTCGCATGTGCTCATTTGTTTGCATACATATACAGTATAAGTCCCGTCACTATTTTGATCTATAATTGCTGGAGGCTGAAGATTATCGAAATCTTTTATTCTACTGGGTAAAACATTTTCTATAGTCATACATGAGTATCCAGATGGGCAGATATTTAATTTTCCGTCTGAATGAATTCCGCAAGAAGTGACACATTGATTAGTTCCAGGTAAACAAACTTGCCCTCCAGGACAACATTTATCTTGACATTGTTGTATAAATGCGCAGCAGGTTGAAGTCCCATCTGTATGCTTAAAGCAATTTTTAGCCGAACAACATCCTGCATCAGAACCGCTTCCACATAGTTCCTGTCCTGTAGAAGGATCGCATCCGCATGTTTTAGAATGACAATCGTAATAAGGTGTATTAGTTGGGCATTGTATTCTACATTGTCCAGTATTACATGTCGTATCTTTGACTTGACCTTGTGGACATACATATGCTCCCGGTTTTCTAAACCAAAATATAACTGCTATAATTAAGCCAATAACTAGCAATGCCCCCAAGACAGTAAATATTTTTCTTTTGTTATCCTTTAAGAATTCTAATATTTGCATTATTTATAAATCTATAGTTATAAATAAATGAGTGATAAAAAAATCAAGTCTACGGCCGTAACTACTCATCATGAATCAGGTATATTATCAACGGTAACTTCTCATTGGAAGCTTATATTAGCCGGAATAATAGTTTTATTTACAATTGTCATTATACTCAAGGTGATTCACTCTCCATTTTGGGATCTTTTCAAAGATTTATTTGATGGAATTAATAGAGCAGCAGCCATACTTGATGATCAGCTTACAGAATGTTCTAAAAGTGTGAAAGATTTTTTCAATCCAGGAAGCGGATGTTTTATAGGAATATCTATCTTATCGTTCGTATTTGTTAGCATACTGGGAGTTGTTGGTAAATTTTATATGTCAAAAAATGCTGCCGTCGAAGCTAATAAAGCTATAACAAATAGATCAAACAGGGATCAAATGGGAGATTTGATAAAGAAACAAAAAGCTTTGAGCGATGATGATATTAAAGAGGCTATTAAAAATGCCTGTACTGTAAACTGTGACCAAGAGATAAAACCTGAACAAATAAAAGCCTTTAGACAGTCGTTGAATGAGAAATATATACAAAAGAGCAGTACAGATACTATTAATAATACTGGATTAAGTCCAGCAGATAAGGCAGCTAAAATAGCTGAATATAAACAGATGGCTAAAGATGCCATTGACAGAGTTAATGAAGAAAACAATTTGGATGATGATGAAGTATCCGAGAATGACAAAGCTACAAATGAAATTGTCGAAGAGTAAGTATTATAGAGTCAGACTCGTGGTTCTCAACTCGAGCATTGGAAGTAAAGAATCCGAACTTTGTAAAGACCTGTTGTCCGTCGTCCACATATTTTCCTGTAGAGCCAATGGCGAAAGAAGGTATCGGAAAAAAGAAGTTACAAGTGAAGAAAAAGAAGAGGGCGAAGATTAAGTTTGTTACATGCTGTGAATTTGCAGTTACAAAACGAATAGATGATAAGGTTTACGGTAGATTGTGCGGAAATATTCTTATAAATAATGAAGTAGTTTGTCCTAAACATAAAGGTAAAAGACAAGCTGAGTTTGAAGAGTATTGGGCTTATACTTGCGAGGCTATTATTCCAAAGTGTGGGACTGGAATAATTCCCGAGCGTAGTAAGAAAGGAATAAAATGTGGGGAATTTTGTAAGGAAAAAGATTTATACTGTAAAACTCATATAAAAACCGCATCTAAGTGTAAAAATCCAATAATTAGATGTATAAAAGTTAGAGCAAGACCTACTCTTGAACAAAAACGTATATTAGAAAAATGGTTCGGAGATAAAAGAAGAACTGTAAATCTCATGGTAAATGAAAGGCTTGAGAATGA
>Ga0302280_1000128_pt1 | contig 66960 bp, 52 predicted proteins | sample III_Fen_E1_1_FD_198771 | JGI IMG/M metagenome (GOLD analysis project Ga0302280, IMG submission 198771) | Peat permafrost microbial communities from Stordalen Mire near Abisko, Sweden - III_Fen_E1_1 | ecosystem: Environmental > Terrestrial > Soil > Wetlands > Permafrost | place: Sweden: Abisko... | reverse complement strand
GAAGTCATCCGCAACCTGAAAAGCAAAATAAGAGATGTTATAGTTTAACCTTCTGAGAAATATTCATAAAAATCACCCTTCTCTGAGTATTACGGGTACTTTCTCCAAGACGAGACGGTTGAGTAAAGCGCCATTACTCTTTTCAACGAGATAGTCGAGGATAAAAAACCCGTTCGATCATCAAAAATCCGGTCTCTGGGTAAAAAAAATTATTTCCATTAAAATTTCCGGCATGTCTTTTGGTTTAATGTTACTATGCTCTTATATAGTCAATTGAAAACAAGCAAAAAATTACTGAAAAGCTTTACTGCATGCTCGTTTAAGATTACTAAAACAATTTGTAAAACAAACCCCCTAAAAACTCAATAATCGACTTGGACCTACGGAGGATGGACCTGAAATTGGATGAAGAAAAAAGTAAAAAAGTCGGGATTTAAATTAAAAAATTACTAGAGTTGTTTGAAATTTATCGGCCGGATATTAAATATGTGCAGGGAATGAGTTATCTTGCTTGGATATTTTTAATCAGGATGAATCCTTTTCGATCATTTGCATGTTTTTGCAATCTCATATTAAGTGACACATTCGTCCATGCACTTTATATGTTTGAAGAATCTAAAATTAAGAGAATTGTGGCCTACTTTGAAGAGTGCTTAGCTGATAAAAAACCTAAATTGCATAAGCATATGAAGGATTTAGGGGTTGATTCGTAGCTTTTTATTATTGAATGGGCTTATACGCTGTACTCACGAACCTTCAGCCTCAGAATAGTATCGTATTTCATGTGTAAATCAGAAAAATTTGGGATTTATGGTTCAGCGAGGGTTATAACACTTTCTTCAAGGTAACAATGACGGTTTTCGAGCTCCTTGAAGGTGAATTAATGTAAAAAAATGAAAACGACAAATTCATCTAGACAATTCGAACCAATTCATTTAAGATAGAGTAGGCTTAGTTTTTAAGAGTGCTCGGAAAGCAGAAGTTATTCGAAGAGCTCAAGTTGTAATGATATCACTACTTCATGCATTAATAGCAATTATATGATAAGAGTGTATTGAAATATTTATTGTCTATAATTAAAAATAGAGATACGTATGCTGATCACATCAAATATCAATAAACAATCAAGACTTGTCACTATTCTTTTATAAACTGTTATCACTTAACTAACTTGCTTTAAAGATTTTTATTGCTCTACTTTGTTATTTCGATTGTATCTGAATGTTGCTTTTCTCTAATGATTTATCTTTAATTTTACGAAGTTCATATCGCTTCTACCTTTCTGACAATCTCCGATATTTTGCATTAATTAATTGAATAATTGCTTTCCTCCTCGCACTCATTTCCCCTTATTATTCTTCTTCTAAAAAAGCCTATGGTCTTTTGCTTTTGTATTTTTTACGGCAAAAGCAATCTTAATTCTTGCTGTTTTTAAGAGATTCATTAATTTTTGGAAGATAGAAGTTATTTGGTTTAACATTTAAACTGATTTGTTTTATATTAGATTATGTAACACTTATCTGAGGTTCTGATCGTCTTTTGTAAGTTATTTTTTTAACATAATTTTGGATAGGACTGTTTTTTTACTCCGAAGACTCATGCGATAGAGGTAATCTTTTAATTGGCTTATTAAGCCCTTTGGGTATTTCTGTATTAATTCTGTCATTTGAAAATTAATCTTTTTGGACTGATGGAGTCGAAGGAGAAGTAGTTTATCTTTATTTCTATCTGTCCTTCTGGAAATGTCTGATGTTATTCATTTTATCTATTTTATCTTGAGTCAGTGTCTTCTGAGAATCATTCTCAGATTATCGACTTAAATTAGGAGGAGAAAAAGGTTTATCCTCATTTATAAATAAACTCAGAGGTTGAGAATGTAAAAAATTCGTTACTTTTATTTTTTACTATTAATGCTTTTAAACATTATTTTTCATTCTTTAATCCTTGACTATCTTTTCTTTGAGAGGGATTAACTCTGTCTGCACGTGTCTCGACTCTTTAGAAAGAGGAAAGACATTAATAATTTACTTTTACTGATTAACATGGTTTATTTTACTTTATCCAGTATGGGTATCATAATTTCTCATGAGATCAATACTATCATCATAATCTTCCTTTTATTGGCTAATGCTAATATACTCTAACATTTTTTGATGAGCTCTAAGCAATCGATATAGATAGCTGGCATTTATATTAAAGAGAGCTTCGACATTAGAATCGTAGACAATTTTATGTTCAGCATAGAGTTTACCTATTTGCCGAGCTTGCTCTAAAAATAGCGGATCAAATCCTGAAGAAAAAGGCATATAGAATTTGAGGAGACTATCTTTTAAAAACATTAAATCACTGTTAAACGTAGCGAAGATGGTAAGATAGTAGCTTCCAGCTTGAATATCTTTACTATGTTTGGAGGACCATTTATATCTTTGGAACATTTACGAAACACTTTCGCAAATCAACATATGCACCTTTCTTAAATGATCGATAATATCGCAGACCTTCTCCAAGTTGGGCTGATTTTTTTCTGTAATTTTTTTATATTTTTCCAGCACTGCAGCCCATTAATAAAGATACTGTATGGTCTTATCCCTTTCAATAAGTAAATTTCTTATCTTAAAATAATGAGTCCCTTTCGTATATGTTAGTTTGATTTCCTGCTTGATCTCATGTGCAAGTTGTTTTCGATCACTAAACTGGTCAAAGTAGGCCAAGACAATATTTTGATAGCTTTCTTCAACTGCATGCTATTCCCAAAGTGTAAGTAATTTTCGCTCCTCGTTTTCAGGGGGTTAGTTATATTAAAACAAGTCTAGAATATGGTTTTGCTACGCAAATTTTTATTTATAATACATTAAAAATATATAAGACCAATGACAATATTATGCTTCATATTCATAAATTTCAAGCCGCAAGGCAATTCTCCCTTTAATATCTTATGATAAGAGTATTTAACTTATGACCTCATAGTTCTTTTTTACTGATCTTTGAAGTTTAAAAGTACTTGATACATATTTCATTTAATAGCACCTTTTGGTGAATTTTATGTTTTATTGTTTGATCCAATAAACTGAAAAATTTATTATTAGATATAGAAGAAAGGATGGGTCAACAATGCTGTACTGTGTAGTAGAATTCTGCAGAAATTGCAATCAACGCCGAAAATACTGATGATTAAAAAGAAAACCATTTCGAAAAATAAGATCCCTAAGCATCGCTCCAGTGTAATGATATTTCAAAAAGTAATTTTTATGGTAGAAATGGAGCCAGTAACTCAAGGACGATCACGAAATAAATATTTAATGATCTTGACATCAATCTCCAAGAATATCGAAAAAAAATTCTGCAATCAAATCAGACTATTATGTAAACCGAAGAGATGCGAACTGCCAAATTCAAAAGTTTCGGTGATGAAAATACGATTTTCGTTCGAAAAGAAGAAATCAGTTTATTTTTGAACGAGTTAGCTGAATAAATTGGAAAGAACAAGTGAATTTCTGTTATTGAATGATTATATATTTTCTAGAACAATGTAAATTTCGATTTTAATATAGATAGCCTTAAATTTGAAGAGCCTAAATTTGGAGGGATCAGACCAAAATAAATGGTTGTTTATTTATGAAAAAATGGAAAATAGACAATTAATTGAAATATAAATTGAATGCAAAATATCAAGATAGCAGAAGTTGATGATTTTTACATTTTGATAAAAATAAATATGGGATGAGTGATAATAGAATTAATTTATTGATTAGATATTAAGATAGAACATTTAAGATTGTAGTAGTATTAGAATCATCATAGGAGTCCAAATATTGAATAGTGCTTGTAGGCTCCAGGACCCGGACTTATAGTACTATCATTGATGGTTTCACGCACCTTTTTATTGAAAACAAAAGATTTTTATGTTCGATTTCTAGCTAAAATCTGCTTGCCTGTTGAAGAAAAATTTGTATCATATGATCCAGGACCCAACAAATCCGCCTGCCTTGCTTATTTTTCAGGGCTCTTCGGATGAATTTTAAAGCCTCCCTTCGAACTGTACTTAGATGTCATACACATGCCATTATAATCTGCTTTTTCTACTTCATCTAAATTAGTACAATTATACATGCACCAGGGCCAGGGACAATGCTTTCTGCCCACAACAAAGGAAACTTCAACTTAGCGCTCATGGTCATGTTTTTAATATTCTATTTATCTTTTTGAATATTATACTCTCCGGGACCCGGAACGTGAGTTTGATTAAAAATAGATATTGAAGAGCACTCCTACCGGCCATGACCGATTGTGATTCCTTTTTTTGGGCTTTTGGAAAATTAAGAATCAAGCGTATACTTGATTGGCGAAGGGGATGAATTTTTTCTAGAAATAAGCTAGTTTATACAGAGCTATTTATACTTTTTGTCCGTATCCGAAGGAGGGGGCTCTTTTGTTGAGCATTGACTGTTTATCATAAAATTGTGAACTTCATGATGGGTAAATTTTACTTGCACTATGTGTGAATTGGAGGGAATCTATCTCCCTTAGGGAAGGAAAACATGGCTTTCGCCTTGGAAGTGTTCATTGGAGACTTATTGGCTTGACTGATACTATCTCGAGGGGATTAGTGTTTCTACATTCTTCTAAAAGAAAATTATATAAAGAATTTTATTAAGGCGGACTATTCTATCGATACATAGTCTGATCAAAACGACTAAACTAAAAATAAATCTAAATCCCACTTAATTATGCTTGGAAAATGATTGAAGTGTGCCTTTCCATTCTCAGCAAAAAATAGATATAATTAAGTTGATGATGAACCTATTTCTAATTATATTACTTATTCAGGCATTGATGTTTCGAATAACATAGAATGTACTTAGATCATGCTTGAATTTGTTAGAACAACGACATGTTTTAAATGGGTTTATGATTTTGTGCCCGATGTTTTGCCTATTCGCCCATCCCCTTAATCCACGAATTCTAAATGATCTAACAAATACATGGTCTTTCTTTGGGAAGAATATTCACCATGGTCACAAACAAGCATTTAAACTCATCTAAATTTCCTATTTAAAGCTATTTTCGCTCAATGCTGTGATAACTCCAGAATTAACTGTATTTTTAGTCGATTAAAAGCTTATACAGTCTATTTTAGGCATTTGCTTCCTCAAAAGGTAATTTTTTAAATACCAAAGCGAAAATAATGACTCCCAAAGCGAAGATATCTGCTTTTTTACCATCATAGTCGAGCTATTGATTATTTCTAGCAGCAAAAATCTCAGGAGCCATGAACCCCTACCGAGTTCCTTTGAATTAATTGAACCTAACTTCTTTTTTCCCTTTTTTACATAGGGATGCAAATCCAAAATCACAAATTTTAGGCATTAAAACTTATTTTTCTTCCTAAAAAACCAAGATATTATCCAGCTTAAGATCACGATGACAGATATCTCTAGCATGCAAATAGTCCACCCCTTCGCAAATCTATCTGAACAGATTGACCAAAATTGAAACCTGGAGATGTTGAATGCAATTGAGCAAGGTGCCTTTGTCTGCATATTCGAGCACAAGAGAATTTCTGCTCTATTTGGACTAACTATTAGTTGTGTTACCACTGGGGGCGAGGTTTTATTCATATTTAAACACTCGCACAATGTTGCGGTGGTTCAGCTTTTTCAAAAGGCAGTGTTCGTTACGCAGATGAAGGGCTAACTTGAGGTTATTGGAGGGAACTGTCTTTATAGCCACCTTATTAGCACCCTATCCAAAGCAAAATATTGTGGAATTAGGGGTCCGGCTAATAACCTTCAAAGAAGTTTTGCTCATATGCTAAAGAAAATATTATAAGTTCAATTGGAGTCATTTTAAATCATGAATAGAGCAGTGGTTTCAAATTATGTTGAAATTTGGCAGATTATAGAAATCTTTCAACTTTTAAAATTAAGCTCTTACTTTAAACGCATATTTTCCTCATCTACTATTTATTGGCGTTGAGAAAATATAAAAATAAGGATGCCTTTTGTCAGTGTTTTAGAAAGCAATGTTGTAATGATTAAAGGTATAAATAAATTAAAGAGAATTATTTTAATTGAATTTTTAATTGATCTATGAAAGATAATCTAATCTATTCGAATTAATCAGGATGAATGGATTATTATTGTATTTTCAGAATATGAAAGAAAAAAAATATGGCATAAAATGAGAGTGATTATACTCTTTAAAAGTCAACAAAGAGAAAGAGAGGTTTCGCTCAACCCAAAAAATAGTTTAGATAGTCTTCATCATTGTAGACGATCAATTCTGCGGGATGATGGCGGAGATGGCATAGAAGATCAGGGATATTAAAGTGACGTTAATGTGTATGTGTGATAAGACCTTATTTATCATCATCACCTCCAATGAGAAATACAACCTTATGAATGTGAAATGCAACCTCACGAATGTGAAATGCAACCTCTTGAATTTTGAAATGGAACCTCATGAACCACTTTCCACTCTTTAGCAATACTGTTTGTTAGATTAGGAAACTCACTGCGGAAGAACTGGGCATCAATATAAAGAGCGCCATTTAATCTATAATTAGCTTACCTTTAGTTAAGCTACTTCAATCATACTCTGAAATAATTAAACAAATTTCGCTAATATTAAGCAAGCCTAATTCAGAGATAATCCAACCTATAACCATCAATAAACCTGAACCTCATTGATTAATCATGTCCACGTTATTATTTTTTAGAAACCACCTCCTATTGTAATAAACACAATTAATGTACCTTAGATGCAAAACCATATATTGATCAACGTCCCTCAGCAATATCAGTTCAACATCATCAATAAAATATATTTGAGCAATAACTCTAACCTCGAAGAGATACTCATGTTCCTTACAATAAACTCAGCTGCCAATAGCAGGGGTCATCATCATGTGAGTATTAACAGAAGTTTGCAGTTCACTATATCTGCCTCAATTAAGCAATAAACATTTACTTGTTTATCATATTGCCAAATTATACTTCAACCAATCAAATAATTTTATATTCAAACCAATCAACTGGGAACTCATATCGGCCAAAAATACACAATCCAATCATTGTCAAACCTAAATTGTTTCTAAAACAACGAAACTTTATTAATAATGAACCCAACTTTTAGGTCAGCTCAGCAGCTATCAACCAACTTAACATTTCAAAATAAATTAGGAACAATCAAACCCAAAAAATATATTCCCAAAAATACACGTAAAAATAAACCAAATAACAGTAATAGTAGTCATAAGTCTGCCTAAGCAGAGGATAAACCCTAATATATTTCCAGGAAAAGTGGCCCTTTATTGGACTTTTGCCGCTTTAATATAATTTGATTAGAATATATATTGGTCAATCAGCAAGTTCAAATATACCTATACATTTACCTATCTTCAGAAAAACTAAAGTTAAGTATATTTATTGGATGAGTGCCTATGCGCCTCGCGATCTATGTCTCCTTCCTTCCTTCCTTCGCCATTGCGATATCAAACTCATTCATGGAGATTAGAAGAGCCAACACTCTTTAGTTTTAGTGATTCACATTTTTATAAGCAGTTCGCCTTATTTCCAATTGTTATGATCGCTTATAATTATCAATACTCAAATATTTAATCACTGTTCCTATGCACTATACCACGACTAGATTCGACCCCATTGCAGCTCGCCACATTGCTTCTGTTTACGCTCCTTTCATCATATTAGAGCCTGGACAGCAGCGTAATTAAAGGATTGCAATCCTAGCCAATCTCGATAAGTAAAGGCTAATAGATTCAATGCTACATGTTTTAAAGGAATTGCAGAGAGAAGTACAAGCTTATCATACTCGCTAACTTGCAGGGCTTCGGCAGGCACTCCAACGCTAAATCCGTATTCAAGAAATTTAATCACTTCCTGTTCCACAAGTAGTGGCGATGGATCAAACAACCCTCAAGGCAATGATTTTGGAAATTCACAATTTAAACGATTAGAGATTGAGTTCGCGCTTCGAAGCCTTTCAAGGATTATATTAGCGAAAGCAGCAGGATCTAAAAAACCGAATAATCACAGAAATGAAAAACATGGGCCATCGGTTGTTCAGATTATTTTCTTTATCTCCAAGTTGGGCACAATCATCACAACTATAGCAATGCCACCCATAGACTGTCGAGCCAAAGGGATTTGCTGAGGAATTTTAGAATTCATAGTCCTTGACCTCATTTGCTGAATTTGGCAAACGATCCGCTCCCTCTGGGAAGTTTGACAGCAAGATTGATTGATTGATGATTCAGCATATATATCGTACGATCAGCACACCCTATATATCTTTGATGGATTGATTCATTAACAATATAAAGTTATCAGCAAATAAGGAAGAAGACAGTCTACGAACTCTTACGAATCATCTAACATCCTTTCGACATTTAACGGAAGGTTTGCCTAAAGCTTTATTGATTCCGCCTCGTCCAGCACTTCCCGAAGAGAATAACCTTATTGGACTCTCATAGACTGAAGTCTATCTTCGGATCAATGAGTTTGATGTGCCCTCAACTATTTGGCTGAGGTTTCTCGAGCCTGGTTTGAATTCTAATTCTAATAGTAATTCAATGAGCTGACTCCTTTAGGCCCAAGGAAATGCTTACCCCACAGCATTTCGCAAGAACTTGTAATTCGGCAGCAAGAGTTGATTTTAGTTCTAAAGCAAGAGATATGCGCATGCAATAAGAGTTACCCCACTACAGACAGGACAAGCTCAGCCTGGATATGGAACTTTCTGGGGCGCAGGAGACCGTTGAGCATCTAAACAATAAGGTTCACAACATCTCAGAAAACAACTCATCCCTGCTTCGCACTGTTAAGAGAAAAACATTCGTGAATTGGATGCAAGATAAATGGTAAAGCCGATATAAAGATAAAAGGAGAGTGGAATGGGAAGGCAAGAACTACTCCCAATAATTTGCAAGAATTGCCCAGCAAAAAGATCCCAAAATTTAGAAATGGAAATCATCGGTCGAAACTTTAAGAGCAGCTTTCCAATTTGGATGGCATCTTAAAACTAAAGCAGAGTCCGGAATTGGCAAAGGTAAGATCATAGCAGTTGAGGCTATTTTCCTAATTAGAATTAGCGTCGACAGTATAATCTCTGTCCTACAAAGCGAGCAGTACGGCAAAGCAACGGTCGGGTTATCAGCTTCTGCAATGGAGAGATACCGTTTCATTCTTGATGTCCACTTTTATAAATATAATTGGCTTTAAGTTCTCTCGTATAAGCAACTTCTTGAAAATTAAAATGAAGAGGAAATTATTCAAATACTAAAAGTTATTTCTTACATGTCAAGTTGATGATAGAGAAAGAACCTCATTTTTGCATCGGAGTGACAAAGGATGGACGGCAAAAATCAATGATTTTTTTAAGATTGTCAAACACGCAATCCAATAAGTAAACTTTACGAAAGATATTTCGTAAATTGATATAAATTTCTTAATAACTAATTAATGCCCATTAAACTATATCTTGATTACATTTCGCAGCCGTCAAGGGCAGCGCTATCTTTTTGCCTAATTAGTAACATTTAGGTTGAATTGATAGAGATTCGCATTGCCCAATTGCAGGTAAATCAACCCAGAGACAGCATCTCACCTAGGACTTCAAAAGCATAAATCCTATGAAGAAAGTACCAGCCATTTATGATCCTGTAAACGGACTTCTTCTTGGTGAAAGCCACGCCATAATTGCCTATCTAATGAAAAAATACAAATTAGAGTAAAAGTGGTACAAACCACAAAAAAATTACAGTAGCTTATATCTTTGGGCCAAGGTTGAGGAATATTTGCACTATCACCACGCGAATACACGAAAATGCGCAGTCCTTATTTACACTTTAGTCTTTGCCAAATTGTACCCAGTAGATCATGCTTCCCTTATTGATGGAGCAACTATTCAGAAGTAAGTTTAGTCGGCATTATCCTTTATTGAAAATCATTATTTCAAGGATTCCACCTTTATGCTGGGAGAGGCACTGACGGTGGCAGATCTGGCTGCTTATTTTTAAATTCAATCCTTGATTTTGCTCGATTTTCCTTTTTACAAATGGCCAAAGATAAATGAATGGCTTTCCGAAATAACAAAAATTCCTGGGGTGAATAAAGCAAATCAAAACTTCCTAAAAATGGTTCCAAAAATGAAGCGAAATCTTTCATCTCTCTGATCTTCGCAATTGCTAAATATGACAATTCTTGTAAGGCAGTTATAATTTTAATAAATTGTTATTTTTCTTTTCTTTTCTGATTATCCATTTGCTAATATATCTTAACTCAACAAGAAATAAGTGATTATATTGAATTTAAAAATATTTTGAATGAAGATTTCAGTCAAGAACTTAAAGGGGGAAGTTTTTCAAGTGGAGGTCTAACCCGCCGACAGTGTATACCTGACATCATATAGGTGCTTGCCCTCAAGGGAAAGATTCAATAAGCCAAGAACATATCAGCAGATTCTCAAAAAATTGTATACAAGGGTAAAACCATCAACAATGATGACACAATCGAAAAACTCGGCATCAAGGAGACAGATTTCCTTGTTGTTATGACCCAGGTTCAGGTATCAAACATCTGACATAGAAACCACAGCCCAAGCCCAAAGAAGAAATTAAGCCAGAAGTTAAAGTCGAACAGCCAAAGCAGGAAGAGAAGAAAGAAGTCAAGCCTACTGAAGTTAAAGCCGAATAAAAGAAGGAGGCTCCTAAACCGAGTGCTCCTCAGGTTAACGAAGCTGATATCACTGAATTGATGTCAATGGGATTCCCAAGAGAGCAATGTATTGAAGCCTACCGGGCTGCATTTAACAACCTCGAGAGAGCAGTTGAATATTTAATTAACGGAATTCCAGCTCATTTAAAGGGGCACTCTCATGCTCAACAGCCAGTACCGCAACCCACTGGAGAGTAAGGAGGACAGCAGTTAGGAGTCGCTCATTTACGAGCACTTTTCAATCATCCTCAGTTTGCTCAAATTAGGGACGTGATTAGATCCAATCCAGCTGCTCTTCAACCCATTTTAACCCAAATAGCTCAAACATCTCCTCAACTTTACAATGTAAGCGTTTATTGATGCAGTTAATATCACAACATCCGGATGAGTTCGAACGCATCATAGCCGGTGAAGATGAGGAAGGACAAGGCGAAGGTGAAGGTGAAGGAGCAGAATCAGGACAAAATCCACCTCCAGGAACCATTTTAATTTCCGCTGCTGATGAGCAGGCCATTAATCGAGTATATTTGATCTAATATAGTTGAGACAATTAGGGTTCAGTAAGATAGAATCAGCTCAAGCTTACTTCGCTTGTGATAAAAATGAAGATATGGCTGCCAACTTACTTTTCGATCGCCTAGCAAATGGTGATATCGAAATGGAGCAGTAAGGTCCCCCTCAACCCCCTGCTCAAGGTGGAAATCAAGGAGGTCAGGGAGGCCAAGGCGGTCAAGGCGGCAGCAAAGGTGACAAGCCCAACGACGATGACGACGACAACCTCTTCAACTGAGATTATTGAATGAGATCATTATTCTAATAAAAAAAATCAAGTCCATCCGCAAAACCAAGATTTGCTATGTTTGGCTGTGCGTATTTTGAGTGCTTCTTCTGACTAATGCACTATCCGTTGCAGTAATTGCAGCAAATAAAAATTAATTTCCTCGTTGTTTTGTACCTTATTGGCTTGTTGATGACCTTCCTTTCCTTGATTCAAAGCTATCTTCTTCACTCCCTTTTCAGAAAATATACCCTTTCTTTATTCCTATTCAAATCGATAATTTTCAAGACAGTATATATCTTATCGTTACTTTATATCGAGCTATTGCATCAGCTGCTCGATTCGTAGGTCTAATTGCATGAACTACTGGCTTTCCTTTAATTTAAGGACGAGTTGGTCTGTTTTGGTCAGCAAGAAGAGAATTTTAATGTGACGTTCAGCTAAGTCTACTTTTAAGAATTTTAAGTAAGTTACCTCTTAATAGGTAAGATCATTACAGGCTGATATGCAGACTATACAAACACGCGCCATTTGACGCATCATTTTTTCATTTAAATGCTGCATACATCCACCAAATCCGCTTTAGACATATTACAGGGCACGTTTGTAACGGACGCTGGCTTTTTAGTCGCTTCGCAACTACAATCCCTGTATTGAATACTTCCGATCAGTTTCCTTCAATTCATGTACTCCTTAGACCGTCCATCTGAATCCTCTCTTTATCTCGACTGTTAGCATCTCTCCACGTCTTTCCATACCCCATCCTTGAGACCCGTTAAGAGCAAATTGAAGAGATCTGCGTGGTAAATAGTTTACCGAAGAAGACTCGTTTTGCCTGATTGTTTTGGTCCAAGTACTAAAAAATTGCAATAGTAGCTAAGTTCTGAATCCTCCTGTGTCTTATAGTTGATTCGCATATCGAGTTCCCTAATTTCCTTGCGAAGTTGTATGTTCTGTTATTGGTAGCATTGCTCCCTATATTTGTTATTCAGGTCGAGCATAAATATTATAGATAAGCTAGATAGGTAGTTTTATGGATGATATTCCTAATGCTATCGCAAAAACATATACAAAACATGAAGCTCACTTGAATTTATTGCGGATGTCTCTAAAAAAGTCTTTGAATGATGAAAGACAGCCTCCATTTGATCCGGGTGATAATTTTAGTTCGATGTTGCCAGTATTCTAGGCTTTTACTTTACCAAGACATTCTTTCACTAGATACTAAATGCACTCATCAACTTGCTCTCCCGTCTTCGCGCTGGTCTAAAAGTAGTTCATTCCCAATCCCTCTGCGAGGGTTTTTGCAGTTTATTGCAAGACGGCTCTTTCAGATGTCATATCTTTCTTGTTGCCAATCATAATTTGACAGCAATTTTAATCTGACTTTTACTTGATTTCTGGCATCCAAAACTTGTCAATTCCTTTATGAGTGAATAAATACGGTCAAAGCTATTTTTATCGGTTAGATCAAACACTACTAAAACTCCATCAGCTTTCTTGAAATAGTTCTTGGTGAGAGAGAAGAATTTTTCTTGCCCCGCTGTGTCCCAAATGCAGACGGTGACCTCTGAATTGTCAACGCGTATCACTTTTTTTTAAAGGGAAAGTCCAAGAGTGGGTGTATAAAAATGCTGGAAGGAGGCTGGTTATGATGATAAGTACTTTACCCTTCGATAAACCTGCGAATGAGGCTAGTTTTACCTGAATTGGGATTGCCAATCACTATAAGGTCTATCTTAATCTTATTGTTGCCCTATTCACTCATGTGTAATATTATAAGGCTTCCAAATCGAATCATCAGAATGCACTGCTACAGTCTAATGATTCCTATCTATTATTTTAAAATATCATCAGTTTTAATCCAATTTTATAGGATCCACCTCAGCACCTATTAATCAATAGCTGAATTAGTACAATTGCCAAATCATCCATAATTTTGACCTCGAATTTGGTGTGGGAAGGTATGAGCGAATTTTGATGATGTCTGCCGTTGAGTCCACTTATATTTATATTTCTCGTATGTCAGAGTATTTTCGAAAATTTATCAAGAAGGAACATTATCCAGTGACATAGTACGCGCTTCTATAGTTAGTTCTTAAATAAAATTCAAGACTGCCTTCACCAACTGCATTCAGGAGGCTCTCGCCGGTCGAGAATATCGACAGACGGAAGAAGAAGATTGGAACATCTACTGGTGTGAGAAGGAATACATAGCTTAGACTTTGGATAAGATACGCCTTTTTCCGGAAAAACGTATTAATCACTTCCGTAATTTCTATGAGATCTGCCGCAAGGATCTGCTTTCTAAAAACGTAAAACGCTTTAAGAAGACCCTAGAGAGGGAGGGGAAGGCGGAAGAAGCCAGTGGCTACGACTATTTACCACTTACATATAACATGCCCAGCTAATACCCTATCTTTCTCGAGGAATTTAAGCGATGCAAGTAGCAGAAAGTGACTTGGATAATGAAACCAGTACTTGTGCACTCATTCAGATCGGTCGAAGTCAAGGAAAGGGTATTTTTTTGTTTCGAGCAATCGGGGACATCTCTGATTGGTCGGACCAAACCAACCAGCCCGAGGCTTACATTGTTCAACGCTACATTCACAATCCACTGCTAATTGGGCACAAAAAATTCGATATGCGTATATATGTGTTGGTAATTTCTCACAGTCCCCTTCAGATCTATCTTTATCGGTCAGGGTTCGGTAGATTTACTCATTATCGTTATGATCCGAATGATATTTTTAACACAGGTAAACATGCTATTTAATTTAGAAATGCATCTTACGAACGTTGCAGTTCAAAAGCAGTGCGATAACTACGATGAAGAAAGAGGAGGAAAATACCTGCTTGACAAGCTTCGACTTTATATTCTATCTAAATTTGGAGAATAAGCGACTGAGACATGTTTTTTTGAGATTCAAGAGTTGATCATTAAAACTCTTATAGCCACTGCGAAAGTAGTAGTGAACGATAAACGTTGCTTCTAACTTTATGGCTTTGACATTATGATAGATTCTAATCTGAAACCGTGGCTCATTTAGATTAACGGAAGTCCTTCTATGACTGCCAATACACCTATAGATCGTGCGTTAAAAAATGGGCTGCTTGACGATACTCTTACAATCATCAATATTTAAAAATTGTAAGTTATTAATTAACCTAGACTCACGGGATAAGAGGAGCAGATTGGCGGCTTTGATCTTATCTACAAGAATGGAAAGAGAATTAAAAATGGAGTGAAGAACATGAGTTTTCTCGGCTGTCAAAATAACAGGTTGCAGCAAATGCGCAAGATGGCGAAAGGAGTTGCCTTGAGGTTGGCAGAAAAGGTGAAGGCCGAAAAAGATGAGAAAACAAAAGAAGCTGCCGCTCAGGAAAAGGCGAAGGACAAAAATAACAACAGAAACAAGAGTACTACGAACTCTGTAAATCCTCCTCGAGGACCAAACAGTGCCATAATGGCCAAGATAAGCAATACTCGAAAGCCAGAGAGCGTGGGTGTTGTGAAACTGCCTAAAGTAGCTACAATCGGGAGTAGCAGTGTCAGTAACACTTCGGTGAAAGCCATTTGGGAGGGCGGAGGAATAAAAAAGAGTGGAGCTGAAGGCATGCCGCCGACTGGCAGTCGCTAATCACGACGCAAGTGAATATTTGCATCTTTTTGAAATATTAATGAATAATAGAAATATAGACACTCTAATACAAATAAGATTTCCTTCTTGCTTCGTCAAATAGAAAAAAAGAAGCAATAAGGCAAGAAGATCATGTAAAAAAGTGAAGAAATCACCATAGCCCAAGTTTCTGGCAAATTTAATTGCATCTGTGCCTGCCCATAACTCTCTGAATTGTCTGTGGGCCTTGCATCCAACGATCACCCTCGCCCGTTGTGCTGCTCATAGTCGGGTCGGTCAAAATATAATGTCCATTTTATCCTGCCCCTTGTAAATCACAAATCATAAGCATTCCTTGAGATTTAACAAACACATAATGTTCATAAGCATTCAAAGTCCTTGACATTTTTAATTCATTTCCCTCGTGATCTGTCCATTTTTAAAAATGAGACTCAATAAAACGTTCCACTGCAACTTGCTTGCCAACAGTAAAAAAATCTGATTGTTGGTAAACTTTCTAAATTGTGGTCAATTAACTTTCTCTGATTTTCAAAATATTTTTATCTCCTAATTTTTCTGAAAAAGGGACTGCGTATTCTTTAGCAATTTGCTGTACCCTAATGTCAGCTAAGATTTCTCGAGTTGAATTTCTTAATAGTCTGTCTTTGAAAACTTTGACAACCCCTTTGTATCCTTTATAAGGACCTTCCATAATTTCTGCCTTAAATGCTAACCGATTGCATCCCTACGCAAATGGTCTGTCGGAAGTTATTTTGTAAATTCTGCCGGATTTTGTCTTATCTGTTTTTGCCAAGTAACTCCCCCTATTCTGCTGGCCGTTTCCCATTTTGTATATACTTATTTCTAAAAAATTAAATTAATACTTTTATAATATAATGTCCTCATTAATATTTTAAAGAACTATTTTAAATAGTCTATTATTTATTCCTTGAAGAGTTCCTTTATCCCAATCTGATAACATTTTAGTTTTAATATAGTTCCGAAAAGATATGAATCAAGTATTAGAACTCATTTCATAGAATATAAAATGGAGTGTGGTTCAAGGTTGAAAAATGAGTGAATACAGAATATTAATAAAACATTTCTTAAAACTTGATAATAATCAAGGTAAAAAATTTTCATATTTTTTTGAGTTTAAGCACTTCGATAAGTTTAATGCCAACAGCTACTAATGATTCTTGAGTGCATTAACGCAACAGAGTCAAAGATTCAATTCCTTGATGGCTAAGAATATTAATAGTTTCGTCTTGTATACCTTGATTTTTCAAGAGATTGAAAAAGTTAATTCCTTCAATGTTAATCTATTTATTCTCCTCGGGCTTGCTTGCTTATTATTTAATCATTGCTTTATTATTCGCAGTCTCATCTATTATTAATTTTGCAAATTCGTTCATTAATTATCCGTCTCCTCCAGCTATTTTTTATAGAAGTTTTGTCATTGCTATACCCGAATATTTTTTTTTAGGACTCTATTTTTTTTACTAAATTATTTCATTCGACTTAAATTTAACTTCATTGTCATCTCTCTCTATTCTAATGATCTTTTTGAAAATGGATTACTTTGGATAAGATGTCATTTATGAATTTTTGCTGTGAAAATCTTCATCCGATGGAATGGCATAACTTACTTGCAGTTTGAGGGAAGTAATTTCATGCGGTTTATCAATAAATTTTATCCCGATCTACTTTTGAGAATGCGGTTTTATGAAATCATGACTTAACTGCAGTATAACAACCGTTGGTTGATTAGTTCTTATCTATATTGAAGGAGAGATACCTTAAAGACATACGTGTGGTCGGAGTGATTGATAATCTCCAATGGCTTGTTAAACCTTTAAGAAGCTAGAGAATACGTCAATTTTTAATCGAACCCAATATCCGATTATGAGCCTTGCATTGAAAATATTTATTACATGGATGATGAATAAAATTGGCACGATAATCTCATAATTTAGATGATATTAACATCGCAATAATTAAAAATATTTCTTAATATTTTGGCAATACAAATTAGTATCAAATTGTTTGCCTTGGCATATTTAGGACTATCTTAAATTATGCTGAAAATTAAGATAGCACATCTTAGCAATAAGTGGACTGGCTAAACATATGTTTGATTTATATTTATCTTATAGTATCACAGTTTGATATTATTAATCTTTATAATAACGAAAAACTTAATTTAAACTTATAGCACTTAGCATGAATCAGTCCATTTGTTCGGGAATGTCCTCTTTTAGAAACTTTTTCAGGTATTGCTTTCTAAAATCTTTGACGTCTAATCTTCTACCACTGGTGACATCAATGGCTTTCAGGAGGATTGAAACTCCAAGACAAATGCAACTGATTAAGAAAAAGAAAAGAGTTTGAAGGTGAAATCCTTGTGCGTGATTGTCTCCTTGCGTTCCTCTTAGAGCACCTCCTACAAGGGGAAAAATTCCCAAGGCCAGATTTTGTAGCATTTCCATTATACCAAAGCCAGTTCCGAGTAATTTAGGCTGGACCAGCATGGGTACTGTGGGCACAATGATAGAACAGAAAATAGCTATGCATATTCCAAGCAAGAAAGAGGGAATCCATCTTACAAATTCAGTGTTACGCATAGAAGCGTTTGCTTCTGTGAACATCATGAACATATATGTAAAAGTGAAGAATCCGCATGAAACTATTAGAACATAGCTCCGTTTCTAGAGTTTATCAACAATGTAGCCGAAGATAACTACAAACAACGAGGAAACGCAGTAGGGAAGAATTAGATAGATACCTGCCTGAGCTGGATCAGCGATATCGAAGACTTAAACGTAATAATCATTGCCATTGTCTAAAAAAGGAATGAATAGTGCCTCTGATAACATAGAGATTATAATGATTAGCCAAAAAGTTAAAGGTAATTTACCAATTTACTTAAAGTTAAGGTGCTATCCTCCTTCCACACCTTCTTTATCGTCAGCCTCAATATTTGAGGTCATTACAATATTTACATCCTTCGAATTTCGATTTTAAGATTGTTGCTTTGTGAGTTGCGAGGGCTCTTATACAATAACAGGAACTTCGGAAGCCAGTAATGCTGATTCATATTTTTGTTTTTATTGCCGCTCGCTTTTTCGATCAATATAGGCCAAGACTTTATATTAAAGGAGATACGGATAGCTAGAAGGAGGGAAATTGACATAATGACAGCCCCAACAAAGATTGGGCCTGCAACGTTCATGTAATTAGCTTACCCAAAGTCTTCTGCAAGTTTAGGTGACACATAACTATTGAGAGAACTTCCCATTTTGGGAAAACTTAGACATATTCCTAAAATCATCTGATTGAGTATATACGTACCGAGAGTTCATTTGCTTTGAACCAGTTGCTGATGAGAGTATTCTGAGAGGAGTGGAGAACTTCTCCTCCAATTCCGAAGATAATACGACCGAGCAGCATTATTCCAAATGTATTTTACAGTCCTCCGAACCCAAATACGATATGTCCCGCTACGCAAAACATGGCTGATATCATAAGGACTATTCGAGCTCCATATTTATCGATCATGATGCCTCCAATGAGAGGGATGATGATATTTGGAAAGGCATAAAGTGCATAGAGTAAGTTAAACTCGAATTCATTGATGGCTTTATCATCTTTCTCCAAATTACCTGTGATGGATTTCTGAAGGGCCTGAATGTGAGAGAATGTACGCTAGCATTATCGAAGCAGTATTCACATCCAAACACCACAAAAATGGCAATTAGCACAACAACATATCGCATGTTGCTCTGTCGATAGTTAACTTTCCTCTGTTATTCTGGTCCTTTTTTGCGGTAAGCACTGAGAACGAACGTGCCATGCACCATTAATAGTTTTTCAAATAGATTTATATATTAGATTTATCATTACTTAATCAAAAGCATACGATTTGGGCATTATGATAAATAATAAACAACTATTAATAACTATTACTGTAATAACAATCAAAGATTAATTAACATAAATCAATTACAACTTGGTTGACATGCTATAGCTTATAAATAGACAAGAAAAATCGGCATTAATTATCTTATCGATTCTCATTGTTTTCTGATATTGATTTGGCAACGAGTCATTTTAAATTTAATTAGGAAGAAATATTAATCAAACCTTTTTATTCCTCGTTGTCTTTGACCGTTGATTTTTAATTGGTTCAGTGGTAAAGAAAGCCTTGTCTTCAGCATATTGTGATGTATCTTCAACTTATTTATTCTTTAACGAAGGCAAGGCTCGATTCAGTCTATAAGCTTTAAACGACCTATTGTTTGATTCAATTCTGTTCCGAATAATATCCTCTTTTTTGTAATGATTGACCAAGTTACTTTTGATCTTCTATACCTTACGAGGGTCTAATGATCGATTAGATAAAACACTCTTATTTTGGCTGAAATATTTTTAGGACCTAAATTGATATGCACTTACTTCAGAGAAATTCTATTATTCTATTTGGAATATTTGGTGATTCGTTATTTAATTTTTTGTGCCTTCGCATAGTCGTCCAGCATGCGATCTTTGTTTAAAGTAGAGGACATAGATTTCATTTTAAAAAAGATTCGGGTGTTCTCTTTCTAGGTTTCCATAATTTGTCGTTTAGCGACCGAGTTAACACCAGGCTGGTCTCTCAAAGGTCTGTCCCTCGATGAATACGAAGTGTATCTCGCAAACGGTTTGGCCTGTTCTAACTTGCTTAGAAATTTGATATTTGACTGGTTAATTTGATCGTTTTGCTAATTAAATTTATGAGCGAATGTTTTGCTCTTGCCATCTTTAATTTGCTGAAGATGAGAAAGGCGAGTGTGATCAAAATGTAACTGATTCTTCCTTTCTTCCCGAATCCACTATAATTTCTTCAGATGATTTTCGTAGGTCCTACATTACCTTGCATGTACAGTTTTTGATTGAAAATTTAGGAGATCGCTGGGGTTCGCATTAGACTCGAACGCATTTTACTAATTATTTTTATTAAATATATTGTGATACCAAAACAATAGCATCATGAGCTCAAAAATAGAGCAATAAAAGAAGGCACATACAAGTAATATTCATGTATCATTATATCTAAATTTACTATTGCTCTTCATTTGATGAAGAGTAGAAGCGTTTGACTGGTTTTCCTTTGTTTTTACGCCAGCTTTTTAGAATCTATACTTGTTTGGAATTATCACTAAGTCTTTCCTTTTCGCAACTCATCATCAGATTCTCAGCAGGCTTGCATTCAATTCTGTTAAACTACGTCAATTTTAAACAATCAACATACTTGTAATACTCCTTTCCGCAGGGCCCCTTAAATTTAGGGTCTTCAGCATCCGTTCCCTGGCAGTATCCTGGAGTTCCAGGCTCTCCTAAAAATAGTCTGGTATTGTGATTTCCGCGGAGCCTGGGGTTGAAATTATAGAACATTGAAGCTAATGGTTTTGAAATATTATAAATTGATAATTTGATGGATTCGTATAATTGAGTTTTGAATAAGAAGCTTGGCATAATATAGCATATTTATATAAATAACCGTCTGTCTAATGCGAAATGTGCTTCTTGTTTAGAGCAATAAAAAATATGAAGCATGAAAGATCAATCAGAAGTTTCAGCAAGCAAACGTAGGCATATAAAATCACTATTTCTCACCAAGCGTCTAATCTTCATATTAAAGCGGTGAACTCTTTGAATTAAACACAACAAAAGCTATACTATGATTTTAACCTGCCCTAATCCATTAAAGAGGAATGCTAAACAGTCTAGGATTTGTACGATTATCTTAGAGATAATTCTGACATAGATTTTTAAATTTAACATGATTTTTTAAAATATAAAAATGCTAAATTAGAAAACAGCTGGTATGCCTTACCGCTCAATTCACATATTGACGAAACGACTGAATAAGTTGATAATAGTAAGGGTATTACAAGCAAAGAACCAATACATCAATTTCAATCTAGCATTAATGAAGCCCAATCAAACTGGGAAAATTAAAAGCAGCAATTAATAGCATAAAATATACTCCTAAAAAAGAAGATTGCCGCATTAAATAAAAGATAAAGATAACGAAAAATATGTGAAAAAAAAAGTAGATTAGGCAAACGAAAAGAGCAGAATACTTGCTTCCGAAATTCATTTTCTGTGAGTGAAGATATCAATTTAAATGGCAAAGTCTAAGATTTCATGGATAATTTTGACTTTCATTTGTAAGTTCCCCCTCCTGTTGATATTAAATTAACTGTCAATAAAAAGTGTATAGGATTTCAACATTATAAAATGGCTGATGATAAAATTACTAAAACAACATAAAGCCCTGCAATTCTGACATTTAAATAGACAGTAAATCGAAATTAAAGCAAGCGATTCATGATTAAAATTGAGACTGAACTCAGCAACAATTGGATAATAATAGGTTTACTACGAAAACAGCTTATAAATCGACAATTTTGTTATTTTATCAAAAATAGTATTGCCTATTCGGGATCAATGGGTATTATTTTTGTTAATCATGATGCTCTGGATATTGGAATTATCCCCAGTCGTGGCGATCTGATGTAAATTATAGTACATAATAAACTGCATCTGATTTAATGGATAATCAATAGACAACTCATTTGCCTTCACAAGATACCCGAATCAATGCTTTAGCATAAGCTTTATCCCTTTATTATGTTGGCTCATTCTCGAGATACCGTCAGGATAAACGTTTCTGCCGAATGAAAAGTGATGGTTCATTAATGCATCTTAAAGTATCTTTGGATCTATTTCATTCATGTATTTACAAATATTAATCCATAATAGATTGGATATCCCAATCCAAGATTAAAATAATATAGTATCATGAATGCTCCATTATCTTAATCAAAGAATCTTCCTAAATATTGACCCATCCGCAAATTATGCTTGGAGGTATGCTCGGTTAAACTTTAATCTTTTACAGTTTTACTAGGTTATTCTTGACTTATTTTTTGTTCTACTTTGCTTACCTTTCAATAAATTCGATCATCTTATGGTATAAATTTTTACGATTGTTAAACATGTTCTTTCTTTTCACAAAAATTTACTAAAAATTTTCCTTTTCGTACTTTTAAAAACAGCTCACAGGTATTTCCGGGCATCTGACGTTCTTTTCACCTGATTTTCTACTGTGTATACTCAAGTCCCTCTCGGTATGATGATTCTTTGAATCTTAATTTGGTTCTTTCCCCATTAAATTTGATATCCTCTTGGGCTTCTTAGGAAATTCGAGTTGCACTTTACTGTATTAATAAAGAATTTCTTTGAAGGGACTAATTTATCTGATAGAACTTTGCATATTTTTCCTCTCAGTCAGCAAATGGTCGATCGTGGGCAATTGACATTATCGATATTTGGTTTAATTTATCATTAAAATTATATTAGTATATATCCCTATAACAGTAGCGGAATTATTCATAATTAGAAGAGATAATTCTTAGAATTGCGTCAAATCATTACTTATATTTAGTTATATTTGCGATAGTCTGAAAGAAATAATACTAAGGAAATTATTAAATCAATTAGATCTTAGCATTATCACTCAAGACCAAAGTATGAAATTTATATCGCAACGTATTCTATATACTTATCGAAGATCTATTTATTTGGATATCGCGGCAACTCTAGTCGATTGAAGCAGGTATGGCTTTTTGGGTAAGGATTTATTTTATCATAGGGTACTTCCGCAATGTGAAATTTTTGATACTATCCTCTATTGCTTTCCAGATACTTAAAACCATGGATTGGTACTCGGCCATTGCCAGTGACAAAATGAAGCAAGTATTATAGTTTTTGATTGCTCAGGGATTCAACAAATTTCCAGAACCATTGAATGATCTAATCTGTTGGTGTGTAACCAGAATATACTGTATTTGCTTTCAAATCAGCCACATTTATATTTTGCTTTCCAGAAATAATCATATCAAGTTCATGTGGTTCGAAAATTGACAGTAAATCAGCGGGGATTATCTTGTATAATCCATACTTAAGGTTTGCAATTAATTTTTCAACGCTCCTGGTGCAATAATGCTAGACCCTAAATTAATAGATTATAACATAAGAGAAATATACTCTTCTTTGTTGCTTGAATTGACCATTATATGGAAACCATTTTATTTCAAGGGGACGGTTATTTGAGTTCCATGCTCATCAAATTCATAGACGCAAAAATTTTGTTACATGGATGTTATCATATTGTTTTTGATCATGTACTGCCACCCATTATAGAACTACATCTAATGAAACGTACGTCTTTATCGTAAGTGTATATATCGTTGACTTGAATCGGCTGGCAGCATAATTGTCTCAAAATGGTATAATTAAGTAGACATTTGACTGGAATCCTTTCAAATATAGCTTTGCCTATAACAATACCCAATATTCTGCTTGCCACTTCAAATAGCTCCTTTACATTTTCATTAAAATTAAATTTATAATAAGTTTCCTTGGTATCACACAGACTGAAAAGATTGAGTTAGGGATTGAACACTTCCTTGATACAAAGATTCATCCATTCTCTAAGTAGTCCACCAGCATCACTGGTATCGTTTTCCTCCTTAAATATTATTTTAATTTCCTTATAAAAGTTTATGTTTTAGAATTGACTGTTACTTGACATGAGAAGATTGTTCCGATCTACCTAAAGATACTATGATTTTCCAGTTGTCCAGGAAATTCTATGCTTCTAAAGTTTGTATCGGAACCACGCATATTTTTATTGAAAACTACGACCACGCATGATAGCATTACCCAAAGAAGCAATGGCTGGAGGTATTGAATAAGCTGGCTCTATTATCCACTGAAATTATGTCCAAGTTTCTAAGTCCTTTGGCACCTTAATCAGATTGTAATTACTTTAATTTCGATGAATTCATTTGGTATGGTGTAAATTTGATTGACTAGATAGGGATTAGACGAAGGAATAACCATCAATTTAGGTAAGCTAGGGTTGAGATTCGGCTTCATTTAAAACTTGGCGGACAATGTTTTTGAAGTTTAGAGTTTATTTCCAGATGGCACTTTATGTTAATTTCCATTGTGTTTCTGTCTGTGTGAATCACCTTGATTAGCGGATGGATTATGAGCATATGGAGGGTGTTCTCCAAGACAATTTCCCATTGCTTATTTCCGAAATATTATAATGCTGTTTCAACTTATTTATATAAATGAAGAGATCCTAAAGTAATGTGCTCGATGTAACGAAATTTTTATGATGATATCTTGATTGTTTTTGTATTTCCTCTTCAATTACAAAGATAGACTAATTTATTCTATAGATGAAATTCGCATAATAGAAATTATCCTATTCGAAGTACTATCTTAGTATGACTCAACAATATACAACTGAAGGCAAGTGTAATAAAATTAGTTTTATACGATGGATAAATTTTACTTCTCAATCATTTTAATTTTAAAACTTATTATTTCGAAATAGCATTATATCAAAAGATCATTGTGGTTGAATATTTTCACTCTGATTGTTGCTTTGAAGCTACAGTTCAAGATTACTTCCACCTTGATGATTTGATTGGCCGATATTGCTGCCACTATTGTTCGGTATTAATGCTTCTTCTTATTATTCTCGCATTACAAAAGCAGACCGTGCTACATTTTTAGCTTTTTTATAGGTAAATGAAGAGCTAAACAGCAAGTATAGACCAAGAATTAGAAACCCAACAACAGACAGGACCATAAATACAATGTGAGGAATGAAGTTAGAATCAGTGATAGTAGAAGTTGCTTGACGCTGGCTGTACTTGGGAGTTAATGCGAATGCAAGAATGAGAATAGCTGGTACTAGCAACCCGATAATAGAGTAAAACTCTGGTCTGCTTGAACTTCGACAAACGAGACACCATATGATGGAGAATACGATAGCTATGATAATTATTAAAGTGCCAATTCCAATACCTAAGATCTGGCCTGAAGAAGACTGACAGAATATTGTTTGTGCAAAGAGAGAGGTTATGATGAGTGCAAATTTTGACGGCATGGTAGTTTGATGATATTAAATGATTTAAATGTTAACATTTTTACTTTTTATATTCGCACAAACTTTTTTTATGAATCGATAAAATTTATGGGATACTAATTTCTTAAGAAGACTAATTGTATTTTGTAAATTCTATCTTAAATTTAATCGGAATAAGTTAAAAATTCTTAAATATTGATAGAAATGGAGCAATTATGATCTATAGAGGACTATTTCTATATTTATTATTAATCATTTTGTTTTGTATTTATTATTAATCATTTTGGTTTTGTATTTTATCAACTAATGTCGAAATATGGTGATAGCATATGTTTGTCAGAATTCATTAGATGTAGTCAAAAGTGCATATTTATTATATTCAGCTCGTATTGTATGGATAAATTTTAGATAGCATATAATCATTACAAATGAATCATTACAACTTTACATATCGGAATAGCTCGGGAAATAAGATACTCGGCTAACCTAACAGAAGATTTTATTACTCATAATTGCCTATTCAAAAAGATTAAGGGAATAAAGATAAGGAGGAGTTCCAATTTTGGGAATCTAAGATGGATGAATATTTATTTGATTAATAAAATCAACTCCAGGAATCTCGATTATATGTTCCAATTCTCGAACCTGTGAGTAATGTCTCTTCTGCTGTCATTGAGCCTCCAGATAATAATGATGAGTTCCAAGATAGTAGAAAAGAATAAAAAAAATAAGAAAGGGAAAAAAAGCGCAAACCTAAGGATACCTGCACTCCCAACATCCCCTTCAATATTTTTCGGCAGTCAATAAGATATTTGTAAACAGCAAAAATGAGAAAAAGAATGATTACAATGTGTTAAAAAGTGAAGATATCCTATGATGATTTTCTGAATTCGTTGAAAAGGAGACTCAAAAAAGCAACTTATTTAAAAAATGGAATGTTATTGCGTTGGATGACTCCTTAAGAAAGTGATCCCGACAGTGAGGAGTCTAAAGTGAGATTTTTATTCCGGGACTATTTTCATTGGTATCTGGAAAGCGTGTTCAGCTCAGAATTAGTGGAGATGAAAGTGAAAAAACCAATCGAGTACTTGTAGTACAAAAACAAATATTTATGTTATTTCCGGGAACTGTCCTTGAATTAACATATTATGTCTCAGATATTATCTGGATGCAAGCCGTCCAGCAAATGATTGTTAGCCTTTATACATCATATAAATCAAAGGGTATCATAATTTACATTATTGTAAAAGCTTATTCAATATTATTGTACCTCTTTTTCAAATCGATTGTATATTGAATATTTTCTTATAGCATCATGAACCGCTAAGCAAGGCCAAAGCGCTCAACTGAAGTTCAAATACGATAGCGTTATCAGATTCAATACAATCATTTTATTGAGGAAGAGTTCAGTTACAATTCTCACGCGTTGCTGAAGCGTATTTGCGAGAATGGTCAGAAATAACCCTATATGTTTGGAGTGCCTCTCTACAAGATTACACTCTAAGTCGTCAAGATAATGATGATGAATGAGTTGTAAATTATGTTCTTAGGATCAACCTTGCACGAAATGCGGTGGTCAGTGGGTGATCCATGTCTAAACGATTATTACGAAGATGCTTTTGACATCACTCCTAAATTATAAAAGGATAAATAATCTCGTCGCGTTCAACTGGGTCTAATTCTCATCGCTTACATCGTTAAGATCTACCTAAATGAATAGAATGCAGTGATTGATTTCAAAATCCGAGACATAATCAAGACCAATTTCGATAAGATGTATCAGGTGTGGGTGCAGAAGGTACAAAACAACTTCAAATTCAATCCTAAAAATATCAACCGTCTGTTTAAATAGTTGGAAGGCACCAAGAACGATAAAAAATATCAGATAGTTGATTATAATAAATTGGTAGCTTAGTTTTTCAGACAAAATGACGGACAAAATATGCACGAATAAAAGATAGATGTAGAACCATAACCTCATTATCAACCCATACAACGTCATGTCTAGGAGTTACCTATCGAGGAGTAAATTGAGCCTTATAATTATTCTATGAGATTAACACAAAATAAAGTGTCCTAGGTTGGATTGAGGAGAATATAATCTGGAAATTAATTCTTTGAGTATGAAAACAAACCAAAAGAAAGAGGAATGTTGTACAAATTGCAGCTGGTAGGTAAAAACTCCTTAACTTAAAATTGATTGCAGAGGAATTGATTTTATCATCGATATTTTTAACTATCTTCAGCTGGATGAAATACACTTATATTATTTTATTACATGCATTAAAATTGACAGATACTTCTCCCTTTCCTTCAAAATAGCTCTGATCTGTTCAAATCCATCTCGTATCTGCTAAAACCCTATTTATCCTTGCTGCATTGCCCTTCCAAATATTTTTTATTTACGTTTTAATTGATGATATAATAATTATTCGCAATATAATAAAGATATGGGAAACTAACCCTCAACTTAACTAAATAATAAACCACTACCTTCATATTTTGGAAACAACCGATCATCCCCAGCCAAAGACAAACATCACCCCTCTGAGTCTGAAATAATCATCACTGAAAATAAATTTGAACAGTGGAAAACTGACTTGGAAAATCTAATCAAAAGACTCCATACCGGAGATAAACAAAAAGACTACCTAAAAATCAACTGTCTGCTTCTACCCATTAAAATTAGCTATTTAAAAAACTCGGGGATCTGCGGGGATGATGATGGAAAGGCAATTGTGAAGTATGAAGAAGTGTTTTCCTCATTATAATAAACTGTGGAGTTTCATTTGTAGAAAAACATGCCGTTTACTGCCTCTCAGTTGTGGAATCTGCTCTTCACGCTTGTATAGGATTTGGTGGTGCTGAACTCCTGTCCATCGGGGTGTTTCGAGTTTAAATATCAAAATATTTATGTGGATTCGTTGCTGAAAACAATAAAAATAGCCACTCCTTGGTCTTTTTTAGGCCACGCCGAAAACAATCAGAATATCCCTTAATAGGACGCGGGAAAAATGAAAATAATAAATGAAAAGTAGGCAGCTGATTAAAAATATGACGCCTATATTATCGGAATGGCTCTGGCTGAATGCATACTGCTATAGAAGCTCAATTTGAAGGCATAGACTGGATAAAACGATTAAAAAAGCAGCAATAGTATTACTACGCACGACATATTGGTTTAGAAAATATTAAAGCTGAGCTACTATCCTCTTAAATTACGAATGTTGATAGTCGGCATGATTCAACTAGATTTTAGTCGTCGATTTGGTTGCTAAAATGTATACGATCTGCTCTTGCCACACAAAAAGGAGATTAATAATTTCAAAGAGATTCATATCAGTAAGACATCTTTCCTCTCTAAATTTAATTCGGAACTGTAGTATCTCGACAGCATCATGCATAAAATTAAACGGTAAAGCAGTCAATAGCTTTTTAAGAACAATTTAGGTTCTTTTAATTTTTCACCAACCAAAAGTAACACCAAACAATTTGAACCCATACCACCAAAGTAGATTGAAATCAGTAACAGTCGTAATCGCTCTCAGTTATCGGGGTCTAGTCAAAGTTTTAACATAAGTGCAACAAATCCTCCAATAACTTACGTCAAGCACGAGGATTTCGAATCATTAAATCTAAGTAAATAAATGAAAAGTTCCCTCCTCCCCTAAAAGTAGTTGGTCCGTAAAAGTTTAATGAATCAGCCCTATTCTCCTGATTGGAAGGCAGAAGAAAGGAAAATACAATCTGAAGGGTAGATAGAAGAGACAGAAGAAATTAAAAACCAGTTTGAAGAGTTCGCTGCGTCAGAGAAATCGGAAGAAAAAGAATTTTAGAAAAAATCAAAATCTCATTCCAGTCTAAACCGTTCCTATAAAAGTTCAGGAAAACAGAATTAGGATTTATAGATTGATAAACTTTCTAAAGAAAGAAATGTTGAGAATATGTGGACTCCTCCACCTATATAATCATCAGAGGCTAAAGCAATTCAACCGTCTCCTATTATGAAATAATAAGCCTCGAAGACCCAGGAATCTCACGTACCAAAATAAATCAGAAATTCTGACTAACTTTTAATATACAACGACTCCCCAATCGAGAAGAGATCATAGGTAGTGACTGAGGTGGTGGAGTATATGTCGTAAATATACTAAACCTAAAACTTTAATTTAAATTTAGACCAAAACCTATCCCTCACTTCTAAAGATAAATAAAATATACTCGAACTGAAGAATGAAGAATTTAAGGTTGAATCAGACGAAGATTCATCAAAGAATGATACAAAAGGACTTTTGCCAACCAGCTCAAGGGATTCCATGAGAGATCACGAACATTTGGCCAACTTCAATCATCAGGATAGCATTATCAATTAACTTGATCCACTCATGGCTTCCAATAAAATTTAGTTTGACAGTGAAGAAAAGATCTTTCCAAAATAAGCTGAACCAGCAAAGGATAAAAATAGTTCTTTGTCAGAAGCAGCTCAAAAGAAATTGGACTACCTCAACATGTTTAAAAAATTTTCACCTGAAGTCATTGCCCAGCTGAATCTCGCAACCGCCTACCCAGACTCCTAAAAGTTAAAGCGAACGATGCGATAAAAGATCAGTACTCACGAAATCGTAATGAGTAAAACTCGTAAGCTCTTTCCCGCAGCTGACGCATCAACTCAACCTTAAGAATGATTTGCATCTATACAAAAATATTGACTCTTCTATTATCGCTGTTGACAATATCAAAAATATTGCAGTTTTATGTTTAACGCAAGTATTTTCGAGAAGATAGTACTGGGGACCGCAGTTACGAGTACTGCTGTTTTTGCCATTTACTCCATCTTCAAAGACCCAGAAGTTAAGAAATAAGACGCATTTAAAATTAGGCAGGAGTTGATTAAGCAGAGAAATGTCAAGATGCTTTATTCGACCATGTCATTCTTTTATCTCTTAGGATTCAAATCCAAAGATCCTGAGAGTTTCATAACTCTGCAAAGCATCTTAAACATCGAAACCCCTCAGATTGTCGCCGTTCCACTCTCGAAGGAAGACTTTGATGAAAAATATGAAAAGTCAATCAACCATCCGAGGTTCAGATAGGCCATGGATAGATTCAAATTCAATGTTAAAAATAAGAAAGTTGATGAGATTAGCAACGTAAAAGACTTTAACCTTAAAAATCTAGAACTACTGTATCTCATCGATCATTGCATAAGTCTCAAGAGCTGTAAAGTTGTTTATGCTCGACGAGAAGCGAGCTATTATAAGAACATTGATGAGGCCTTAAAAAAATTACCTGCCAAGACGCAATAGACAGGGATAGACTCGAATCAGGCTAAAATTGAAGACTACACAGAGATTTTAATTAGATAAATGAAGCCTCAGCTGAAATTCGCATTAAGTCCATAATCTCCCTTTAAGCATATTGTTGGAATCGTATAACCGGAGCTGATGGTGGGAATCAGTCGTCGATGGAAGTAAAAATTCAAGCAAAGTTACAGTCACGTAGTCATAGAGGATGAGTAAGTGCTGCTGCAGTAGTAGGAATAACGGAAGAAGTAAAATTAATTCAACAAGAAATTCTAGCTCGAGAAGCAAAAGAATAAAAAATGATTGGATTTTAAGCATAAATTAATGAGGGTATTTATCACTCAATTGCTATAATGGTTTAGGCAGAATACACTTCGCTTTTAGGCTTGCCACAAATAGAGTCTGGATTTTACAGCACTGTACGCTTTATGCGGGCTTTCCATTCAGTATAGCCACAATCTTTCTTTGCAGCTTCACATAGATTTACATACTTACCATTGTTACGAAGACGCACTGTGAAATCTTTGCCATTGTCAGAGTGAAGTTCGAAGATAAGACTGGAAGCAAAGGAAGTGTCCGATTAACAATTTAAAGCAGAGGTACTTCCCTTCCTATAAACTTATTCGATACATTTTGCCGATGATATGTTGAGATCAGTATGAGCAGCCACAATATCAACCTTCTCGAGACTAAGTGTGCTCCATTTTAATCCGTTTCCTTCAGGTGATTTAATACGAGCATCGAATAGATCGGTAATAGAGTTTAATTTGGCCGTGCTGTAGGCCCGTGAAAGATTACGACTCACTGTAAACTGATCATACCATTAAGATAGATGCTGTAAGTTTGTTAAATCAGCGGTGGTGAATTCTGTCGGTAAAGATCGTCCTAAATATCTATCGACGCTGACAGTGTCGTAAAGTGCTGTTAATTTTGTGAAATTCATGCCAAGAGGATCAGCTCCAAACATGGTTGCCATTTTTTTGAGAAAGGGCGTATATGTCATAATCATCTCGTTGTAGTCGTCAAATTGCTGACGAATGTTTTTTTATTTTTCTATTTCAGCGTTGGGGCAGTCCTGAAGTAAAGCGGGATTAAATTTAACTGTATGGATGAGTTGTCCTTATGGTAAAGCATAGTTTTGCTATTGAATATCATTGGTATAGCTATACGGAGGGATATGATACTTACCTTTAGTGATTAATAATTTTTGTCCATTGCCCAGAGGGTACAGTCCACTCCTAAAAGCAAGTCCTGTTTAAAGACTACGATTAGAATAATGGCTGATGAGTTAAAATTCTGCTTTGGTGAAGGCGGGACTCAAGAAGGGGCTATTTTAAATATACTCTCTTCGAATGGCTTGTCCTAAATTCTGCATCTGTCTCAGTCCAACAGGTGTAATTTCTCCCCATTGCGTTTTGGTCTGCGCTCCGTCATAAAAATCATTGATGTGATATCCGGCGGCAGGAGTTAGAACAGTAACTACCTGATATAGTTTAGTTTCTGCAAAAATGGATGTGAATGTTAGTAGAATGACAAGATCCAAAGCAGTTCTCATAATAAAATAATAATATGAATGTTAATCATAAGATTATCTCCAATTCCTCAATATTTATCAATCAAGGATCCACCATTTATAAAATCATTTTGGAACCAATTCCTTTCACATCATGCAAAGATCATTGTTTTCCTTGCCAATTCTCAGATATCTTTCCATTAATTGCTATTTGAATTTTATGAAGGAATAAATTATTCCGAAAATAATAGTGTAACACGAATTATGATAAGTAGTATCGCCTAACCGGATTATAATTACCATTTTACATGTTTCCATCATGTCACACACTACAGCTGGTAATTCTAGCTATAATCATCCTCTTCTGCGCAGCAAACCCTACTGACTTTATACTTGGAGAGTAGTACTAGGGGCAATACGTGGCCTCACAATCTGGCGTAAATCTTCCTACATACAGCCTAGTTTTGATTATCTCGAAACTAAAAACGGTAGAGTTATTGCAGTCTTCTATGGCTCGCCCAATCGTTAAATACTCAATAGTGTCGATCTCTTTATTATGGACCCGACCTATGAAGATGGACGAATGGTGTTGCTGCAGGTCAAGGGAATCATTGAAGTCAACGATACTATGGGAGTTTGGGATAACAGCAGTCATTCTGTCACCTATACTACAATTTGGCGCGAACGATAAGACCAATAATGTACGTATGAAGTTAAACTAGACTAACTATCAGGATGTAGTTCCCTTATTACTTTCTAAAACTTAAATAGTGAGGACTACTAACAAGTTAAAATAACAATACAGATGAGCGGTGGAAACTTCAATATTTCAGCTGAACTCTACTATTACGATCAAGTAAAGCCCATCCATATGAAGATCATCTCGACTATGGCCTATAGTTTATTCGTCAGTGGAGTGGTTGGAATACAAATATATTGCGCATATGTTTTGCTCAGCATCATGGATGCTCCGAATTTCGTATTTTCTGGTAGAATGTCTCTCCTTACGCTGTCTCTGTGTAACATATAAGACTTCTCACAAACAATGACTCACATCCAATACATCATGGGTTCAGAGGTACTCACACCCTAACTCAGAGCGGTTACCTCTTTTTCATCTTTCCTGCTTTAGCCTATATCGTTCTCTTCATAATATTCGACATGAAGATGCTTTTCCTCGTTTGGCGTAGCCACAATCTCCGTAATATGTAAAACCCTCAAGTCTTACGCAAGAAACTTACAGCTTTCTATATCCAATTCTATCTTGGACTCTTTCTTTATCTTACCCTCACCTACTTTTTCACAAACGACTAGTGGTTCATTCTCATTAGAAATTTACTGCTGCTTCCACAGATTGTGCACAATACGCGACTTGGTAGTAATCCGGGATTTCATTTTCACTATATCCTTGGATTCATTGGAACAAGGCTATTACTACCCTTGTATGAGCGCGCCTGCCCTGATAATAGGTTTAGGCTTTCTCCTAATTTTGCGTTAGTAGTAGTCTTGCTTTCGCTTTATCTATTGCAAGTAAATTATTCTAACTCAGGTGTTGGTATTGCTGCTGCAGTTCAAGTTGGGCTCCCGCTTCTTCGTTCCTAAGCGATTTTTACCAAATTACTACAACTACCGTCACAAACTAAAGCAAGATGAGCTTAATCGAGAAGATGAATGCGCGATTTGTTTACAGAATATTTTTGAAAACTAACCATCAGCTATGGGCGGCATAAACTAAGGGATGAATGAAGATTTGTTGGTGTAAGCTACAATAATGATTACTCCCTGCAGTCATAAGTTTCACGCATAGTGTCTTACTCACTGGATGTAGGTAAAGCTGGAGTGCCCGACCTGTCGGGCCTTGCTGCCTCCAATGTGATTCTTTTTTAAGACCTTATATGTATAACTAATAATCTGCGCAAGCGGAGAACTAATATCTATCTATATGTACAACTATCAGCAATAAGTATTAATAATTCTTTCCTTTGTTTAAAAATACAATTTAATTTTCTACAACTCAATTAATTGTCTAAATTTAATAATGCTATTTATGGTTATTTGCACAGGGCATAATTAAGATCAGCCAAGTCACAGGTCCAGTAAATTGACTTACAATTTGCCACTATTTTCAGCTTTTTCAGGCTTTTCTTATTGCCAAACCTCACCTAATAAATCCACCTCCTCTTTTACCACTTTATTTTATTGGCTGACTTCTCGCTTCTATTATTCTTTTACATTTTCTGAGTGTTCTACTTTTTCTGGTTGCGACATTGAACGCTGCATTTTACCCATCTTCAACTCTAAAAATTATCGTTCGTGTTGTTGGATAAACTATGAGTTCTTTTCTTACCATTCAGTAATTACACTTTCTGCAGCTTCCTTGATATCCTTCCAATATTGCTGCTCACTCGCTTATACTTTTCCTACTTACAGATCCTTTCGAATGTTTTCGATCAGCTTCAACATCGCACTTCCCTCATAGCCGTTGGAACGCACTATTGCAATGCTTTCACTGAGTTGGTCCAAGTCAATTTTTCGAACTGCCCGTTGATCTTCGTTAATAAGTTCCAACTTGTGACTGGCTTGCTTCAAGCCTAAGCCTTCGACTTTCTTGCTAAACTTTTGCATGTCTTGGCCTGGGTTAGGCGTAAGTACGCGCAATGTCTTCGATATTTTCGAAGATAGGAGATTAGGTTTTGACGAAAAGGAGACTCTTCTCATTCGGAGTGCGAGGCGGAAAAAGTACCCCCTCCTGCCTAAGCTGCTTGTAAGAGGCGATTATCTTGTTGTACACACTCTCCTCGAGGATGAATGCATCATACCACAACTGCAGTAAGTACAGTACCTTCGCTTCGATTCGACTCCAATTTTGACTATTACTGCGTAAATTCTTTATGAAGTTAGTCTTGCCCCGAACCTACTTTAATAAAGGAATACTCGCTTAAGCAGTCCCATCAAGTATAGCTGAAAGGAAGCTTTGTTGGCGGCTTGATGCAAATTTTTATTGCAATTCTTCACAAGATACTCCAAAATCTGTTCAATAAAAGCGTACTTCTACAGCCAATAGAATTTTGGCGCTGCGTTCCTTCTGAAAGATATCTTAAAGGATTGTTATGATTCTTTGACACTCGAAATATGAATTATTGGCAGCTTAGACTAGTTATAGCACCAGCTATATTTAGAGGCTTTATCGACTCATCAACATTCCCATGGCCTGAATTGCAGCAATGTTGCCTTGTCCTTGCATATCAGAAAGTAATATAATAATTCAATCCTAATTTCAAATACTACAAAATTTAAGAACATGACAATCAAGATATCGGAAGAAGCTCAATACTTTGCTTAAATAGCGAAAGCATCGCTTAGTTAACTCAACTCAACTCAGAACTATAAATCATAGCAATACAGCAAATTAGATACAATATCATCCAATAGGCTAGTTTGAGACCTGATGGCAGCCTTATACAGTTTAAATTGTATAATCTCGTTGATTAGAATGAGTAAGTTTGAATGATCCCAATAATTATAAAAGATCAAATTACACATTTGCCTTCTGACATTAAACGTTGTCGTCTATTCTGCAAATCTTTGAATGAATTCAAATTGATCTTTTTAGTATCAATGTCTGTCATCTTCAAGAATTTGAAGTTTGAAACCATTGATTATAAGGACTCTGTTTTGAATGTGCGAGAATATATTAACTTTACCTTTTTAATTCTCATTAAATTAAGGGATTTTTTAACAACTTAAGGATTGCTTGCCTAAGTATAGGCTCTGTCTTTGATTTTAGGCACTGCTGTGTACTGGTGATTACTATCATGATTGGAAATGAAACTGCCAATATATAGCTAAAAGATATCCTTGGGGACAGAGGGAAGATAAAGATTTTATTGCAAACAAAACACATTCTAAGCATAGCACGGCTTTTTTTTAAGATATTCCTGAAGACCGACACATCCATGAATCATTGTTTTTGGTTTTTCTTCCTTCCACCCATTCCCCATGAAGTAAATTCGCTCTAATTTATCCCCTTACTCTGTAATAATATCTCCCCTCTTCAATGTTTTACTCTAAATCTTATCAACTAAAAGATAAGTATTAATTTTTGGTATGTGATCTAAAAAATTTTATCTGATGCATTCCATCTCCTCAAATTTGCGTTGATAAATTATTTGAAAATAATGTCTGAAGTAATTATTGAAATGCAGTTCAGACAGCGTCAGTAGAAGAGTATTGGCTTTATAACAAATATACTGAATAGAGGACGATGACAGAATCTATAATTGTCCAAAGGTTCCACCTGTATTCACAGTATAAGTAAATCCTCCAGTAGTGACAGTCGCCTCTCCTTTCAATAACAGATAAAACAGCTTCTATTTGGGATTTTGCGAGTACGTGTATTTTTATTGCTCTTGTACTCTGCATAAAGATTGATAAACTTAAGATGATGAATGAAATTTCTGGAGCCAGCACGAATAAGTTATTCATCGAAGTGAGCTACTAAAATTCGTCTCAGTAAATTCCGATCGGGCAGCCCCATTTCTTCCTTACCCAAGAGGCATATTAGAATTTAAGCGAGATCTTTCCTTGCAAAATTGACTTGAGGTAGCCGGCATTAATCTAAATTATGGGGCTTCATACAACTAGAAGTTTGATCGTTGGAGTGAGTACTGTACATTGTATTGCGTTTAAACGAGTTGTTAAGAGTGTGCATGTGTCCGATATATTTGCGTCTGATTTCACGAGGATTGACGATTTAGTTGAGGCGAATTGGTAGCTCCTTCATTTCTTAGTTTTATCTCTAAAGCGAATTATTAAACTAATTATAATTATTAAACCTCGAATGAATATTTTTAGCTCTTATCTTTTGATTGCAATTGCACCCATCAAATCTCTATTTAAGATAACTATCAAAGAATATAGGATTAAGATGCAAAAATATCAAACATTCATCTGCTTTCCACTTCGGAGAGCTAGGTATATCTTTCGGGAGAATAACTAGAAGAATTAACACTTGTCTGGGGGGTATATGTATCGACAGAGGACGGTCATCAGATATATTCTGATTGCTACATCAATCACGAGCAGAGCTATTCCTACAAGAGATATGAAAATAGAACTGCTGGGCAAGTTTGTGCCAATCTTTTGAAGTGAGAAGAGACAGACATATGAGATATCAAAGACGCAGTTAATAGCCACTCCTGCTAGCAATATTTTGACATAATGCTGATCATAGTAGCCGTAGAACAGCCAAAACAATGTAAGCACTTGCAACAGCAAAGCAAGAAAGTTTGGGCGTACGTTCATGATAAAAAGTTAAAGAAAGAGTGTAAAAAGTGTGACAGTGAATATTGTTTTTAAGTAGGGTGATGGATTTTCACTAGTGCTAGACAGCAAAGAATACTAATTGTGTATAAACGTGGTTTCCTCCATACGTGTTGTGGGTTCTCGTATCTTGAGGCAGCATTAAAGTTAATTATACTCTTTCTCAAAGTTAGCCTTATTAGTTTCGAGTTCTTACAATTTTCCTTCGATAATATTCTTGTTCTTGAGGGCAGTGTTCATTTTGTCATTATTTGGCTATTATTTACCCTCAATACTATCTTCGAAGGTTGTTATCTCCCTTGATCTTAGTTATAACTCTTTCTTGAGGTGTGGAATTCCTTTGACTGGATCGTTCAGCCTTTGAATTCTCTATTTGAGGATTGAAATGGCTTCTGCAATTATTTTCGATAGTATAATGACTGTAGATTCCCCTTTACTCAATGTTTAGGCCTGCCCCCAAATTTACTCGATGAAGTATTGACTGATATTGTGAGTGTTAAAAATATTGGACTGGTGGTTTAATATTTAACTCAGTCTTGATTTGGACAAAAGAGTATTTTACTTGCAACTGTAAGACTAAAACATTCGAACTATTATTGCCTAAAGATGTTCGTTATTTCGAGATTAGTCCATGTTTATGAATGATTATATCAAGTGATGAGACGTTAAATTATTATTATGCACTTATTATTACTATTCCAATGACGAATTACCGATTAGATTAGATTGATAAAATGGCTATCATGTTCTCATCTGTGACTTCGATCTATTTTATACACCTACTATGACATGTAATTCTATTGGTAGAGAGGTAGCACCTTTCCACCTTTCCCTTTTAATCCCTCTACTTCTGGCTTAAATTTCGCCGGCAAAATAAAAGTCCTTTCCAAAATGTTATTTCGAACTAATTCCTACAAATGGGTCGTATTTCTTCTCTTTCGCGCATCCGTTTGAATATTTTAAATGGTTTGATTAGCCTTCTCGAGCGACCTCTCGATAACACTTTTTTCTTTTCTTCTCATGCAATACTGCATCCATCCTTTTTTATAATCGTTAAATTTGTCTTGAACTCTGACTGAGTGTCTTTTCTCGAGTCTCATGTAGAAGGGGTCAGATATATGATGAGTAAAATGCTATTTTTCATTTGCATTTTTATTAACGACTGGAGATTGTTCGGTGTCCAAAATTGATTTGCTTAAACTTTTAACCTGTTTTGATCTTGGTATTTTTGGAAGGCATTATTGGAATTATGGCTGGGATTTAGCTTCATTTAAAGCTGAGTCATCAATGTTTGTCTGTATGGTAAGATTATTATCCACATTGGTAGTCATAGTCTGATAGTTTTTAAGAGTATCTCCCTCAGTAAAGGCACTCATTTGTTTAGTCACTACACTAAAAATACTACCATTTGCCAAGGTAGTTTCATCCTTCACCACTTTACGCTTTACCAGATATTTTCTAGGAAAGACCGAGCCTCGCGTATATTAATGAAGCTTCATTTTTTAAGAATAATTTTAATTGTAAGAGCAAATATAAAACAATCAGCTTCTTTGTGCTTTCATCATCCCAAAATACAAATATCATAAATCATAAAAATTGCTAATATTTTAAGGATGAATCAGTTTTTCAATCAGAGTGTAGGGAAATCTTCAGCTGAGAAATGAGGCTTGGCACTCTTGCCACCCTTATGGTCTCTCTTGTCACCTCTGTGCTCTTCTTGTTTGTGGGCATGGGTGGGCTTGCTGCCAAAACCAAGGTTTAGGGTTTCTTCGGCAACGTCCAATCCCTTTACAGCAGTATGCTTGATGACTTGTTCTCCACTTCGTTCTTGCTGTTTCTTGTCCTCTTTGGACTCGAGGACAATCAGTTTTTCCTTCTTAATCCAATCGGCGTTAATTTCTCCCTTTTTGACTGGAGCTTTAGTTTGAGCAGTGTAGGTTAGATCTACACCTTTACTTTTGTAATACTCATCAAGAGTCAATTTAGGAGGAGAAGGAGGTTTAACCTCTGCAGGGGGAATGACTTCCGCGTTAGTCTCAGCGCCCTACTTCTTGACCTCCTCTCCCTCTTTGGCGTACTTATCTTGGTTAATATCGTCTTTGATATTGCCAACATTGCCATATCCTCCTCCAGCTTTTCTGGGGCGATCTCTGACTAATAAATGATTTACTCTCTGCCGGTTCCGCTTCTTCTGTCGTTGGAATGTCCATCAGTGACTTCCTTTTGAACCCAATTTTTCTTGTCACGTTGTTCATATTGGTGATGATTTCTTTTTTCTTTAACTTCCTCGAAACCAGGAGGAGCTCCAAGAGGTGCTGATGTCGCGATTTGAGCAATTTTTTCTTTTTCCTCCTCCTGCTGCTTTTTGTAATTCTTCTTGTCCTGGTGGGCTGGATAGATGAATGAATACTTCTTCTCGGCTTGTCCTCTGCTTTGACGACATTGACTTTGGTGTCTTACTCGTCATCACTGACATCGAGCGCTTCGAATGGATTTGTCATTTATGGATATAAATAATAATGAATATTAGATGGAAATATATATAAAGATTTAATATCTTTTAGTTTCCGTGGTAATTTACAAAAAAATACAATTTGTGCAGACTATCATTCAGAACAGTACTACTGTTATCAAACTAGCCGAATATGTCATTTTATTTTGATCACAATATCAAACAATCAAGTGATTATTTCTGAAGCTTATTTAGGGTAATTTAACATAATTTTCTTTTTTTTCTTTTCTTAAGCTGGCATAATAGATTACTGGTTGGAAAAGGATTTAATGAATTCAAATTTTTGATTTCTTAATATAAACAATATTTGCAAAACCATTAAGAATCACTTTGAAATTGAGTTGCTTTCCTCAGAAAATGCGATAAAGCTGATAATTAAGTGTAGGCTTGCGCATCTGACAGGCCCTACCTCTGTTACGATTGAGATTGGCTGATTAGAGACTACTTTGTTGATCAAGAGCTCGCAGCAGCTGTCCATATAATTTTTTAGAATTTTCTACATTAATTTAAATATTTCTCCCCGTCACATTATAGGTCACTTCAACGAATCTATACAAAGTTTACAGTTATACAGAATATAACCATTCTCTTGCTTGAATCAGGGATGATCGAATAAGTTGAAACTCATGTGATGTTAGTTATTTAATCTGACTGTTGCATGTGGCTTTAATGAAATCCTAAATTTTGCGAAAAACTTTCCTTACAATCAAAGTCATTGTATTAGTATAGCAGTTGTTAGTGCTACGTATTAAAAGGATTACATTTCAATATTTTTCCTCTTGAGTACTTTGCTATTCTTCGTATAACTGTATCCGTATTTTTAATTGATGAAATTTGTAGCAAGAATGCGTTCGATGCGTTACCTTTCCTCAATAGAAAACAGTTGTTTTGGCATGTTTTCAGTCCAATTGATTGAGTAACTGCAGTCTGACTGCAACCAGTTAGTATTTATATAAGTCTATTGATATAACAAAGTGTACCTGATTATGAATACAAATGTGAATATTGCATTATTTGGGCAAAATAGAAATATAATATCATAATCATAATATTAGCTTATCAGCGGACTCGATCATTTCGTCCCACTGTATGCCCAACTCACGAGAACATTTTGTACTTAAATTCATTAGAAATCCCGCTTAGTCCTCACTCAATAACAAAAATTATTTTAGGAAAAGCAGATAGGTTATGACTAATTGATACATATATCGCCATCCACCTTTCCTGAATCTGTCAAGCACTTTATGCATGTATTCCATTGGTATGGAATTACTCATCAGACTCAGCAACCAGCCAGTTAGAAAACACTCGCTGGTAACTTCCATTCGTTGCATGTGCTCATACAAATCGACGACTTTGCTTTTTAGCAAACCATCTATCCGCCGACAGTGTAGCCGAAGATGTTAGAATCCATGTAGATATACCATTCTTAACTACTGGTACTACATCATTTCGACTAAAGCCCAAAACGTTTGTTCGGCATTTTTAATATGGTAAAGCAGCACACCAGCGATCATGTTAACTCCTTGAACGTAGCCCATCTCCATATCATATATGCTATAGGCGATTAGGATTTGTTTTAGCATTTGACGAAATTAGGGGTTGCGAGAGAATGTGGGACACTAAGGGTGGGTACGACCGATGTCCTTACCAATTTGAATTAAGCTGGCCTAACTTGCCTTTTAGCGCAAAATGCGTTTGAATGTTAATTGATCTTGATGATGCATGTTTTTAGTCCACGCCTTCTTCCAAGGGCATGGTTCAGGGCAGAGACACCCTTTTTATCCAAGCTTATTACCCTCAAATCCGCAGAAAAAAGTGTATTTGCTCCAATTGAAGAAAGGTTTGATGTTTTCATAGCTCAAACTTTCCGAAACGACAGATTCACTCTTGCGGGAGAGGCGTATCTATGGCAGCACATTTGTATATGTTTGACTTTATACTTCCTTTTCAGATGTTTTCTTGCTTTTAGTGGGATTAGAAGATTTGCTAATGAGAGTAATTTTCGATTTATGACGTTTCACGTGTACTCGTTAAGTGGAACATAATGAGTTGGGAGGTGAGCAGTAAGAATATTAACTGTATCGACTGCTGGCATTGGATACACAATCATCTTCCTTCTCAAGGCAAGTAACTCCATAAGTATATGTGTTCAGAGAGCTATTTAGGTTCGGGTTGTCACTGCGCATATATCCTTTTATTACTTTTATGAAACACAATTATTCAAAGAATGATCAGCATTATGGCTAATTGAGATTACATTAAAGTTTTATCAAAATGGAAGTCATTAGCACTCGATCGTACTCATTAACCGTTTAATTTTCTGGTGAATTTAATTAAAATGAATGATGTAGGGATGAATTTAATTATAAAATTAGAGAGGCAGCGGGCGTGTATTATCAAATTAATAACTTGATTACACTATTCAAAGTCGATAGAGTGATTCGAGTTCTCCTCAAAATTCATAAACCTCATCCAAAATAAAAAATTATGCTAGCCTGAATGCTCAAATTAAATGACAGAATTCGTATAATTTAATAATTTGAATAGCAGTTAGATGCAATTAAAAATAATAATAAATTATGAAAGAAATCAATGATAAATAAAATGATATGGCAGCACTCATGGATTTTAAGAAGAAACCTAAAAACAAACCCAAAAGCGAGCGAGGTTCCATTTCAGAACAGAATTGTTTTACCAAGGATCGAGGGGATTTAAGTGCAGCTGCACTTTCTTTATTGGAAAAGAAGAAGAAGTATTCGATGGCCATCAGATAAAAAAATCTTAATACTTCCCAATCGAAAAAAGATAAATACGAAAGTTGTAGAAATGGGGATGATTTGAAAATTACCATTAATATGGATGAGCTCAGGTGCAGTAGTCTCAATACAATGAATGTGCTTTCACCTGTTTCCTTACATAAGTATGATTCTACTATGCTCGGGGAAAGCGCAGCATCGAAAATAGGTTAAATAAGAATTGACACAAGCAAGTCGAAGGCAAAAGATACAAGGAAGATGAAGAAAATGACGGAGACTGTTTCTGATTTTAGAGAGTATGGGATCAGTAAAAAACGAGCTGAGATCATCGCAAGCAATAGAAGTCATATAGCTAGCATGGCCAAACTGCCAGATTATTGCAACATGTCAATGTTTACCGGAATCAATAATTAAACAGTTATGATGGAAAGTAAGATGACTCTTCATTCTCAAACAGTGAGTGAAGTAGTGGGTCCTTTTGAGACTGAGTAAGCAAAGGAGATGGAGTTAATTAAAAAACAAAATAACACTTTTAAGAAGGATTTGGCCCATTTTCGAAAAGAGAACGGTATACTAAAACGCGATATTGACGATATTAAAAGTAGTTCTTTACTTATTTAGAACAGTACAAACAATTAAAAGAAAAATATTAAGCAATTATAGCTGAGAGTCAAGATCAGCTTCAGTTTATAGAAAGTATTCAATTCAAACCCTCCGAATCAATTGATAACAGCATTCTCCAGCCGGATTTAGCCAAAGAGGTCTTATCCACTTCAGAAGGCGACAATAACCTTAAATAAATCCTTTGCTCCTACGAAGCCAAGCTCTTCGAGGCTAATAGCGCAAACAAAAAGCTTTAATTCCGAAACTATATGTTGTAGAAGCGACTGATGGACGAAACCCAAGCACATAGAAAAATATTAGCACGATAAATATCTGTCTGGCGGGAGAGATACATAAAAGCGAAAAATGAAAACTCAAGACTGAAAGACAGTAGAGGACAAATGCTATTTGAGATATCTGTATCTGCTTCTTAAGAAGTGTGAGATTCATCTTAAATACTTGATGGGATTTATTCTGTTTATAAGTCCAAAGGCTAATATGTCTATTCATTTGAGTGATCAAGCTAATTTAATCTATAGAAGCTACTGGAAAAACCATTAGTTTGATTAGATATATTAAGGGTTGAATTTAATAGTCTGATCAAAATTTAGCTCATCACTACTTGGGGCATGATCCCTTCTCTTATTACTGTTTGGACTCTGGTTTTTTGTTCAATTTAGAGCATACCTTTTTGTGTTAATGCTTGGTGTGTCGATCCCGCTCAAGGGCGTTTCCATCATCATCACTGCTGCAGGTATCGCTGCTTTCGTCACCAGGTCGGTGATAGATACAACATACTAAATAGAAGAGTATGTACAATTTGACTTCTTTTTGTTCATGCCTTCATTATCAATGGTATCCTCGGTCCAGCTCACCCTATGCTTTGGTTTTTCTTCCAACTTCAGGATGAGAACGCGTTAACTGCCCGATTTTGGCTTTTATTTTGGTTGCTCGACCTGGGAAATTTGTTGAGTTTGGGTTCTATTAAACATCTTTAAATATATATATATGTAGTTTATAAATGATCATAAACTCGTTCTGAAAAATATCCCAGTGGTTTAAAAGTTATTGGTATTCACTTCCCCTGTCATTACATAATATAATTTAAAAAATTTCTTTTGAGATGAAAGCTTATTGCTAAATATAAATCGTTTAATATAGATTAATCAAATAACCCATGCATTTGATAGTAGTGCCTCATTGCAAATAATCAATTGATACTCAGTTTATTTCTTTTTAATGCTCAATATCTATAAAATCATAGGCCCACGTTGTTCTCGACCTCTTCAGTGCGTCCCAAAACGGCATTGGTAATTTAATTCAGTTTATCATGCTCATCATGTAATGTTTGATTTTGCAGTTATAGATACTCAAATTCCTTGTTCTGAGTTGTAGTATCACTTTTAAATAATTCAGTCAGATAGTTTACTCGCTCGCTGATCTATTTATGTAGTTCTTAAAAATCAGTTTTAGTGGCCTACTCTAATTTTTTGAGTTGTAGCTGTAGTTCACTTTGCTGTTTTCGTTGAGTCTACAATGACTTTTTGAAATGCTACATATTAACCTAGGTTAAAGAAGTTGTACCTCAATATCATCAACCTGCTCCTTTACTGTGGTGGTAAGACCAAGTTTTGAATCTCCACGAATGGCAAAAGACGACATGAGATCATTAAGGTTCGGGGCTCTCATCAATAAATATAACTTTAACAAATGCTAAAGCAAAAGACAAAATAAATTAATAAGATAATTTCATCGGCTTCATTAATAAAGTAACCACAATAAAACTTAATCATAGGCTATCCCAAACAAATTATCCTTTTTAAATATTGTAAAGGTAATATAAATGACATCACAATCAAATATCTTTGTAACAAATTACAATTTAATATTGTTAGATAACCCGCATATAAATAATGGGGAATTGTTTGGATGAAAAAACCCAGTAAACAAGTTTAGAATACGGCGTAAGTAAACAATAAATGGAGCGTAAAAAAAAAACATTAACAGTCGCCACCTTAAATTACTGTGGAATTATGAACAGTCCGTTGGAGTTTTATTGCTCTGATTTTTAGAAATAACTCGATTAAATCAGCGACATCTTCGTCTCACTCCTTCCTAAATATATTAAAGATTTCGATCCAGCAACCTTTAGCTGGAAAATGGGAAAAGTCGATGTCAAATTTAATAAAGGGAGATACTCGCCGATGTTTACTCCAAAGGCTGGTATAAGAAATGGTGCTTTTATTAGCAAGCAGGAGTATTAAAAATAATGGTAGCGTGTATTTAAAATTGAAACATAAAAAATCAAAAATTTTAAATATTCTGACTAGCAAAAGATGGCGATTTTACTCTATGACACTATTATCTATCACTCTCTTCTGAAATATGTCTTTAAAGTTTAAACTATTGATGAGGCCAAAAATAAAAGTATAAAATAGTATTTGAATAAAATACAACCCTTCTTTGATCTGAGTTACTTGGATGAGCAAAAAAAATTGGAGAAACTAGAATAGGGGTTTGCCAAAATAAATGCTGATATCTTTTTCATTCAAGAATACTCTCAATTTTTTTATGACTACCTTTAGCAACTCAAAATTTATTTATTAAAGGTCGATTCCTCAAATGATGTTTTGATCATTGTTAAAAAATAACTATTTCCGATAAATGAAAAGCTCCTTGATAAATAACCTTAAATTATGTAAATAATGAAAAAAGTCAATCTTCCAGGTACTTTAGCTACAATGATTGTAGGCAAGTACATAATTCTATGTTCTCATCTTCATTCAAACAAAGAGGAGAATAAAGAACAAATTAACGCTCTTAGAAAAGGATTGATTGATCTTCAAATAAAATTAAAGGAAAATTTTTTGAATTATGAAATAATTCTCGGTGGAGACCTCAATTCTTATTTTGCTCATTTTTCAAATAAATACAATATATTCCCATAATACTAAGAAGATTTGACCACAGTAAAGAAGCGAACGATGACCCAATGCCAGTTTAACAAGGGGCGGAAATTAGTCTAGGAATCTAAGGACAAAATAATATCAACTCTTCCCATTATAAAGGGAGGCATAAAGTATATAAACAATGAAAACCCTCAGAAAGGAAGTTTAATCCCCAATGACAGTCACCCTTTTGATCATTTGGCAGTGGTGGCGTAATTGCGAATCATCAATTAATCGTGTTTATGATAACCAATAAATATCTCTTGAATATATTTTGATAAATTTATCAGTTATTTATGATTGGGTACTTTTAAACTCTGATAAAAGACATCAGGTATTATTAAAAGATTATTTAATTTTATTTTGTAAAATTATCAACTTAAATATCATACTTTGAAAAGATGGGAAACTTATGTTTTTAGGCACCTGACTCAAAAAACCAGGAACAAAAGACCAAACCAAATATACCCATAGAAAGTAGCCAGCCACAGCCACAGCCACAGCCACAGCCAACGGAAATTCGCCAACTCCCTGAAAAAATCCAAAAGCAAGTATTAAGAATTGCTACTCTCAACTATTGTGGAATCATGAATAGTCCTTTTGAATTTTACTGTTCTGATTTTTACGCAGAGCTCGACAAAATCAGCGACATTTTTGTCTCTCTCATCCCCAAATATTTTCCTGATTTTGAACAAACAAAATTTAATTGGAACCTGGGAAAGGTAGACCACAAAATGAGAAAGGGAAGATACTCTCCCATGTTTTCACCAAATGCTGGAATAGTGAACGGAGTTTTTATTAGCAAGTCGGATTTCTAAAAATAATGGGAGAAAGTTTTCAAAGTTCAAGTTGTTAAAATCAAAGATATGACCTACACAGAATAAGAAAAAAGAAGGACAATCCAATACGATGTCCTTATGTACCATACTCTTCTGAAGTATGTTTTCCATGTTGAAACTATTGAAGAAGCCAAGAATCTAAACGTAAAAGATTATCTAAAAGTCATTCAACCTTTCTTTGAAGTGAGTTTCTTGGATTAATAAAAGAAATTGGAGAAACTCAAAACAAGCTTTACTAAAATTGACGCAGATGTCTTCATCTTTGAAGAGTACTCTCAATATTTTTATTAATATCTCGAAAAGCAAGAGCAATATTATCTCAGTGCTGACCCTTCTGGTGATACCCTGATCATTGCTAAAAAATAAGTTTTTACAAAACAAAAGTCCTGCCAGGATAATGAAGCTCAAATTAAATTAATGTTAACAAAGTTTAACTTGCCAGGAACAATTGCAGTGATGATTGTTGACAAATATATCATTTTTGGCGTGCACCTCACTTCAAAGGTTGACAAAAACAAAGAACAGGTAGAAGGCCTCAAAAAGGGGTTGATTGATCTGAAAAAATAATTGGAAAAAAATAAGATTGATTTTGAAATCATTCTAGGAGGAGATCTCAACTCATATTTTCCCCACTTTTCAAATAAGTTCACCATATTTCCGTAATAGGGAGGAGAGTTGACCACAATAAAGAAGAGAACCATGACTCAAGGCCAATATCACAAGGGTCGTAAATTGGTAGAATAATCGAAAGACAAGATTCTTTCTTCTCTTCCCATGATAAGGGGCAGCATTAAGTATATAACAAATGAAGATGCTTAAAAAAATAGCTTAGTCCCTAACGATAAGCATCCCTTCGATCACTTTGTGGTGGTGGCCTAATTGAAAACAAAAAATTGATGATCCCCTGCATATCAATAATAGCCTATTAAAATAATGGACATTATATATCAAATTTGATTTGCTGATCACGGAATGTTTTCGATATTATTAGTTTACATTATAGTAATTTAATAATGATCTAATCAAAAAAAGCATCAACTTAGCAGGTTATTCTGCTAAAACATATGCAGTTGGAACCTTAAAATCTTAAAATCAATATAGGCGCAGTTATTTCCATTAAAATCGATCATAGCAATTCATCAACTCTCACTCATTGTATGGAGGCTACAGCCAGAAAATTTATATTTTTGCTCGAATAAAGTGATGAGGAAACTCCTCTAATGAATGAAGGATAAGAGTATACTTTTAGCACTCTGCTGTAGGATCCAGGGTTATATAATCTTCAATGCCAAAATTATCCAAAAATTAGATGTCAAATCTAGGTGATAGGTCCTGAAGAATAAAAATGTGAGGTGATTGATTTTAGTGAGCAGCTAAGGCTACAACCGAATCTAAATAATCTGACCTAAGTCAAATAATAAAAATAGTAATAAAATAGAGAACAGGGGGAGGGAGTCTTTGAGAGCAATTCTAAATCAGAATTGGCGGAGTATGAGAGAATGCTTAACGATTAAGAAATGCATTATGACTATATGCCCAATCGATATCTCAAATATTTCAAGGAGTAGTTTAAATTATGGCGCGATTTCTTTGATAATTAACCAGCACAGTCTAAAAAAGATAAATACGGAAGCCAGTCTCGAGAGAAGCAGAGTAATGCAAGTCTTACTTTTTCAGAAAGGGAATCTGAAAAAGACGAGTCAGTAATCAGCCATTTGAGAAGCCAGCAGGAGATGTCGGATGTTCAATAGTTATAGTAAAATCAGAATAAGATAATGAAGAAAACTAATTCGGAGTACGGTTTCAACATCTAAAGATAGCTATAAAAAACACAATTATCTTCAGCATCCAAACGTCGACCGATTCATACAAATACTAGCAGTCCACACCAAAGAACAGAGCAGTCAGAGGTTAACACTTTTCTTGACTGGGCCTGCAATTGGGCTAATGAGAATAATCTATAAGCTCTGCATACTCGACGTAAGAATGACCTTCATATTGTGAAGCAATGGTTTACCTTTCTTCAAAATAGTAAATACTTTTTTATATAGAATTTAAAATAAGTTAATTCATGCACGTCTGAATAGACACAGTGATTAATTTAATGATAGTTATTAAAGCATCCCTTATTTTGATCTTTAAATTTTGAAATTTTATATTTTGAAACAATTCTTTGATTTAGCTGATCGATCATTAAATATATGTTTTGACTTTTTCTTTAAAAGTGCATCCATACAAAGCATATATTTTCCTGATTTGATTGTAAGATTTATTATTAATAGATTAATAACCCAATGACAAAAACAAAACCTTCCACTCCCCAAACTTCAAATTCTCCCTCTATCAACAAAATAATAAGTCTGTATCAATTTAGTAACACAGATAACATATTTTCCACGATCACCCCTCGCTCGGCTGGTAGATTTTGGACGCTGAGAGCAAAATATATACATAGATGTAAGTCAATATGGAAAAGATAACATACCTAACTGAGCTTTATATGGTAATTTCCTTCATAACTTAGCGAATCATCGAAAAATTAAACAGTATTCAGGATTAGAGATAACATTATTTTACCTTTAAAATGCAAAAGCTTATGTCAGAACCGTATATAATCCGATTCTTCAATAATTAGAGCGACTGTAAAAAAAATACTCGAGATGACAGAAGGAAAAAACTGTAACAAAAAATTGAAAAAGAGGCCGAGAGACAAAATCATAAAGTAGTGGTCGAGGAAACCTTGAGAGCACATGAGGAGAAATAGAAAAGAATGATGAAAAAGATCAAAGATTTTCTAGATTAATCAGACAAAAGTATAGAACTCAGAATCAAAAAAAGAAATTAAATTAGATAATACAGAAATTCTGTGCTTAGTCCCAAAAGGGCCACTTCATAAATTGAAGACAATGAATCTAAGATAGTGATGTAAAGCACTACTGATAAGACAAGTGAGTCTGAAAGATCCAGGAGCAGATTATAATTAAACTCTAATCATTCGCCAACTTCAGGCGAATAGCAGAGATAATTCTAAAAATAATAGAGCAGCGATAAACCTTCTAGGATAATTTTCAGTGAATCGAAACCAAAGCTCGGTAACAAGAATGGATGAGCTCAAATGTTGAGGCATTTCTCAAATATTTGTGATTAACTTATAATTATTCTTATTTCAAGTTGCAAATACAAGCAAGCCGTAAGGTTTTTAAGGCTCAGCTTAATTAAATTCAAACTAATTTTAAGACTACAATAATTAGTTAAATGTACGGCAGAGGTAATATCTTCAATCGGGATGTCAATACCAACAATACTAACAATACCACCAGCTATGGAAGTAATAACTATAGATCAAACAACAATAACACCTTTAACAGCAATGAACAACTCGGATCATATCGACTGGAATATAAATTTGAATAGCCCGCTTCTTATTTGTGCTCGGCTTTTCCCAACTGGAAATAATATCCCCCTTCATCTATCGTTACCAAGTAACAAACTTTGCATCTAACCAGCACTGAGTTTAGAATTGAAGACTATTATTTAATCAGAAAAAAACAATTAAAAGGTGCTCATGATTAAAAACTGAGGGATGCCATACGAAAAGAGTCTTTCAATGAGTAAATACTACGATGTGAGTCTCATAAACTACCTCCGATAAGTAAAGATAAACCTGTGGACATCGATGCAATTCGAAGTGGGCGGTATAATACCTCTGGTAATACAAATTATAATAGCGCTTCAAATAATACCTTTGGATCCGGCAATTATGGTGGTAATAACAATAGTTCAAGTGGAGGCAACAACTCATCTGGTAACTCACCTTTCAATTTACGGGGCAATACCACCCCAACCAGTAACAACATATTTGCTAGTAATTCAGGTAGTGCGAATAATGTGTTCATGAGAAATACCAATGGAGGGGCAAATAATGCTAATTCAGGCGGAAACAATAACAGTTCAAGTACGAATATCTTTAGCAATACTAGGAGTGGAGGCAATACTGGGAATACTAATACTGGCGGAAATATATTTAATTCTAACAGTAATAATAACAATACTAATACTGCAGGTAGCAATAACATTTTTTCTAATTCAAATTCCAACAATGGAGCCAGCCAGAACGCGTTTAACAATAATGGAGGTAGCAATAATAATATCTTTAACTCCAATAAAGGGTCAGGCTCTGCAAATGGAACAGGCAATAATAATAACTTTAATTCCAATAACAACAGTAGCAGTGGCGGAAATATTTTTGGAACGACCAATAATAATAATAACAACAATAAAGGAGGTAGTAACCTCTTCAATAATGGTGGCAATAATCAAAACAACCAAGGAAATAGTTTATTCAACGGCAACAATGCGGGTAAAAATAACTTGTTTTTAAATAATAGTTCAAATAATGGCAATAATCTACTCAACTCCAATGGAAACAACATGTCAAATAATTCTCAACAAAGTTTATTCGCAAACAACAACAACTCTTTATAGAGAAATCTTTAAGCCTTTCTATGTGAAAACAGGCAGTTTCTACAGATGATACTTGCAAATAAAACAGGTTAAGATTTTACTCAGGGAAATGCCAATCAGACTCAGGATACTAATCAAAGGCTCAGCCTGTTTGATTAGCGTTTTCGTGAAGATGATTTTATGGAAATTGACAGTCGCACCAAGAAAAGAGGGGTATCCCCCTAATCAGTGATTTATGTTCATCGACAGGAAGGAGGGACTAAATACAAATAGTGGAATAATGAGATAAATTACAATAACTTGGGTCAAAGTCAAAGAATAATGAATAACTTTACAGAGAGTCGGATAGAGAATGGTTAAAGCGAAATTCTGAATAACTTCAGTAATTATAATGAAGGAAACAAGATTAGCAAAAGTAAACTCTTTTACAATGAAAGCAGACTGATGGGAAACAACCAATCTCGGATTCCTTAAAGATAAAGGGAGACTTATAGTAGAAACTAAACAATGAATAGACAAACCAGATACGGAGACTAAAGCAAGATGAGAAGCAAATAATTGAAAGAACTTATATGGGATCAATAATGTGAACTGGAAATGCGATTAAAGATAGTATGGTTGGATGATCTGAAAAACTAAATCACTCAATAAGATAGATGCAGAATTTAGGGATCTGTCTCACTTTAACAATTAAACACTAACGACTAAAATTCGAAACAAGAGATTGTTAATAGATTGAAATGGCAGTACCCCTTCGTTCGAACAGATGCTCAACTAATCATCGACTCTTGCAGTAAACAATCGAATATCTTCTCCATTGATGGTCGACTTTAGCAAAGAATAATAAACTTAAACTCAGATGAAAGGTAAGGCTACAAAATATTCTACTCGCATATCAAAAAGAATTTACTGTTTAATTTGACTATCAGTAACAGTTATGGAACGGTGTGCTGGGAAAGGCCTATTGAACTGGATTTGCTGGATTTTAAAGAGAATATAGATGCATTCAGTATTGATAATAACATGATTAGCTGTGAGGTATAGGGTCTTAATTCAACTTGCAGGGTTACTTTTAATGATTTGCCGGGTAAGATTAAGTCCTTGTATAATTAAAATCCAGAACTTGGCAAAAAGAAATTCCAGGAGCAACTCAAAAAGATCAATAGCAACTTTATTTTCTCAGAAATTTGGAGAGATGGAGATACTTACAGTTGGTCGATGGCTGTTACTAAGTTTAACGAGGACGAAGAGTAAATGAATGATTGATTTTAGCAGATTTGACTTAATAGCTTATATCTGATATTATGATGGGAAAATAGACCATTATCAAGGGGATTTATTATACTCTTCTGAGTGCATCGTCGATGTCTTTTCATTGCTGGTATTTTAGCTTGATGTTGTCTCCCCTAACGAATTTCCCAGCCATTTTAAACTATCAATATCTCCAAATAGCCTTGCAGAGTAGTCAGATCTGAGTATGAATTTCGAATGCTACACATTTGTTTTTTACTAAATATCCTTGGAATTACCTTAATCTCGTCTTCTGGCAGGAGGATTCCAATAAAAGGAAAGGAAACTACTACTGACTTTGAATAATTTTGTTGCTTATTTCTGTGCAATAAGGATCTAATGGATTTGTATTTGTTCTCAGTCTCAATTAATCGACGTCGCTTCTCCAATATCTTTGCTTATTTCTCTTCCACTTTTTCCCTCAAACAATTGAGTTATTCATTTCCAATTTCCTCAAATTATTTCCTTTTTTTGGGCCCTGATTCACTCACAATTTTCCTACCATCTTTTCTTAGCACTCCAAGTGCAATCAAAACGTTTAATGCATCATAAACTCGTCTTTTGATGTTTTGTTCTTCTTTATTCTCAATTAGTAACTAATTACCTCGCCTTACAGATCCAGGTTATTAAGCTACTGTGCGAGTGTGGTTGCCACCTCTTTGTATGTTGCATTTTTTAACTCCCTAACGATCTAGAATGCTCGCTGTGACAGTTTCCTCAATCCTTTTTCAAATGGTCTAGATTTTCTCTCGAATGCTGCATAGTCAAATGATGATTTTTTTGCAGTTGTTGGCATCGCCTCAGATTCATCCTTATTTGATTCTTCCTTTTTAATTGGAGGTGTGATTTCATCTTAATTTTATTGATCACTATATACATATTTTTATTCATTTTAGTAGTACTGATTCTCTTGAAAATACAGGAGTTTGGACCATGGAGACATAGTATTTCTGGGGGTATTCTTATTCTGAAAAGCTAGTGGAGATTCAGCAATTGACTTCAATTGAATAGATTCTTCGGGCTAGAGCTATGCTTCGGCCTTGAGAATTAGCGCATTTTCGAGGTTAAAACCTTTGCGGAAAGGAGAGTCGAACCAAAGCAAGTTATTTTTCTTTGAATCCATTTATAATATCCAATCACGAACTATAAACGACTTAATACTCAATGATTATAATTTTTGCGCGAAATAATTTGTAATTATACTTGGCATTATTTGACTGAGGCCCGCAAATGTTAATAATCATAATATAATTTAATTTTATCAAAGAATACACATGAAAAAATAGGATTTGGGCTGTGGGTAGCAAATATGTTTATGTTATCATTTGTTAAAGCTTTAGCTTGATCAGTGATATAGATATGTTAGTAAATAATCACACCTCAGTTCTGATATTTTGAGAGGATTTTTAAGCTATATAACTTATTATCAAATAAGTATAATTAAATAAATTTTTATCTGGATTAAAGATTATGAAGAATGGAATCATAGAAATCACATCTTTATATTGCTCGATACTTCATTCAAGGGTTGTTGGTGGATGGAACCATTAGACTCATCTTCTGATTTTTAGAATAAGGCTAAGATTGTGATGGCAAGAAAAGGCAGGATTAAGACAAAAGTGACAATAGTATCGATTTGCTGAATGCGGGAGGCAGCGACAACAACATTGATGTATGTTTGATATGGGGTTGTTAGAGAGTTGTATGAAATTCGGTCTAGATACAAAACACCTTGATTTACATCAAAATTCCAGGAAAATGTTGGAAGAGTCACAGCTGCAGCAACGGCTATGGCAAAATTACATCCAAAATCTAAAATAAGAAGGCGAATTATATTATTTTTGAATTTTTCTTAGTTAGTTCCGACGCATCCACAGGCCACCAGGATAATAAAAAAAGAAATGAAAATTGTCAACCAAGTAATCACAAAAATATATTCTTTTTGCTCAAAAATAAGTTATACGTTTAATAAGGTAACTCTTGATCTCTTAATTAAATGATGAAAAACTGGAATTTTAAGAGCAATTATAAGTGAAATATTTTGGGACTTGTCTGGCTTCTCGAGATTTAATCAAATATAATGCTGCAAGCAAATATTAACACATTATTGGACCATCATATAGGATATGGATACCAAAAATGTTGCGTTTTTGAAACCTTCTTGTTCAAAGCATCTCATTTAACGGTAATGGACGTTGATAAAATATCAATAATGCTTTTGTACAGGTTAGAGATATTTATAATTTCATTATCTTTTAGATATTTACGTGATTAAAATAGCTTACAAACTAATTTATAAAGAATCCATCAGTATTTTTGGTTGGTTATTCAAATTAAACACAAAATGATAAATCGAATAGTTCTATATTCTATAGCTCAGACTATAATCGAGTCTAGAGAATCAAAATCATATTAAAGGAAGTTAATTGATTTTCAAAGACTGAAAGACAAGTTATAAAGCAAATACTACATAAATATCCAATTCCAACATCTTTTTGGTTGATCTTGATTGTTTATGATAATTGAAATTGCCTTATAATAGAGTGTGATTAATGAAATAAGACGAAAGTACAAATTATCAGAAGGATCAAAGTAGAGCCACCAACGTCTCATACCAGACTCATGATCAAAATTAATTAGAGAATATCATCGGAGAAATAGTACACCATCAACTGCATTTGCCCTATCTCATCATTGCTCTCTAACAAATGCCCAAGATACGCGAATAAACCAAGCTTATTCACGAGTATATTGTATTTTAAAAAGAATATTCCTCAAACCAGCCTTAGTTGATGACATGATATCCTTCCTGGTGAATCCAGCGAAGATGCTGAAGAAGTACTCGATGACCGCCGACTAGGGTCGTCGTTTCGTGCGTTCTATTAACAACCTCATGAAATAAAACTATGAGTTATATTAATTCTTTTTTCTCGGCCTGTAGCAGGGTAACCTCAAAATTGATATATGGTTTTAATTTTTAGATGATCCAAAAGCAAACACTTTCTATCCCTCATTGGGTCAAATAACTGAAGTTTTTCTGCCACTACTTAAGTATGAATACAGCTCTTCTTCGATGGTACTTGTTTTCGCACTCAGATTAATGATTATTTCTAAAAGAAGTCAATGAAAGAAAAGCCTATATTAATAATTAACCTCTTCTCACAGGAGCTGCTAGATCGGTTAATAAACTTTACACAATACGAAGTGATATTTAAAGTACTTTTCACGCTTGTAATCGCCTCATTGGAGGAACAAGAATGGCACAAATCACTGGCCGTCTTAAAAAATCTCTGCTTATCAGCTCTCAATGGAGAAGTTACTAGTGATCAACATGTAGAAAGCATTTTCATTATGGTAAAGGAGGTGTCCAATAACATTTCTAAAGATAAACATAGAAGTATCTTCGCTTTCATTGATGCTTATACACAAACAAAGCTAATTCGCTGCTGTTTGAACCGTCTGCTCAGTAGTTTTGCCAGTGAATAATTCAAAAAAAAAGGAGTGTTTACCTACGAGTAGTAAGGGGTAATTGAGTTCAATCTTAAAATTATGTCGGAAATGATAAACATCTACTACCTGCTGCGCAAAAACGGTATAGATTATTAATCAGTTCAAATGAAGCGGTTAAAAACTGATATTTTGGATATTTTCAACTGCTTTGATCAACTCATTAATATAGTCAGACTGCCTTCATCGAAAATAGTTAAATTCTCAACGGGCGAGGATATCAAGGCAGTGGCTCTGTTTCGTTATGAGTGGTTTAACTTACTCAGGATGTGCCTTCTCCTTGTAAAGTAATACGCTCCGACTACCCCCGAGTTCCACCTGTAGTTATCCAAGGTCAGCATCCTCTAGCTGATTCAGGTACACCTCCCTCACTCAGAAGTACCTTTCCGAAAACAGATGGAACAACATCATGCACTGTCTGCTCTAAAAGATCGTGTGCCTTCTCATCAATACAGAATTCTTTAAGAATAAGAACAACAACGTCCACACCTTTCTCGAATTTCTTATTGAAGTATTCAATAATAAGAAATTTGTTTTTCTTAATTCCACTCGCATGACCTCGCAGGGAGATATTCATTCTTTGTATTACATCTCCAGAAAAGTGGCTAATGAACTCGAGAAGACATCCACCTTGTTTAATATTACTAATGAGTTCGAGATTTGGCGCAAATTTATTATTGACACCGTGCAGGTCTATTAAAGTAAGAGTGAACAGATCGGGTGCATGCCACCTCCTTCGGAGTTGTAGGAATGTGAACGTCATCGAGGTGATGAAGATTTCAAGGTGGAAATAGACGAATTGGTTTCAATCAAGTAGTTAGTAAAGAAGATATAAATCAACAAAAAGTGGGAAATTAAAAAAGAAGTCAACAGTAGCAGGCAGATGTTTAGAACTGGCTCAGCTTCCCATATCTCGAAAAAGAATGCATCGAGAAATATCTTAGAGAAGAACCGCAGTCCCAATCAACATAGCAAGTTTCGGGTTAGCATCAATGAGGAGAGGCTTAAATTAGAATTGGCCTAACTTTCTAAGAACAAAAACGGGCTGAGCAGTTTGGATAGTTTGGTGGAGATTGGCAGTGGTAAAAATAATAGTTCGCACTCAGATTCATAAATAGATATAGCATAGGAGTACAATCGATAAATGGATTTCATGAAGGAGGAATGATTCAAATTAATTAATATTATCTATTTGTTTGATAGAATCACCATAAAATGTTCGATATTAGCATTGATCGCTTATAGGGCAAATGAACGGCATTTACTGGTCAGATTGATAGCCTGTGACGGTGATTTCAACAATCATGCATAAATAAGCACAAATAAATGAGTGATAAATTATCAATGTTAACAGAATAGATTAAGATAATCAATCAGAAATCGTTTATAATTTAAACGTACTCTCTTCGTTTCGATTACACCACTCCGAACCACATATAAATAGTCGAGAAGAGACAGTAAACGCCATAGAAAATGAACACTGGCCATGGTGTATGATTCGAAATTACATCGCTTACTATCGGAGGAATTAAGGTGGTGAAGATAAGAGCTGGCCAAGACGCTATGGAGGCAGAGTGAACATACTGTGAAGGAACGATTTCAGCTGGATATGTCCAAGAAACCGGCGAATATGCGATTCCGTACGTACCCATCAGAATAATCATCCATCCAAGTGTAAAATACGGCAGATTTATCAGTAAACCAAGAGCAATCATGAAATTGCAGATTGTAAAAAGCACTGAAGATAAAATTAGTAAACATTTTCTCCCAACGCGGTCGGCAACAAATAAAGTAGCCATGATGGTGGAAACAACCACGATACCACTAATCAAGAAATTTGTATAAGGAGCTATCACTGCGTGGCTTATAGCAATTATCAGGCCTGCATAGGAGACGAGGGTATTAAGGCCTAGCAACTCTCGAAAAATGTTTAGATGAACTCCCATTACCATGGCTTTATATGCTTTTGTTCTAAATTAAGGAGCTTCTTCCGGCTCCTAGGTTGTTTGTCTTAGAATAGTAACTTACGCTTCTAGTTTAAACTTATCAAACATTAGATCCACAAATTCTGGCTTGTATATAATGGTTAACACTTGCCTTCCTTGTTCGTATTCGTGCCTTTAGAATAGTTCAGTGGGACTATGCGGTACAAAAAATATCATCAAAATAATTTGCATTAGTGCCAATCCTGCTGGTATGCAGAACATGATGCGATAATAGCTAGGAATGCCTGCAGAGTAAAAGATGAGTCCTAAAAGATAGCCAATCATGATAGCCACCAATCGAGCTATATTAAATACAGATTCCATTAACTCACGCAGATTAACTGGCGAAATTTATCTGATCATTAAAGGTGACCAATAGCAAGAACAGGCAATTGTCCAACCATAGAGAAATCTACCAATCAAGATCGTTTATACCGTGTTTATCTACATCAAGGCAGAGGTCGCTATTATGCATATCAAGTTATTCAGGAAGTGAGCAGTCCTAAATTAAGACTTTAGTACTTCCTCCGTACGCATTTAAGGATTATCGGAGCGACTAAACAGCCAAAGAATCCACCCAATGGTAAAAATGCCACCATCATGCCCAAACTAAGTCCATCGGGTAGAGTGAAACCAAATGCATCTGCTAGTTAGACATGATTCCATATTGTTGTGATTTGGCACAGGCCGAAACCAAACTGTAGCGCGGAGATTGAAAGAATTGAGTTGATACAGAATATATGTGTGAAATTATTCTCCACCGCAACAGTGGTCTTTTGCAATATTTTACCTTTACGTTGCAGCAGAGTTGTTTTTCTGAGTAGTTCATCGCTGCCGTTGTTGGAGGAAATATCAAATTATTATCTGTCGTTTCGATTGTTGCCGTAGATGTTGAGTTCGTTGCTGTTAAGAACGTTTCGCAGGGCTTATTTTCCTGTTGTTATGGTGGCTAATTCGTTCATGGCAGAATATCTATAAATGGAGATTTACTTATTTGATATAAATTAAATACAATTAAGCAGAAGTGGACAGGGGATGCGATGCTATGCCCTCAATCACTTGCTCCACTTTCATAGACTATACTATGGATAAAATGAGCCTTTCGCCTCTGAATGGCCGACGGCATAATTAGCTATCCGAGAGCAGAGGTCAACTCTTTAGCCAAAATGAGCAAGGAGTCTTATTTTGGAAATAGTTGACCAACAGTTAATCAAAAATAGTTATATCAAAACATAATTTGCCGCCCACGGCAGTGCACGTTCGATTCGTTTCCCTCCAGCATTGCCCGATCATCGTGCCTATTCGGCTTCTTGAAAAACATCTCCGCTGATGTCCGCCGGTACTTCGATTTCTATGTGTTTATGGCAAGTTTGGGGATCATAAGTCTGGCGTTTTATATTTCAAGACGATTGCCTTTTATCCCACGTACCTAAATTATTCCACTACCCAGAAAGGGTTCTTTTTTCCAATTTTACTGGGCAATTTTGCAGACTCTTCGGTATTGAACTCCTTATGACCCAAGAAGCAGATTGGTTTTATTCTTTTCAGTCGAAAATGTTTCCATGAGACCCTCATCATTTGCTGGAAGTATTTTGGTCTCAGGCCGATAGTAATTATTTCTCGAAAGACTATGAACTCTAACATTTTTAAAGCCCAAAGCAAGCGAGCACTTTTTATCTGTTGAAGATAATGTTTGAGAAGGTTCTTCGAATAAGTACTCAAAAATCTATTTTTATTTGATATACTATTTCTCGTCGACCATGGCTGCTTAGGATCGCTGTTTTATGGCCTTGGGTTTTGGTAAACTTTTCATTTTCATATTTATGCTCAATTTGGTTTATGGCTTGGGAGTATCTTTACTTTTGATATTTTTTATTGGAAGTTAGCCTTTTTATGGCTCGCTATCAGAACCACTGTTTTATTCATATTAGGATTGAAGGAGAGAAGGGTAAGCTGCTAAATCTGAGATAATTTTGGCTTTAAAAGTCGCCATTTTATTGCTTTGAAGTCCACTAGTTGATTTAGATTAAAAGAAGTAAATGCCTATCCCTTCGCAAAGTTTACGCCCTATGTTTTCGAAATCCATTTCTAAATAATTGCCTCCTTTTTCAGATCCGCAAAAGGATGCCTCCAGTGTATATATCTCATTAATTTTTAGTTACTTCCACATTGCTATTCTTGCAGTGCCCTCCTTCTATTTTTGAATATGAAAGGAGCTGTGCTAAAAGCTAAAAGCATCATGAAGTTCACCCATCAGGTATGGAAAGGCTTTGGCTTTGCTAATCGCATCAGATTATTGACCGCTTCGACAGCAGCCATAAAAAAATACGCTTTTCTTTCTGGAGTGACCGTGAAGATCAATATACATTAGTACTTTTCGATCTCTGTGTTCTTTTAAGATCATTTGTTTTAAATAGTAGATTTATGGGTGATGATTCTCAAGAGGCTGATGCCATTTGCGATTCAAATCTAACCCAGCAGCTGAAAATCTAAAATTTCCTCTAATCACTCCATCGATATTGATCATTGGAACAATTTTAAACAAGAAACGACTCTTTAAATAGGCAGAGTGCTCAGAATCACCAACTAATTCCTTGAGAAGTCCTTCCATAATGAAAGAGGATCCAGTTTATCCAGGGTGTACTCGAGCTGATATAACAATAACTTCTTTGCTGTTTAAATTGCCAACATTGAGCAAGGGAATATTCCGTCCATCATAGGTTTTCCCAAGAGTTTGCAATTTGATTTTTGTCTGGAGATGAAAGATTAAACTGTGTAATTTGGTGAGTCCATAAGGAAAACTAGATGCAAATTAAACGCTAGAGTACTCATTACTTCTAAAAAAATGGGTGAACTTTAACTCAAATATCTTACCTTCCTCTTCTATTTCGCATGTACTTTAGATGTAACTTATATGAGTGCCTCCCCTCCTCCACTTTGGTGACTCTTTGCTGTCTCGATAGCAGATGCGCATTCCTTCATTATAAAGACTGGCGTGTTTGGTAAACCCTCTTATAACAAATTGCGCTTCTCCTTTGACGCCTTCTACTGCAAAGTAAAACCAAGTATTGTTGCGAAGTGAATTGCTCTCGAGATCGAGGCTGATTTTAAAGATATTGCTCCCAATTTGCTATACGCTGCCTATGTTTCCACATTAAAAGTTCGACCGGAACGTAACACTTCCGACTTTCAGAATTTTGCCATGGATTGAAGCGATTTGTTTGGCCGGCGTAAGGGAGTAAGTGGATTCAGTGGAAGGAGCTAATAACAACCCTAATTTATGCTTTTCGGACATGTTTTTCATTCTTGGGTGTTTTTTAGCTCTGTCCTTAGGTGAAGCCTGCAGATGATTGGTATTGAGCATTTCAATTTAATCTTTAGCAACTTAAAACTCATCGTCACTATCTTTATTTTTTTATTATGCTGATTTCATTAATGAATATATTATGCATTCTTGACCTCAAGAATAGCCATTCTCTAATCAAAATGTGTAAGCTTATTATAAATAATACTCTTATCAAAATTGTTTTGCAACTGTTATATTAATAAGAAATTAATCATGTGCATTATTATTATTTTTATTCAAGTAATCTTTTGATAGGGATGCTACAATCCAAAATGTAGACTGCCGAGTCATGATAAAAACTTAAAGCAAAGAATAAATTGGAAAATATTGGAAATATGAATAAAGATAAAACTCAATCTGGTGAGAATATTTATTACTGTAAGTGGCAACAGACTTTGGTTTTTGTAGAGATGAGTTGGTTTCTATCATTTAGACTCTGTTTTATTCAATTCTGGTGGCTCAAAGTACACTTCATTTTTTCAGTTTGTAAGAAATGATCAGAATTTTATTTTTAGTGCCAGTAGGTTCGAAAGGCGTTTCCCTAAAAGAAGGCATTTTGCATTGATCTTTCATAACCATTCAATTTATCATCCAAGATCAAGCATATATGTGGCTTCATAGAGTGGATTATTTATTGAACTCAACCAGCCTCATCTATCAAAAAAGTTCAGTGATTTTGAAGGCGTTAGACCTTCATAATGCAAAAAAGAATGAAATGGCAGTAAGTAAAAAGTATATACATCAAATTTACTCCTATTCCTGCAGCGTCTCATCGGAACTGCCACACTATTCTTCCGTTTATTGATCATCGACTTTGGGACAGATTGAGTATTTTGGAATGAAAGGCACTTTTCTGATTGATTTTTGGTGGACATTTTGGATATCTTCGGTGTAGAGTCTATATTTTTTTGAATGAGTAAGTAGAGTGATAAATTTTTTGCCCATTTGCTTCTGATTTTAATTTATAATTCGCTTTAATTAATAAGCTAAACTTCCACTGAGCCAATGGATAAATTCAAGGTTTCAATAAAAATGATAACTCAATTCTCAAAAAAAAGAGTGCTCAATGCCTTGTAAAAAATTATTAACTGTATTTCAAATTATAAAAATGTCCATACAAGGATTCGAACCTCATCCTTCGAAATTAGAAGCTTCGATGTGCACCACTACACCATATGGATTTGATATTATATCGTTATTTTAGTATCTCAAGTAGCGCGGTTTTTATAAATTTTACAAGACAGTTGGTATAAATTATAAAAATGTCCGCACAAGGATTTGAACCTCATCTTTCGAAATCAAAAGCTTCGACGTGCTCTATTACACTATACGGATTTGATATGATATTATAATTATTGTATTTGATATAATTGGCTTTTACGCAAAATGGATACAAGTGATGGTATTACTATTCTACTTTCTTAATTTCATCATTAAACTAACAAGTGGATAGCTTGCATATATTACGAAGATAGAACTATATCAATGGAAATGTTTATATTGGAAAATCAATTATTAAGTATTTCAAAATTAATTAACTTTTATCTTTCCTGTTGAATATAAATTAAACTCTTGTTATGAGTCATTGATTTGACAATAAAAAGGAGATTTTAATTGATTGCTTTATAATAAATCTTAATCAATGCATCAGCAAAGATTGAAGAATTTTTAGTTAACTGCATTCAATAGACTCTTCCAGCAAGATCAAGACGAAACAAAATTTAGTTATGATATCAAATAATGAGTGAGCTCTTCAGAGGATAAATTAAGCATGAAAATCATTAAGTTCAAACTGCCTCAAGATTTAATAATTATAAAATACGGGATAAAAATTATCATTGATGAAAAGGAGTTGCAAGACTGTATCGCAAAACAAACATAAAAATGAGCTGTGAGTTAGTTGTAGTGATGCTGTAATTCTATGACTGAACATTTTATAATTTATCCAATTTATGAGAATCAAATACAGAGGCGAATCAACACTATTTTAATTTTGGAGTAAAAGCCAAAATGTAAATTGTATTAAATAAAATTGATTGCTTGGAAATAAATGAATAAATTTAAATAGTATAAATAGTAGAAAGAAATATTGATTAATTCAAGTTATTCCGCAATTTAATAAGCTTCGAGGTGAAATCTATTTTAATTTAAAGAAAAGGATGATTTGTCTTCTAAATTTGCTTGAGAATTAAGCAATGTATTGAGGCTATAGATAGAATCAATCAGTGTGATTTTGATTATTAAATAAATGAGATTATTACTTGAAATAAATCCATATTAAAAAAGCAATATAGTTATCTTCGTAATTTATTTGTATGAATAGTATTATGTCAAACAAACTACATTCCTCCACAAAAAATTAAACTTCCCAAATATTGCCCAAATTATGAACTACTGCTAACTATTCTCTATTATTTTATTATTTCTGCATCTGTGTTCACAATATTCATTTTTTTATCTTCATTTAATTATTGCTTCCATTATAGATATAAACTAATATATGGACATATCTTTTATTGGCCTGTTCACACACATCTTTTATAACTCGTTTCCACTCAATCCAGGTTCTTCTAGACTTGACCATTGATAAAACATAAATACATCATAATGGCTTTCAAGCATAAGAAGGTATAGTCAACTATGATGGACATGATCTAAAAGTTTAATATTCGCAGTCTGTTCAATAGAAAGTGTTAATTTTATAGTAGTGACTAAAATATCAAATTCTATCCATTGAATTGCTCAGATATAAATTTATGATTAACTCTGAGTCGATCAAACAAAAGATCTTGGAAACCAGATGCAGGGATAAGGTAAGACTGATATTTATTTAGGCCAAAGGCTATACTCACACTTTGATGCACTCAAGTCTTGCTTACTCGACGCTGCAGGCCCTCTAAAATTTGTGTGAGGTAATACTTTTCAACATTTTTCTTTATTTTTCCTCCCAGTTTATTTTAGGAAGCTGACAAACTTGAAGTCCCCCTTAACACTAGATTTTTAATCCGAACCATCTTCGCTGCTTATGTTATAAAATCAGGAGATATGATGATCTTGAACTAAAATCTCGCCAATGCAGCACTCACCACTCTTTAGCATGTCATTAAGGTATGATTTTTAACACTTAGTTGACTGTAAGTGAGGAGGAACAGGCTAAGATTTTATAGAAATTAGGCACCAATGATTTGATGGAATACTATAATTCCTAACACCACCAACAAATTATTCAGGATTTGCACCATGTAATAGGACATGACTTCGAAATGTCAACCCCTTATGATTTTGCAGATCTTATGCTCGCTGGGTTAGGTCTTTTAAATTTTAAAAAAAATATCAATGAGCTGATGAATATGACCATTTTGCTACCCTAAGCCTGCAAGCTAACTGCCGAGGAGATATTTGTGGGAACTTGTCTCTATGTTTGCCAAAAATATAGCTGCTCTAAGATTTATAGCTTGTTGGAGGAATTCTTTCCAAACAGTATGAGTTCTAGTGAGGACCTGATGACTATAATTAAGTCGGCTTTCTAGACATTCGAGGCTAATTCCTGAAATGATATGCATTTCAATTGAATTGGTATGTGATTGAAAATTGATATGTCTTTTTTGTTGTGTGAGATGGAGAGCCACTCTAAAATAAAATAAAATTATATTGATAATGCTCATAAAATTAATAAAATAGGATAAATTTTGGAGGGAAGGCAGATTGTGTTGCTTGAAATTCTATTAACGGCTCTTTGCTATGGGGTCTTATTTGTTAGATTGGCTTTATTTTATTATTTTGATTTTTTGTATCGTTTTAGGGAGATCAAACATTAAAAGAAAATTAGTAATGACAATTATCAACATTCCTTTTAATATTTATTAAATATAAGTTGAGGCAGAACTTGAAGAGTAAATGAAATTATAGTTCATTATCAATAAAACAAAAAATAAATAAACTACAATGGAAAAGGTTTGATCAATCAGCTGACTTCCTGCAATAAATTTATTACATATAAAAAATTAACAAAATATGCATGTTTATAGCTCAAATAAATTTGGAAGCTTCAGAGATAAGAAAAATAGCATCATCAGGCATGGTAATACGCCATACGCTACTCCAATAAAAAATTTAATTTAAAACGCATATACGAACTAAACCTCAGAAAAAAAGGTCATTACATAGACTATTACCCACAGTGATGAACGTCAAATTAGAGAACTGCCAGCTAATGCATTGATGAAAAAATGTTTTCAAAAATCAAGACGGATAAAATCTATTTGTTAACTTCAGCCTATGTATGAAACTCAAATACTTTCTAAATCAAACTATAGGTATAAGGCAAACGAAAGTAAAAGTATAAAATCGAACAAGACCACATCTTCCTTTCTCCGTAAGAAAAGCATCATTGATAAAATTCCGACCAATATATTTGCTCTTCAAAGTTCAATGCTCAATAGATCGCATAAAAGCTCCATGGATAGTCGTAAAAGTCGTCGATATTTTAGCCAGTCAAAACTAATAAAAAATGGTATTATTCGTTATGACTGAAATGATTGTTGATAATTTTTTTATATTTTTACTCGAGAATGCCAAAAGTTGGTGGTAAAAGGGTACTCTTAGACTGATTAAGAAAAAAGCAAGAAGCCATAAAGACATAGATGCTGAACTTGAGAAGGAACTTCCCAAAACATTCGTCGTCAAAAAGGGAGATTGCTCGGCTTAACTTCAATAGACGGTACATGATCTACGGCGATGTTTTTATCCCAACACCGCAATGAAGTTATAAGATAACAGCAAGCTCGACATAAAAGCATATCTCAAGGCAGCACGATATTACAACGTGACTCACCTTGTAGTTCTGCAAAACAAAAAAGAAAGTATTTTAAAGATAGATTTAGAAAATTATTTAAGAGTGATTAAGGTTGGACAAGGGGAGATGACTTTTAGAATTATCAACTACTGCCGCATGAAAGAGGTTCTTCATCATGGAGGACAGCCGTTTAGTTTTTCTTTTAAGGATCCACTGGTTATTCTCAACAATTTTAACTAAAATGGGCAGGTGAAGATGATAGGTCGTGGCCTACAGGAGATGTTTCCTCCCATTAACCCAGAAAAGATTAAGATAGATCGATTAAAGAGAGTTGTTAGTTTTACTTATGTTGCGAATAAAAAGATGATTTACTTCAGACACTACAAAATCATTGTCAACTAGGGAGGCATTAACAGCAATTTTGCCAAACTGCTCACCCAAAAAGCAGTTGATTTATCTAAATATAATTCCATTGGAGAGTATTTAGCTTCATTGAATAGTAGCCAGGCTGTTACGACTGGCAATGAAAATCAGCAAAAGATAAAATTAGTATAAATGGGACCTCGATTAAAATTAAAGTTCATTTCATACAAATAATCAGTCGGAAAAGGTTAGTAGCAGCAGGGAACGGAATAAAACTAAAATTTAT